>Ga0209591_10003480_pt1 | contig 18229 bp, 13 predicted proteins | sample MAT01_FD_187207 | JGI IMG/M metagenome (GOLD analysis project Ga0209591, IMG submission 187207) | Freshwater microbial communities from Lake Fryxell liftoff mats and glacier meltwater in Antarctica - MAT-01 (SPAdes) (version 2) | ecosystem: Environmental > Aquatic > Freshwater > Ice > Liftoff... | reverse complement strand
TTTTCTTTTTCATGGGTGGTGGTTCTTTGGGTTTTAGACTTCCCTCTGCCTTTATTGGCAGCGGAACCACCATCCACCCAGCTATCTTTTAACGACCACCGGGACGCTTCCTTCGTGGCCCATTAGTGTGGATTAGTGGTTCAAATCTCCGGTGTTTTCTCTGGTCAGCGCTGCCTGCTCGATCAACCGACGGTGAGGGACAATCATGCTAATCGCCGGCGAATAACGGGAAACTCTGCCGGCTCATCAGGCAGCGCACTGCTCGGTTCGAACCCGTTTTTTCCCGGACCGTAAGGGGGACAACACCTGATGGCATAATTGGCGGCAGATGAGTACTCTCTCTCTCTTCATGCCCGTTCGAACGTCAAAGATTGTCCAAGCCGACCGTGCTTGGCCGCGGCGCGTTTGCCTCACCGTCGCGTGTTTCGTCGTTCTCCTGCTCGGCGTGCGGATAGCCCTGCCCCACGTGGTAAAACATCTGGTCAATGAGCGATTGGGTAAAATTCCAGGCTATATCGGTCATGTGGATGAGGTGGGCATTCACCTTTGGCGTGGAGCGTACAGTCTTCACGGTGTCCACATCAGCCGGCAAAAGGGGCAGATTCAGGAACCTTTCTTTCGTGCCATTCAAATCGATATTTCGCTCGCATGGCGCGAATTGTGGCGGCGAAAAATCGTCAGCAACATCCGCATCGACGAGGGTCAACTGACTTTTGTCCAAGGCACCGATCCAGAGGCAACCCAAACGGACCTCGACCGGCGGTGGCAGGACGTCATCCAAGATATCTTCCCCATCGATATCACTCATTTGGAAATCACCGACGGTTTGCTCCGGTACATCAATAATGCGAAGGAGCCGAAAGCGGACCTCTTTGTCACCCGTATGCGGCTGACTGCCGTCGGACTGCGCAATCGCTCGGACGAAGTCCAGGAAGGAGAGTTGCCAGCCAAGATCACTGTCGAGGGCGAGAGTCTGGGCGGGGGCAGGCTGAAGCTGGTGCTCGATGCCGAGCCCTTGGCCGACCAACCGCATTTTCACCTGAGTCTAAAACTTGACGGGGTGGATCTGCCGGCGCTCAACGATTCACTCAGGGCCTATGCCAACGTGGATGTGGGAAGCGGTACGCTCCAACTCGTGGCGGAGATGGCCGGCAAGGAGGGTGGATTCCAAGGTTACGTGAAACCATTTTTCGAAAATCTCGATTTCAAAAACCTCACGGATAAAGACAAGGGATTCGCCGCGCAGCTCTGGGAAAAGCTGGTCGCTGGCATGGCTATCCTGGTCAAAAATAAATCCCGCGACCAGGTGGCGACCCGCATTCCGTTCGAAGGCAAGTTCGGTGACGCGAAGGTGGGCATGTTCACGACGATCATGAACCTGTTCCGCCACGGCTTCATTCAGGCCTTTAATCCGACGGTAGAAGGTTCAGTAAAAACCGACAACGTATTGCCGAACGGAAAGAGCGCCGATGGAAATGATGTAACCAAGAATGCACCGGATGATATTCCGCTGAAGGATCAAAAACTCTGATGCCGGAAGACAGCAGTCCAAGCAACGAATCGTGCGCCCCGCGGTTCAATCCGTCGCAGCTGTCGCTTCCTTCTGAATCGTCTCCAAAAAAGTTTGGCGGGGCTGGTTTGGTCGTCATCGATCTTTCTGATGAAAACTTCGTGGCAATTGACCGCTCCCTCGCGAAGCACCCGAGGGGCGCCGATGAATAAAACTCTTTCGTCATGTGAACTTGAAACAGCCGAGGCCACACCATCAGGAAACTTTACGGTTCACCATCTGCGGGAGACTTCAAAAGTTCCTCGACGATAGATTCCTTAAGATTGTTCTGCCATCGTCGGTATTCGGTTGGCACTCGCTTTCCGTCGGCTTGGATTTCGCATCCCTCTGGGACGAGGATAATCCTGCGTTCTTGGAACGTGACTGAGCAGCCAGCTTCCTTTTTGCCCTTACGGTACCGCCCAATCACTTGTTCGTCTGTATCGGTTATGACCGTCCAATCTCTTTCCTTGAACCCAGCCAAAACCGCCAGGCGCGCCACTTTTAGGGAAACTCCGGCGGGAATATCAATCTGATTTCCTTGAGGCACGTAGGAATGAGGTTCCGAGCGGCCGAAGGAGAGAAGCGAAGAACTCAGCGAGCGTGGCGCGACCTTCGTGTCTGACAGGCCGGCTTGGGACAATAGAGCCGGCATACCTTCCTGGACCATCGAACCTAATCCGCGTAGGATCACTCGTTGTTCCTCAGGAGTATAATCTTTCCAGTTATTGTGCCATTCCACGCCTGGTAGCATTTGTGCCTGAGTAACCGTGGCGTCACGTGTGAATTTTCCCGCCTTACAATCAAAAATACGCAGCAAAAAGACACCGTACGCGGCATTGCGATGTCGTGAATAGTGCCCGAATCCCTCGACGTACTGATTCGTTCTGCCAATCCAATCATGCGCCCGGGTGGTTTGGACGAGAGCGATGAGATCAACCTGCAATTCAAGGCCGAGCGCGATCAGCTTCTGCTTCAATTCGTTAGTCGCTGTACCGGCGCTTAAGCTGAACTTTTCTATTTTCTGGACCAGACCAACTTCGTTTCCGTTGACGAGTTTTACGTCACGATTGAGAGCCTCCTTGATGGCGCTGAGCGCTACGGCATTCACGTCGAAATCCATGGTTTCAGCCGTCCACCTTGCATTTCCGAATAATGTAACGCCGACAGTCTCGCCCTGCATCACCGGATAGATGGCGGAAATCACCGCCATCCGTTGTGACGTTGAAGGATTTTCGATTGGACTGGCCATCGCGTAACCACTGAGGAATGAAACGGACAAAAGCCAAACCAGATGTTTCTTCATCGGCAGAAATTAGCGGGAGCCCAAAAAAAGACCAAGCCGTATTTTCTTTTCTGGAAATAGTTGGTCGGGCCATCGGCCGATAGACGTTTATCAGTGATTGAAAAACGAACCACCTGATAATCAAGCTACCGCAGCCATGAATGATACACCCGATTTCGAGTCCCGCTCATTTTTGATCGAGGCGACGTTGCGGCGCGACCAAGTCCCTTCGTTCGACGCCTATCCGTACAAGCTGGCCGCGATCCGCCATCTGGAAACCCTGCCGTTGCACCCGGCCGTGACGTTCCTCGTCGGCGAAAACGGCAGCGGTAAATCCACCTTACTCGAAGCCATTGCGATCGCGGCGGGCTTCAATGCCGAAGGCGGTTCGAAAAATTTCAACTTCTCAACCCGTGCCTCCCACTCCGACCTACATCGTAATCTTCGGCTGTCTCGCAGCCACAAGCGACCCCGCACCGGTTTTTTCCTGCGAGCCGAATCGTTCTTCAATGTCGCCACGGAAGTGGATCGGTTGAGTGTGAGCGATTCATACGGCGAGCGTTCGCTGCACGAACAATCCCACGGCGAAGCATTCATCGCCTTGCTCAAGCACCGCTTTGGTCCGCACGGCCTCTACTTTCTCGACGAACCCGAAGCCGCCCTCTCCCCCGCCCGGCAAATGGCCGCGCTCGTTCGCATCCATCATCTCGTGAGCGAGGGCAGCCAATTCATCATCGCCACGCATTCGCCTATTCTCATGGCCTGTCCCGACGCTTTGATTTATTCGGTCGGCGATCATGGACTGGCCCCCATCCGCTACGAAGACACGGAACACTACGCGCTTACTCGCCGCTTTCTGAATGATACCGCAGGTATGCTGGAAAAACTTCTCGGGCCAGTTAAAGATACCTGACAAAAATTCGGCCCGACCGCTCACGGCAAGCGTGGGTCAATGATCCCGACGGCAATCTAATCGAGCTGCAGGAATACACCCCGCAGAGCCGGCAGTTCACCGGCGAGGATTACCGCGAAAATTAAAACCGCCCGAGCAAGCGGGACGGGGTCAGTTGCAGCATCACTTTCAGTGATTCTTCCTTTGATGAATCTCCTTAGCCGTGTGCTCCACATTACCCCGAGGCATATGACTCTTGCTCCCTCCGCCAATCCCTGAAAGCAATCCCTTGCCGTCATCTCCTCAGAACTTTTAACGACGACTGGAACATCCCCCAGCATAACCGTCTCATTTATTCTAACGAGCACACTCCGCTACAAATGGTCACCGTCGCTGCCACGATTGCCAATAGGAGAAAAGCTGCCGTTCACGGCCGGGTCAGGTGGCAAAGCAGCAGTAAATCGCTCCCCTCATGATCAACCCCAGGCGTAACCCTCCCTCCGCTCCCACCATGAACGGTTTTCCCTCCTCGCTCCGACTGAATAACGCCACGAAAGCTCCGGTGGATGGCTCCCGCTTTTTGGCGCGTTTGAAGTCCCCCGGAGTGGTGGGGAAACCCCTGCTCACGGCGAAAACGCGCGCTAAGCTGGCGGCGCTTCACCTCCAAATCGAGGGCAATACCGGTGGAGCGGGCGACGCTCAATCACTGAAGCGCATCAACCACGGCTCGTCGCAGATCTGGATTCGGGCGACTCACAAACTAAAGGCTTGGCCGACGCCCGCTGTGATCTCCCGTGCCTTAGGACGGGCGCTGGCTTGGACAGCACCGGCTTACCGGCTGCCGAAAATTTCCGGACGTGATGCTGTTTTTTGCGCCAGACCGGATGTGCTTCTTCTGCGCGCGCTGTCCGGTCAGGAAAAGCAACTCCCCGCCTTGATGGCCAAACTGGGCCTGAAGGAAAACCGCGACAAGTCGCGCTATCTCGGTGGCTGGCGTTACCTGATGCTGGGGCGGCGTTCGACTTCAAACGCGCTCCAGTTACATGAGCGCTTGCGTCTGGGCACCCACGGGGTCGAGGCGGAGTTGGAGTATGTTCCGCTGGCCTCCCCTTACCTTTCGCCCCTGCCGTTCACACCCAATGACGAGCTCTTCAGCACCCAGTGGAATATGCGCAAAATCGAAGCGCCTCTGGCGTGGGCTCTTTCGACCGGTGAAGCCCCGCCCGGAGGGCCCCGCGTGATCGTTGCGGTGATCGATTCCGGCTGCGAACTCACCCACGCCGACCTGAGTCTCGCCTATGTGAGCAGCGGCACCAACGTCAGCGATCCCACCCTCGACGGCTCTCCCGTGATCAGCGTAGTCAGCGGCACTCTCGATTGGCATGGCACGGCCGTGACCGGCGTCATCGCGGCGGCAATTGACAATCTGATCGGCCTGGCCGGTTTGGCCGGACGCTGCGGTATTCTCCCGGTGGCGCTCAATGAGCGCACGACGGTCGATCTCGCCCTGGCCATCCGTTACGCCGCCGAGAATGGCGCGCGTGTCATCAACCTCAGTATGGATATCGGCTCCTTTTGGTTTGAGCGATTCATTCGGTCAGCCATCGACGATGCCATTGCCGCCGGTTGTGTCGTCTGTGCAGCTGCCGGCAACGGCGACGCTTCACCCCTCGTTTTACCCGCGGGTTATCCTCCGGTCATGGCCTGCGGAGGATCGGACAAGGAAGATCAGCGCTGGCGTGATATTGCTCGTGGTTTTGGCTCACATTTTGGCGACACGCCGCGTTATGGTGGAGCGTCTGGCGTATCGGTCGTCGCTCCGGCCGTGGATATTGTGTCGACCGATTTCACCGGCCCGGCGGGTTTCACGAGGGGCGGAAGTCCCCGGGCCGACTATTTGCATAGCAGTGCCACGTTCGAGTCTCCTTTCAACGCCACTTCCGCCGCCACTCCGCATGTGTCCGGCACCGCCGCCTTGCTCCTGAGTTTGTACCCGGCGCTAACCGCACCGGAAGTACGGCGAATTATCGAACGCACCGCAGAAAAAGTCGGCGACTACACCTACACGGATGTCGTCGGTTACCCGTCGGGCACGCGCCATCCCCAAATGGGATACGGGCGGCTCAACGCATTTCGCGCGCTCGATCTCGGGGATGTCATGATCGCCGACTGGCCGGGCGATGACGGTATCGAACCCTCGACCCCGCCCGGCGGAGATTTTTGGTCGAGCTCCGATCTGGTGATCCGGCCCGGAGACGACGGGGTTTTTGCACCCTCCGATCCGCTGCTCGCCAGTGTGCTCGTGCCCGGGCGTGACCACACCGTCTCCCTGCGCGTGCGCAATCTCGGCCCGGCCGAGGCGCGCAATGTTCACGTCGAAGCGCGCATCACACCGTGGGTCGCGCTGGAGTTTGTTTACCCGAGCGACTGGACCGAGGACAACCCGCTCCACCTCCGCCCCGCGACGGTCATAGCTGATTTCGCTCTCATCCCCGCCGGCGGCTCGGTAATGGCGAAGTTCACGCTGACTGCTGCCCAGGTGGCTATTGCCGCCGGTTGGGGCCCGATGGGCTGGCATCCCTGTGCGCTCGGCGTGGTAACTTCTGACAATGACTACGCCTTCCAGAGCGCCGCCACGGGCGCTCGTCTGCAGATGCTGCGCAACAATCTCGTGCAACGGAATCTCACGGTCATGACCGGCCCAAGCACGCGCTCCCTGCGATTCCCGTTTGTCATCGGACATCCGGCCTCGAAAGAGCGCACGATCGAGCTGGTCGTCGACGGCGGATGGGCCGCGCGAGACGGAAAATTGCAGCTCGTGATTGACGACACCGGCGCCGCGTTCCCGGTTTTGAAACGCGCCCAAGGTTTCGCTGCGGGGCCACTCAAGGTCGGGAAAATCTCCGGTGGCAAACTATCCGTCGTTGGCAAACGCCGCGTTGTCACGCTGCACGGCTCGCGCCTGAGTGTGCGGCTCACGTTGCCCAAGAGCGGACGCTACGCGCTGCACCTGATGCTCAAGTTGCCACGCGATGCCCAACCAGACGAACGCTTCGCTTTCACCGTCGCCCAACGCTCGACGCGTCGCGGCACCGTGGGCGGAGCGAAGTTCATTTATATCGTCGACGGTCAAACCTAACCTGGTTTTTGAAAACGCCCCACCTGACAAGTAGGGTGGAGCCAGCGGTTACGGACCGCTGGGCCGTGCTGTTTGGCAAATTTCACTCGTGAATTGCGGCGCACCCAGCCGCTGAAGCGGTGCACGCGTCGCGGTCCCGCCCGAGCCACTATCGCCCCTGTATTTTGCGTGCCGCAGTAGTTGTTACAGCTCGGTGGGTCTGAGGTAGGGCAAGGCGCTTGCCGGGCCGTAGCCTTGGCGAAGGATGGTCCCGCCGAGCTGCGGCCCAGCCGGAGGGTTCGCCCTACCGATTCAGTGCAACCTCGGTAGCGGCGCTTGCCCTCAAGCGCCACAGGCTCACTCGCGGCGCGCCTCGCACGAGTGGCGCTTGAGGGCAACCGCCCCGACCTAGCCCGCATACTTCATCCCCCATTCAAGCCAAAGAATTTTCACCGGAAAAACCGGAGGTCGATCCAGAGGTCACAGAGCGAAACCATGACATCCTCGCACGGAAAAACATCCACGCCACCGTGATGAATTCACGCTCAGCCTCCACCTTGTATCCTCAGTCTTCCTCGGAGGCGGCGCTCGGTGTCCTCTGTGAAATGGATCGGAGTGAGTGCGGGGATGAAAGATCCGGGCGAGGCATCGGCTCAGAAATTAATGGAGGCACCGATGCGCCACTCACTGACCACCTTCGTGGTGCCGCCGTTCTGGGCGGAGACGTCGGTGTAGAGCAAGGCGCGAGGCCCGAGCACCACATCGAGGCCGGCGCTGTACAGCGCGCTGTTGCGCGGAGCGGCGCGGGTCGCGACAGCGTAGTTTATGCTGCCGAACGAAGCGTTCATCACTCGCGAGGAGTGGGAGAATTCGTGCACCCAAGCGGCCCGCACATGTGGCTGAATCGTACCCAGATTCCACCGGACTTCGGTCCCGAGCTGGCCTGCCCTTGCTTCAGGGCGCGAGCGCAGGCACCGGTTGGTGAGCCTTGTCACCGGGCCAAAGCGCCAGATTGTTCGTCATGACGTAAATAGTCATGGCCAGAAAAATGAATACTGCGGCCACCCAGAAAAACGGACTGCGATGCAGCCGCTTCCACGCGGGACCATGCGGCGGATGCTCGCCGATCGTGGCACCGCCATGGGGCTGAAATTTGGGATCGTTCATGGTCAGAGGCGGTGATGCGCGGAACCGGTGGTTCTTGGAGGAACAGCCGGTTCACATTGGGGGTCAAATCGCAACGAGCTCAATTATTTCACTTCGGGAAGATGAATATTTCCGGACTGGTTGAGGACACCGAAGCCGTACAGCAACCAGAGGACTACCACGATCACGACGACGATGTTGAGGATCTTTTTGATCGTCCCCTGCATCGGAATGTAGGTGTTGATCAACCAGAGGACTACGCCAACGACAACCAAGGAAATGACTACGTTTATTAGGGGCATGACTAAAAAGATACCAGAGTGCGCCGCAGGCCGATATGGGGTACAACCCGCACGAGGCCTCACCGCACCCGGATCGCCGTTTCCGGAACGATGCCGCAGGCATGCTGAAAAAATTCTCGGGCCGGATAAAGAAGTCTGACTAAACCGGAACGATGCCGTGGAAACGGCCAATCCTCTTTGTCACTGAAGACGAGTGGTGGTCGCCGATTTACACATCGGCGACAGACCTTCGCCGATGCTACGGTCTGCGCTCGAGCGTCGGTATGGAAACCGACGCCCACCGCTTGCACCCTTCCGGCTAAAATAGTTTCAGTCAGTCCACTCACTCACTCACTCACTCACTCGCACCAATCCATTCGGTTTCATCTACGTTTCAGCTCTTATCGCGGTGCGGCACCAGCGCGCGAGCCAACGGGCACATCGCCGGATCGACGTTCAAACCTTGGCGGTAGCGCGAGAGGAGTTGGACTGAGCGCTGGGCGAGTATCCGGCGAACTTCGCGGCGTTTCCCCTGCACGCGAGGGATCGCCATATTGTCGTAACCGGTCGTCTGGTGGCGCATCCAGGCAATAGTCGCGGCTTCCGCGCGTTGCTCGATGGGGATGCGCTCGGTGCGCGCGACGGTCCCACTGCCGACCGGCACCGCGTGATCGGCGATCAGGCGCGACATCAACTCCGCCGCTGCGCGCTGACTCGGATGAAAATCAAGAAAAGTGAGCACGGCGGCGCGAAAATCCCCCGCATAAACTTCTTGCTCCACCGCACGTCGCTTCCGGCCGGCCTCGAGCTTGCGCGCGTACGACGGGTCTTGCCGCTCGACGACCAGATCCGCCTGCAACGCCGCAAGGCGAACGGCGGACGCCCAGATGCCGAGGGAGAAACGTTTCCGGCCTTTCATTTCGATCACGGTCCACGTCGGAGCATCTTGCTTGATGCGCCGGCTCAACGCGGCATCGCCGGGCGGGAGTAATATCCAGTCAGAGGGCACAACGAGTACGAGACCATCGGCACCCAGCACATGGCGTGGTAGGGAAGACGGTCGGACTTCACGGGTTTCAGTGGGCACGCCATCGAGGCAAAGCAATGCCTCGCAAAGCTCAAGTCAGGAGGCGGAAAAAGCATCAGGCCCCAGCACGCTAACGATTTTAATATTCTTCAATTTGATCCTTGAATGCGCCCCTTCCTTCTGCATACGGTTTGCTTACCCCCCTGCTGCGTGTCGTAAGATGACGCGGTCACCTCCACATCCCCCCACCCCCCTGATCAGATCATGAATATCAATGATTCGTACATTCGTGTCCCGACACTGCGCAGCCTTAGCTGCCTATTGTTTTTTGTCTTGGCGTTCACCCAAAGCTCCTTCGGCCAAACCGTCGGCCAATGGGCGCGCTTCGAAGCCTCCGCAACCAACACGCGCACCTACACCAGCGCGTACAATGACGTCACCCTCAACGTCACCTACACCCGGCCCGACAACACCACGGTCAACTTCTGGGGTTTCTACGACGGCGGCACCACGTGGAAAATTCGCTTCATGCCCGACCAACTGGGCACGTGGCAATATTCCGCCACCTTTTCCGACGGCGCGGCCGGCATCAGCGGCAGCTTCACCTGCGCCGCTTCATCCATCCCCGGAATGCTGTCGCGCGACGAGACGAACCAGAAGTGGTTCGGCTTCAAGGGAGGGAATCACATTCTGATCCGCAGCTTCCACATCGGGGATCGTTTCTTCGCCACGAATTGGGACGATCCGGCGAACAGTGGTGATGGCAACAAGCGCGCCGCTTTCCTCAACTGGGCGCAAGCTCAGGGCTACAACACCCTTTCCATCGCCAGCCACTACCTGAATCGCAATCAGGCGGGCCGCGGCCAGGGTTGGAACACCCCGAATCTCTGGCCGCTCAATGCCACCGAATATCGGAAAATGGAAACCATTCTCGACGACCTCGCCACCCGCCAAATCATGGTGTTCCCCTTCGCCGGCTTTTTTGGCCGCTCCTCGAATTTTCCCACAAACACGACCGATCAAACCCGCTACATCAAATACACGCTGGCGCGCATCGGCTCCTATTGGAACATCGTGCTTAATGTCGGCGGTCCGGAACCACGGCACCCCACTAATCCTTTCCTGAGTGTGGCCGACATCAATCGCTTGGGTGCGGAAATCGCGACCCACGATATCTACGACCACCCACTGACGGTGCACAATGCCACCGGCGACGATGCTTTCAAGAATTCGTCATGGTCCACCTTTGGCGACCTGCAGGGGCCAAAAACCACCTCCCTCTCGACGATGAGTTCCACCCTGTTGAACAATCATCACGCGAGCAAGCCGCTCTTCGCGGCTGAAACCATTTGGTTCGGCAATTTGTACATGCCCTCCTTTACCGATACTGACCTCCGTAAACTCCTTTATGTCGTCAATATTTCGGCTACCGCACTCAACTTCGCCGACATGAACGGCGACTCTTCGTCGGGGTTTTCCGGCTCCATGGATATCAACGACACCTCGGCGAGCGGCAAACATCAGAGCAAGCACGATGTCGTGAAACAGGTCTGGGACTACTTCGCGTCGATTCCCTTCTATCGCATGAGCCCGAGCCAGTCGCTGGTTAGCACCGGCTACTGCTTGGCGGATGTCGGCCAGCAATACCTTGTTTATCTGCCAACGGGCGGCTCGGTGAACATCGCCGTGCAAACTGGCACGACCTACAACGTCACCTGGGTCAACGCCCGCGCTCCGCTCACCGACCAGCGGGCGGGCGGCACCACGACGACCGGATCCGGCCTGACGGCGCCCGACACCAATGACTGGCTCGCTTACCTCACCCCGAGCGGCCCCTCAGTAGCGACGCCGACCTTCAGCCCCGCAGCCGGCACCTACACCAGCGCCCAATCCGTGACGATCAGCACCACTACCAGCGGCGCCTCGATTCGTTACAGTACGGACGGATCAACGCCCACCGCCACCACGGGCACCGTTTATTCCGGCCCGGTGACTGTGAGTGCCACGACAACTATTAAGGCTGTTGGCTATGCCACCGGTGTCGCGACCAGCCCCGTTGCCACCGCTAACTACACCTTCAACGTCCCCGGCACCGTGGTCGCCTCGGTTGGTGGCGTGTGGGTGAATTCCTCGATGACGAGCCAAACCGGCACGTTCACGGCCACGTTTGATGCGACTCCGTCAGCGGACCCAACCAATGCCTTGGTCGGCCTGTCCAATGGCAGCCAGACGGCCTTCTCCGGCTTTGCGTGCGCGGTGCGCTTCAGCACCGCCGGTAACATCGACGCCCGCAATGGTGGCGCCTACGCTGCCGCGAGCACGATTCCCTACGCCCCCAACACGACCTACGCCTTCCGGGTGGTCGCGAACATCCCCGCGCACACCTACTCGATCTACGTCACGCCTTCCGGCGGCTCCGAGCTCACGGTCGGTACGAACTATGCCTTCCGCACCGAACAAGCCGCTGTTACGACCCTCAATAACTGGGGCGCGGTGGTCGACGTCGCCGCCAACGGTGGAGCGGGCACCCTGACAGTTGCCAACTTCGCTATCGGCGGAGCCGTCCCCTCCACCCCCGTGTTCAATCCGGCCGCCGGCACCTACACCTCGGCGCAATCGGTGACGATCACCAGCGCCGGCTCGACCTCGATTCGTTACACGACCGATGGTAGCACGCCTTCCGCCACGGCCGGCACGGTGTATAGCAGCCCGGTCGCGATCAGCGCCGCCAGCACCACCCTCAAGGCCGTGGGCATCAATGCCACCGGGGCCAGCGCGGTGATGAGCGGCGTCTACACGATTGGAACCTCCAGCTCCGCCACCCTGACGGCGACGGCAGACACGTATGCCTTCGGCGGCTCGACGGGCACTAACTACGGCACGGCCACGGTGCTGGCCGCGAAGGACGACGGCACGACCTCGGTCAGCTTCGACCGCATCGCTTATGTGAAGTTTGACCTGTCGGGTCTGGCATTCACGCCAACCACCGCGACCCTGATCCTCGCGACGGACGCGACCACGGCCGCCGGCACGGTGACGGTCAACCAGTGTACGACCGACTCCTGGACGGAAACCGGCCTGACCTGGGCCAACAAGCCAGCGACCGGAGCCACCATCGGTACCGCGACCGTAGCGGCTGGAGTGGTGACCGACAAATCGATCAACGTCGGCAGCTATGTGAACTCCCAGTATACAGGCGACGCCACGAAGATTGTGAGCTTCGCGCTCACCGGCAACAACGCCCAGCTCTACTTCAAGAGCCGCGAAGCCGGTGCAGGCAACGGTCCCGAGCTCGTCGTCGGCAACTAAGCCCTCGTTTTCCTAATCGTCAGCGTTAGACATGCCCCCGGTGATGATTCACCGGGGGCATCCTTTCCTCCTCAATAACCGTTAATTTTTTCCTGATCCCGTCAGAGTCCCCGGCTTGCTCCCCGATACACCCCCCTTTGTCTAAACGCGTGCATGCGGCGGTTTCCGTCACAGCCCAAGCTCTTCGTACTTCGCCACACGCATCACCCTTTTTTCACGTTCCCTTAAACCTTAACCCCCCACATACCCATGATCACGCTTCGTTCATCTTTGACCCGCTTAGCCTCCCCCCTTTTCTGGGTCGGCCTGCTGGTCTCCTCACTCATCTTCCCCAGAGTCTTCGCCCAGCCGGCTACGAACTCCCTTACCTATGCTGAGGGCGGTATAAGCACAGAAGATCCCGACTCACAAGGTGCTGCAAAGTATTATATTGATAGTCAGAATGGCAATGACTCCAATACGGGAAGTATTTCCAGTCCATGGAAATCTGTCTCAAAAGTTAAAACCCATGCTGGAACCGCAGCTCCAGGTACACATTATTTATTCAAGAGAGGACTTGTATATGCCAACGTTCAGACTGATCTTTATAACATAAACGGAGCTGATGGCCAACGTATCGTATTCGGTGCATATGGATCTTTGACAGCAAACAAACCAAGATTGGATAACATTCAATTCTATGGCGGTACATACTTGATGATACGTGACCTACACTGTAAACAAATTGTTATCCGCAGTGGAACTTCGCATACCATTATATATAACAACGAAGTATCAGGGCAAGGCAAACAAGGGATAGTTGGATTTAAAAGAGTAAACCATATTGCGATTGTAAGTAATTATCTGCATGATGTTGCATACAGCCAAGAAGATGTAATAGTACTGCATTCAGAAAGCTGGAATGCAGCTACCTATGAATATGATATTGGCAGTAATCACTGGATTATAGACAACACCATCATGATGTCGGGCGGAAATGAAGATGGGATCGACATTGACTCCGAACATGTAAGTAGCGATGGTAGAGCAATTGATTTTAAAGTTATTGGCAACAGAATCATGGCGCAGCCAAACAGCGGAGAAACAAAAAACGCAATTCAGATTGGACACTGGTCCGAAAAAGTATGGGTCGTGGGGAACACCACAGGCGGTTATACAACAGAGGATTCTCTGCGCCTTGGGCCATGGCAGGATGCATGGAAAGGTGTAACTGAAATTGCTCGCGAATACCAAGTTAGTGGAAATGCATCCTTCTTTAATGGTATTTATGGTGCCAATATTCGTATAAATTTTGACGATGGAAAGATATTCCATAACACACTTCTTTCCCCAACCGGTAATGGATTTAAGTGGATCACCTCCACAGGTGTAACCACTGCAGATAACGTTACGACAAGCAGCAATGTTCCTGGAGTTAGTTATCCAAATCTATCTGTTAGCTTTAACAAAGACCCGCGGAATTGGAATGATACAGCATTTCTACAGCATTTCATCCCAGATGCAAGCTGGTCTGGCAACAATGGAGATGCGACCATTGGCGCATTCGACTCAAATGGGAAACGTTTAGGGATGGAAATAAACTCCTTTACTGGTTTTGGAAAAGGGTGGGAAGGACCACCGCTTTGTCAGCAAAAACTTATAGAACTGGGAGTATCATGGTCAGGCGTTCCTGTCATCGACACCCTAGCTCCAACTGTTCCCACAAATGTGGTTGCAAGTATTATTGCCAGTACAACTGCTACTATTTCATGGACAGCTTCTACCGACAATGTAGGCGTTGCCGGATATGACGTATTTCAGAATGGCACTTTAAAAACCTCGGTTACTTCAACTTCGGCTGCTATTACTGGATTAACAGCTAGTACAACCTATTCATTTACAGTGAAAGCTAAAGATGCTGCCGGAAATGTTTCTGGAGCCAGTGCTCCATTATCAGTTACAACTTATTATCCCGGGGCAGTGGTGGCGAATGCCGGCGGAGGCTTTGTGAACACCTCCATGTCAGCGCAGACCGGCACGTTTACGGCGACGTTTAATGCGACGCCCTCCGCCTCGCCGAACAGTGCGTTGGTGGGTCTCTCGAACGGCTCACAAACCGCGTTCACCGGCTTGGCCACGGCGGTGCGTTTTAACACGACGGGCAAGATCGACGCCCGCAACGGCGGTGCCTACGCTGCGGCGAACGTGATTTCGTTCTCCGCCAACACCACCTACGCCTTCCGGTTGGTGGTGAACGTGCCAGCGCACACGTACTCGATCTACGTCACGCCGGCGGGCGGCTCCGAGCTTACGGTCGGCACGAACTACGCCTTCCGCACCGAGCAGAACACCGTGAGCACCCTGAACAACTGGGCTGCCGTGGTGGACGCCACTGCCAACGGCGGAGCCGGCACGCTCACCGTGTGGAGCTTCTCGCTCGGCGCGACGCCCCCGAGCACCCCGACGTTCACGCCGGCGGCTGGCAGCTATAACGCCGCGCAATCGGTGACGATCGTGAGCGCGGGCTCGACCTCGATCCGTTACACGCTCGATGGCAGCACGCCGACGACCTCGTCGACCCTGTACAGCGGTGCGATCTCGATCGGCGCGACCACCACGCTCAAGGCCATCGGCGTCAACAGCACTGGTTCCAGCTCCGTGACCACGGGTGTCTACACGATCACCATCCCTAGCTCGGCTAACCTCAGCCCGGTGGCCGATACCTATGCATTCGGTGGGGCGACGTCGACCAACTACGGCACCGCCCTAGTCCTCGGCGCGAAGGATGACGGCACCACGGCGACCTCCTTCGACCGCGTGGCCTTCGTCAAATTCAACCTGACGGGCCTCGGCTTCACGCCCACGACCGCGACCTTGGTGCTGACCACGGACGCCACGACGACCGCCGGTACCCTGACGGTGAACCAATGCACGACCGACTCGTGGACCGAGACCGGCCTCACGTGGGCAAACAAACCCGCGACTGGTGCCGTCATCGGCACCGCAACCGTGACAGCCGGCGTGGTGGCGGACAAATTGATCAACGTCGGCAGCTACGTGAACTCCCAGTACACGGGCGACGCGACGAAGATCGTGACCTTCGCCCTCACCGGCAGCAACGCCCAGCTCTATCTCAAGAGCCGCGAAACCGGTGCCGCAGATTCCCCGACCCTCATCGTCGGCAACTAAGTTCAACGACAGTTTATTCATCAGCACGAGCCCCCGGCGAAAACGCCGGGGGCTTTTGCGGTGCCGAAGCTATTTTTATTCTGACGTTTTCCCTCAAACCCCGCCGTTTTCCTGCCGGCCGCAAGGTCGGCGTCAGCTCCAAGAATGATTTCACCACTTTCGAAAACACCCGCGTGACTTAAACGCTTCAACGGTTTCAGCCGGGACGAGGTCCTCGGTTCAGACGGAACTCCCCCCTCAGTTGCGCGGCGCGCGCTCCCTCTCCGTCCCCTTTTTTGTCAGTCAACACATACCCAAAAAAAATCCAGATACCCATAAGATACTCCGCTCGATTGAAAAAATTATTCGCGAATTGATTGCCTGAGATTAATATCATCTAAGGCCTCTTGTCACTTTATTGTCAGTACCCCCCACCCCCAACCCATCCCTACTTATAGGGACAAAAAAACATAGGTGATTAACATGAAAAAGATATCTCTCTACGCCAAGGCTCTCGCCTTGATGTCTGCATTGGTTTGTGTGCCGGTTTATGGCACGATTCACTACGCGGCGGATTTTGATACCACCGGAACTACCGAACTCAGTCACACCGGATCGCTGAGCGTTAGCGAGCAATCGGCCAATTCCGGCGGACATTCGACGCAGGTTCTGACCGCACCAGCGCCGGTCTCCGGCCGTCCCGGCTCACGCGCGCTCCGCTTCGAGCTTCGTCGCGAGGATCCTGATGTTTCCAGCGGATCGCGCAGCGAGCTGTCTTTGGGCAACACCAGCCAGAGCGGCACCTCATGGTATGCTTGGAGCCTTTATGTTCCCAGCAACTCGAATTATGATGGCACGGCCGAAATCTTGGGGCAGATCCATGGCGACGACACTTTTCGCCGTCCCCCTTTCGATATGACGAGAGAATTGCTCAGTGGGGAGCAAAAATGGCGTGCCCGCTGGCGTTGGGATATTTCAAGTGATCCAAAGGGCAGCGGTGACAGCTCATCTTTTGCCAATGTATTACAGGATCAATGGAATGATTTCATCGTCAAAATCACCTGGAGCAATTCGGGCAACGGCCAGTTGGTTATCTGGCTCAATAGCGACAGTGAGAGCACACCGACCTTAACCCGGAACAACATCAGCATCGGCTATCCTGACCAGACGCAAAACTACTGGAAATATGGCATCTACAAGTGGCCATGGTCGGGCAACAACTCCACCAGTTCTTATCGTGCCGTGGCTTGGTTTGATGAAGTGCGCTTGGGCAATAGCTCCGAAACCTTTGCAACCATGATGCCGGTCCGCGGTGGCGGTGGCACGCCGACCGTTGCGACCCCGACATTCAGCCCGGCTGGCGGCACGTATTCCTCGACGCAGTCGGTGACGCTGAGCAGTTCGACGAGCGGCGCCTCGATCCGCTACACGACGGACGGCAGCACGCCCTCGGATACGGTGGGCACGGTCTACAGCGGCCCGCTGGCGGTCAGCGGCAACGCCACGATCAAGGGCATCGCCTACAAGACTGGGCTCACGAGCAGCGCGGTGACCTCGGCGACCTACACGTTTGTGGCCCCCGGCACAGTGGTGGTGTCCGCCGGTGGCGTGTTTACGAACACGGCGATGACGAGCCAAACCGGCACGTTCACGGCCACGTTTAATGCGACCCCGTCAGCAGACCCGACCAATGCCGTGGTCGCTCTCTCCAATGGCAGCCAGACGGCCTTCTCCGGCTTTGCGTGCGCGGTGCGCTTCAATACCTCCGGCAACATCGACGCCCGCAATGGCGGTGCCTACGCCGCCGCGAGCACGATTCCCTACGCCCCCAACACGACCTACACCTTCCGGGTGGTCGCGAACATCCCGGCGCACACCTACTCGATCTACGTCACGCCGGCCGGCGGCTCCGAGGTCACGGTCGGCATCAACTATGCCTTCCGCACCGAGCAGGCCACGGTCGCCAGCCTCAATAATTGGGGCGCCGTGGTCGACGTCTCTGCCAACGGTGGCGCTGGCACCCTGACGGTTGCCAGCTTCGCCATCGGCGGGGTTGCACCCAGCGCGCCGGTGTTCACGCCGGCGGGCGGCACCTACACCTCGGCGCAATCGGTGACGATCACCAGCTCCGGCTCGACCTCGATCCGTTACACGAGCGACGGCAGCACGCCTTCCGCCACGGTCGGCACGGTATACAGCGGCCCGGTCTCGATCGGCGCGTCCGGCACGCTCAAGGCCGTAGGCATTAACACCACGGGCGTAAGCCCGGTGACCACGGGCGCCTACACGATCAACATCCCGAGCACGACCACCCTGACGGCGACGGCTGACACGTATGCCTTCGGCGGCTCGACGGCCACCAACTACGGCACGGCCACGGTGCTGGGCGCGAAGGACGACGGCACGACCTCGGTCAGCTTCGACCGCATCGCCTATGTGAAGTTTGACCTGTCCGGCCTAGCATTCACGCCGACC
>Ga0209591_10003477_pt1 | contig 18244 bp, 15 predicted proteins | sample MAT01_FD_187207 | JGI IMG/M metagenome (GOLD analysis project Ga0209591, IMG submission 187207) | Freshwater microbial communities from Lake Fryxell liftoff mats and glacier meltwater in Antarctica - MAT-01 (SPAdes) (version 2) | ecosystem: Environmental > Aquatic > Freshwater > Ice > Liftoff... | reverse complement strand
AGTCTGTTTTTCTACAACTGCTGCAGAGCCCTTCTTTTCTTGTGCGTATGCCATCCGGTTGCAATTACATGGCTTTTTCATATTGCCCCTGGCTCATCTAATAATCTGCAGCAGTTTCCAGCATATCGCTTTTAAATTTGCTGTTGGTAGTGGTATCAATGATTACCTGGATTTTACTCAGTACCGATTTTCTTTTTTCAGTTCTTTTATACAATTTGGTAACCAAAAACAATTGCTTTAAGGCTTGCGAAATTCTCCTGATATTATTTGCTTTAATGCCATACTCTTCTGAACGGTTTAAAAAATATTCTGCACTGTCTATTTCTGTACTGTAGTTAAATGTAATGGTGGTATAAAAATAAAACAATGATAAGTTGTGTGGATCATCGGCATTGGCGAGGGCAATACCTTTTTTTCCAGCGCTTCTTAATGTGGGATAATCCTCTGTATTGATCAGTTCATCGCAGTAATCGGCCCAGGCCTGCAGTTTTTTGATTATTGGTTTTAAAACCATCTAAAACAGGAGGTTTTTGAGCAAATAAAAAACAGGAAAGGATAAATAGAAGTAGGACAATTCGTTCTTGCATAAATTAAATTTTCCATTGTGAAATTTCAGCACGATAGGTTTTTCCAATGGGTAAACTTTGTTCGCCAATAAACAATTCTGCAGCCTGTAGCTGGTTTACCTTATTAAGTTTAACAGCATAACTGCGGTGTATCTGGCTAAATTGATCTTGTGGTAACTGTTTTATAAAACTACTCAGCGGCATTAAGGTCTTGTACTTTTTTTTGCTGTAATTATCTGGGTATGATCTTTCATAGCTTCCAGGTAATTAATATCCTTTAAAGGTATCTACACCTTGTTGTGCCCTTCCTTTATGGTGATGGTTTGTTTTTGAAAAAGAACAGTATAGGCAATTGCGTTTTGCTTCATTTCCCAATAAGCCATTACCTGGTTGATGGTATCATTGAAACGTTCGATTTTTACGGGCTTTAAAAAAACCAAATGCTGCAAATTAATAGCTTTCCAAATGTAAATTCCATGTGTGAGGTTTCAAATACAGCAACGGGCAACTGGTTTTGATATCTATATTTTATTAGAAAAATCCTTTATCTGCAATAAACAATCTGAACACCTGTGGTGGAAATTATTAATCAGTAAAATAACGGACTTAGGTTGCGGTGGTTGCGAAGGCTCCACTTAAAAAAGCAGCAGGCATCTTATTGTACAATCCGGAAATTAGCAAAACTAAAAAAGCGAATTTCGACAATCTGTCAAAATCCGCTCTTGTTATTTAATTGCAGGGATGTTGTAATTTCCCTCGCTGTAAAGTGGGTAATCGAGGGGGCTCGAACCCCCGACCCTCAGAATCACAATCTGATGCTCTAACCAACTGAGCTACGACTACCGTTTTTTGTTTCGGATTGCAAAAATAGCAAAAAACACTTCCTGAACAAAATTACATTTAAAATACTTTTTTATTGTCGTTCTTTGCAGCCCAAAAATAAAGTATGAATCTTACGCAATCCATCATCACAATCTTACTAACAGCATTTACGGGCTGGGTTACAACCTGGCTCGCCATTAAAATGCTGTTTCATCCACGCTACCCAATCAAAATTTTCGGCTTGACCATACAGGGAGTTTTTCCAAAAAACCAACAAATGATTGCGGAAAAATTAGGACAGGTGGTGAGCAAAGAGCTGCTTTCCTTTGAGGAAATTGAAGCAAAAATTATCAATCCAGATAATTTACAAAAGTTAAGACCAGATATTGAATCCCATATTGATCATTTTCTACGGAATAAATTAAAAGAGGTTTTCCCCATGCTCTCCATGATGCTGGGCGAAAAAACCATCCTCCAACTAAAGGGAGCTTTCTTAGAAGAACTGGAATCACTTTTCCCTATTTTAATGAAAAGCTACATGAATAAATTACAGCATGATCTGGATCTTGAAAAAATCATTACCGAAAAAGTCGCCAATTTTTCGTCTGAGAAACTGGAGGATATTTTAAAACAAATCACCCAAAAAGAATTCAAATTCCTCGAAATCATCAGTACCCTATTCGGACTGATCATTGGGCTGGCACAGGTATTGATCGCTCACTTTATTAAATAACGGAATTTTAATTAACACAGCCCTTTTCCCAACGATATATGACCGCTTATCAATTAACAGGTGTAGGCGTTAAACATTATGGGAGAACTTTGGTTTATTCAACTGCTATCAACTTCAACAAAATATTATCAATGAAAACAATTTACTTTTGGCTTTTTTCTTTTGTACTCTTATTATCTGCCTTTAATTCATCTGCCCAATTTCCCGGAGGCGGTGGTGCCCGGCCCGGAGGTCAAAACATGAACATGGGCCATTTTTATGGAAAAGTGATTGATTCCATCACCAACAAACCCATTGAAGCAGCGTCTGTACAACTGATTCAAAACAAGTTTGATTCTGTTTCAAAAAAGAAAAAAGATGTGGTCGTTTCGGGAATGCTCACTACCAAAAGAGGTGAATTTAGCCTGGAGAATTTATCAATCATGGCCACTTATAAATTAGTAATCACTGCAATGGGCTACCAGGAAATTCAAAAGAAAGCAGCTTTTGTAATGAATATGGCTGGTGCAAAACCAGGCGACATGAGCGGTATGATGAATGCTGTTGATAAAGATCTGGGTAATTTTAAATTACACCCGGATGCAAAACAATTAGAAGACGTAACAGTAGTTGCTGATAAACCTTTGCTTACGATGAGCATTGACCGCAAAATTTTTAATGTAGAGAAGAACCTCGCCAGTGCCGGTGGAACCGCTGTAGATGTAATGAAAAACATTCCCAGTTTGAGTGTTGATATTGATGGAAATGTAAGTTTACGGAATGCGCCACCACAAATATTTGTAGATGGCCGCCCCACCACAATGACGCTGGAACAGATTCCTGCAGATGCCATCGCAACTGTAGAGATCATTACAAATCCATCCGCAAAGTTTGATGCGTCTGGTGGCGGCGCAGGCATTTTAAATATTGTAATGAAAAAGAACCGTAAAGCCGGCTACAATGGGGGTTTGCGTGCAAGCGTTGATAGTCGCGGCAGACCTGGTTTTGGCGGCGATATCAATATAAAACAACAAAAAGTCAACTTTTTTGCCTCCACCCAAATGGGCTATCGCAAAAGTATTTCAACCTCCGCCACCGACCGTACCGATTTTCTAAACGGTGCAGTAGCTCATTTAGCTCAGGAAAGTAATCCTATCGGTAGAGGATTTTTTGGTTTTGGAAGAATGGGTGTTGACTATTTCATCGACAACAGAAACACCTTGAGTTTTTCAGGCAGTATCATGGGCGGTAATTTCAAAAACAACGATCTGTTCAATATCAACAGGGATACTGTGTATTCTAACTTTACGGTGAAGGATTTTGGTAACCGGACTACCAACAGTCTTGCACAATTTCGAAATTATGGATCTACGGTTAGCTTTAAACACAACTTTGCAAAAGCCAATCAGGAACTGACTGCTGACTTAAATTACAACTACAGCAAAAACAACAACGAAAACCAGATCGGTACACAGTACTACTTTTTAAATAGCAACCCAAAAACACCCCTGATCAATCAAAGCTCGATGGGTGGCGGCAGAACTAAGTTTTTTACAGCACAAACAGATTATGCCAACCCAATTTCAGCCACTATGAAAATTGAAATGGGCGCCAGGGTAGCCATCCGTGATTTCAGTAGTTTCAACGAAAACTTCCTGAGGGATCCTACATCCGGCAACAACATTCCATTGACCCAGCTCAACAATAGTTATAAATTTACAGACCGGGTGCTTGCTGCTTATACCACCTTCTCTCATCAAATTAAAAAATTCAGTTACCAGCTTGGGTTAAGATTAGAGAGTTCTAAATATGATGGTACACTCATCAATACCGGGCAACAATTTTCTAATAAATTTCCTTTCAGTCTTTTTCCAAGTGCATTTGCCACTTACAAGTTAACAGACAAGCAGGATCTGCAGGTGAACTATTCAAGAAAGATCAATCGCCCCAACTTTTTCCAGTTGATTCCTTTTATTGATTTTACCGATTCATTAAATCTGAGTAAGGGTAATCCGAATCTGGTGCCAGAGTTTACCAACTTGCTTGAGTTATCTTACCAGAATCAACTGGCGAAAGGACATAGCCTTTTATCAACCATCTACTTTAAAAATACCAACGACCTGATTGCACGGTACCAATTCCCGGAAAAAAATCCCAATTCTCCTGTGAAGCCAGATTCAGTGCTATTTACCAGCTATGCAAATGCATCGCAAAGCTATACCGGAGGATTGGAGTTAACGGCAAGGAACAAAATAGCCAAGTGGTGGGATATGACCAGTAATTTGAATCTTTTCAGCGTTACCTTAAAGGCAGGCAATTTGCCAGGCGGTGTCGATAATAGCCAGTTAAGTTGGTTCTTTAAAATGAACAACAGTTTTAAATTGCCTAAAAATTATTCAATACAGTTGAGTGGCGACTACCAGGCAAAAACGTTGGTACAACCAGGTGGCGGCGGCGGCGGTGGCCGTGGAATGATGTTTGGCGGTGGTAATTTACCAAGTGCACAAGGCTATATCAAACCTTTTTATGGAATTGATCTAGCAATCAGGAAAGATTTCCTGAAAAACAATGCGGCTTCTTTAACCCTGCAGATGAGTGATGTTTTTAGAACCCGGTTGAGTGAAAATTATACTGAATCTATTTTTTTTATACAAGAAACTTCCCGCAGAAGAGATCCACAGATTTTGAGATTGAATTTTAACTGGCGCTTTGGAAAGTTTGACGTTTCACTGTTAAAGCGTAAAAACATGAAGGCAGATCAGGGAGCAGGAATGGAAGGTATGCAGGGACAGTAATAATGCTGGTCGCACTGCCCCATAGAACCGGATCAGTGTGTTAAAGGAACTAAAATATAATACTGATTAAAACATCAATTTCTATTAGATCTGAATTATTGATTAGCATTTTATAAAATCATTTGCTAAGCATTTTGGAGAATTATTGAAAAGCCCCTTTTAATAAAGGGGCTTTTCTTATTTTCATCAGACAAAGACAAAGATTTGTACTGGTTGATTTTTACCTAAATGACAGCTATCGGGCATCTCTAAAAACTTACCTTTTCCTCCCTTTTGTCGAAGACCCCGAATTTTTCGGGAGAGAGGAATTAAAGGTGAGGTCAAATAAAAAAATGAGTTTTTAGAGATGCCCTATATTAAATGGACATATAATAACTCCCCGCAACAAAATCCCGATTCTTTCGTGAGTGGTTCGGGGTTTCCTTTTTTTGAGTTAATTTGCCGCCTCATAATCAAATCGTTTCATGAAGCATTTTAATTTGAAAAACATTCTGCCACATGCCATTGCGGTGGTAATATTCCTTGTGATTACTGTTGTTTACTGTTTACCTGTTTTCCAGGGAATGGTAGTGAGTCAGCATGATATGTTGGGTACAAGAGGCATGACCCAGCAATCTTTTGAGTTTTTTGAAAAATACGGCACTTACCCGTTGTGGACCAATTCTATGTTTGGCGGTATGCCCACCTTCCAGATATTATTTGCTGCAAAATACAATATCGGCATACTTTGGATGCACAATATTTTCACCTTCTTTTTGCCATCGCCTGCAAGCCTGTTCTTTTTATCCTGCATTTGTTTTTATATTTTAACCCAGGTATTAAAACTAAAACCATGGATTGGAATACTGGGCTCATTGGCATATGCATTTGCATCCTACAATGCCATCATTACCATGGTTGGCCATGTTACCAAATTTGCTACCATGGGGTATGCACCATTGGTATTGGCGGGTATCATTTTACTGATGCAGCGTAAATACATCCTCGGCTTTGCATTGACATTGATTTCAAGCACCCTTTTCTTTTTTCAAAACCACGTGCAGATTGTTTATTATTTTATGTTGCTGTTTGTTTGCCTCGGTATTACCTTTTTAATTCAAACCATCAAAAACAAAGACTTCAAACATTTATTGACTTCTGCCGGTTTGGCTTTTCTGGCCATTGCCATCAGTGCCTGTTCATTTGCCGTGATATTATTACCCACCAAAGAATATGCAAAAGAAACTATGCGGGGAGGCAGAAGCGAACTAACCCTTGGTGTAAAAAAAGACAACTTATCCGAAGGTGGATTAAAAAAAGATTATGCGTTTCAATGGAGTTATGGTAAAGAAGAAACGCTGACTTTTATTTTGCCCAATTATTCTGGCAGCAGCAATGACCCAGGCGAGTTTGGCGAAAACAGTAAAGTAATCGCAGCCTTACAAGAATCTGGTTTGCCCAACGAAGGCATCAATTATTTCTATCGCTTTATGTCGCCTTACTGGGGCGATCAGCCTAATACTGCCGGCCCAGTTTACCTGGGTGCTATTATTTGCCTGTTGTTTATTGCAGGTCTGTTTGTGGTAAAAAGAAAATATTTATACTGGCTGATACCCGGCACCATCATCGGGATTATGCTGGCATGGGGCAGTAATTTTGCAGCCGTCAATTATTTCCTGTTCGACCATTTACCTGCCCTCAATAAATTTAGGGCGCCCTCCATGGCACTGGTGTTACCTCAATTTACTTTTGCTTTGATTGCAGCACTTGCATTGCAGGAAATTTTTTATGGTAAAATGGAAGAACAACTGCTATTTAAAAAATTAAAATATGCTGCAATTGCAAGCGGAGCTGTATTGGCGATACTAACGGCTGTTTATTTCACGTCTTCCTTTAGCAACGAAAAAACAAAGGACTCTAAAAAAGCCATTACCGAACAACTGGCACAATCAATGGCGCAAGGCAAACAGCCTACACCCGAAATGACCAACCAGGCCAATACCATGACGAGTAGCTTTTTTAAAGCTTTGATTGAAGACAGAAAAGGATTGTTTGGTAGTGATTTTATCAGACTCATTCTATTCTTCGTATTGGGCGGAGGCATCATCTGGCTGGGGATTAAAAAGAAAATAAATCCAGTGCTGGCCATCGGTTTACTGGCCTTCATCTCATTCATCGATTTGATTACGGTATCTTCCAGATACCTGAATAAAAGCAAGTACGCCACACCGGAAGATTATTTATCCGGCTTCACACCCAACGCTGCCGATAACCAGATTAAAATGGACACCGGTTATTTCAGGGTATTTGATCAGGCTGGTGGAGATCCATTCCAGGATTCCCGTACCTCCTACTTTCACAATTCGGTTGGTGGCTATAGTCCGGCTAAACTGGGATTGTACAATGACTTGATAGAACACCAACTCAGCAAAGGAAACATGGAAGTGTTCAATATGCTGAACACTAAATACTTTATTACCATCGGTCAAAGTAACCAGCCTGTTGCGCAAATCAATCAAAGTGCAAATGGCGCTGTTTGGTTTGTAAAAGCAATCAAATATGTAAACAATGCCGATGAAGAAATGCTGTCGTTGGATAGTCTGCATTCAAAAGATACCGTGGTAATTGATAAAAGAGAACAGGCAAAAGTAACCGTTACACCTTCATACGACAGTAGCGCAGGCATCCGTTTGGTTAAAAACTTAAATGACCATATTACCTACCATAGCAATGCTACAAAAGAGCAGTTTGCGGTGTTCAGCGAAATCTATTACCCTAATGGCTGGAAAGCTTTCATAGATGGTAAAGAAACGCCGGTTGTTAAAGTAGACTATGCACTCAGGGGTTTAAATATTCCGGCAGGTGACCATAACATTCAATTTGATTTTGCTCCAGCTTCCTATACGTTGGGTAATACGCTCAACCTGGTTGCAGGCATCACTTCGTTGATTGCATTGGTCATTTGTGCCTTCCTGTATTTTAAACGCTTTGCAGGCAAGAATGTATAAAAGAATCGCTCCGTTCTGCACGCCTGTCTTTTAAAACAACGTAAAAGATAAGCGTACAGAACGGTTGTTGTTTTAAACCCTATCATCAATATATCAGACATCATATATCAAATGGATCTTTCAATCATACTGGTAAATTATAAATCAACGCAGTTGGTATTGGATTGTATCAAAAGTATCTATCAGCAGACAAGTTTGCATAGTTTTGAGATCATCCTGGTTGACAATGATTCACAAGATGATTGCCATGAAAAGGTATTGACTCAATTCCCCAATGTTCGCTTTTTACCACTGGATTACAATGCAGGTTTTGCCCGTGCCAACAATGCAGGCATTGCGATAGCGACCGGAACTTTTATTTTAATACTGAATACCGATACTATTATACTAGACGGTGCCATCGATAAAAGTATCCGCTTACTACAACAAAATGAAACGGCTGTAGGAGCTGGCGTACAATTATTAAACACGGACGGCACTACTCAGATATCAGGTGCCCATTTTATAAAAGGTGGGCTCAATACCTTACTGCCGCTACCATACCTGGGCCGCTTGATTCGCTGGTTGGGCTATCGTTTTAAATCTACCATACCCAGTGTACAAACAATTACGGATAATATTGAAGTAGACTGGATTGTAGGTGCGTATATGTTGATAAAAAAAGAAGTGCTCCCAAAAACGGGTTTATTGGACAATGATTTTTTCATGTACGCCGAAGAAATAGAATGGTGCAGCAGGTTGAGAAAACAAGGCAAACTATTGTTGTTTGCCGAACCAAAGGTAATCCATATCGGCGGCGGCTCCAGTGGTGATTATTATAGCACCACAGAAAATGAAAACGGTAAAAACTTATGGGATATCAAGGGCCGGCAGATCATTGTATCCACTATGCTGCGGATCCGCAAACAGTTTGGCATATTTTGGTTCCTGCTGATAAATGGTACCTATATTTTGGAGGTTCCGGTTTTTGCGACCTGCTTATTGATTGATAAAATATTCAATGGCAGCAAGGCAAAATACAACTGGCAAAATCTACTGAATTATACAAAGAACATGGGTGTGTTACTCCAATTCTTTTTTAAAATACTTGCCAACAAATCCCATTTTTATAAAGTAGCCTGACAACATGCAACTCTCCATCATCATCATCAATTACAATACGTTTACCCTTACCTGTAAGTGCATTTCATCTATACAGGAAAAACTAATGGATGTTGAGTATGAAATCGTGTTGGTTGACAACGCCTCGCTTGAATGCGATCCGAAATTTTTCAAACTGCAATTTCCCGAGATCAGGTTAATCATTAGTAAAACCAATACAGGCTTTGCCGGTGGCAATAATCTGGGGATTAAACATGCTACGGGTGAATACATCTTATTACTCAACAGCGATACAGAACTGATCAACAATGCACCCAAAATTTGCCTGGAGTATTTAAAGGCTAATAAAAAAACGGGGTTGGTTACCTGCCAATTAATTTATCCCAATGGTACAATACAATATAATTGCCGTCGTTTTAGAACCATCGGCTGGGAATTATTAGAGGTTTTTCCATTGTATAAACTGCTGCCAAAAGAAAAACAGGCAGCGTTGATGCTTCACCGGTATTTTAATCATCAAAGTTTTGCCAACTGCGATTGGGTGTGGGGTACGTTCATGATGTTTCCTAAAAATATTGTTCAGCAGCTACCCGGCCAACAACTGGCAGAAGACTTTTTTATGTATTGCGAGGATGTGCTTTGGTGCTGGCAGTTTAAACAACTGGGTTATGACATCCATTTTTTACCAGAGGCGAAAGTAATGCACATTCATAAAGGCAGTACAAGCAAGGAAAAATTGCAGCAGGTAAGACTTATATCAATAAAAAACCATGCAAAATTCATGAAAAAGTTTTATCCTGACGTTAGATGGTATATTTTCGCAGCAATTTTTTATATCAAACAGTACGGTGCTTTGCAAATGGAAAAATTAATTAAATCATTTAATCATAAAAATAAAGCATGAAAATAGCACTCATTACAGGCATTACCGGTCAGGATGGAGCCTATCTGGCCGAATTATTACTCAACAAAGGGTACACCGTTCACGGTTTGAAGCGTCGTAGTTCATTGATCAATACCGCCCGAATTGATCACCTGTTCAACGATAAAAGTCTTTCAGAACGTTTTCAGTTGCATTATGGAGATTTGACCGATGCCTCCAGTTTGTTGCGGATCATTCAGCAAACACAGCCCGATGAAATTTATAACCTGGCGGCTCAAAGTCATGTACAGGTAAGTTTTGAAACGCCCGAATACACCGCCAACTCAGATGGTATCGGTGTACTGAGAATACTCGAAGCAATCAGGATATTGGGTCTGGAAAAGAAAACTAAATTTTACCAGGCATCCACTTCCGAATTGTATGGTTTGGTGCAGGAAGTACCTCAAAAAGAAACCACCCCTTTTTATCCACGTTCTCCCTACGGAGTTGCGAAATTATATGGCTACTGGATCACTGTGAACTACCGTGAAGCGTATGACATGTATGCAGTAAACGGTATCCTGTTCAACCACGAAAGTCCGTTAAGAGGAGAAACTTTTGTAACAAGAAAAATAACCATAGCCGTATCTAAAATAGTAACCGGCCAGGAAGATATATTGAAACTGGGTAACCTGGATGCAAAAAGAGATTGGGGCCACGCCAAGGATTATGTGGAAGGTATGTGGATGATGATGCAGCAGGAAGTTCCGGAAGATTTTGTATTGGCAACCGGTATTACCACTACTGTTAGAGATTTTGTAAGCATGGCCTTTGCAGAGGCAGGTGTAGAACTGGAATTTAAAGGAGAAGGCATTGATGAAAAGGCTTTTGTAAAAACCTGTTCCAACCCTGCATATCAACTAGAGATAGGTAAACAGGTTGTGGGTATTCATCCCCGTTATTTTAGACCAACTGAAGTAGATTTATTAATTGGAGACCCTGCCAAAGCGAACACAAAATTAGGCTGGTATCCAAAATACGATTTACCAATGCTGGTGAAGGAAATGATGGAAGAAGAGTTGAAGACACAGTCAGCAAAATAAGGTGTTTTAAATAGTTTTAAAAAAGGGTCCTTCAGTTTTATAGCTGGGGGACTTTTTTTATTCACACATTATCTGCATCATTAGTCGGAGGGGTGAATGGTAAACCGCCGCAACCAGTCGGTACCGAAAGTCAGACTGGTGAATGGAAACCGTCTAAACAGAAGGTCAGACTATCAGATAAAAGCCAACGGTGAACATGAACGCATAAATCTGCGTTACATGTCAACATACAAACACTAAAAAAAACAACGCATGCCAGTCAAGCAAACCGGTCTGACCTGCGGTGCCGACCGGTTGAACCAAACCAGGCAAACCGGTCAGGCCTGCGGTACCGATTGGTTTGTGCTACCATTTCCGCCACTCATTTTTTTATAATCCGCATACAGGTTATATTTACAACTTTATGAGTGTGTAGTAAATAAATAGCATATATAATGAACGACTTGAGGAAATATTTCGACAACAATACCAACCGGGTAATACATAAATGGGAACATTATTTTGAAATCTACGACCGGCATTTCAGTGCCTACCGGGATAAAGAAATTGTGATACTGGAAATCGGTGTTTTCCAGGGTGGATCACTGCAAATGTGGAAGCATTATTTTGGACCAAAGGCAAAAATATATGGTATCGACATAGACCCCGATTGTAAAAAATTTGAAGAAGAAAATATTGAAATATTCATAGGATCCCAGTCTGATAAAAACTTTCTTGCGGAGGTAAAAAAGAAAATGCCGAAGATTGATATTTTAATAGATGATGGTGGCCATACCATGAACCAAATCAAAACATCCTTCCTGGAATTATTTGACCATGTTAAAGCGGATGGCATTTACGCCATTGAAGACCTGCATACCTGCTACTGGCTTGATTATGGAGGCGGCTATAAAAGACAGGGAAGCTTCAACGAATTCAGTAAAAACATAGTGGATTCCATCCACGCATGGCATTCACGCCAAAGCAATTTTAGCATTGATAAATATACCCGTACTGTACATTCACTGCACTATTACGACAGCATCACCATCATCGAAAAACGTACCATGTATGAACCGGTTAACCTAACTTCCGGCGTGCAGATTGGCGATCCTTTTGCCCCCTGGAAAAGAACTCCGGTGGAAAAGGTAATCCGTAAAATTGGCCTTGGACTGAATATAGTTTTAGCGGCGTTGAGGTTGCCGAGTATTCCAAAGATTTAGCAGCAACTAAAAAGTTCTTTTTTGAAAGCTCTTGTAAAAAAGGAATAAACGTCGTAAAGCAGCGTTGGAGTCAATCAGTTTTGCAATTAATATGGAGGGCAATTTATCGGGTGCAAAGTAAAATCCAGGCAGTAGTATAGTTGAACTTTTCTTTGCAGACGCAATAATATTGTCCATGGTAACACCGTTCCTGTTTGGTTTGTTTATGTAGATTAACTTGTGGCATCCGCCGGTAACATAATTTTTCAAAAAACCAGGGGCATATTTTTCTATAATTGTTTTATAAGCTTCGTTTTTACTTTTAAGGTCAATGAAAAATTGAATCAGCATCTCAAAGGCATCCAGCCTGAATTGTCCGGTAGCCTTGGATGTATTGTCAACATGCAGCCTGAATTCAAAACAGGCTTCATCTGCAACGGCCAGGTAGCTATTCATAATCAGCCTTAACCACAATTCTATATCAGCAAATAAAAGGCTTGGATAAGCAGGTATGCCGCCCATTGCATCGTAATCTTTTGATCTTACCATAAAACCAGTTGCCGTAATTTCTAAATTATTTTGAAGTACGGAAGCTAAAAAAGCAACCGGAGTAATATTGCCATTCATGGGAGCACATGCACGGATCAATTCCCCTTTTCCGTCGATGAAATTAAAATGAGTTTGGTACAATCCTGCATCCGGGTATTTTTCAATCAGTTGATCAATGGTTACCAGATATTCAGAATGTAAGATATCATCGTGCCCCATTATGGTCATAAATTCATTCTTTGGAACAGATGTAAACCGTTGCCAGTTTTCAACAATTCTGAGGCGTACATCGGTAGTATAAATGCGTATCCTACTATCCTCCAGTGACCTGATCCATGCCAGCGTACCATCAGTACTGCCGGTGTCAAAAATAATAATCTCAAATCCCGGATAGGTTTGTGACAAGATACTATTGATACAGGGTTGTATCCATCGGTCGCTATTGTAGGTTGGCACTAAAATGCTATATTTCATGGCTGGGTATCCGTTTGAGTCATGATATAATTAAGCGTAGTTCTATATTCACAAGATAATGAAGTTGAATTTCAAACAAATTGTTCAGATTACAAATGACGTCGTTTAAATTTTGCACTTAGATTCAAATTAATCCAATTTGCTACTAATTACTGAAGCTAAAAGTGTAAATATTCACAGAGACAAGTTAGCTAGTAAAAAATTAAACTCAAACAGGCTGATCGCAATAATATACAATTGCACAAGTTCAAGAAAAACATGCCTTTTAAAATTTAAGCTATGAACTCCAGGTAGGGCAGAATCGCTTTTTTAAAATCATAGAATTCAGCCGCCTTTATTGTATTTTGAACGTAGAAGTCGTAATTCTGCCTGATGGTTTGTATTGCATCTCGTATAGATTCTTCATCTAAATTATCTACAAGAATTCCACACTGAAACTCTTTAACAAACTGAAATCCCGAAATATTACTGCATACGACCGGTACTCCAGCCGCCATATATTTAAACATCTTTCCAGAAGGAGCTGACATATAATTAAAATAGTGCTTCTGCATAAAGACATCCTCAAAGAAATAAAAACAAAATCCAATTTCGTAATTCGATAGATACTCTACGACATCGTCATTTTCAAGGTATTCGCTATTGATCGTAAGTCTTTTATCTGTTAATAAATTTTGATATTCTTTATTAACTCTTTTTTTGTCATCATCAAAAAAAGCACCCTGTACAACCATTTTTTCGTCCGTGTACCTATTAAGATAATTGAGACAATGATAAAATCCAAGGATCTTAATTGTAGAGCCACCGTAAATGAGTGCCCGTCTGTTATTTTTTAAAACACTTTTCCGGTAAACGGGCGCATTTTGAACATAAAATGTTTTCAATATTTCATCTTTAAAAAGATAGTCGTAACGCTCTTTACTTTGAATGATTACACAATTGATAATTGATCGGTCGACCAATGGCACTAAATGTGCGTTTACCGTTAATTCAAGAGACAGAAAATCAACCTTGGTTTTAAGCAATGAACAAAAAAACAAGTAAGAATTATCTACACAAATTATTCTTTTAAATTTTTTACTCCTGATTACTTTTTTTATGAATAAAAACTTAAAAAAATAATCCTTGTAAGAAAGTTTATTTTTTCTGAAGTCCCTTGCGTCTTTACTGAAAGGCAGCCAAAGTATAAAAAGCAAAAGGTAAAAATATCTGCCTTTTACACCATAGCATTTATGGTATAAAATGTTTTCTATATTAGCTTCTTGTCCTGTATATCCGTCCGGATGCAATGCTGTAACCGTTACATCATATTTTTTAATCAGTTCAGCGTGAAGCTGAAGTGTAGTGGGAGAATAGGCCAAATGAGAGGCATCAAACAGAATTAGAACACTTTCTTTATTATCCATTTATCATCATATTTGCCAATTGATAAAAATCAACTTTAGGTTTCCAGCCTAAACTTGCCAGCAATTGCGGGTTACTTACTAATATTTTATATTCGGGTACAAAATCAGTTTGCAAAACTACATATTTTTTCCAGTCCACATTTTTTTGACGAAAACAATATTCAACCCATTCCATAATTGAATGTGCTTCGCCACTACCAATAACAACCTCAAAAATATCATCCTGGTTCACGAGCTTCCAAACAGCTTGCACAATATCTCCTGCATAATTAAATTCCTTTTGCACATCAACATTCCCTAACACAAGTTTTTCTGAACTTCCATTTGAAATTCGATTAACCGTTGCTACAATTTTTTGATTAACATGGTGCTCTGTTCTTAATGGACTATCATGATTAAAAAAGTAACCCACATAAACTTTTATATTAAATTTATCTCTATAGTATCTACCCGCATATACAGATTGAATCCTAGCGACGGAATAGGGGCTACTGGCTTCAAACGAAGTTGATTCATCAATTGGTATTCCATCATTTTTAAATTGCATTGCACTACCCGACAAAAAGACTTTTGTCTCAGGACTATGAAGCCGAATACTCTCCAATAAATTTATTGTACCGGTACTAATGGTTTCATGATTTTCAAAAAGAACGCTATGTCTGGTGGTAGAATTGGCAGCAAAATGGAAAACAAAATCTGGCTTATTTTTTTTAATGATTAATTCTACAAACGAATAATTTGAAATATCGCCAGGAAGAGATGCAGACGTTCGTGAAATATTTATTACCTCTATTGGGCTCTGAGATAAAAGCTGGTTTAAGTAAAAGCCATCCTGACCGCTAGAGCCAAATATTATTATTTTCATTTTTTAAAATTTGCAAATGCATCCTTCCTGCAATAAATTGTATTAATATGGGTATCAGCATACGTTACGTATCCTTGCGAATGCATAAAGTCGCTTATTTCGTTAATCTTCATTTCCGTATTATCTAAATATCCAAATGTGATCGTTTCAACGCAAATCACTTCAGGTTTATATTTTTCGAAATCGAGTGATTTTAAAATTTCTAAATCCAGTCCCTCTACGTCAATGGAAATAAAATTTGGGTGCGGATCAAAATATTCTTTAATAATTGAATTAATTGATTTTAGTGCAACCGGAACTGTGGTAAAATTAATATTTGTTTCTTTCTGTCTAATTATAGCTTCTTCCTTTGAAAAGGTACTCCAGCCGTTCACATGTTTTGGAAATAAGTAAAAGGTCGCCTCGTCAGTCTCTGTTAACCCAACACCAATGTTTAATACTATGTCATTGGGACGTTTCGATTTAATAAATTCAATCATGCTGGCATCCGGTTCCACACAAACACCATAACATCCTTTCGAATAAAAATTATAGGTATTGTTGCAAAGTAGTGGTTGGTTGGTCCCAATTTCCAGGTAAGTCGGTTTTTCTATTTTTAAACTATCGAAAAAGTAATGTACAATCAAATCTTCCCCTGCCTGAGAATAAGAGACTTTTGCTCTCATGATAATTACATGCCATGCCTTTTTACATTTACCTAAAAATCTTTTTAAATTCATTTATGTTAGTCTTAATAATCTGATACATTTAAAAATTTAGTTCATGTGTATTTACTATTCACCAACAATTACACACTAACCATATTTACAGACGAGTCAACGAAAGTGACTTTTTTTATAATGAAACTATTTTTTATAAATATCAATCGTTGGAATTGGAAAAATAAAACCTGTTCCTTTTTCCAATGCTTCTTTTTCACGTTCTATAAATTCTTTTTTAAAATGCCATGGAAGTACCAAATAATAATCAGGATTCATCGAACGACTTTCAGCTTCACTTATGATTGGGATATTTGTGCCTAAAGTATAAGCTCCATATTTATCAGGATTTCTTTCTGCTGCATACTCAACTAACATACTGTTAATATCACACCATTGCAAAATTGTGTTGCCCTTAGTTGATGCTCCATAGATATGCACACGCTTACCATCGTGTTTCAATTTTACCAATAAATCATGTAGTTCATTCTTTACCTTTTCGATTCGATACTGAAATGCAACATATGGTTTATCCGTATCCAATTCCAGATCAAATTCCTTTTGCCTTACATCATTCATAAACTTGTGATCCTGCTTGTTGTAATAGAGACCACTCTCTTTATGGGTAGCATAACATCTGATACTACCGCCATTGATATCATTAAAGGAGATTTTAAAAATTTTCATTTTGGCCATAGAAACTATTTTCTCCAACACTGCCAGGCTATAAAACTCTAAGTGCTCATGACAAATTGTATCATAACTATCCAGCTCCAGCATGTGTGGCATGTAGCTCATTTCAAAAACCCAAATTCCCTGCGGAGATAAGTGCTGCTTTACATTTCTTACAAAATCAACCGGATTTTCCAAATCATAAAACATTGCGATAGAAGTTATCACATCCATTGTTTTATCGCCGATTGCTGAAGATAATTCTGCTGATGGAAATATATCTTGAACCACGGTGGCATTTTTCACTTCCTGGGCGACATCACTGGGATCGCAACCGAACTTTGTAAAATTTTTCGGATAATAATTCAATAATGTACCGTCGTTGCATCCAACATCCAATACGTTGCAATTATCTTTTCTCAAGAGTCCAAGTGTGCTATCTACAATTCCTTTTAAATGATCTCTCATTGTTTGATTTGTACCACTCCGGTACCAATAGGCCGCATATAAAATTTCCGGGGGAACACTATGCTCCATCTGTAATAGTCCGCACGCATTCTCATCTACCTGAGGGTTGCACCTTACCAGTGAACAGTTTATCTTTCTTTGTGATGGCATTTCTTTTCCAGGCTTTACAAATGAACCTTGTAAATATTGAGGTCCCAGGTCAATTACCGGTGTCAGTGATGCTGAGCCACAAACTCTGCAGGTTGTTCTTTTTCGTATATGCATGATTAGATTTATTTAAAATTGGTTGAATTAAGTTAAATCCCTACTACTTTTTAAAGCAACTTTCACTTTGAAAAAAATCATTTCTTTTGTTCAAAATAGCTACTCAATTACGGCCTGTATGATTCTACAATTACAAAACCTTACGCTCCCTGAAACAAAAAATATTTAATTGAACATCGTATGATGCCACCGCATTTTTTTCTCTTTTAAACGGCGTTGGATAAAGTGTAGCCGCTTCTTTGATGTAGAAATTAAATCCTGCATTGTTTAAAATATTTATAATCCTTGCCAATTCATTATTTTGGGCAAAGGTCCCATGATATTCAAGGAACAAATTTTTCACAAAATACAAACTATCAGCAATATCTTCCATTACAACATTTTCCGCCCCCTCAATATCCATTTTCAGGAAATCGACTTCTCTTATTAAAAAATCTTTTAATCGAATAGCTTTTACTTCAATTGTATCAACCGTATTACTCGTTTCGATTTTACTTCCCATCGAACTTTTGTTTGAAAATAACAATGCTTTATTTTCGTCCCAAACGGCCTCTTTGTGCAATTGTACGTTTGTGTACCCGTATGAATCAATGTTTTTTGATAAAAGATTAAAATTCGTTTCATCCGGTTCAAAAGCTATAATCTCAGCATTAGGATGTTGTTGTTTTAAATAAATAACACTCATTCCAATATTGGCACCACAATCAATAATATAAGCA
>Ga0209591_10003476_pt1 | contig 18247 bp, 14 predicted proteins | sample MAT01_FD_187207 | JGI IMG/M metagenome (GOLD analysis project Ga0209591, IMG submission 187207) | Freshwater microbial communities from Lake Fryxell liftoff mats and glacier meltwater in Antarctica - MAT-01 (SPAdes) (version 2) | ecosystem: Environmental > Aquatic > Freshwater > Ice > Liftoff... | reverse complement strand
CCCGGCCTTTGATCGGCTCGCCACCCTGTTGAACAGGACAGTTGATCGCCTGCTCGCCCCACTCTTCGTGCTCGGTGGCATGAAACCCTTTACACTTGGCTACACCAGCTACAAGCGCCGCCAGATCGCGCACAAGCTGCGCTACGAGCCATTCACCAGATCAAGCTGGCCGCGCCGCTACGGCTTTCGCCTCGACGAACGGGTTGTTGAGTATCCATGGTTCTTCTCGCGCCTGCAGCCCGGCCCCGGCAAGCTGCTTGACGCCGGCTCGGTGCTGAACTTCGATTACATCCTTGAGCACCCTCGGCTTCGCGGGAAGCAGCTGTTCATTTCGACCCTCGCGCCCGAGCTGCGCAGCTACACGCGGCGCGGCTACTCGTATGTGTTCGAGGATCTGCGCGCGTCGTGCTTCCGCGACGACTATTTTGATGCGATTGTGAGCCTCTCGACAATCGAGCATATTGGCCTCGATAATACCTTGCTGTACACCAGCGACGCCAGCAAGAACGAGCGGCGAACCGACGATTACCTGAAGGCTATCAACGAGTATCGGCGCATGCTGCGGCCCGGCGGCACGCTCTACCTTAGCTTTCCTTTTGGCAAGCGGGCCGTGTGCGGGTGGTATCAGGTCTTCGACCAGGCCGCTGTAGATGAGTTGGTGGCAGCCTTTGCACCTGGCGAGCACAAGCGCTGGTATTTTCGCTACGGCTCCAATGAATGGCGACCAGCTACCGCCGCTGAGTGTGCCGATGCCAACACCTTCGATATTTATCGAACGAAACAGTATGAGCCTGACTATCTGGCGTTCTCGCGGGCAATCTGCTGCCTGGAACTGCGGAAGTAAAGTGTACTGGCCTCAGACAGGAGTGTGTAATGGCTGACTGGACCCCTACCGCGGAGTATCGGCGCATCGCCGAGGCGAATCGCCGCTACTATGCGCAGACCGCCGAGCAATATGAGCGCACCGAGACCCATCTGAACGATAGCACGGCCCAGCGCTCGGTTGAGGCAGACTTGCAAGCGATCCTGCGGCTCAGCGACCGCGCGCCCACGTCGCTGCAGGCGCTCGACGCCTGCGGGGGCTCCGGCAATATTGCGCTGCGTCTGCTACGGCGCGGGGTGCCTGTGACGGTCGCCGATATTTCGCCGGATCTGCTCGGCATCCTGCGTGCGAAGTGCGAGGCTGCGGGCCTGGCGCCCGCGATTGTCTGCACGGAGATCGGCAGCTTCCTCGCCGCCCGCCCGGGCGCCTACGACCTGATCACCTTCTCGTCGGCCTTGCACCACCTCGAAAATATCGTCGATGTGCTCGGCCTTGCCCACACGAGCCTGCGCCCCGGTGGCCTAGTCTACACTGTCCTTGACCCGACCGCGCGAGCGGAGATCGGCCGGGCCGCCCGCGTGTTGCTCTGGCTCGACTATGTGGCCTTCAAGACGCTGCGGCAGACAAGCGATCTGCTGCCGAGTATCGGTCGAAGACTCCACCGCACGTTTGGCCATCCCACAAGCGCTGGCACGCTCGACGGCCCGTATCTGGGCACGCTGGCAGAATATCATGTTGCCAAGGGCATTGATGACAAAGCCTTGATCGGGCAGCTGCAAAGCCTTGGCTACGAGGTAATCTGGCATCAGCGCTACACCGTCGCTCGCTTCGGAATCACCCGTGCCATGCTCCGGCTGCTCCGCGAGCATACCTCTTTTAAGCTGCTGTTGCGCAAGGCGTAGGCACCGCCAAGGCGCTTTAGGAACCACAATGAGAATACTTGTGACCGGCGGGGATGGCTATGTGGGGCGGGCGCTCTGCCGCCTTCTCGCTCACGAGCACGAGGTTCGGGTGCTCGATCTGCTGCGCTACGGTCATCGTCGACCCCACGACCCGGCCCTGGATGCTGTTGAGCTTGTACACGGCGATATTCGTGTCGGCACCAGCGTGCGTGAGGCCGTGACAAGCTTTGCGCCCGAGGCGCTCATCCATCTCGCCGCGATCCATTACATCCCCGAGTGTGAGGGCGACCCGGAGCTCGCTGTCGCGACGAATGTGCTTGGCACCGTCAATCTGCTCCAGTATTGTCCACCTACCTGCCGCTTCGTCTTTGCTAGCAGCGGTGCGGTGTACAGCCCAGAGCTAACCCCGCATGTCGAGGACCGCTCGCCCCTTGGCCCCCTCGATGTATATGGCTTGACCAAGCTCCAGGGCGAGGAGTACACCCGCTACTTCGCGGCGCAGCGCGGCTTCCCCGCTGTCGTGGTGCGCCTGTTTAATGTTGTAGGCCCTGGGGAGACCAACCCCCACGTGTTGCCGGAAATTGTGGCGCAGCTGAAGGCGGGTCGCAGCGTGTTGCACCTGGGGAATCTCGACCCGCGCCGCGACTATATCCATGTGGACGACGCGGCGGCCGGCTTCGCCGCGACGGCGCTCCAGGGTGCTGTGCTGCCCGGAGCGAGCGTAACGGTGAACCTTGGCACCGGCACCACCGCCTCCGTCTACGAGCTAGTGACAGAGCTGGCCGCTATCTCGGGCGTGCCGATCCAGATCGAGACGGATGCCGCACGGCTGCGCAAGGTTGATCGGCCCTTTCTGGCGGCAGACACCGCGCGCATTGGCGAGCGCTTCGGCTGGGCGCCGCGCCGCACGGTGACGGATGCGCTTCAGGAGCTTTGGGAAAACCCCAACTTGCCCGAGGCGCTGCTACAGAAATATCGGCAATGAGACTGCTGGCAACGATTGTTATTCCGCCTCACCTCAGTGCCAGCGGCGCGGTGAATGCCGGGCTCGCGTTGAGCCAGGCCCTCGCCGAGCGCTGCTCTGTTGATGTGGCACTCATGGCGCAGGCCGATGGGGAAGCGCGGCTGGGACAAGCGACGATCTATAGGCGCCGTGCGACCACGCCGCTCCAGGCCCTGAGCGGGCGGCTGCCGAACAAGTTCCGTACCCTGTTCTACCGCTCCGACTTGCCCGAGTTCGTTCGGCGTGGCCCCTACGATCTTGTGCATATTCACAACCCGATTCCGACCCTGGAAATGCGGCGTATTGCGCGTGCGTGTCGGCGTCGGGGCTTGCCGTATGTTGTGTCCACGCACGGGTTTGTCGAACTGCTCTCGGCTGCCCACGCCTACAAATTGCGGCCCCACGAGCGGATCGCGCTGCGCCTGCTTATGCGTGCGCCACTCCAGGAGGTGGTAGACCACGCTGCACGGATATTCGCCCTCTCACCAGCGGAGCACCCGCTGCTTAAACAGTTGCGTGTGCCCGATGCGAAGATTGCGCTCGTTACGAACGGTGTGAACCCGTTCTATTTCGGTGCGCCAGAGGCTTCGGAGCTCGCTGAGGTACAGCGCACCTTTGCGCTCACTGCCCGCGAAAAAGACGGCCCGCCAGTAGCGATGTTTCTCGGCAATCACACGCAGAATAAAGGCCTGGACGTGCTGCTGGAGGCGTTGCTCGCGTCGAGCCGCCCGTACCTGCTCATTGTGGCCGGGAAAAAGCGTGAGACGATCAATTATGCGGGCTATCTCGCACGCTGTCGCCCTGGGCAGCGCATCATCTTTACGGATAGCGTGAGCGACCAGCAGGTGCGGGCGCTCTTTCACTGCGCCGACCTGTTTGTGTTCCCAAGCCTGGCCGATACGTTGCCACTTGTTGTGCTCGAGGCGATGGCGGCCGGGCTGCCGGTGCTCGCGACGACCGTGGGTGGCATCCCCTACCAGGTTGATGCTAGCTGCGGGCGCCTCGTTCCGCCGGGCGATGTTGAGGCCCTGCGGGTCGCCTTCGAAGAATTTTCCACGCAGCGTGATAGCTTACGCATTATGGGCGCTGCGGCGCGGGAGCGAGTGCGCGAGCGGTTCGACTGGAGCCGCTCATCGGACGAGGCGTATCGGCAGTTTCTGTCGATTCTGAGCGAATCTGCTCCGCGCTAATACATATTAGGATTGATCGCAAGGAGAAAGCAGGATGAGCGTTGCGCTAATTACTGGCTCCGCCGGCCTGATCGGCTCCGAGGCGGTAAGCTATTTTGCCGGCCTGGGCCTTGATGTGGTCGGTGTCGATAACGATATGCGCGGCTATTTTTTTGGCCGCGAGGCCTCCACCGAGTGGAACCGGCGCCGCCTTGAGGAGCAGGTGCCGGGCTACACCCACTACGACATCGATATCCGCGACCACGCGGCTATCGAGAAGCTGTTTGGCCGCTACGGCTCCGCGATCAGCCTGGTGATCCACGCCGCCGCCCAGCCCTCGCACGACTGGGCCGCCCGCGAGCCGATCACCGACTTTACGGTGAACGCCAACGGCACGCTCAACCTGCTGGAGGCGGTGCGCCAGCACGCCCCCGATGCGGTCTTTATCTTTACCTCCACCAACAAGGTGTATGGCGACACGCCGAACCGGCTACCGCTGGTCGAGCAGGAGCTGCGCTGGGAGATCGAGCCGACCCACACGTACCACGGCGGCATTCGCGAGGACATGTCGATCGACCAGACCCTTCACAGCCTGTTTGGCGCCTCTAAGGTCGCTGCCGATGTGCTGGTGCAGGAGTATGGGCGCTACTTTGGCCTGCGCACAGCCTGTTTCCGGGGCGGCTGTCTCACCGGGCCACATCATTCTGGCGCGCAGCTGCACGGCTTTCTGGCGTATCTGATGAAGTGTGCGATGAGCGACACGCCCTACATGGTCTTTGGCTACAAGGGGAAGCAGGTGCGCGACAATATTCACAGCGCCGACCTGGTCCGCGCCTTCGACGCCTTCTATCGCGCGCCGCGCAGTGGCGAGGTCTACAATATCGGCGGCGGGCGCTTCTCGAACTGCTCCATGCTAGAGGCGATCGGGCTGTGTCAGGCGATTGTCGGGCACGATCTGAAGTGGAGCTACTCGGAGACCAACCGCGTCGGCGATCATATCTGGTGGGTCAGCGACAATGGCAAGTTCGCAGCGCAGTTCCCCGCGTGGCAGCCGAGCTACGATGTGCCCTTGATCCTGCGCGAAATCTACGAGCATAATCGTGGGCGCTGGAGCTAAAAGATGATCGACCACGGCAAGCAGAATATTCTGGGCGTCCTGATCGACGCTGTCGACTACGAGGCGGCTGTGGCGCGGATCATCGCGGCGGCCCACGCGCGGCAACCCTACACCGTCTCCGCCCTCGCCGTCCACGGCGTGATGACCGGCGTGCTCGATGAGAACCAGCGCTACCGCCTGAACCACCTGGACCTCGTGGTGCCGGATGGGCAGCCTGTGCGCTGGGCATTAAACTTGCTTCATGGGGCAGGGCTGCGTGATCGCGTCTATGGCCCGACGCTCACGCTCAAGCTGTGTGAGCGGGCCGCCAGCGAGGGGTTGCCGATCTACCTGTACGGGAGCCGGCCCGAAGTGCTAGCGGCGCTTGTGGCGAACCTCCAGCGACGCTTTCCTGGCCTACAGATCGCTGGCGCCCAACCCTCGCGCTTCCGCCAGGTGAGCGCTGAGGAGCAGCAGGAGATCGCTGCGCAGATCCGCGCCAGTGGGGCGGCGCTCACGTTTGTGGGCCTGGGCTGCCCCCGCCAGGAGGTGTGGGCCTACGAGCTGCGCGAGCTGCTCGCCATGCCGCTGCTCGCCGTGGGGGCAGCCTTCGACTTCCACGCTGGTCGGCTCGCCCAGGCCCCACCGCAGCTGCAGCGGCTCGGGCTTGAATGGGCGTTTCGCTTTGCAAAGGAGCCGCGTAGGCTCTGGCGCCGCTACGTGATCTTGAACCCGCTCTACCTCTGGCTGCTTGCGCTGCAGGCGACCGGGCTGCGGCGCTTCGAGCCCGCGAGCGCGGCGGCCCCAGTCCAGATGCTGCGCTACGGTTGAAAAAGGTGCTGCCCAGTGCGCTACTTTGCGCGTGTCTTCGATAATCGGCGCAGCGACTCCATGGCGACCCAACTGCGCCAGCGCCGCTTCGCCCTCTTTCGCTCGCTGCTGGAGCAGCTCCCCGCGCCGCGCCGCGTCCTCGATGTGGGCGGCACCCCGCATTTCTGGGAGCGCATGGGCTACCTCGATGCGCCAGACCTCAGCGTTGTGCTGCTGAATCTGAGCGTCGAGCCAACGCCCCGCGCATACTTTGTGTCGCTGGCTGGCGACGCCCGCGCAATGACTATGTTCGGCGATGGCGAGTTTGATATGGTTTTCTCAAACTCGGTGATCGAGCACATGGGCAGCCTTGTGGGCCAGCAGCGCATGGCCGCCGAGGTGCAGCGTGTGGGCAGGCACTACTTCGTGCAGACGCCGAACCGCGCCTTTCCCCTGGAGCCGCACTTCCTCTTTCCGTGGTTCCAGTACCTGCCGCGCAAGCTTCGGATCGCGCTGGTGCAGCGCTTTAGCCTGGGCTGGTACGAGCGACGCCCCCGACGTGAGGATGCCACCGCGCTTGTGGATGAGCATCGCCTGCTCAACGCCGACGAGCTACGTGCGCTGTTCCCGCGTGCCACCATCTACCGCGAGCGCGTAGCCGGGCTTACCAAATCGTTCGTGGCCTACGGCGGCTTCTAATGCGGCTCTCCCCGCACGGGGACGCCATGCGTTGCGCTTTAGTAGCTGTTGTGGTAAAGTTGTGCGGCTTTAACGACCTCCCTACGAACTGCATGAGACGGGTGGGAATGTGCGCCGACGGCGCTGTTGGCTCGTCCTAGAAATAATGCTAGCGTACAGAGGACCGTATGCTCGAACGTTTGCGTGCTCGGATTACTAGCAGTGTCCTTATTTGGGATCTGCTCGTTACGCTGCTTTGTCTAAAGATCGCCTCAGCACTCCGCCTCAATCTCGACATTGGCCTTGACGTCACCGAGCAGACTGTCGAGCTGCCGCTGGCACTCTATGGCGCCGTAGTTGTCATCTGGCTCGTCGTCTTTCTGCTGCTTACCCCCCAGCGCAGCTTGTTTACGCGTAGTCTGCTTGAGGCTGTGGGACGGCTTCTGATCGCTGTCACCCTGTCCTTGGCGAGCTTCGCCGGGCTGCTCTATCTCTCATTCCGCGATGTCTCGCGCCTGCAGTTCTTTTATTTCGCCGCGCTCAACCTTACAGGCCTGCTGCTCGCCCATCTCGCTGTGCGCTCGCTGCTCTATCTGCGCAATCGGAATAGCTGGATGCGGCGTGCCCTGGTTGTAGGTGATGCCGCCTCCGCCGAGCGCCTGATGGGCGAATTTATGCGTCGACCCTGGGTTGGACTCACCATTGTTGGCTATACCAGCGATGCCTACGATGCGCCGATCGCTGTGCCACGCCTCGGCACGATCGCTGAAACGGTGCAGCTTGTCTCCGACAAGCAGATCGATGAGGTGATCTTCGCGCTGCCGCCTCAGGCCCACGAGCGGATCGCCAAACTCTCGCTCATCCTGCTTCAGCAGCCGGTGATGGTCCACATGGTGCCGAGCGTGCTCGACCTGTCGTTCGCCCGCACCCAGGTGGAGATGATCGGCGGCATCCCGCTGATCAGCCTGCGCGAGTCGGCGCTCACCGACTCGCAGCGCATCTTTAAGCGGCTGTTCGATATGCTGGCAAGCGCAGGGCTGCTGATCATGCTTGCGCCGGTGCTGCTGCTGATCGCCCTGGCGATCAAGCTCGAGTCGCCCGGCCCGGTCTTTTTCCTACAGGAGCGGCTTGGTGAGCAGGGCCGACGCTTCAGGATGATCAAGTTCCGCAGCATGTATCACGACGCCGCTCAGCGCTGGGAGGAGGTGGCGCGGCGCGACGAGGGCGGGCGGCTGCTCCATAAGATCGAGGACGACCCGCGTGTAACGCAGGTGGGCCGCAAGCTGCGTCGCACCAGCCTCGACGAATTGCCCCAGCTGATCAACGTGTTTCGCGGCGAGATGAGCCTGGTTGGCCCGCGGCCGGAGATGCCCTACGTTACCGCAGAGTACGAGCCGTGGCAGTGGCAGCGCTTTCGCGTGCCCCCAGGCATTACCGGGTGGTGGCAAGTGAACGGGCGGAGCGATAAGCCAATGCACCTGCACACCGAGGACGACCTGTACTATATTCAGAACTACTCGTTCTGGCTCGATCTGCGCATCCTGGCCAAGACGGTGCTTGTCGTCTGGCAGGGCCACGGGGCCTTCTGACGGTGAGCGCGGCTTCGACAACGCGGCGCCCCGCCCTGTCAGTGCGGCTGCCGCATCTCGCCATGCTTTCTGCCGAGTGGGCGGTGCTACGCTGGTTACTGCCGCTAGCGCTGCTCCACGGCATGCTCTACCTTGCGCTGGTGCCCCCGTGGCAACATTACGACGAGCCAGGCCACTTCGAGTATGTTGCTATGGAGGTGGCTGGCATGCAAGCTGCCGCCGCCACGCAGATCAGCGCCGAGATCGCGGACTCGATGGTGCGCCACGACTTCTTGCAGGGGCGCTTCCAGCCCGATATACTGAACCCTAACCCTGTGTCGCTTGGAGAGCGCCAATTCGTCCATCCGCCCACGTATTATGCGCTCGTCGCCCTGCCGATCGGCTGGCTGCGCTACCTGACTATTGAGCAGCAGCTCTATGCGGCGCGAGCTGTGAATGTGGTGCTCTACGCGCTAACTGTGATCATCGCCTGGCGCATCGCTGTAGTTGTAGCGCCGGAAGAGTCCGTGGTGCAGCTTGCGCTACCGCTGCTCGTGATGCTCACGCCACCCTTCGCCGACATCATGACGGCAGTCAACAACGATGTGTTGCTCAACATGGCTGCCGCAGCGACAACTCTGGGCTGCGTGCTGCTTATACGTGATGGGCTGCGACCTGCGGCGGCGCTGTTAGCAGTGCTTGGCCTGCTTGTGGCGGTGATCAGCAAGCGTACGGGGCTGGTGCTGGCGCCGTTGGTCGGCTTCGCCATTGTCTGGGCTGTCAACCGCAGGCCGCTGCCCACCGGGTTGATTGTCGGCCTGCTCGGTGGGGCTGTGCTGATCCTGGGTGCTGTGGCCCTACAGCTTGTGCAGGTCGAGCATCCAGGCGGTTTCCACAGCGTGCTTGCCGCGCGACCGTGGTTGGTGAGTTTTGATCGCACCTATTTGCGGCTCGACGTAAATACCTGGATTCAGTCGGTGACCGATCTGAGCCTGATCGGCGGACGCTACCGCGTGCTGGTGGTCGTGGCCTTCAGTAGCTTCTGGGCCCGCCTCGGCTGGGGCGAGATTGTTGTAACCCCGTGGTGGGATCTGGCTATCCCCATAGCTGTGGTGACGCTTATCTCGATTGCCGGGTTACTGCGCGGCGCGCTTACCCGCTGGGGGGCGCTACCCCTCTGGCAGCAGCGATCTATTCTGCTCTTCCTGTTGGCCGTGGCGCTAGCGTGGCTAGCGCTTGCAGCGCGGCTACACCCGCTGCCTCCACTAGAGCTGTTCGCCTACACGCCGCGCGGTCGCTATCTGTTTTGGGCCCTCATACCCACACTCTGGCTGCTGCTCCTGGGCTTCCAGTGGGCGCTGCCGGCAGCGTGGCAGGCCCGTGGGCCGTGGCTGATCGTGGGCTGTTTTGTTGGCTTCGACCTCTTAGCCATGGCAAGCCTTGTCGTCGCTCATCAATAAAATAATTGACGCTCGGCGGTCGTTCTGCTACAATCGTGCGGTTGTTCCGTTACCTTAGGGGCTATGGATGGACACTGAGCTCGATCTACGACCATATATCGGGGCGCTCGTACGCCGCTGGCGGTTTATTCTGGCGTTCGGCGTCGTCGGCCTCATCGGTATGGCCAGCGTTGCGCTGTTTCTGCCAGCCTCGCCCTCGGCCACCGGCTCGGTGTTGATCGTGGCGTCGAGCGCGCAGCTCGCCTTTGACCCGCGCTTCACCACCCGCGACGCCACCCAGATTACCAATGCGGCGTTCCAGCGCCAGGCGCTGATCGGGCTCGCCTCCAGCCCTAACCTTGAGGCGCTGACGCTTGCCGAGTTGCCGCCCGAGTATACAACGCTGTATGCCAAGCCAGGCAATCTGCTCGATGCGGTCGATGTAACGTCTGAGGGCGACCTGCTCTCGATCACGGCAAGCGCCCCCAGTGAGGCGCAGGCAAAAATAATCGCAGAGACCTGGGGTCGGACGTATCAGAAGTTTGTCAACCAGACCTACAGCGGCAGCATGGTCAGCACCGACGCGCTCCAGATCCAAATCGATGCCGCGCATGAGCGCTATGAGCAGGCTCAGGCGAATCTGGTGCGTTTTCTGGACGACAGCCGCCTCGAGCAGATCGAAATCGAGATCCGCAGCCTCAGAGGCCTGCTTGACTCTGCGACAAACGCGGACCGCTCGCTCTACTCGCAGTTGCTCACGCGCACGCAGGAGCTCGACCTCATCCTGAACGACGCCGGAATACTCCGTGACCAGCTGGCCTTGAGCACCCCTGAGCCTGAAGATTCAATCGCCGCGCTTGTGCTGCGCGCCCGCGCCGCAGGCGGCGACATGCTCCCAGTTACGCTGCGACTTGAAACGTCGCTCCTCGCTGAGTCGTCCGTAACGGTGGCCGAACTTGACCGTTTTATCGCTACCGTCACGGTTAGCCGCGATGCGCTGCTCGCAGAGGCGCAGCGTGTAGCCGATACGATCTCAGGCGGGGGGGCAGCGGGGTATGCCCTCCCCCTTGAGCAGCGCGTGAACTACGAGCAACGGCTTCAAAATCTGATTCGTGACCGAGAAGCTGAGCTCGGCCGCCGCGCTGCGCTTGAGCAGCAGCGCCAGATTGCACTCTCGTCGTTAGAGGTGCTCCAGCGCCGCGCCGACGAGCAAGCTGCCGCCCAAAGCGCGCCTGAGGCGGCCGTTCGCTTTATCGGTGTGTATGCCGAACCGCCGCCGTCCATGCTGCGGCGCGCCCTGATCTTGGGTATGCTCGGGGCCGTGCTCGCTCTAGTGACTGGTGCCGTGATTGTGCTGTTCCGCGAGCTGTTGAGCAGAAGCCCTGGGACGGTTGGCGCCGACGCTCGCGTGCCGCGCCCAGCCAGCGACCGCCCTGTAGAACGTCCGGTTGGAGACTGAGTAGATGCTCGTAACGGCAGCTCTCCACACCGAGCGAGTTCCCTCCGTCGCTATGCACTCCCCCCTGCTCTCCGTGATCATGCCGTGCTACAACGAGGCGGCCACGCTGCCGGCGATCCTCGAGAAGGTCTGGGCCGTCGCGCTCGATAAAGAGATTATCGCCGTCGATGACCACTCCTCCGACGATACGCTGGCTGTGCTGTGCGCGGCCGCCGCCCGTAACCCACGCCTCACGGTGATCAGCCACCCCACCAACAAGGGCAAGGGCGCCGCTGTGCGCAGCGGGCTCGCCCACGCCCGCGGTCGGATCACGATCATCCAGGACGCCGACCTCGAGTATGACCCCGACGACTACTACGCGCTTGTGAAGCCGATTGTGGATGGCCGGGTCGATGTCGTCTACGGCAGCCGCTTTCTGGGCAGCCACACCGGCATGTATTTCTGGAACGCCATCGGCAACAAGGGCCTGACATTGCTCACCAACTTTCTGTTCAACTGCTGGATCTCGGACATGGAGACCTGCTACAAGGTGATGCGCACCGAGATTATTCGCAGCCTCAGCCTGGAGAGCCACGACTTTCGGCTGGAGCCGGAGATCACCGCGAAGGTGCTCAAGCGTGGCCACCGCATCTTTGAGGTGCCGATCAGCTACATCGGTCGTACCTACGAGGAGGGCAAGAAGATGAAGTCGAGCCAGGGCTTCTACGCTATCCTCGCCCTCTTTCAGTATCGCCTGCGCGGCTGATGCCACGCAGCCTGCGGCTTCTGCTGCTCCTCGCCCTCACCCTCACGCTCCTACTGTCGAGCAGCGCCGCCGCTGCTGCCCCATACCGGCTCTTCCTGCCCGCAATGGGCAGCGGCCCCGCCCGTGGCGCCCTCGGCGTCGAGCTCTCCAGCGCTGGCTCGCCGGATGGCGTCCCTGAGCTTGGCGCCGGCTGGGTGCGCTACAACAGCTTGCGCTGGCGTGATGCCGAGCCCCTGCCAGGCCGTGGCTACAGCTGGGACGCGCCTGCGGTGCGCGCCCTCGACGCCCAGCTGCGCACGGCGGCCCAGCTGGGCCTGCGCGTGGTGCTGGTGCTCCACGCCAGCCCCGCCTGGGCCGTGGCCCCCTACCGCGTCGACTGCGCGCCGATCAATCCGCGCTTCTACGGCGACTTTGCGCGCTTCGCCGAGGCGGCGGTGCGCCGCTACAGCGCCCCGCCCTTCAATGTGCGCCACTGGGAGATCACCAACGAGCCGGACGCCTTCGTTTTCGAGGCCGACTCGGTCTTTGGCTGCTGGGGCCGCCGCGACCAGGAGTTGTACGGCGGCCAGGCCTACGGCGAGCTGCTGAAGGTGACCTACCCCGCCGTGAAGCGCGCTGCTCCCACAGCCCTGGTGCTGCACGGCGGCCTGCTGCTCGATGAGCCCTACAACCCTGTAACGGGCGCGGGTCGCTCGGGCCGCTTTCTGGAGGGCGTGCTGGCGGCGGGCGCGGGCAACTCGTTCGATATTCTCGCCTTTCACAGCTACAGCACCTACGACGGCAGCGCCGATGGCAGCGCCGGCCCCCAGGATTGGAAGCCGGCCTACCTGCGCGCAATCCTGACGCGCTACGGGCTGAGCAAGCCGCTCTTTAACAGCGAGGGCGCACTGCTCTGCCCCGACCCAAGCGCAGCCTGCGCCCAGGCCCAGGCCTACGCCATGGGCCGGCTCTACGTGCGGGCCCTGCGCGACGAGCTGCTCGGCTTTGTCTGGTACCTCTACGACAGCGACGGCTTTCGCAGCACGGCCCTGATCGAGCCCGCCGAGCCCGCGCGCCGCCGCCCTGCCTTCGCGGCCTTCGCCCAGGCCTCGGCAGCCCTCGCGGGCCATAGCTACGGCGAGGTCATTGGCGGGCTGCCACAGGGCGTCGAGGCGCATCGGCTGGTGTGGGGCGGGCGCACCACCCTCGTGCTCTGGGCCAACACCCCGACTCCAGTAGCATTGGCGCTAAGGCCTGGCGCCGTGCCGCGCTGCGCCGAGTGGGACGGCGCGCCGCTGCCCTGCGCCGCAGACGCCAGCGGCGCCCTGCTGATCGAGGCTGTGCCAGGGCCGCGCTATATCGTCGTTGGTACGCCGTAGCGTGATGGGACGCTAGCGCCCCGCACACGCCGCAGGCGCTTTGACGCGCCCCTGCCCTGATGCTACAATGCCGCAGCTTGTGGGTAGCAGCGAGGGCGGATGGATAGACTAAGCGGGAAGCGGATCGTCCTGGGCGTCTGCGGCAGCATCGCCGCCTACAAGGTGGCGCAGCTCGCCCGCAACCTCGCCCTGGCAGGCGCTCTGGTGGATGTCATCCTCACCGAGGCCGCCGAGCGCTTTGTGGGCGCCGCCACCTTCCAGGCCCTCACCGGCCGCCCCGTGCTCACCGATCTCTGGGCCCTCCCCGAGGACGGCGTCGTCGGCCACGTGAGCCTCGGCGCCCACGCCGACGCGGTCGTCGTTGCGCCCGCCACCGCTCACACGATCGCCCGTGTCGCCGCCGGCCTCTGCGATGATCTGCTCACCACCACGCTGCTTGTCACTACAGCCCCGGTGCTCTTTGCCCCCGCCATGAACCCCCAGATGCTCGCCAGCCCCGCCACCCAGGCCAACCTCGCCACCCTGCGCGCCAGGGGCTACACGCTGCTGGAGCCCGGCGAGGGCCGCATGGCCGAGCACGTGAGCGGCAAGGGTCGCCTGCCGGAGCCCGAGCAGCTTGAGGGCGAGCTGCGCGCACTGCTTGGCCGCGCCAACGGCCCACTGCGCGGGCGGCGCGTCGTGGTGAGCGCCGGCGGCACCCGCGAGCCGATCGACCCGGTGCGCTATCTCGGCAACCGCTCCTCTGGCCAGATGGGCTACGCCCTAGCCGCCCAGGCCCGCGACCTCGGCGCCGATGTGCGGCTCGTAAGCGGCCCTGTGGCCCTTGCCCCGCCTGCCGCCGTTCAGACTATGCAGGTCGAGACGGCGCTCCAGATGCAGGCCGCTATCCACGCGGCCTGTCAGGGCGCCGACATTCTCATTATGAACGCCGCCGTGGCCGACTTCCGCCCCGCCACCGCCGCCGACCATAAGCTCAAGAAGGGCCTCAATACCACCGGCCTGACGGTCGAGCTGGTGATGAACCCCGACATCATCGCCGGGATGGCCGACCGTCGCGAGCTGTTCAAGGTTGGCTTTGCCGCCGAGACAGACGATCTGCTGACCAACGCCCAGGGCAAGCTGGAGCGCAAGGGCCTCGACCTGATCGTGGCCAACGACGCCGTCGCCAGCATCGGCCAGCCCGAGATCGCCCTCACCCTGATCGACCGCGCCGGCATCAGCAGCATCGCGCGCTGCCCCAAGCCCGAGGCCGCCGCCGCCCTGCTCGACGCGATCATCGCCCGCTACGAGGCGTGGCGCGCGGCGCAGGCACCGTCGCAGCCGTAAGGCCGAAGCACTCGCGGCGAGTGCTTCGGCCCAACAGAATCTACGCAATGACTACCGAGCGACACGAACCCGTCGATCCAACCAGTACCCCGGCTAGCGGCGCTACCCCGGCTGGCCAGGTTTTTGATAGCCTGGAGCGCGCAACGCGCCGCCTGCCAGGCAGTGGCACCCGCCGCGCCCGCCCGCCGCGCTTCGTCCCCTCCCGCGAGCAGGTCGCCGCGCTGATCGACGCCCTCGGCGACAGCGCCCACCCGCTCCACGCCAGCGCCGTGGACGAGCTGGTGGCGCTTGGCCCCGGCGCCGTGCCAGCCCTCTGCGCGGCCCTCGACCCGGCGCGGCCCTGGCTGACGATCTACCGCGCCGCCGAGGCCGCCGGCCGCATCGGCGACGGGCGCGCCGCCGGGCCGCTGATCCAGGCGCTCCACCACCCCAACAGCAATGTTCGCTGGAGCGCCGTGCGCGCCCTTGCGCAGATCGGCGATGTGCGCGCCCTGCTCGAGCTGCGGCGCGTCGCCCAGAACGACCAGGGCCGCACCAGCTGGGGCGAGCCTGTGGCCGGCGCTGCCCAGAGTGCGCTCGCCGAGCTTGGCCGCCGCAGCGTCTGGGGCCAGAGCCTGGAGCTGATCAAGACCGCTGTTACTTGCGTCCTGATGATCCTCGCGCTTATCCTCGCCTTCAGCGTGGTGAGCCGCTTTCGCGCCGAGCTCGACCGCTTCGGCCAGGTGATCCCCGGCCAGACCCAGCTGCCCCAGTTCGTGCTGCCCACGCTCGAGCCCACAACCGCCGCCGAGCGCCAGCTCCCCGCCCAGAGCGCCCTCGATCCCACGGCGGCGCTCGCACAGCAGCCGGTGATCGCGCCGGTGCTGGCGCCCACCACGGCGGCGATTACGGCCAGCGGCACCCTCACCGGCACCGTGCGCCAGGACGCCAACGTGCGCCCGCTCCCCAGCACTGGCAACCAGCCGATCGGCCGCGTCAATGTCGGCGACGAGCTTGTCTTCCTGGCGCGCACCAGCAATAACCAGTGGTACCTCGTGCGCCTCGGCGAGCAGCGCGCAAGCGGCTCGGCTATCAATTCTCCCGACGGCACGGGCTGGATCAACCAGACCCTCGTCAGCGCGCCTGTGGGCGAGCTTGCCACACAAGACCCGGTGATCCCTGAGGTCGCCCCCACCCCCGCGGTCGCCCCCACCCCCACCGCCAGCCCATGACCGCTCGCTCCCAGCGTGAGGACTCCTACGCCGCCGCCACGCTGCGCTCGCTCGTGGCACCGCTTGCCTGGGCCGCAGCTGGCGCCCTACTCATCCTGCTGCTCTCCCAGCTCCCCGCGACTCATACGGTGGATGTCGGCGGCTTCGACGCCGCCTACGTCCAAGGCTTCCACGACCCCGAGCGCGACGACAGCGAGGCCCAGCGCGCCTTGCTCGCAGGCAGCAGCGGCACGGCCCGCTGGTCGCGCCCCTCCGCCGCGCTGCTTTTCCCTCAGGCCGGCCTGCCTGGCGTCGTCACGCTACGGCTGCGCGGCTGGCGCGAGCAGGGCACGCCCCCAGAGGTGACGCTGCTGCTCAACGGCGCCACCGAGCTGGCCCGCTTCCGCGCCACGGGCGACTGGGAGGAGCGCAGCGTGCCGATCCAAGGCGGCTGGCTCAAGGCCACCGACTTTTTCGTCGAGCTGCGCAGCACGCCCGCCACCCTCGCCGACGGACGCGAGGTCGGCGTGCTGCTAGATCGCGTCGTCTACCACGTTGGCCCCGGCCCCACCCTGCCCTATCCATCCCAGCTGCTCTACGGGGCCGCCGTGGGCGCGCTGCTGTGGGCGCTGCTCCGAAGACGGTGGACGGTGGACGAACGACGGTGGACGGTGGACGAGCGACGAGCGACGAGCGACCACCAACCGCCGACCACCGACCAGCGTCCACCGTCCAGCGTCCACCGTCCAGCGTCCACCGTCCACCGTCCAGCGTCCACCGTCCACCGTCCACCGTCCACCGTCCACCGTCCACCGTCCACCGTCCACCATCCCTCGCCAGCTATCGGCTATCGGCTATCGGCTATCGGCTATCTCCTGCTCTACGGCCTGCTCTGGCTGCTGCTCTACCGGCTCCAGCCGTCGCTCTACCCCTACCCGCTGCGCGCCCTGCCGCCACTCACCGTGCTTGGCCTCGCCGGCCTGCTGGCCCTGCGCGACGGCCCCCGCCTCGCCGCTCGCGCCCCCTGGCTCGTTAGCGTTGTCGCCCCGCTGGCGCTGATCTGCGGCTGGACCGCGCTCACGCTGCTGGTTGCCCAGGGCCACGTAACGCTGGCGCGCCCAGGTGTCGAGAACGACTTTCGGGTCTTCGCCACCCGCGCCACGCTGGCCCAGGTGTTTAGCGCCGACGGCTTCTACAACCTTGGCTACCCGCTGCTGCTCTGGCTGGCCCGCCCCCTCGCCGACGGCAACGCCTTCCTAGCGGGGCGCCTCGTGGCGGCGCTCAGCGGCGCGGCCCTGCTCGGCGCCGGCTACTGGCTCGCCCGGGCGCTGCTCCCACCTGGCCCTGCCCTGCTCGCCCTGCTCGCCCTGGCCCTGAACGGCTTTGTGGCCCAGTACGCGCTCTACGTGGGCAGCGACATGCCCTTTGCGGCCTGTGTCGGCCTCTGTGTCGCCGCGCTGGTGGCGAGCAAGGAGCGGAGCGGCCTTGTGGCCCTGGCCGGGCTCTTTGGCGGGCTCGCCTTCCTGATGCGCCACCTCGGGCTTGTGCTGCTGCCGTGGGGGCTGCTCGCGCTGGCGCTCGTCGCCTTCACACAGCCCAGGCAGCGCGACGATCCCCGCGCTCCTCCCCGCGCCGCGCTCCAGCCCCTGGGCACCTTCGCCCTGGCCTTCCTGCTCGCCAGCGCGCCCCAGCTGATCATCAATATGGCCCAGGCGGGCCAGCCGCTCTACAACCAGCAGGCCAAGAATATCTGGCTGGCGGTCTACGGCGGCACCGACTGGGGTCGCTGGGACGAGGCTCCCAACACGATCGGGCTGGCCGAGGTGGTGCTGCGCGACCCGGCCCGCTTTCTCGCGAACTGGTGGCACAACCTCGTGGCCTACACCGGCAGCGGCGCCGAGGACACCAGCGAGTTCGGGCGCGCCCTCCAGCTGCGCCTGCTCGGCTGGCCCGCCAACTGGCTCGCGGTGGCCGGGCTGCTGGCCTGGCTCTGGCAGGCCTTGGTCGGCAGGTGGCGCTCGGTGGGGAGCGCCCGCCAGGTGGCGCGGCGCAGCCTGCTGCTGCTCATCCTGATCTACGTGGCCGCCGTAAGCACGGCCTTTGCGCTCCAACGCTTTTTCCTGCCGCTTGCGCCGATCTACGCGGTGGCGGCGGGGTGGCTGCTCTGGCGGCTCGCCCAAGGCGGCAGACGGCTACTCGGCGTGGGCCTGGTGCTGGTTGTGCTATTATGGGGCGGCTATGCGGCCGGGACGCGCTACGTGCTCGCCGGCCAGCCCGCCGACGAGGTGGCCGCCGTGCAGATGGTGCAGGCCTTCGCCCCGCCCGAGGCGCTGCTCGCGGCGCGCGTGGCTGGGCGCCTGCCACTCGCCAAATACTCGGCCATCGCCCACCGCGTGGTAGCCTGGCCCATCGGCTCCGACCTCGCCGCCCCCATCACCGCCGCCGATCTGAGCGCGGCGCGCGCTGCCGGGGCCACCTACCTGCTCTGGGACGAGGCCGCAGGCCCGCCGCCCCTGCCTAGCCCCGAGGCCGCCCGCGTGGCGACGAGCCCCCGGTACGCGCTGTACCGGCTCGACCTCCAATAGATATTCGCGGGGGCGCCCCAGCGATGTCGTTGGATAGAAATTCGTGGGGGCGCCCCAGCGATGTCGTTGGATAGAAATTCGTGGGGGCGCCCCTTG
>Ga0209591_10003470_pt1 | contig 18260 bp, 14 predicted proteins | sample MAT01_FD_187207 | JGI IMG/M metagenome (GOLD analysis project Ga0209591, IMG submission 187207) | Freshwater microbial communities from Lake Fryxell liftoff mats and glacier meltwater in Antarctica - MAT-01 (SPAdes) (version 2) | ecosystem: Environmental > Aquatic > Freshwater > Ice > Liftoff... | reverse complement strand
GGGCAAGTAAGCCAAGCACCGTTCGGAGCTGTTGGTCAGCGTGCGCGGGCGACCCAGGTTTGGGCCACGTCGCGCAGGTCGGGCGCGTCGGCGCGCTGGTCGCCGAAGTAGTGGCGTTCCAGGCGGTCGATGTCGCTGGCGAGGTTGGTGCGCGCGTCGGGGGCGAGTCCGTCGTTTGCCTGGATGTCGCGCAGGAGCCCGATGACGTTGAACGGCGTCGGCATCTCTGGGACTTGAAAGCGACCGGCCGCAAAAGCGGCGGGCTTTCCGTTGCGGCGCACGAGCCAGATCCCGAAGCCGGCGAGCGCGAGACCTCCGATCGTCCACGCGATCCACGCGCGGCTCGGCTCGCCGTAGCGCTGCTCGAGCGAAACGGTCGGCTCCACGCTCGCGAGGTCGGCGTCCACGTAGCGGAAGCGCTCGTGCGTCGCGGTCTCGACCTTCGGCGTCGGAAACGTGAACGTCTTCGGCAGCGTCGCCTGTCCGTCCTTGGCCTTCAGGTGCACGGTCCACAGGCGTTCGGCCGCCGCGCCCGTGCCCTCGTCCTCGAGCTTCACGACGGAGTTGCCGCGGTCCTCGGTCTTCACGACCTCGAACCCGGCCGGCGCGACGTCGAGCAGGTCGGCGAGCGGCGGCAGGAGCCCGCGCGCGTTGGCCTTGACCTCGAGCAGGAGCTTCCCGTCCTTCGCCTGACGCTCGTCGAGCGTCTGCGTCAGCGTGAGCTTCTCGAACGGCCGCGCATCACCGGCGGGATCGCGCGCGTCGATGGCCAAGATGGACGACTCGATCGGCAGCACCGCGTAGCCACTCGTGTCGAGGAAATCGAGGTCGAGCCGCAGCGGCGGCACGCGATCGACTTGCGCGCCGCGCGGCTTCAGGAGCAGGTACGCGTAGGGCGTGACGCGCCAGCCGTACTCCGCATCGGCCTTCGAGCGCGCGTTCGGCTCGTTGAAGGTGACCGAAAGCACCTCGAAGTGCTCGTTCAGCGCGACGCGCGCGACCTCCTCGAACTTGTCGCGGTAGTCCTCGAGCGGGCGCCCGTAGTTGAAACCGAAGTTGTTCTGGCTCTGGTTCTGCAGGTACTTGGCGAAGCCGCCGGATTCGCGCTCGATCGCGCGCGTGTGGCGGATGTCGACGCGCAATCCGAACGGCGCGTCGTGGCCGACGCGGTCCGTCCCGTCGATCGTCGCGCGCAGCTGGATCTCCGTGACGAGGTCCTGGTAGTAGTCGTAGAGCTTGCGCGCCTCGGCCGCGAGATCGTGCTCGCCTACGATCGCGAGGCCTTCGCGCACGTAGCGGTACTTCACCGCCGGTGCCGCGGAGCCCATGCGCGTGAAGATGGCGTTCGCGAACGACGCGACGTGGCGCTCGGCGCGCTCGCCGGGCAGTTCGCGCAGCGCGGCCGCGATCTTCGGGACCTCGGCGCTCGCGAGCTGGCGCTCGTGCGTCACGTTCTTCAGATCGATGGCCCCGAGCGCGGCGTAAAACCACGTCACGAAGACCTCGGTGGATTCCTCGTCGCGCTCGAGCTCCTCGACGTGCGCGGCATACAGCCCGGCGGCGCGCTCGAGCGTCGCCAGCGCCTCCTTGCGCCGACTGGTGAACTCCGTGCTCTTCGCCAGCGTCGCGCGGTAGTCGTTCTCGTCGTGCTCGATCGAGCCCTGCGCGAGCACGAGCCGCCAGCTCCCGGGCTGCGCCGCGACCGCGCGCGCGACGGTCGCGCGCGCCAGCTCGTAACCGCGCAACACCTCGGCGCGGATGTCCTGCTGACCGCGGTTCGTCTTCGCGTCCTTCTGCACGGCGGGATCGCTCCACACTTCCGCCAGGTTGACGCGCATCTTCTCGAGCAGCGCCGCGAGCGTCTCCGGATCGAGCTCGTCGATGGAGCCGAACAACTGCTCGATCGTCTCGAGGCGGTAGACCTCGGCCTTGCCGTGCGCCGCGGCAAACGCGTTGGCGACGAGCTGTTGGTCGATCTCGACGGGCAGCTTGCGCAGGCGGGCGAGCCATTCTCCGAGCTCGGCCAGGTTGCGCTCCTGCTTCGACCGCGTCAGCGGGATCGAGTTCGCGCGCTCCTCGAAGCCGTAGAAATACACGTACGGGTTGCGCTGCTGCGCTTGGTTCGGATCGTGGTTCCGGGCCCATACGCGCAAGAACTCGTCCACCAGCTCCTTCGTGGGCTTCGGATGCGTCGCCGCCAGCCCTTCGATGTAGGGGAACGCCTTCGCTTCTTCGCTGACCTTCAAGAGGAGCTGCGCGGACACCATGTCGAGCTTCGGGCGCAGCGTCGACTCGACGCGCGCGAGCCACGCGTCATTGGGCCGGATCTCGAGCAGCTTGGCGATCTTGACCGTCTGCAGCATGTTGTTCTGGAACTGCTGTTGGTCGGGATCCCAGTAGAAGAAGTTGCCGTAGTTGTCGCGCTGCATGCGCGGTCCGAGCGAGGTCGACTTGTCGAACTGGTACGTGACGAGCGCCTCGCGCAGCCAGTTGTGCGCCAGCATCGTGAGTTCGCGCGACCACGAGTCCGCGCGCTCGGGCGCCGCCGCGAGAAGCGCTTTCGCGGCCGTCGTCTGCAGGTCGAGCATCCGCGTCCGGTACTCGACGTCCATCGGTTTCGCGGCCAATGCCTGCGATGACGACGTGCCGATCGCGGCCAGGATCTCCATGCCGCGTTCGGGCCGCGCCGTGAAGCTTTCGTCGAGCCACGCGGCGCCGAGGTCCTTCTGGATCTTCGGCGCGATGTCGACCGCGCGCTCGAGCGCTTCCTTTTTCGCTTCTTCCTTCACGTCGCCCGCGGCCAGCGCCGACTGCGTGACGTACCAGGCCTTGACGAGCCAATCGGTCTTCTTCTCGCGGTCGTACTGCGCGAGATAGTGGCGCGAGAGCAGGTTGAGGCCCTCGCGATCGTTCTCCTTCTCGGCGTCCTCGAACGAAGGCAGCCAGTCCCCCAGGCGCACGAGCTCGTTCGCCGCCGTCAACGCCAGCGCGAGCTGCCTGCGGTCGAGCGCGAATCCGTCGCTGCCGACGCGCGGCCCGATCTCGGCCAGGAAACCGTCGATCTGGTGACCCTGATCGAGCGCCTGACGCAGGATCATTCCGAGCTTGTCGAGCTCCGCCTTCTCGAGCTTCGCGCCGCGCACCTCCGCGAGCCCGAGCACGTCCGCCGGCGAGAACCGATTCTTCTCGAGGTACGGCTGCCCCGGTTGCGGGACGTTGGGCTTCTTCTGCGGACCTTCCTGCAGCGACTGGAGCATGCGCTCGTAGCCCGCCTTGCGCTCGTCCTCCGTGAGCGTCGCGTAGTAGGTCTTCACCGCGAGCCAGTCGCCGAGCGTCACGTTTCGCTGCAGCGTCGTCATCTCCTCCTCGATCCGCTTCGCCTCGGCCGCTTTCTGCGCGGCCTCTTCGGCGGACTTCTGCTTCTTGGCTTCGGCCTCGGCCTTCTTCGCAGCGTCCTTCTCCGCGTCCTTCGCGGCCTTGGCCTGCGCTTCCTCGTCGAGCGGCTCGGTCGCGGTCGGGGGAGTCGCCGTCGCAGGCTGTCCGGTGCTCGCGCTCGTCGCGGGCTGCGCCGCGACCGACGGCGCTTGTCCGACGACGACCGTGGGCTGACCGCTGACCGTGATGGTGTATCCGCCGACCACGACGGGCTGGCCCGCGACCGCGACGGCCTGGCCCGCTTGGCCTCCGCCCACGTCGAGCTGCGCGTCCTCGACCGTGGGTTGCGCCGCCGGTTCGGCGGCACCCTCCGCCGCCTCCTTGGCCTTCTCCGCCTCCGTCTTCGGCGGCTTCGACCAGGCCGCGAGCACGGCCGAGGGCCGCCGATCGAAGTCGAGCTTCTTGAGCTTCTCCTGGCGCGCACTGGGCTTCGAAGCCGGCTTCTCCGCCGCACCATCCGCTGCCGCCGCATCCTCGGTGGGGACCTGGAACTCTTGGCCGGCTTCGCCGTCGAAGACGACCTCGGTCGTGTAGCCGAGCGACGAGAGCCGCGAGATCACCGTCTGCGCCGCCGCATCCGCGGCGAGCAGGACGGGAGCGAGTACGAAGAGAGCGCGAACGTACTTCATCACGGTATCTCGGGACCGCGCACGCGAAGGCGCGCGGATCAGCGTGCGGTGGAAGGTGCGAGCGGTGAACGCCGAGGACGAGCGCGACTCACGAACCCGAGCCGTCGGGCAACGGACCGAGTCCGGCACCCGAGCCGGAGTCCTGAGCCTTGCCCAGCTTCTTGCCTGGTTTTTGACCGCGACCGCGGCCACTGCCACAACCTTGTCACTGCGAGGGGAGCGGCAGTCCTTGCAGGTCGGACAGCTCCATGCGCGCGAGGCGCACCGCCGCTTCCAGGTCCTGCTCGGAGAGTCGCGCCACCTCCACGTCGCCGCGCGCGGCGGCGGTCTCGGCCACGAGCCGGTAGTTCTGGCGCGAGGCCTCGATCTCCGGCTCCCATTCGTCGCGCGGCGCGCCTTCGAGGCGCATGAGCCACGTGTTGTAGTACTGCGCGTTCGCCAGCGCGGCGCGCGCGTCCGCCACCTGCGCGGCATCCGGCGACTCGAGCGCTTCGAGCTCGTCCACGAGCGACAGCAGGTCGCGGTGTGCTTCCGGGAGCTGACTCACGAACATGCGCGCCTTCGCCAGCTCGAGCCGCAGCGCGCGGCTCTCGGCGTCGTGATCCGGCGGCAGCTCGGCGAGCGCGCGCTCGTACGCCTTGGCCGCCGCGGCCCACGTGCCGCGCGCCTCGGGCTCGCCGTCGCGCGCGGCGATCGCGCGCGCTTCGCCGGCGAGCTGGTCGGCCTCGCGCGCCGAAGTGGACGCCTGGTCGGTCCGCAGCGCGACTTGACCGGGGCCGAAGTGGTAAGCGCCGGCAGCGACCGGCATCAGCAGCCATCCGAACAGCAGGAGTTTTTTCATGCGAGCGATCCTCGTCCCAGCCGGGGTCCGGCCGACCTCTTCATGGTAGCGCCGCCGTCGCGGTGCGGTTACCAGCCGTTTCGTCGGCTTGCGCACGCGCCCGGGTCGAGGCCGCGCGTTTCGACGCGCCCGGCTTCCAGTTCGTCCCGAAGGCCTGCAACAGGAAGGGGAGGAACGCCAGGATCGCCGCGCCCGCCGCGCAGGCGATCAGCGCGTACTCGCGCCGGGTCAGGCGCTCGAAGACGTCGTCCTCTTCGCGCCCCATCGCCGTCGCGACGAGGCCCGAGCCGATGTGGAACGCGTTGCCGTCGTGGTAGGTGCCGCCGAGGCGCGCGGCGATCTGCTTGAGCGTCGGCACATCCTGGCGCGATTGCCGTCCGTCGATGAACTTGCCCACCATCGAGTCGCCGACGCCGACGACGAGCACGGAGCGCACCGACGCCGGCATCTTCGGCATGCCCGTCGCGGGCACCGTGTCGCCGTCCGAGAGCACGATGACGGTCGTCGAGCCCGGGTTCCAAGGCTTCGCGATGCGCGCCGCCTCCTCGAGCCCTTCGAAGATCTTCGTCTTGCCCGTGGGGAAGGCCCAGTGCATCGGCAGCTCGCCGAGGATGTGGCGCACGACCTCGGCGTCGGTCGTGTCGACGACGACGGGCTTCGCGCCGTTGTACGTCGCGATGACGGTGACGCGATTCTCTTCCATTGGCACGCGGTCGAAGAACGACTCCATCAGGTCGCGAGCGCGCTGCATGCGACTCTGCTTCTTCTCCGGGCCGGCGTCGACGAGCCGCATGCTGGGGGACACGTCGAGCACGAGCAGCACATGATTCGGATCGCGCTCGATGCGCGATCGTGCACCGTTCAACTCGTAGCGCCTGGGCGCGCCGAGCGCGAGCGTCGCGAGTCCCCATGCGAGCGCCGTGTAGGCCAGCACGCGCAGCGCAGGTGCGCCGCGTGCCCACGGCGCGGGCTTCCCGCTCGGTCCGAACGCGAGACGCGCGACGCGACGGACGCGCACCGCGTGGATCCATTCGGCGATTCCCGCGAGGAACAGCACGAGTGCCGCCAAGAGGAGCGGAGCCAGATCGGGATCCGTCACCACGGCGTGGTCCTCAATCCGAAGAGCGCCAGGAGCCCGAGGCCAAGGATCGACAGCGCGCCGAGAGCCCACGGACCGAAGTCGTCCGCCGCCTCGGCTTGCGTCTTCTCCAGGCGTGATTTCTGCATGGAATCGATGCGCGCGTAGACGCGCTTCAGGCTCTCCTCGTCCTCGGGCTTGAACGCCTCGCCGCCCGTGAGCGCCGCGATGCGCACGACCTCGTCGGGGATCTGGGCGGTGGCGATGTGGATGGCGTAGACGACGATGCCGTCCTTCTTCAGCTCGCGCGCGACCTCCTCGTCGCGGCCGCCGTAGAGGTCGGCGCTCTGCCCGTCGCTGACGAGGAGGATCATGCGATCGCCTTCCTCGCGCTCGATCAGTTCCTTGCGGCACGCGAGGAGCGCCGCGCCGATCGACGTGCCGTTGAACCAGTGAGGCAGCGAGCCGGGCTTCATGAACGGCGCAGCGCAACGGAACGCCGACGTATCCGTCGTCAGCGGCACCCAGTGCAGCGTCGCATTGCCGAAGAACGTCAACCCGAACGCGTCACCCTTGCGCAGGTCGAGCAGAGCTTCCGTCGAGCGCATCGCTGCTTCGTAGCGCGTGCCCTCGCCGAACTTGGCCATCATGCTGCCCGACACGTCCACGCAGACCTGGATGTTCGTCAACACGCGCTTGCTGCGCGGCTCGTCCCACGACTGCGGCCCGGCCAGGATCACGATGACGAGCGCGAGCACGAGCGCCGGCAAGGTCTCGGCCGAGCGCAGGAAAAAGGTCGTCCACTTCCGCCGAACGGGCTCCGAATGATCGAGAGGCAGCGACACCGCGGCGCCGCGGCGCGTCCACACCCAGGCGATGACCATCGCCGGGAGGACCAGCAGGAACAGCATCGACGGCGTGCGGAACGAGGCGAGGAAGTCCACCGGTTCAGCGCCTCCCCGCTGCGAGCGCGAGCTCGATGTCGATCGCGTCCGGCGGCAAGTCCTCGTACGGCGCGAGCAGTGCCGCGACATCGACCGAGCCGCTCGTGCCCGGCTTGTACAGCCACGTGTCGAGCTGGTTCAGAAGCGGTCCGGCCTCCGCGTGCAGTCGCAACGCCGCGAGCGCCGCGTCGGGGCGCTCGGCGTCGAGGCCCAGCCGTCGGCGCCAGTACGCGACCAGTCCCAGCTCGAGCTGCGCACGTTCGGCGCTGCTCAGCGTGCCGCGCATCGCGCTCTCGACGAGCGGACGCAGCCGTTCCGCCAATGTCTTCGGCCGCGCGTGCGCCGCGTGGTCCACGACGCGCTTGCTGCGGAACAGGAACAGGATGCCCACGAGTCCGATCGTCCACGCGATGCCGGTGCCGATCATCCACAGGCGATATCCGCCGAAGGGCGGCACGTCGCGCTCGGGCGGCGCGTTGGGCTTGACCATCCCAGGCGGGAGGACGGTCCGCACTTTCACCGCGATTTCGGGCAGGTTCGAGACGTCGGTGCCGTCCTTGCGCCGCAAGTACGCGCGCAGATCATGTGCGCCGACATCGAGACCGGTCCACTCGAGGTCGTAGCGCAGATCGGTTCCATGCGGCGCGACGCGCGTGATGCGCAGGACGACGGGCGTCTTCGCGTCGCTCGGCAGCACCTCGAGCTCGGTGCCGGGCAGGACGAGGTCGGTGATGGCTGCTGGGATGCCGACCGTCGATTCGCGGTCGGCGCCGATTCCCGCGTAGCGCGGAACCGGATGGTTCGCGACGAGCGTCGACGCGACCACGCTCGGCACGATGCAGAGGACGCAGGCGATGACGGACGTACGCGTCTTCCCCGACGCCGGTCGCGCGCGATACGCCTTCATCGCGTGCCCTTCCCGATGAAGCCGCGCCCGCGCAACAAGTTCCTCAGCGCGTGTACGTACGGGCGATCCGTGCGGATCACGAGGTGGTCGATGCCGGCCTTCGGCAGCTCGCGCGCGGCGCGCTCGGGATCGGACCACTGCGACTTGCCGCGCGTCACGAATTCGCGGCCGGATTCGGCTTCGCGCGCGCGGAAAAACCCCGCGCCGGACAAGCCCGATTCAGCCGGATCGACGAACTGCAGCGCGATGACGTCGTGCCGCGCGGCGAGGCGCTTGAGCGCCGCGAGCGCGTCCTCGTCGTGCAGGTCGGACAGGACGATCACGAGCGAGCGCGACTGCAGGCTCGGCGCGAGCTCGGCCACGCGCGCTCCGAGGCGCGTGCCCTCGTCGTAGCGGAAGCTGCGCAGTTGCAAGAGCCACTGCATGACCTTCGCGCGGGAAAGACTGGGTTGGATGCGCAGTCCGCGCTCACCCACCGCGACGACCCCGACGGGGCTGACGCGATCGAGGCACGCCAGCGCGAGCCCGCCCGCGACGAAGAGCGCCGTCTCGTACTTGCTGCGCTGCGTGGACGAAATCGTCATCGAAGCCGACGTGTCGATGAGCAGCCACGAGGGCAGGCACTTGGGCGCCTCGTATTCCTTGACGTGGAACTTCCCGGTGCGCGCCGTCACGCGCCAGTCGATCGCGCGCACGTCGTCGCCCTCCTGGTAGAGGCGCGACTGCACGTACTCGACTCCCGAGCCGACGAACGGCGAGCGATCGATGCCGTAGGCCAGCCCATCGGCGAGCTTGCGCACGGCGACGGTGAACTGGCGCGCGTCGAGGTGCGCGAAATCCTCGACGAATCCGTGCATCGGATCCATGGAGACTTCAGGCCTTCGGGTGGGGAGCGCCGAGGGAGCGCAGCATCTCGTGCAGCACCGCGCGGTTCGTCATGCCTTCCGCGATCGCCTCGTACTTGAGGCGCATGCGGTGCAGCATCACGTCCTCGGCCAGGGCGAACAGGTCGTCCGGCACCGCGAAGTCGCGGCCGTGGATCAGCGCGCGCGCGCGCGACGCCTTGACCAGCGAGATGCCGGCTCGCGGCGAGCAGCCCAGCTCGACCGCCGGGTGCACGCGCGAGCGGTTGACGAGGTCCACGACGTGCTCGACGAAGGTTTCGCTGACGTGCACGGAGTTCACGGCCTCCATCGCCGAAACGAGGTCTTCGGGGCCGCCGACCGGCGCCTGCGAGAGCACGTCGAACTCGGTCTGCACGATCGCACCCTTGTCCTGGCGCTGGATGCCGAGCATTGCATTGCGCATCAGGATCTCGCGCTCTTCCGCCGGCGTCGGGTACTCGAGGCGGTGCACGAGCATGAAGCGGTCGAGCTGCGCCTCGGGCAATTCGAACGTGCCGGCCTGCTCGACCGGGTTCTGCGTCGCGATGACGAGGAAGGGCGCGGGCAGGCGGAACGTCTCAGGACCGATCGTGACCTTGCGTTCCTGCATCGCCTCGAGCAGCGCGCCTTGGACTTTCGGCGCCGCGCGGTTGATCTCGTCCGCGAGCAGCAGGTTGGTGAAGATCGGGCCCTTGCGCACGCGGAACTCGTTCGTGCGCTGATCGAGGATCTCCGAGCCGAGGATGTCCGACGGCAGGAGGTCGATCGTGAACTGGATGCGCGCGAAGCCGAGGTCGATCGACTTCGACAGCGCCGACACGAGCAGCGTTTTCGCCAGTCCGGGCACGCCCTGTAGCAGGATGTGACCGCCGGTGAAGAGCGCGATAATCAGGCGCTCGACGACGACGTCCTGTCCGACGACGACCGTCCCGACGCGCGCTCGCACGCCGGTCAGGAACTCGTGGGTCGTGCGCTGAGAACTGCGAGCGGGCGCGGCGGTCGGCTGCATGATGGAAGCGTCGTGCGCGGGAAGGTGGCGGTGCGCGGGCGGGAGCGACGAACGGTGGGGCGCGCATCTTCCCTGAAGCAGGGGATTCGGGCCAACCCGTTCGAGTGCGAGCGGACGGGCACCAGAGTACCGGAGCTGGTGGGGGCGGTAACCTGCCGTCAGCGCTTCGAAGAGGCGGCGAAGATCGGTACTCCCGCCTTGCGGGCGGCGCGCTCCAGCTCGGCATCCTGGGTTGCGATCGGCAGGCCCGCGCGCACACAGAGGTCGAGGTAGGAGGCTTCGTAGGCGGTCAGTCCCGACGCCGATCCAGCGTCGAACATGCGTCGCACCGAATCCCGGCCGCCGTGCACGTCCAGCTCGATGCGCAAGCTCTCGAAGAGGAGCAGCGCCCGCGGAACGCCATCGATTTCGAGGCGCTTCCGGCGTACGGACGTGAGGAGTCCGTTGGCAATCTCCGCCGACCAGATGGTGGGGACGACGGCGCCTTCCTCCAGCACGTGCGCGAGCGCGGCGTTCGTGTACTTCGCGTTCTCGTCCGGCAGGACCCAGGACAATGCCACCGAGGCATCGACGACCAGCTTCAACGCCGTCGTCCCTCTTGGATGAGCTGCTTCGCTGTGACCCCGTCGAACGGGTGCGCGGCCTGGAAGTCCAGGAACTCGCGGAGGAGGTCGGTGGGCGATCGCTTCGACCCGCCCGTCACGGGAACCAGCTGCGCAACCGGCACGCCACGACGTGTGATCGTGATCGAGACACCGTGCTCTTCGACCTCCGACAGGAGCTCGCCGAACCGGGTCTTGGCGTCGTAGGCCCCGACTTCGGTCGACGGTCGTTTCCTTCGTGCCATCGGATCCTGCTCCTGTCCTCGAATCGACCAGTTCATCGACCAGTCTAGTAGGAAATCTGCTGGTGGGCGGACGAATCCTCCGGCAATCCTGGCGGAGCGCTCGGCGGGCCGATCAGGCCCACCCGCGGCGGTACTCGCTTCCCAGCAGGTCATCCGCCTCCGGCCGATCCGGGAACGCGAGCGCCGCCGAGTCCCAGCGCAGCTCCTCGTGCGGCATCTGCAGCGCGACGTTACCCAGCAGGACGACCTCGGTCAGCGCGCTCGCGTACTCGAAAAACGCCGTGGTCTCGCCGCGATCGAGGCACGCGTCCACCCACTGGTGCCAGTGATCGACCTCGTCGCCCGCCGGGATGGGCACGTACGCGAAGCTCGGATCGCCGACGAGCCGCGGCAGCGCCTCCGAGCTCGCGATGAGCGCGCCCTTCTCGCCGACGAACATGCAGCCGTTCCCGCCGACTTCGCCCGCGTTCAGGTCCGCGATCAGCGCGGCCGGCGGCTTGTGCCCGCCGTCGTGCCAGTGCAGCACGAGCGGCCCGCGCGTCGTGTGCGGCGTGGGCGCGAACTCGTAGCGCGTTTCGGACCACAGCGGAAACGTCTCGTCGTTCGGCACCGGCCCGTCCGAGCGCACGTTGAGCGCCGGCCCGAGGCCGAGGAACCACAACGCCGGATCCATGAGGTGACACCCCATGTCGCCCTGCGCGCCCGAGCCGAAGTCCTTCCACCCACGCCACGCGAACGGGTGGTACGAGCCGTTCGCGTACGGCCGCTCGGGCGCGACGCCGAGCCACAGATCCCAGTCGAGATCGACGGGGACGGGATCGATGTTGGCCGGCCGCCCGACACCCTGCGGCCACCAACCGTTCGGCCGATCGGTCCAGACGTGGACGGTGTGGACGCGGCCGATGTGACCCTCTTGGAAGAGCGCGTGCGCAGCGCGCAGCCGCGGCTGCGAGCGATTCTGGATGCCCATCTGCGTCGCGGTGCGAGCTCGACGCGCGGCGTTGCGAACGTCGCGAACTTCGCGAATCGTGCGCGTGAGAGGCTTCTGGCCGTAGACGTGCTTCTCGCGCTCGAGCGCGGCGAGCATGACGACCGCGTGCATGTGGTCGGGGATCGTGACGTGGACGGAGTCGAAGGAGTCCTCGTGCTCCATGAGCTCGCGCCAGTCGCGGTAGAGGCGCGCGTTCGGGTAGCGCGCGGCAGCCTTGGCGAGCGTGCCGCGGTCGACGTCGCAGAGCGCGACGACGTCGACGTCGGGGTGGGACGCGATGCGCGCGAGGTCGTGCTCACCCATGCCGCCGCAGCCGACGGCTGCGTGGCGGAGGCGGCCTTTCGTGCGGCGTTTCCCGCCGAAAGTGGAGCACGCGGGGAGCGCGAGCACGCCGAGGGCGGCGGCGGAGGTGGTGAGGAAGGAGCGACGGGTGGAATCTGCCTGGTACTTCATGGGTGGGGGAGTCCGATGGAGGTGGCGCGAGCAGGATCGTGGCCGTGGGGGGAGGATCCGCTCGGAGCGACTGGACAACCCTGCGGAATCACACCTACCATCTCGACAGCCACGTGCGCTTCCCCGCGTCCCGTTTGCGTGGCGGACGATGGTGGAATCTCTCCCCAGTCCTGAGCCCGAACGGCCTCCGCAAGTCGAAGTGATTTGGCGGGGTGTCCTCGACGTTGGCTCGCCCCGTGAAGTACTGGCGAAGCTGATCGAGGGCGACCCGTTGAAGCTCGGGCCGCGCTGCCAGGAGCGCACGCTCTCCCAAGCGCTGTTGTTGGACTCGCGCCGGCTCTACCTGCGGGCGTCCGCGCACGTCGCTCGTCATGCAGCCAAGTACCAGGGCGTGCCCGGCCTCGACATCTGGCTCGCCGAGCACATCCGCAAGGCCCTGAAGGAGCTCGTGGCCGAAGACGCCGAGGCGTTGCGAGCGCGCGACCTGCACGGAATTCCCGAGGATCCATGGATCCAAGGCGTCGCAGATGTCTTGGGCGTTGAACCCGCGCTGGTGACGCGGGGTTGTGCGGCCTTCAACCAAGCGGCGTACGATGTGCGCACTGCCTTCTTCGGGATCGTGATCGACGGGCAGAAACCCACGGATTGGGCAGCGAGCAACGGTCTGACAGAGGAGCGTGCACGAGCATGCGTGAAGCGAGCACTATGGCTGCTCGGCCTGCGGGACGAGCTGGACCTGGACGACTTCCTGGAGGATCGCGCCGATGAGCCGTGACGTCATCACGCTGCAACCCGAGGTCGAGGAGATCCTCCGTGAGGTCGCGAAGCGGCCGGGTTCGGCGCTGTTGCGCGTGCCGCGGAAGGATGTCGCGCGGACTGTGTTGGAGCGCGACACGGTGGTGCACGCGAGGTCGGCTGGGCTGTCGGCGGCGGAGCGGCATCTCGTGCAGGTGTACCGGGAGGAAGTGGCGTTTGCGTTGAGGCAGGCGGCGTATGTGCGCTTGACGACGGGTGAGTCGACCCATGGCTTTGTTGCGGACCGTGCATTCGCTCCGCTGCGGGCTGCGATTCCCTCCGTTGGCACCGTTCGAGCCTTTGCCTCCAACGTGCTGGCCTCATCGCGAGAGTCCGGCTCGGACGAGGACGTCATGAACCTCCTGGAGGGTTGCGTGTCACCGAACGTGGGCGAGTGGCCCGCGAGCGGCCAGCTCGCCGGATCTGCGCACCGCCTCGTACCCGCAAACAGCTCGAGGATCTACATGAGTTTGGACTTGCGCGGCGCAGGACAGTTTCGAGCGGCGCTCCTGGCTCTCGAAGGGGTTCTCGCGGGAGGGAGCTCCAAGCATCACCTTGCCGTTGCTTGGACCAACGCTGGGGACTTGCTCTTCAATCTGGGACGGTACCGGGAGGCCTGGACCGCCGCGGATCGCGCGTGCACCCTCGAGGAGGGTTGGTTGATTGCGCAAGGGAACCGAGCACTCTCGGCGCTCCTGGTCGGAGACTCGACTCTACTCACAAAGGGCCTCGATCAGTTCGAACGTGCTCTAGTTGCGGAGCCTAGCGCCAAGGCGGAGTTCTCGGCATGGTACGAGCATCGCGATTTGCTGCCGAACGCGACACATAGGAGCGCACTCAGTCAGGCGCTCAGCACCCTGCATTCCGACCGACACTCTCTCGCCATGGAGGTGCTTCGTGCGTTTGCGGTCTAGAAGTGCCCTTCATCTCTTCGCGTTGTTGGCGATGGTAGTACTGGTGTCCGTGCTCGCTAGCGCGCAGGGCGGTAGCACCGGCGTGCCACCCCGACCGCCTGTCGGCAACAAGGTCGAGGCACCCGGCAGACCCACCACGCACATTCCGCGTCCGATCCCACCTCCGAATCCGTGAGGAGTGCCTCAGTGTCGCGGTTTGCCGTAGCTGGGCTGCTGCTGGTCCTTGGCGTCTCGTGCCTCGTCGTGTGGCTTCGCAATTCCTCGTCGGAGTCACTCCTGTTGCCTGGACCGTCTCCTTTGCAGCAGGGGCAAGACCCGGATGCCACGCTCGAGGGCGCACTGCCTGGGAGTCTTCATTCCGCGGCCGGCAATCCAGGCCACCCTGAACTGGCTCCGAGGACGAGCGACAAGCGTTCTGTGGCGCGAAGCGGACTCGTTCGAGTCCTCGACTCCAATCGACAGCCCATTGCCGGAGCAGTGGGGTTGTGGGCCGAGGAAGACCCCGCATGGAACGAGGAGCGCGTATGGCCCGACCGTGATTGGCCGGCTTTTCTGATGCGCTCGTCGGTGGGTACCAGCAATTCGGCTGGAGAACTCTTGCTCGCGCATCAAGCGTTCGATGCGGGCCATTCCAGCAGGTTGTGGGTTACAAGCGCGCGCCACCAGGCGAAGATGGTTGCGTTCTCTGCTGGATCCATTCCGGTCTTGCCTGCCGAAATAGTGCTGGAGTCAGCGGCCATCATCCGCGTGCGCGTGGTGGATGCAGAGGACCAGCCCGCCGCGGGCGTGAGCGTTTACAGCGTGCAGGATCTATATCCTGTTGGTCAAGAGTTGAAGAGTCAGTCGCTGAGGCGCGATGGTCTGTATCTCGTTCGAGTCGATGTTACCAACGCAGAGGGTGAGGTCGCTCTCCCTTCCCTCGCAGCTCCCCAACTCTGCTGGGCTGTCGACGGGCCTCGCATATCCAAGCCCACTCGAATCGAGGCACCTGATGCGATCACGATCGAGCTTGCCTCGCAAATCCTCGTCTCTGGGAAGGTGGTTGCCGGTGAGCCTGCTGTCGACTTGCAAGGAGCGGAAGTTTCTGTATACGCGCTGAGCGGATCAACCGGAGATAGAGTCGGGCGACATGCCGTGTCCGATGATGGTTCGTTCGGGCCGATGAACCTGCCAGTCGATCTCGACAGCCGCTACTTGATTCAGGCTCAAGGGCCGGGCTTCGTCGCCAGTTCAGCGGACTTCGTTCAGCCTCCAGATGGGGGGGGCGCGTTCGTCGAGCTGACGGTTCAGCGTGGGCTGAGCATGCCCATCCGTACGGTCGACGCGGACCTGAAGCCCATACCTGGCGCCTACGTTTCCCTCCTCTGGCGGGCCGGCGAGCAGTGGGAGAAGGCGAGGGGAGTCAGCGATGCTGAGGGCTATGCTTTCGTGGGTCGTGCTCCTCTGGGGCACGTCCTGATCAACGCTCGCGCGCCGGGTTACGCCGTCTTCCAGGAACCGTTCGAAGTCCAGGCCGATGTGACCCCGTACCTCGAGGTCGTGCTCGGACGAGCAGGCATCGTCCGAGGGCGAGTTCTGCATTTCGGCCAGCCGGTGCGCGACTTCGTGCTCGACTTCTGGGGGGCGGACATCGAGAAGCACCAGACGCAGGTATTTCGAAGCCGAAAGGACGGGAGTTTTAGCCTCGAGAACGTCGCCTTCGGCGATGTAACCGTGTTAGCGGTGAGTGCAGGACTGACGAGAAGCCGTGAGGTTCTCCTGCACGTCGAGGCGAATGTGACCCTCGAGCCGATCACACTCGAGCTTGCCGACCCGCTCCCAGGCGGGGGGCGAGTCGTGGATGCGAAGAACAGCGAGCCCTTGGCGGGGGCTGTCGTGCAAGCGTGGACATCGCACGGAAGACAAATGCTCGCCCCCTTTGGCGTGCCGGTCCTCACGGGTTCCGACGGACGTTTCGAAGTTCGGGGCTTCGCAAGCGGACGAGGATTTGTTTCGATCGATCTCGATGGGTACGCGGGGACCGTTGAGTTCTGCGAGATCACGAGCACGAGCTCGAACGACTTCGGGGTGATCGCCCTCACGAAGGGAGCCTCGCTCACGGTCGAACTGGCCCCATCACCCGGCATGGACCCCGGTTCTGTCGAATGTCGAATCGAGGGACCTGGAGTCTTCGAGCCGCGTCGCTTCCCCGCTGATGGCCTGTTGCGCTTCGATGGACTCGCGCCGGGACCGTGGACCCTGCGAGCGGACTTTCCCGGAGAGAGGGGCTTCATCGCGAGCCTTGAGGTCGATGCTCGAAAGGAGAATCGTGTCGCGATTCCCAGCATGCATCGTGTAGAGGTCGAGGTAGAGATCACGGGGCGGGCTGTAACCTCACTTCCGGATGGGCTTTGGCTGAACGTGCGCGCGTACAGAGCCGATGGCAAGCTGAGCAACGAGATGACGCACGTGGCTGTCCCGAAGAATCGGAGGGTCGCTATCGGTATCGCCGACGAGGAGGAGCTTCTGTTGATCCTGCAGGACGTCAATGGTCGCCACATCGCACTCAGGCGCGTCGACGTGACCGAGCGAAAGCAGGGCCTTGTTCGCTTCGAAATCGACGATATGCCGATGTCCGTGAGGATCCTCGATCGCGATCGCAACCCCCTCCCCGCGCTTCCCGTGAAGGTTTGCAAAGTTGCGTCGGAGTGGAGCTATTCGGCTGTCACGGATGCACAGGGCATGATCCCCCTCCCAATCGTGCCATTCGACTCCTTGGACTTGTGCGTCCTGAATGAATCTGGTGGGTTTGGAATCATTCACCATATTCCGGTAGGGGAGGACGGAACCGAGGTGGTTTTCGACCCGACGGCTCGATTGGGTGTCACCGTCCACGATACCGGAAGCCCGGTGCCGGGGTGTCTAGTCCACCTCGGAGTGCGAGATGGAGTCGAGTTCATACTCGATTCCCAGAACACCAATGCCGAAAGCCAAGTCACGTTCGGACCGCTGCTCGCCGACGACTACGTGGTCAGAGCCGTGCATCCAACGGTTTGGCCGAATACCCAGGTTGTCCCTGTCCGGGATCTCGGCACGTCCATCCGCATCGACGTCCGCCGTCGCGGCAGCGTGCTCCTCACCGCCAAGCGTTCAGGACTCCCCGTGCGCGACCTCACCCTCGACATCCGATCCGAGGAGTTCCAGACCTCCGCAGCCGAGTGGATTCGTCAGGGCCTCGCCGACTCCAGTAGTCCGACGCTCACCACAGACTCCGATGGCGTTTTACGTCTCGACGGCATTCCGCACGGTCGATATCAGTGGTATGCGGTGGGCTCGGACGGCAGCCCGGTTGGGGGCTCTTTCACCGTCGAGCCCTCGACGCGTGTCGATGTCGAGCTGCTTGTGCCCTGATTCACGCACCGAGACGCGTGCCGGCACCACGGAACAGTCCGCGCATTCAAGTGTGCGCCCAATGCTGGCGCCTTGCCCTGCATGCGTCTGTCAGGTCCGTCTCTGGAGGTCGCTTACTCGGCACACGCGCACTCGATCACCGACGATCGCCGACACTCGATCTGCGTCGAGCTGGTTCAGCGCAGAACCGCGCGACCTGGCCTCGAAGCGAACGATCTCGAGCTCTTCGTCGGTCGTCGTCACGAACGCGGCCATTGGCGCGAGCTCCAGAACGCTTCGCGCTAGGTGTTTGGCGCGCTCCCGGTCCTCGGTGAGCGAGCCGCGCCCCGTCGCCAGTTCGGTCCCGTGCCGCTCATACAGCTCGTCGTGCAACGCCGGGAAGTGATCCGGGTCCGTCAGCACGCTCACCATCCACACATGATCGAACGACGCGCGCGGCAGGCTCTCCACGCGCTCGAAAGACGGCATCGGCAGCGCGATCCCGAACTTCTCCGCCGCCAGCCGCATCACCCGCGCCAGCTCGTCGATCTCGTCGCCCGGCAAGTTGATCCACACCACGTCGCGCCCCAGCACGATCGACTCGACGAGCATCGTCGGCACCTCGGCCAGCGCCGCGCCGATGTACACACTCCGGCCCTTCGATCCATTCAGCGCCTCCGCCAGCGTGTCCGCGATCTGCAGCCCGACGTCCAACCAGCGCTCGCGCAGCTCGTCGTCGAAGAAGTCGGTCCCGTCGCCCTCGCAGTAAGCGCGCCCGAGGCGCTCCCAGTCCAGCTCGGCCTGGATGGTGCCCAGCACGGCGCCGAACAGCTTTTGGCGGTCGTCCATCGGGCTCATCGTCGCATCGCAGGCAAAGGCTGGGGAAGCACCTTCGTCACGCGCGCCGCGCGATCGTGGTCAGCACGCCGCCGCTCCGGCTCGTCCGCACGGGCTCGAGGCCGGGGACTCGTACGTTCAGCTCGATTTCGTCAGGCGTCAACGCGCGCAGGGTGCGTTCGTCGCGGATCCGCGCGAACCTGCGGACCTCGCGCCGGTCATCGAATATCGAACTCGTGTACCGCTCCTGCGCCCTCGTCTACGTCCTCAGGATCCGTGCTCGCGGTGGCACCGACAATCGGTCTTGCAGATTCTGCACTTCACTGC
>Ga0209591_10003469_pt1 | contig 18263 bp, 14 predicted proteins | sample MAT01_FD_187207 | JGI IMG/M metagenome (GOLD analysis project Ga0209591, IMG submission 187207) | Freshwater microbial communities from Lake Fryxell liftoff mats and glacier meltwater in Antarctica - MAT-01 (SPAdes) (version 2) | ecosystem: Environmental > Aquatic > Freshwater > Ice > Liftoff... | reverse complement strand
GAACGCGGCACTCGGGGGGGTGGATCTCGACCTACTGCGGGAGTGGTCGACGAACCTGCGGCGGCTCAAGCCAGACCTGGTACACGTCAGAGGGCTTGGGAATGAAGGCTTCCACGGGGTCGTGGCAGCGCGTCTCGCTAGTTGCCCACGTATACTTCTCAGCATTCACGGTACGACCCGGGACCTGCAGTTTGTCGAGAGGCCAGCCAGGCGGCGGGTCCTGACCGGAATCGTCGAGCCATGCACATTGCGTCTTGCCACTCATATTGTGACGGTGTGCAACTCCGGGTCGAAGCGAGACTTTCTAAAGAACTACAGCGCAAAGTTCGCTGGGGTCTTACCTAATGGCGTTGAACTGCCAGACGTCGCGCGTCCGATGCGGAATAGAGTTCGACGAGAACTCGGCTTGCGACAGGAACAGATGGCTCTCGTGGTCGTAGGACGACTTAGCGTCGAGAAGGGCCACTTGATTCTTGCGCAAGCTCTACGGGAACCTCGGATCAATCTACGTCAAGCAGCACTGATTCTCGTGGGCGATGGGCCCGACAGGTCAGTTATCGAAGCAGCCTACCGTAGTGTCGACAATCTCGCATTCTACCCAATGGGACGTCGGATAGACGTAGCCGAGATACTGCAGGCGTGCGACGCTTTTGTCTTCCCAACTCTTCACGAGAACCTGTCGAATGCGCTGCTCGAGGCCATGGCCGCAGGCCTGCCGGTGGTGGCATCCGCAGTCGGCGGAAACGTTGAAGTCCTCGACCGCGGAGGCGGCATCCTTGTTCCGGCTTCGTCCCCCGGGGCACTGGCCGACGCTCTCGCCCGGCTGCTCGCAGATCCATCACTAAGGCATACTTATGGCGTGCAGGCGCGGGGTGTCATAGCGGAGCGGTACACCACAGCCCACATGATCGATAAGCTGGATCGAATCTATACCTCGATACTGCGGGGTGGCACAGTAGAATGAGAGTCACTCTTCTCAGGTTCACCTCGACGGACGAGGCAATGAAGGTTCTGCTGGATCTGGATGCGACAATGCAAGCACTGGTCCTTGTTGACACAGGGCCCGACCAGGTAGTGGTTGAAGCAGCGTGCCGCGATGTCTACGGCCTTTGCTTCCGTCCTTTAGGGCACGGGTCGGATGTGAGCGAGATACTACAGGCCTGTGACATTTTCGTCTTTCCCACTCTCCATGAGAACCTCTCCAATGCATTGCTCGAAGACATCGCCGTGAGCCTGCCGATCGTTGCCTCCGCGGTTGGCGGGAATGTCGAAGTCCTAGGGAGTGGGGGTGGCATCCTTTTTCCGATCTCGTCTATCGCGTGCTTGCTTGCCGACCCACTACTCCGGACTGCCCACGGTGAGCAGGCCCGCAATATCGTCCAGACCCGGTACACGACCACCCACATGGTTGCCGAGCTGGACCGGATGTACACCTCAATCTTTCAGGATGGCTTCTAGAATGAAGGTCACTCTACTCGGGTTTACGGTGTCCAACGACGAGATGAACGCTCTACTGGATTGCGACGCGACCATGCCTATTCAGACTCATGCGTTCGCGTGGAACCTTGTCGGTGCTCTTCACACAGGCGGAGCTACGGTGCAGCTACTGTCATCCGATCCCGCCTCGAACTATCCGGGCAACCCGCGTATAGCTTTCCGGGGTCGCCGCTTTGTGGCGCACGGTGTACACGGTCGCCGACTAGGCTTCATCAACATCCTTGGGCTGAAGCACGTCACTCGGTTCGTCTCATGTCTGGTAAGCGGCACCAAGGAGTTGCGGCGGTGGCGCCCAGAGGTGTTGATGATCCACGGGGTGCACAGTCCCTATCTCTGGTACGGGGCACTTGTCCGCCTCATGAGCGGGATAAAGACGGTCGTGGTGATGACCGACCCACCTGGGGTGGTCCTACCGCCGGACCCGCTCATCACTCGCGCCTTGAAGCGCCTTGACTGCATTCTCGTGCGTGGGGCGCTGTCACATGTTGACGGTGTCGTCGCGTTGACCGTGCGACTGGCGTCGGACTTCGCCCCGGGCGCGCCGAGCATAATAGTGGAGGGGTTCAGCCCGCCCGGTCCTAGTCCATCTCGGCCAGCTGCCAACTCCCGCTGCGGCGCACGAGTAATCTATGCGGGCGGCCTCTCGCCGTCCAGCGGCGTTGACCGACTTGTATCTGCTTTTCGCCGTACCTCAGCGCCAGACGCACGATTGTACACGTATGGACGAGGGCAGCTAAGCGAGTGGATCAACGATCAATGCAGTTCTGACTCGCGTATTGCCCGTGTTCAGTTTTCCGACCGCGAGACTGTACTCGGACAGTATGTGGATGCCGACGTGCTGGTCCAACCTCGCAGGCCGAGCGAGACATTCGCCCCCTACTCGTTTCCGTCAAAACTGATGGAATACATGGCCTCGGGAACGGCCGTGTTGAGCACCCGCCTACCTGGCATTCCCGATGAGTACGAGCCGTTTCTCTACTGGATCGAAGATGACAGTATCGAGGGCTTTACGGCCGCGCTTGAGCGCGTACTGAGTGGCAACAGAGAAGAACGACGAGAGAAGGGGTTGGCAGCAGCCGAGTTTGTGCGCGCTAATCGATCGGTCGAAGCGCAGGGATTACGTCTCTACAAGTTTCTGCGTCGTGTCGCCGCCGCTAGATCAGCTACTCGGTCTTGACCGTGCAACCTGGGCTTCGGGTACTCCTGTGCCGAGTACGCGACTTCAGGGGCATTCCTGCAGAGTACGGGCCGTTCTTCTACTGGATCAAGGGTGACAGCATTCATGGTGTTCAGGCTGCATTCGAGGGTGCCCTTGACATCGCTATTGACGAACGTCGGCGAAAAGGTCGGGCGGCGACGTTCATCTTTACTAGTCGGTCGACCGCGGCACAAGGCGTACGCACTATGACATTCCCGGATAGAATTTGCTCCGACCCGCCAGACTAGCCGCATCTCTTGAGAAGCTTGTGGAGTTACGCATGGCGTCGCGCCAAGGCAAAGTTGTGGACCTCCGTCCGTGGGTCCTTGCGGCTGTCGCCGCCATCAGTCCGACAGACCCAACCACCGCATTACGCGGTGGCGCGGTCGTATGCGCGGTACTGTTGCTGACTGCTATCGGACACTGGCGGCCGGGGGCGCCGGACCTTCTTGCGATCGCGCTGACCCTGCTGGCTGTTCTCTCAGTCGCATGGGCTCTCGATCCTGGAAGTACGGTGCTCTCCGCAACGAATCAGGTTGCAGTATTATTCATCTTTCTCTGCACCCGAGCCGTCATAAGAACCAGTAACGACCTGAGTATTATTGCAGTCGGATATGTGTTTGGATGCCTCTACGCTGTATATGTAGTTCTCACACAGAACGGTGTTTCCAACTTCGCGCCCGAGCTGGCCGACGTCCGATACGGAGCGAGCGGCGTCAATCTCAATTACCTCGCGTATTGCTTGATCACTGGAGTGGTTGTCAGCTTCCTACTGTGGGGTCATCGGTTCCTCCGCTTGTTGCTGTTGCTGGCTGCCGTGGCGATGGCCGACGTCTCGTGGCTGGCCGGTTCGCGGGGAGCGGCGCTCGCGGCGTTGTGCCTCCCATTATGGCTTCTAACGTTCCGTCTAGGTCCATCTCGTGCATTTCGAATCCTCGGACTGATTGTTTGGACCTGTGCCGCCACGATCTCTGTTGGCCTCATGGACTCCCTTCTTCGGCGAGTCGAGGGCGAGACGGTCCGAGCTACCGGCGATCTTGCGGGGCGTCTGACCACCTGGCCTATCGCTCGCCGCATCTTTGAGGACAATCCGATCATTGGTGTTGGGGCGGGCGGTTTTGCTCGCCTGAATCCCTACGGTATCGGAGCGCACAATGTGATTCTTGAGGTTGGCGTGGGCCTAGGCTTGGCCGGGCTCCTTCTATTCATTGCCACCGTGTACGTGGCGTTGATCAGTTGCACTTCGGAGATCGAGACGAGACGGCGGTGCCTGCTGGTCGGATCCCTGGTAGTGTGCTGGACTCCGATTTACCTGTCTGGACACTGGGATCTGTCTCCGGCTGCCTGGTTGGTTTTGGGTCTGTTCTCTCGTTTGAGTCTGGTAGCTGCGCCGCATCAGACGGAGCGGCTGGGCTGGCTTCCACGACCCGCCGCTCGGCCAGGCGAGCCTTGATCATTCACCGGGCGGGTAGGTCGACCTCGATGTTCGTCGTTGGTGATCTTCACCTCCGGTTTTGATCTTGTTGTGGGGTCGTGGTCGTGGTTGTTCGCCGACGGTCGTGTCGGTGGCGCCGGTTCCACAGGTCCGGCTGTTCCTCGGGTCGCGGACAGAGCACGTGCTGGCCCCAGGTCAGGTGGGTGCGGTGAGGGCGACCGCGGCGTGGAAGGCGGCGGCGAGTTCGTGGGCCCAGCGCCAGGTCTCAGGTATTTTGATCTTGCGTCGGCGTTGGTCGCGGACGATTCGGGCGGCGGTGTGCAGCAGCCGGTAGCGCAGCGTCTTCGGTTCGGTGTCGGCGAGGGAGTGGTCGAGGCAGAGCAGGGCAAACCAGCGCAGCAGGTCGGTGGCGATCATCGCCGCGACGCACCAGGCGGCGTTGATCTGTAGGGAGGTCAACGGGAGATGGTCCAACCCGGTGGTCTTGCCGCAGCGGACGCGGTCTTCGACGCGGGCGTGGGCGCGGTGGCGGGCTTGGAGGAAGTCCCACTGGCGGCCCGGGGTGTTGGTGGCCAGCAGTTGGTAGCGCCAGCCATCGGTCTGCTCCAGCGCGCACAAACTGCGCCCCGGCTGATGGGCGTTCGCGGCGGCAGAGGATCCGCATGTTGGCGGGCCAGTTCGGGAGGATGTCGCCGTGGGAGGTGCGTAGCAGCCCGGTCAGCTCGACCACCCCTGCTGCGTGGTCGCCGTCGAGGGGGGCGGGGCTGCCCGTCGCGGTCCCACACCTGCTGCCAGTCGGTCTCGCTCACCTGGCCGATCGCGGTCCGTTCCCGGCCGGTCAGGCCGCCGGCGACGATGCCGCTACGGAGCCCGGCCTCTTCGGCCGGGAAGACCGGCCGGTCTGGTCGGTGCCGAAAGGCTGCGGCCGGCCGCTACGGAGCCCGGCCTCTTCGGCCGGGAAGACCGCTGCACCCCCGGTGCGTGCAGCCCGAGTGGGATGCGCCGCTACAGAGCCCGGCCTCTTCGGCCGGGAAGACCCGGCGGTGATCCCGCAAATGCGAAGCTGCTGTACCGGCCGCTACGGAGCCCGGCCTCTTCGGCCAGGAAGACATCTCGTAGGCGGCCTGTCGACCGGCGCCCTCCCAGTTGCCGCTACGGAGCCCGGCCTCTTCGGCCGGGAAGACGCCCGACCTGCTCGGTGTCCGCGCCGGTGGGGGCGGTGCCGCTACGGAGCCCGGCCTCTTCGGCCGGGAAGACGAGTATGTCCGCGCCGCCGCTGTCGGTCTGGATGACCGTGCCGCTACGGAGCCCGGCCTCTTCGGCCGGGAAGACGGATGGGTGCGAAGAACCACTGCTGGCCGAGCTGTACGCCGCTACGGAGCCCGGCCTCTTCGGCCGGGAAGACTCGGCGTTCTCGTTCGCGTTGCGCGGGGACCACGACGTGCCGCTACGGAGCCCGGCCTCTTCGGCCGGGAAGACCCGCCAATCCCGTCGAGCTCAGGCGACGGCGGGGAGCGTGCCGCTACGGAGCCCGGCCTCTTCGGCCGGGAAGACGTGCATCAGCCAGACCTGCTGGTCGTCGAACAGCCAGCCGCTACGGAGCCCGGCCTCTTCGGCCGGGAAGACGGTCGGGGTGATCACGTCCGTGGCGATCCCGGCACTGCCGCTACGGAGCCCGGCCTCTTCGGCCGGGAAGACCGGTGCCGGGATGGCCACGGCCAGAGCGAGCGACCTGCCGCTACGGAGCCCGGCCTCTTCGGCCGGGAAGACGCGATGGTGTTCGGAGAGCGGACGCTCGGAGCGTTGCCGCTACGGAGCCCGGCCTCTTCGGCCGGGAAGACATGCCACTCATTCACGGAAGGGTCGGCGCGCTGCTCATGCCGCTACGGAGCCCGGCCTCTTCGGCCGGGAAGACGGACAGCAGGTGCGGCAGGTAGGTGAGCGCGAAACGGCCGCTACGGAGCCCGGCCTCTTCGGCCGGGAAGACCCCGTCGCGCCAGGAGATGGCTGGTCCAGTCGGGCAGTGCCGCTACGGAGCCCGGCCTCTTCGGCCGGGAAGACCAAGTCGCGTCGTGCTGCGGTTCCTCGGCGACGACTCGCCGCTACGGAGCCCGGCCTCTTCGGCCGGGAAGACCGCCGCCGTGAAGCTGTACCAGGCGGGTATCTCCACGCCGCTACGGAGCCCGGCCTCTTCGGCCGGGAAGACCGCCGCCGTGAAGCTGTACCAGGCGGGTATCTCCACGCCGCTACGGAGCCCGGCCTCTTCGGCCGGGAAGACGTACGCCGAGCACGAGCCGCCGACGAAAGCGCACCCGCCGCTACGGAGCCCGGCCTCTTCGGCCGGGAAGACTCGCGAAGCCCTGCGCCATCGTGCGACCGGGCCGCCAGCCGCTACGGAGCCCGGCCTCTTCGGCCGGGAAGACCGGTCGGTGGGGTCGGCCCCGGCGGGCGCGGACCACTCGCCGCTACGGAGCCCGGCCTCTTCGGCCGGGAAGACCTGCACCCTTCCGCAGCGCGATGATTTCGCTCTCACGGCCGCTACGGAGCCCGGCCTCTTCGGCCGGGAAGACCGTGCACCGCCACGGCCCCGGGGTGCAGGTTGACGTGGCCGCTACGGAGCCCGGCCTCTTCGGCCGGGAAGACCTCGTGGGTCGGCTGGCCGTCGGGGATACGGGGACCCTCGCCGCTACGGAGCCCGGCCTCTTCGGCCGGGAAGACGTGTCGACCTCACTGCGGACCGCGTCGCCGACCGTGTCGCCGCTACGGAGCCCGGCCTCTTCGGCCGGGAAGACCGCTAGCGGCTAGCGGCACACACCACCACTCGACCGGCCGCTACGGAGCCCGGCCTCTTCGGCCGGGAAGACCTTCTCCGTCAAGCCGAGCAGGTGTGGCGGCACACCGCCGCTACGGAGCCCGGCCTCTTCGGCCGGGAAGACGCCCTCGGTTTCATCTGCCTATTGGCCACACAGCAGGTGCCGCTACGGAGCCCGGCCTCTTCGGCCGGGAAGACAGGTCTGCGACGTCGGTCGGTAGGACGACCTGCGACTCGCCGCTACGGAGCCCGGCCTCTTCGGCCGGGAAGACCGCCGTGCCCACCCAAGGAGGCTCCCGTGCCCGTCCTCGCCGCTACGGAGCCCGGCCTCTTCGGCCGGGAAGACGCCGCCACCCCAGCGGTCAAAGCGTGGGTGCGGGTCCTGCCGCTACGGAGCCCGGCCTCTTCGGCCGGGAAGACCGCGCAGCTTGACCTTCTCCTGGTCGACTGCGATTCGGCCGCTACGGAGCCCGGCCTCTTCGGCCGGGAAGACGGTCCGACCTGGACAAGGCCGTGGACGCCGCCCGCAAGGCCGCTACGGAGCCCGGCCTCTTCGGCCGGGAAGACCCCTCAAGGATCTGGTGGTCGGCACAGCGCAGATCGAGCCGCTACGGAGCCCGGCCTCTTCGGCCGGGAAGACCTGGCGGAGCGCGCCTCCAGTGAGATGCGCACGATGGAGCCGCTACGGAGCCCGGCCTCTTCGGCCGGGAAGACTGGCGTGTCCGACGCCGAGGCCGACCTGACCAAAGCCCGCCGCTACGGAGCCCGGCCTCTTCGGCCGGGAAGACATCGCCAACTTCCTCCGCAGCGAGTGGGAGAAGATCAGCCGCTACGGAGCCCGGCCTCTTCGGCCGGGAAGACACCCGGGCGCCGGCGGCAACCGGGTCGTGTTCATCGGGCCGCTACGGAGCCCGGCCTCTTCGGCCGGGAAGACTTCGTCGCGGATCTGTCCGCGGAGGCCCAGGCGGGGTGGCCGCTACGGAGCCCGGCCTCTTCGGCCGGGAAGACGGTAGAGGCGGGCCGGGGACAGCGCGCCGTGATGAAGATGCCGCTACGGAGCCCGGCCTCTTCGGCCGGGAAGACTCACTCCGTTCACTGCGACCCTGACGGTGCCGAAAGGGCCGCTACGGAGCCCGGCCTCTTCGGCCGGGAAGACCGGGGAGGGGGGAGGCGGGGGCTTCGGTGCTCATGGGAGCCGCTACGGAGCCCGGCCTCTTCGGCCGGGAAGACGCCTCCACCAGCACCTCGACCTCGGCAACGTCGAGGTCGCCGCTACGGAGCCCGGCCTCTTCGGCCGGGAAGACCTCGCCGGACTCGGACCGGCCCTAGGTGCATTCTTCGGCCGCTACGGAGCCCGGCCTCTTCGGCCGGGAAGACCGCTCAGCGCATCGATACCGTTGACACTCCCCCGCCTGCCGCTACGGAGCCCGGCCTCTTCGGCCGGGAAGACGGCTCGATAAAATCATAGCCGCTGACCTGCTACTTTGGAGTGACTTGCGAGCGCTGCTGCACAGCGATCGTCAAGCGTTTATCTGGCGCCGCGTGGATGGGCGAACAGCATCTTTGACCAGCGGTCGAGCGCTGACCGCGTCTGGGTGCGGTGTTGGAGCGCTCGCACTAGACGATCTTCGTGTCGTTGGTCGGGAGCGGGGACCGTCTGCCTACGAAGATGAAGCGGGCGCTGTTGGTCTCACCGAGGTCGACGATGACGACCGAGTCCTCGTTGAGGTTCATCTCGCTCTCGACCTGTTGGCGTGCGTGGACGAGTTCGGTGCGACTGAGGTCGCAGATGAAGACCGAGTACTGCAGTCGTTCGCCGTACTCCTCCATGGTTTTGCAGACTCGTCGTAGCCGCCGAGGCTCGCGGATGTCGTAGGCGATGAGGAAGCGTCGTCTTGTCATGTCAGCGCGTGGTGAAGGGTGTGTACTCGGGAATCTCGCCGGTGAGATGGGCGGCGAGGATGCGAGCCTGGACGTCGAGGGCGCGCCGATAGTTGACCCGGTATCCGAAGACCGGGTGCTTGATCTCGTGTGCCATACGCCGCTCGTAGGCGCTGATGACGGCGCGCCGCCCTGCGCGATCGAGCTGGCAGCCGCCGGCCCGCCGGGTGAAGTGGTGAGGCTGGACCTCACCGTTGTTGATCACTTGGATGACGGTGCTGTCGGCGATGAGCGGTCGGAACTCCTCTGCCAGGTCGAGGGCCAATGCGGGGCGTCCGTAGCGGGGTCGGTGGTAGACGCCGATGAAGGGGTCGAACCCGACGGTGCGCAGGATGACGGTGAGGTCCTTCACCAGGAGCGCGTAGACGAACGACAGCAGGGCGTTGACCGGGTCGGGCGGGGGACGGCGGGCCCGACCGTTGGTGTCGAAGTCGGTGACATCGAGTCCGCTGGTCGGGGTGAGCATGGTCGTGAACCGTGAGAAGTAGAGGCGGGCGGCTGTTCCCTCAAGTCCGAGGAGGGTCGGGTAACCGCCGGGGTCGGCTGCGGAGGCCATGAGATTCCGGAGCTGTTCGATCGTGTCTTCGTGATTGGAGCGGGTATTGCGGCGTAGAAGCGTTCGGCTGTTGCGGATCTTTCCCGCAACAATGTTGCCTGCTACAGCAAGCAGTTTCTCAGGGGCTGTCGTGAACTGGGCTCGTCGGAGTTCGACGTGTTTTCCGGGCAATCCCTCAGCCATGCCGGAGAACCATCCGCCGTACGAGAACCAGCAGACTGGTATCTCCCGCGCGAATAGTTCGCGCATGACTTGTGCGGTGAGAGTCACGTTGCCGTAGACACAGACCTGGCTGACGTCGATGAGCCGATAACTACCCAGGTTCTCGGTGCCCTTGGTCACCTCCAGGCGGCCGCGGCGAACACCGACCACGGCTCCCTGCTCCATGACGTACACGGGTCGATCGTCGGGATTGGCGGCCATGATCGACCGTGGTCGTCGTGGTGTGGCGAGCCGGACCCTCAGGGCGTTGGTCTCGTCGGGGAGGCAGATGCTCACGAGTGAGCAGCGCGGGCACTTTGGGCTGTCGACCAGCGGCGGCGGTGCGGTGTCGGCCGCGGCGGTGTGCCACAGCCGTCGGAGGACGTCCCGGATGTCGCTGACCGCGGCTTCAGTGACGGGGACGGTGACGCGTCGGCGTGGCTCGTCGTACCAGATCTCCGCAGTGTCGACTGTGTAGCCGGCTTCCTGTAGAAGCAACGCTTGCAGCAGGGACTGTGCCTCGTCGGCGGGCCATGGCCGACCATGACGGTCGGGGGAACCCTTCTTGTAGTCGACCGGCGTGACGCTTCCGTCGGTGCTGGTCTCGACGAGGTCGAGCTTCGCGCTCACACCCAGGGTGGCCGATGTGAGCCAGACGCTCCGGGCAGGGCGCCCTGCGGTGTGCGGGGCTTCCTGTTCAAGCGGGGGAAGGTCACCGCCGGGCTCGTCGACCACTCGGTGGACGTAGAGGCCTTCCTCGATGTCGTCGCTGGTGGCGAAGCGTCCTTGTACCCACTCGAGGTAGAACAGGCGCGGGCAGTAGACGAACTCGTTGACCATGCGTGCCGGGACGGTTTCCGGGAGTCCAGGCAGGTCGGGGCGCGGGCCGGTCACCGCCGACGCCGGGATCGGTCGGGTGTGACGGGCGCCGTTGTGGGGGTGAGCGCTCCGGCGAAGGTCCGTCCCGGAATCCTGCGGCGCGCAGCGTGGCCGATCCAGAACACCGACAGTGCCTGAGCGGCGACCGGCGGAGGGCCCGGTTCGGCGAGGTGTAGGACCGGGTGGGAGAGCACGGCCCGCACCGCAGCCGAATCGAAGGCGGCCGACCACAGCGGATAGATCATTCGCCGACCGCCGCGTCGTCCCAGGTCCTGCCAGCAGGTGGTGATGGGATCTCTGCCAAGGGATGTTGTACTCATCATGGGGTACGACATCAGCGCGAGCCAGGTCGCGCCGGGCACGCCGCGCTCGGCTGATCGGCCATCAGGGGCGTCCACGGCATCGAACAGGACGCGGTGGTCGAGGTACTCGCCGGTCACGCCGGGATGGCGGCGCCACGCGACGACTGCTTCCCGCAGCACCGAGGGATCCTTCCTGAGGATGGCCAGTGGTTTCTCCAGCATGGTGCGCATCGACTGCTTGCCCGAGGGTGCGGCGAACAGCGAGATATCGGCTCGTTGCTGATCGTCGACGCTGAGGTCTGTGACGAGGCTGGCGAGCCATCGCTCCGCGGTGTCGCCGTCGCGTGTGGACACGAGCTCGGCGTACTCGAAGAACCGCGGTCGGGTGAGGCGGAGCCGGTCCGGCGCCTCGCCGGGCGGCGGGAACGACGGGTCCACCGCGGGGAGCACTCCCCCGTCGGGGATCGATCGCACGATCTCGTTGAGGTCGGTGACGAGGCCGCCGATGTCGGTGTGAGCGTCGTGCAGTTCGGCGGTTCCGGTGGTGCGGGACCAGGCGAGCCGGGCGGAATGTGCGGTGTGCTCTGTGACCAGGTGCAGGACGCCGAGGGCGGCCAGGAATCCGAGCGGGGTGCGGCCATCAAGGGCGGGCAGCGGCAGTGCGGTCATGATCCTTCCCCGGAGACTGTGGTGTCGGCGCAGCGGACGACGGTCTCGAGTAGGGCCAGGCCCCAGCGGCCGTAACGTTGGTTGAGGCGGGCGAACCGGCTGGGGTGTTCGAGCGACACGGTGCGATCCGATGACACAGCGAGTTTCTCCCCGTCGACGATTGCCTCGACGGGCCGCGGGTCGTGGTCGGTGACCAGTCGTGCCCAGGGTCTCGCGTATCCGTGATGGCTCGCGATGAGGTGAATCAGCAGGTCGGTGTCGCCGTGATAGGAGTGTTGGCCGATGTGTTCCTCGACCAGGGCAGCGGACCATGCTTCATGTCGGGCACCGGTGGGTAGACCGCTGCGCTGTGCGGCGCGGCGCCACGCCATTCGATCGCTGGCGTCGAGTCCGGACTTGGCCAGCGGCTCTGCGGCCAGTGCGGCTTCGGCAGCATCCCCACCGTGCAGCATGACCTGGAACCGGCTGTCGCACTTGCCGAGGTCATGCCAGCGGGCGGCGTCTTCGACCACAGCGGCGAGAGCGGTGGGTAAAATGAGGGCTCGGGCGATCTGCGAGGCGCGTGTGCTGACGGCGTCGTGGTGGTCGGCCAGAGTGACCCTGTCAGAACCGACGGAGCTGGCCCCGACCTCGTCGTCGTCTCCTTCCGCCGTCGCGGTCGGGGTGTCGTTGTCGTTGGTCGGGAGGGGTCCGGCGAGCAGGTGGACCCAGGCGTGCGACTTCTCTCCGGGTACCCAGGCGTCGGTCGGGTCGGCCACCTCGACGACGCGGATCCCAGGCCGGGTGAGCCACGAGTGCAAGGTCTGCCAGCTCGCGCTGGTCCAGCCCGAGCCCGGCGGCGCGGCCTGGGGAAGGTGCGCGGCAAGGCTATGAGCGACCGCGACGATGGCTGTGGCCTGAGAGTAGGAATCCTCGGACGGTCGCGTGAGGGCTACCAGCTCGACGGACAGCTCAGTGGCCGCCGCCGAGTCGACGCCGAGGCGTGTGGGAAGTTCGCTGTCGAGTCGCAGGGTCGCGTCTCGGCGGGACCGTGACGTGGTGAACGCGGCGGCTTCGCTGACGTCGATCACGGGAGTGGTGTCAGCGGGGGCCCAGCCGTACCGGTCGAGTCCGCCTCGTGTGATGGGCACGACGATCCGGTCACCCGGACGCAGTCGGTCGGCCTCGATCCACTGCCAGGACACTGGGCTGCCGGAGGCGGCGTTGCCGGAGGTGGGGGCTGCGCGTTGGGCCAGCACCCGGAACGGCTCACCGACCTGCGGCGTGCGTTCATCGGATTCAGCCGCGCCGTCGACGTCCGCGATCGGTCCGGCACCCAGCCCGCTGAGCCAGCGTCTGGCCGCGGCGAAGGGCACCTCGACGATCTCGCTCGATCGTGCCGGCCAGATCGCCAGCAAGGCGTCGAGCTTCCGGGCGGCGCGCTCGGTGTCCTCGTCGACTTCGTCGAACGGATCGACGAAGTCGAGGTCCCTGCCGACGGGCTCGACGAGCCCATCACGCCAGAGAACCTGCACCGGTGCGGCACCGGCGTCGAATCCGTGCAGGTAGGGCGCCACCGGTGGGTCGTTCATCGGTACGGGCCCGGTTTGTACCCACGCGTCGAGGGTCGGGCTGAGCAGGACCGGGACGCCGGCCGGGCGACGTGTGAACCCCGAGGTGGCGAACGTCGTCGCGGTCAGCGCGCGACAGGCCAGCGGGGAGACGTCGACACCGGCCGGAGAGTGCAACTCGTTCAGGGCGGTCCAGGTGAGGTCGCGGGCAGCGCCGTACACCGGGCCGTCGACCTGCCCGTCGTAGACGACGACCGCCGCGGCGGCGTCGTGCCCGGGGAAGCGCGCGCCGAACCGGCCGAGCCTATTCAGCCTGCCCAGGCGCTGCACCAATGCATCCCACGAGGCCGCCTCGCTGACCAGCAGGTCCACGTCCAAATTGACACCGACCTCGACGGTCTGGGTCGCGACGAGCACCCCGGCCCGGGTGGAAGCGGCTCGGCCGGTGCCGAAGCGGTCCAGGATCTGGCCCTGCAGGTCGGGGCGATCGAGCGGGCGCGAGCGACCGATCAGCAGCGCGCGGTCTACGTCGGGTAGCGCCGCTGCCAGCAGGGTGTGCACCTCACGGGCCCGGCCGACGGTGTTGCACACGACCATCGTGACCGGTGCCCACTCGCCGGCCCCGTCGAGGAGACGGACCTGCTCGGCGACAACGGCGGCGAGATCACGCGCGCAGGTCTTCGCGGTGCTCTCGCGCAGCCTCAAACGCTTACCCGCGGTGAGCCGCTGCTGCGCGAGCGCGTGACCGCGGTGGGCGTCCTCATCGAACCGGTAGGTGCGCTCGGTCGGCTCACCGGTGGCGGACAGCCGCACGACATCGAGTCCGGGCAGTGGGAGCCCCAGCGTGTCGCGCCGCTGCGCGGCACCGACCGTGGTCAGCAAAGCGGTTGCGAGGTGGGCCTCGTCGACCAGGACGAGCGAGTCGGTGCCGACGAGGGCTGCATCAATCGGGCGACGCCGGTCGGACACGCCGTAGCCACGGAACAGCAGCCGGCTGCCAACCTGGTCGACCGTGCCCAGCACGATCCCGGGCCGGTCGGGGCGGTCGAGCCAGGCGGCGTCCCAGGTCGTGCCGCCGCGCATCCGGGTTACCGGTAGAAGCTCGCCGCTGGCGGCTGGTGCGTAGGAACGGAGGGCGGCTGCGACCCGCCCCGCGGCCCAGGGGTGTCCTGCACCTTCCTGAACAGCGCGGGCGAGCTTGGTCGCGTGCTCGTAGGCCTCGTCCACGACGAGCCGACGGTCGACCACGAAGAAGCAGCGCCGCCGCCCCAGACGTCGGGCCCCGGTCTCCCCGGCGGTGGCTGCGGCGACGAACACCGCGATGTCGAGCATCGAGGTCTTGCCCAGACCGGTGGGGACGTCGACCAGATCCGGCCACCGTCGGTCGGTCAGAACCCGGGCGACCAGATCGTCCTGCCAGGGGAACGGATCAACACCGTGTACGTGCCGGTAGAAGTCAGCGAAGTCCATGGCGGTCAGCGCCGTTGAGTCCTCAGACATCGGCACCTCGCACCGGCGCGGGGGCGAAAAGCCCGATACCGAGGTAGCGGCCGGCTCCGACGAGCACCGGGCCGGCCACACGCCGGTCGAACGTCACGGCCACATGTCGGTACAGCCGGCCCTTCACATGGCGGGGCAGATCGGCGGGCCGCAGCCTCGCCGCACCCGTCAGCAACACGTCGTTGCTGATCTGTACCTCAACGGGCTCGGGCAGACCGACCCGGCGCAGCGACCCCCGGACCTCATCTTCCATCTGCGACGGGCGCTTCGGGAAGCGGTCCAACACCACTGGTGTCGCGGTTACCCAACGCCGGCTGCCCTGCCGCCAGCGCTGCGGCGACGCGCCCCACGGCCGGACCAGACCCGGCCGATACAGCAACTCCACCTCTCCGATACCCGGCACGTCGATCTCGGCCACGCCATCAAGGTTCGGCTGACGCAGTGCGAGCACGGCCCGCAGCACGGCGACGCGCTCCTCGGCGGGCAGGTCGGGGACCGCCACGGCCAGGCCAAGCAGATGGCCGTCGGAATGGTCTCCGCCCACGTCGGGCAGCGCGAGGAACGCGACGTGCGGACGGCCGTCAGCGCCGTGCCCGTGCAGCACCTCCGGTGCCCGACTACCGGCCTTCCGTAGGATCGCTGACCGCAGCGACTCGGTGAACCGCGCTGCCAGCTGTGCTTGTGGGCGCAGACCAGAGAACCGGAACATCAGCAGTTCGGTGTAGACCGACGGCGTGAGCTCGTCCCGCGGATCAGTGGGCGGGGTAGGAATCTGCCGTTGTCGGTACCCCTGGAACCGGCTGACCTCCCAGGCGGGCCGATCCGCAGCGAATTGGGCGTCGAGCAAGGTGAGGAAGCCGGGGTAGGGGACCCGTACCGATGCCTCGCTTTCCAGCAGGTCGCACGGCTCGTACGCGACCTGCCCGTCGGCGTCGCCCGAGGTTGGTTCCGGTTCGGACGTGACCGCCGCCCCGACCAGTGCCACCCCGGTCGACCGGCCCAGATACGGAACCCGCCGAGCCATGGCGTCGAGAGCCTCGACCACTCCGGGCGCCGGATCACCCGACCACGTCGTCGTCACCCGGGGGGTAACCGGAACCGCGCTCGCCCGCACCCGCAGGTTGTTCGTACGCCCCGGGTGGGTCAGGTTCCCGCCCTTTTTCTCCACGGCGTTCACCACGACGTACGTCGCGCGGTGAACCTCCTGCAGTGCGCCCGCTGCAACCACGAGCGGTGCCGGCCGGTTCTCCAACCACACCAGAGCCGCCCGATCCTGATCGGTCCGCGCCGACGCGACCAGCGCGCAGAACAGCCGAGCTGGGTGAGGCGGCCACTCCGCCCGTTCCCGGTCGTCCACCTCCGCGGCGTCGTAACGTCCTGAAAGCAGTTCGACGGTCAATGACACGGGCACGGTCAGCCCCCCTCGCCCGGAGCGGCCTTGGTCAGCGTGTAGTCGATCGCGTCGGCAAGAGCCTTCGACGGGGTGAGCAGCACCGGCTGGGTGGACAAGGCAAGGCCCTGCTTGTCGGCATTCGCCGCGGCGAGCTCGAACAACTCGATCGCCTCGCTGGTCATCAGGTCGAACTCCTCGGTGCGACCGCCGCGATGCACCCACTCCAGCCGCTCGGACTCGACCACGAGCTCGCAGCCGCTGCGCAGCAGCAACGCGGGACCCCCGAACGCAAGCCGGTCCGCCAGCAGCGCATACGCAGCGAGCACCGTCCGGGCCGCAACCGCCGCGTCGAACGGGACCGAGCCGAACCCGATGCGGTCCAGACCGGCCAGCGACAGCGTCGCGAACCGCTGTGCCGAGGTGATCGTCACACCGCCGTTGTCCGAGGCGTTGGGCGCGATGTTGCCGTGCCCGATCTCACTGAGCCTTTCGTCCTTGGCCTTCTTCGCCACCGTCGCGAACTCCCAGCTGTCGCCGTCGCCCTTGCGCGCTCCCGTCAGGTTGAGCGGGTCCATCCGGCCTGCGTTACGGGCTCCCAGCTGCGGATCCCAGCCCACGACCTCACTGGAGTACACCCGCGGGAACTTCTGCTGACGCCCCTTACGGTGGCTGTTCCACGCTCCGTACACCAACGACCCCGGATCCTGCGCGTACAGTGCCGACGCGTCCGCGTTCGTCGACGCCAACAGCGCCTTACCCAACTCAGACTGATCGAACTTCGTCCCATCGAGCAAGCTGTCCCGCAGATAGGCGTCGGCGTAGCGGTGCGGGAACTCCAACGAGGTCAGCACCACGGGCGCTGCCCCCAAGTGCTCGATCTGCAGCAGCGGCAGCCGAACACGTCCGGCCCGGTGCGCACGCAGCAACGCCTCCTCCGCCCGGTTCGCCTGCGACGGCGTCGAGTCGAGCTGCACAGACCATCGCTTCTGGCGATCGACGATCCGCGGCTCCGTCACATAAGGGGCGTCGCCCCAAGGGTCGGCCGGGCTGCTCTGGGAGTTGCGTTGTCGTTCGGGCTTCGGGTAGGTCGGCGGGAACACCTTGCTGCCCGCACCGCCCGCTGGCTGGTACGTCTCGACGATCCGCAGAACAGCTCGTGAGCTGCCCAGCGCGACCGCCAATCGCAGGTCTTCATGCAGCTTCTCAGGATCCACTTCATCTCTTTTCCGGGTGGTGGCGGACTTCATCGTCATGTCCGCTCTCGCATCGGCAGCGTCGTCGGGTTGACATCACCGCCTTCAGGTAGAGCGTGTTAGCCAGGTGATCGGGTGTAGAGTCGGATCTACATTCCCGATCGGTGGTCGGGCTCAGTAGCGGGATGTGAGCGCAGGGCGGAAACCTGGCCCAGCCGAGTTGTTCCCGACGCTTGTCGGGCTCCGCAGGCCCTGCCAGGTTGGAGAACCTGGCAGGGCTCACCCCCCTCGCCAGCAGCAGCGACCTACCCCGGAGACCTCACCCACGCTGTCGATCCCTTGCGACGATCGCTTCCTCGTTCATATGAGCGCACGGCGGAACGGTAGCGTAGGTTGGACTGATGGGCAACGATCGAGTTGGAGCTGTGGGGACTGCTGTACGTCGTTGGGTGGAGGGGGAGACTCGATGACCTCGCCACACAGCCTCTTGTCGTCGTCGGGGGCGATCACTGAGGCTTATTCACAACCCAGCTGTCGATCATCGCGCAGGCCCTCTGAGCTGCGACGATGCGGTGGCGGATGGCAGTTGTGAATAAGCCTCACTGTGTCGATAACGTTGGTCATCGGGCTCTGCGGGCTTGTTTGCTTCGCCGTAGCGCTTCGTGGATCGCAACCGGGCGATCGGCCGGAGATCATTCGGGCACTGGCTTGCCTTATCCGCTCTGCCCGGGGCGGATGAGTTGGGCGGTGTCGACGTCGAAGGTTCGGTGGCGAGGTTCGCACTGACCGCTCGGGCCTACCGTCGGCGCCGATGACGCAGAAGCGGCCTGCAGGCCATCGTCACAGCCGCAGCCGGTGCCGGGCGGTTGACCGATCACGACCCCCCTCAATAGCGCCACAGTTGCGGTTGCGAGGAGCTCTTTGCTAGCGGGAGGTCCTGGTTCGAGTGCTTCGTATTGCTGCTCTGGATTTGCGCGCTGTACCTGCTCAGCTTGGTCCCATGGTGCAGCGGACGATCGCGGGCTCATGCAGCTTGCACGGGCGTCCCTCCTCGCCGTATGAACGATGCATCTCAGTATCTCCCACTGTCGCCGAGCCGTTACACTTTGTTACTGGTGGTCATTATCGATCTTCGGT
>Ga0209591_10003468_pt1 | contig 18267 bp, 12 predicted proteins | sample MAT01_FD_187207 | JGI IMG/M metagenome (GOLD analysis project Ga0209591, IMG submission 187207) | Freshwater microbial communities from Lake Fryxell liftoff mats and glacier meltwater in Antarctica - MAT-01 (SPAdes) (version 2) | ecosystem: Environmental > Aquatic > Freshwater > Ice > Liftoff... | reverse complement strand
ACGTTGTAGTCCGCGTCGACCCGTACATCGACCTTCTGCGGACCATCAGTCTTGAACGGACTGGGCATGCTGACGATGACCATGTTCCCTGCGGCATTGGGCATCCGCAGTTGTTGGAAACCTGAGCCATCGTCCTTGGTCACCAACCCCACCGCCGCCGGTGGGCCCTTGGCATTATTGAAGCCGATACGCACCGTGCGGTCGCCAGAGGTGACGCCGAACAACAGCATGAAGGTTTTCGGCTGCAGCATGACCTGAGCAGTCAGCGAGAACGGTGGACGCAGGGACTGTTTCCAACGCAACGTTGGGAGAACCGTTTCGGGTCCTCGTGGATCGACGGTGGTTTTGACGGTCCAGGCAAGGCCTTGCGGCATGATCTGCGCACCTTCGCCGACAAAGTCGCCGATAAACCAAGGATTATTCTTGGTGCCATCATAGGTCACCGTCGCGTGATCGCCCGCGGTGCGAACAATGCTGGCCTGCAGATCAAGCACGCGGGTCTTGCGATCAAGTTCGTGCACCGCTTTCGCCAACGGGTGATCAGGAATGGTGGCGAAAATCGCCGCGGCATCCGGATGACGCCAGACCCACAACATGGCAGCGACCATGACGGGGCGGTCAGCGGCCGCGACCGGGCTGTCTTCCAAGGCTTTTTCCATCAGTTGACGCAGCGGCAGTCCGACAACGCGGCGATCCTGTTTCGCCTCCACATCGCTTCCGCCCTCTTGCAGGATGAAACCGACTTTATCGTCAAGGCTCTGCAGCTTGGCCTTGGTTGGTTTATTGTTGAAGACGATCTCGACGACCGGATTTGCATCTGCGACGTAGACGCGCAGAGCACCCTCGGCCTTGGCTGCCAAGCGGGCGAGCGCGGCAATGGCTTGGACGTGGAGCTTGGCGTCCGGTGCGCGGAAAGCAGCGGCCTCCTTGTCAGCAAGACGGGCAATCTCGCCGTAGGTCATGCCGCCACGCAACTCTTCCAACTGGGTACTCAACGCCTGCCACTGAGCTTTATCATTGATGGGCTGGGTCGGCTTTGCCGGCGCCATCTCAGCCGCACGTTTGACGATCATCTGCTTGATCGAGGTCTTGGTCTCTTCCGTGAGGGCGCTGGCGGTGACCCTGGCAACGATCTCTTTCAGTTCATCGATCGTCTGCGCCTGGACCAATTCGTCAGTGAAGGTCTTCTGCTGGTCGACCAAGGCGACGCCGAATTTGGCTTTGATAGTGGCAAGGCGATCACGCGCGGACGGCGACAATTTCTCCGCCTCGGTGCTCAGGTAATCCAGGCATTGCTTGACCTTCGGCAGGTCGTTGGCCGCCCATGCCTGCTCCAATTCGATGGTCCGTGCTTGGCGCTCACGAGCCTTTTCGGCCAGCACGCGTTCATCTTCTTTGCGTTTCTGATCGTTCAGTGCGGTGACGCGCGCAGCGCGTTCACGTTCAAGCAGATCCCGCGCTGGACCAACCGGAATACCTTTGTCTTCGGCGAGTTGATCAATGGCGGCGATGGCTTTTTCATGATCGACCGGCAAGGCGGAGATCGCCCCCTTCACCCGTTCGAGCTGTTTCTGCGCCACCAGTTGCTGATCCGGCTGGACCGTTATCGGATCCTCTGGCGGTTTGGGCTCCTTCTTTCCACCCCACGGGATGGTGAACGCCAGTACCATCACGACCACGGCACCGGCGAAGCCGTAGACCAGATACTTGGCCCACACCGGCATCGAGGCCGCACGTTCCTTGGCATTGGCAAAGCCATTGGTGCGGATGCGCCGTGAGATGCCCGGATTGCCGTGGCCACTGATTGCCGCGTGCATCGCCACGCGCATGGCGACGGCATTCTGGAAACGTTCCTCCGGCGTCTTGGCCAGCAGGCGCATGGTCACCTGACGCCAGCCCTCCGGTACGTCCGGATTAAGGTCCTTGGGATCCGGCACCGGATCGAAGACATGCGAGCGCATGATCACCTTGGCATTGTCACCCTTGAAGGGCGGCTTGCCGGTGAGCATGTGGAACAACGTGGCACCCAGGCTGTACTGATCGCTGCGTGAATCGACCGGCAGCGCACGGGCCTGCTCGGGGCTCATGTAGAGCGGCGTGCCCATGACCTTGTTGCGGCCCTGGCCGTCCTTTTCACCGATGACCTCTTCACCGCCCAATTGGAGGGCCAGTCCGAGGTCAGCGAGCTTCACCACGCCACTATTGGTGATCATGATGTTGTCGGGTTTGATGTCGCGGTGGACGATGCCTTGCGCCTCAGCGTAGACCATGGCCTCGGTCATGCCGTGCATCACCTGCGCAACCAAGGACAGCGGACTGATGGCCTGGCGCTCGATGACGTCCTTCACCGACTCGCCGTCGACGTATTCCATTGAGAAGTAATCGAGGTCGGGCTCGGTGCCGGCGACCGATCCGGGCATGGGCGCCTTGCCCACGTCGTGCACGGCAATGATGTTAGGGTGGTTCAGGCGACCGGCGGCACGGGCCTCGTCGACGAAACGTTTAGCGAAGATCGGGTCCTGCTTGGCCAGACGCGGGGCCAGGATCTTGAGCGCCACCACCCGGTCCATGCTGATCTGGCGAGCGCGGTAGACTTCACCCATGCCGCCTTTGCCGACCAACTCGCCAATCTCGTAGCCAGCAAGCTGTTGCTTCGGTTGCAGGAGTTGGGCCATGGCCGTCGGGTCATAGCTCCAACAGCATGGGCAGGCAATAGTGCGCGGCCCCAGGCAAGTGGCGGTGAGTCTTCAAGGTGTTCCCCAGGCGGCCAAGGGCGGCAGACAGCGGGGCAGTCGTCGATAACCTCTGCCCATGCGCCGTTTGAGCCTCATCGGATACCGGGCCTGTGGAAAAAGTACGCTCGGCCCCCTGGTTGCCAGCCGCCTGGGATGGCGGTTCTGCGATCTGGATCACGCGATCACCGCCCGCATCGGCATGCCGATCTCCGTGTATTTTTCCGTACGCGGCGAATCTGCCTTCCGCGATGTCGAGACTGCCGAACTGCGCACGACCCTGGAAATGCCGGGAAATCTCGTGCTCGCGACTGGTGGCGGCTGTATCCTGCGCGAAGAAAACCGCGGTATTATCCGCGCTTTTGGTGGTGTGCGCGTCTACCTGGAGGTCCCCGCGGAAATCTTGCGACAACGCCTGTCCGGCGATGCCGGTGGACGGCCAAGTCTGACGGGCGGCAACGTCGCGGATGAAGTGAGCCAGGTGCTGGCAGTCCGCGAACCACTCTATCGTGCGGTCGCAGACGTGGTTCTCGACGGTACCAAGCCCATCGCAGAGCTGGTCCAGGCGCTCGTGGCCATTGTGGAAAACCATGGGCAAAAGTCCGCGCCGGGGTAATGCGACGGTGAACTAACAGCGGAAAAAACCGGCGAGTCGTGGTGCTGTGCCCGCACCTGAAATCCAACCGTCGGAACCCACGTTTAGCCTCTCGAATCGACCGCTGACTGTGAACAACTTTGGGCAAAACGGGCAAAACTGCCTCTGACGCCTGCCCTCACCCCCACATAGTGAGCCGCCCCCTCGTTACGGACTCCGCTGACGCCCATGGCCGACTCCCTTCCCATTGATCGCCAGCAACCTCGCCCCAGGCCCAAGCGGGAGGACTCAGTCCCCAGCCGCGAACCGCCCAATAATCTGGAGCTGGAACGTGCGATCCTGGGGGTGTTGCTGGATGGCCGGCATGCCACCGCCATGCACAAGGTGCGGGCGGTGGTCGAGCACCCCCTGGGGTACTTTCACCGCGACCACCGCATTGTTTACCTTGCCTGCCTGGAGCTGGACGACGCCGGGCACCGCGTCGATGCGCAGGCGGTGGCCGAACTGCTGTCGCGGTACGACTTCAAGGCGCTGCTCGAACGCCTCAAACACCAACAGTTATTGCTCGACTCTGATCAACTCGATTCGCTCGGCCGGGCACGTCTGCGGGCGCTCTATCAGCGTTCGGTGGCCGACGAGGCCGCCGGTTACGAAGACAGCGCGCTCGCCGCCATCGGCGGGTTTAACACCGTCACCAATCTCGCCGAGGCCATCGCGCCCGCAGCCAGCATCGACCGAAACGTCACGCTGTTGTGGGACTACTACCTTAAACGCCGGCTGATCACCCGGCTGCAAACCTTGTGCGATAAGGCTTACCGCACGCCCGAAACTTTTCCGCAACTGATCGACGAAGGCAGCCAGGCGGTACTCGACCTCGGCCGTTTCAATAAATCGGTGAGCGTGCATGGCATCGGCACGGTGGTCGACGAGACCCTCGACGCGATCCAGGCGCACATCAACAATCCTGAAATCGGGGTCAAAACCGGCATCGCCGATGTCGACGACAAGCTGATGTCGCTGCGTCCGGGCGGTCTATACGTGCTCGCCGCACGCCCTGGTGTCGGCAAGACCTCGCTGGCGCTGAAAATCGTCGCCAACATCTCTGGCCATGCCGAGGAAAAGAACGGCGTGTTGTTCTTCTCGCTCGAAGTCGATCGCAAGGATCTGGTTAAAAAATTGTTGTCCGCCGAAGCCAGCATCGAATTCAGTGCACTGGAAAATGGCACGCTCGACACCCACGAGATGGAGCGTCTGGCCGAGACCGCCAAGGCCTTCAAAAGCTGGCAGCTCGACTTGATGGACGTCAGCGATCTGACGGTGCAGGGCCTGCGTTCGATCGTCAAACGCCGCATGTTGGAAACCAATGGCCAACTCAAGCTGGTGGTGCTCGACTACCTCCAACTGCTCAACAGCGCGCGTTCGGAAGCCAGCGAGTACGAAAAGGTCAGCGAGATCAGCCGCGTGCTCAAGGTCATGGCGCGTGAACTGCGCATACCGGTGATGGCGCTGTCGCAGATGTCGCGAGAGAGCGAAAAAGGCGTCGGCTCCGCTCCACGCGAACCTCGCCTATCCGACTTGCGCGGCTCCGGCTCGATCGAACAGGACGCCGACGCGGTGATTTTCATCCATCGCGTCGACAGTGGTGATGGCGGCAAATCCGATAACGACCGTAAGATCAAGGTGATCGTGGCCAAGAACCGCTTCGGTCCCACCGGCCACGCGAACATGACCTTCAAGCCAGCCAAAATGCAATTTGAGATGTCCGCACCGGAACCCTCCGAGGACGGCGACGACGAATCCTACCACCAAGCGCGTCGCACCCGCCGGGAGAGTACACCCCAGCCGGACGAAGACTTATTCGGCTGACCAGACTCGGCTGACCCGGCTCGGCTGACCCGACTAGCACCCGAACCGCCGTCGCGGCGCACCGCGCCGCACGCTGGCCCCCTGCCGCAAGCGGCCTATCGTCGGCCATCCGATGAGCCGTCGTTCTCGATTCTGGTGGCGCAGCATGCTGACCATCGCCCTGGCGGTGGTGGTGGTGGTGTCCGTATGGTCGTGGTGGGTCCAGCCGGAAACCACCCAACTCGGATTCGCGCGCATCCCGGGCGGGGCGCGCTCCAGCGTGGTCTTGAGCAACCTCGGCGCCGCCGAACCCCGCAACCAACCGAGTGTCGCCTGGCGCATGCACCTGCGCATCGACGCCGGGCTCAAACCACCGGGCCCGGCCTGGTTAATGTTCGAAGGCGGACGGGCAGGTGACGGCTACGAATTGCAATGGCAACCGAGCCGCCTGTCGTTGACGCTCACCCGTGGCAATCCGGCGCTGGTGCTTGGCGTCACCAGCCTTGATCACTTCCCACAGCAGGTGGTACTGGTGCGGCACGGCTTCCGTCTGGAGGTTTGGGTCGACGAAAAACGCATCCTCACCGTGCTTGATCCACAGACCACACCGGCCGCGAACGCCTGGGGTTTCCAGGCCGCCGGGCCGATGGAAGGCAGCACGGTCAGCCTGCATGACGACCGTCATGTGCTGCCACTGAACACCGGCGCAGCGCTTGCTGGTAATGCGGAAGCGTTGCAACGCGCGTTGTCCGATCCGCTGCAACCCGACCATGCGTTGTTCATCACCCGCCAAGCGTTGGTACTCGATGCCGAAAAAGCCACCGCGGAAAAAGCCGCTGCGATGCGTGCTGCCGGTGTGGCTATCGGTGCCTTTCGTTCGACCGAGCCGATCCTCGCGGAATTGCGCCAATGGCTCGCATGGGGTGAGGCGCAGGTGTCGTTGGTGCGGCAGGATCCTGATGCGGCCAAACGCACCGCCGACGCAGTGCAGGAGTTGATCACCTTGGCAGAACGCCATCCCGTCGGCGAATCCGCCGGCTTGGCGATGGAACTGCTCGATCGCCTGGTGCGCACCGGGTCGCGTCCACCGTACCGTGCGCCAGAAGATGTGGTGCGTTGGCGCAATCAGTGGTTCGCCACGCTTTCTGCCTGTGCCGCCGCCGCACTCGCCCACAGTTCGTCAGCTATTCCCGAAGAATGGCGGTGGCAACTGCGCCTGATCATCCACGGCGCAGACTGCCTGCGTGGCAGCGCCGTGCGACCGACGCCGGCGGAAGCACCCGAATGGGTCGCCAGTCGTTGGCGCGCTTTCGCTGGCGGAAATCCCGGTGGAGCGCTCTTCAGCAGTCCCATTCCGTTGCTGGCGGAAGAACGCAATCCCGTGCGTCCCGCCCTCGAACGCCTGATCCAACTCGCCGCATTTGAACCAGGCGGCTTGGCCGCCGTGAGTCTGCGTGCGGCGATCCTGGATGCCCTCGACACGCCAGCGCCACCGAATGCCGGGCCGGAAACCATCGCCGTGCAACGCGAACTCAACCGCGCCCGCGCGTTGGAGGCGACACGATCACCGACGGCACCCGCCCGCGAGGCGATCCTGGCGCAGGCGATCCTCGCCCTGCACGGTATGGGCAATCCGCTGGCCGCCCTGGATGCGCTTGATCCCGATGAGAATCACCGCGCGCCAACTGGCGATGGCACCATACCGCTCGCCCGCCGTGATCCGCTCGCCTATGCGCTCTACCGCCTGATCCGCCACCGCCGGCAAGGCAGCGGACCGACCCACCCAGACGGCCCCTTCACCCCCAAGGAACAAGTGCCAGAGGCTTTGGTAAGTCCCTTCGGACGGTTGCTCAGTGGCCTGCCCGAAGCGACCCACGAGGCCTGGATCACCGATCCCACCGTGCTGCCGCCGATCCAGGCGCTTGCTGCGGCCTTGGCGATGCAAGAGGTCCTGCGGCTCGACACAAGCCCGCCCAACTGGTCCTTGCTGGATCAGGTGCCTTGTTTTACCTTGCCCCTCCGCCTGATGAAGCCGGTCAGCGTGTCGCCGAACGACCGGGATCCAGGCACACCGACCGTCGTTCCGTAAAGCAGCTCCCAGAGTTGCAGCGGATCAGACTCCGGTGGGCATCCACATCAGCCAGCGCCCACCGCCAACCACCCCCCAGACGGCCCCATGCTTCCCTCCATCGCTATCGTCGGCCGTCCGAATGTCGGAAAATCGAGCCTGTTCAACCGCTTGGTTGGCGAACCCATCGCCATCGTCGACCCCACGCCTGGGGTGACACGCGACCGCCTGCTGCATGAGGTCGAACGCGACGGCTTCCGTTTTGAAATCGTCGACACCGGCGGCATCGGCATCGTCGATGACCACCGCCTGGAGTCCGACGTCTACCGTCAGATCGATCGCGCGATCGGTGCCGCCGACCGCATCCTCTTCCTCACCGATGGCCGCGAAGGTGTGACCCACCTCGATCGCGAGATCGCCAACCGTCTGCGACCGATGCAGGACCGCGTGCTGGTGGTGGTGAACAAACTCGACCACGACGGCCTTGATCACGAGATGCATCAGTTCGTCAACCTGGGCCTGGGTGAACCCGTGGGCATCAGTGCGGCGCAGGCCACCGGGTTGTCGACCATGGTGGAACGTGCGTGCGAAGGCTTGAAGGGCGCGCGCGTCGGAGAAGAAGTTTCACCGCGCGTGACCGACGGGCGCATCCTGATCTGCCTCGCTGGTCGCCGGAACGTCGGCAAATCATCGCTGACCAACGCCTTCTGTGGCGAAGAGCGAGTAATCGTCGCCAACCTGCCGGGCACCACCCGCGATGCGGTGGACGTGCCGATCGATCGCCCGGAAGGCATTTTCACCCTGATCGATACCGCTGGCCTGCGGAAAAAAGCGCAGATCGAAGAAGACTTAGAGTTCTACGCCGCCTGCCGTACCGAACGTGCGATCAAACGCGCCGACGTGGTGCTGCTGGTGCTCGACGCCAGCGACGAGGTCGGCGCGGTCGACAAGAAGATTGCCCACTTCTGCGAGGTCGAAGGCAAACCGACCGTGCTGGTGATCAACAAGTGGGACTTGGCAGAAAAGGGCGGCGCGACGCGCACCGAGTACACTACCTGGCTGCGCGATCGTCTGCCTGGGCTGAAGTTCGCGCCGATCACTTACACCTGCGCGCTCACTGGCGCACACATCGGTGAAGCACTCAAACTCGCCACCGAACTGCACCACGAAAACCAGCAGCGCGTCACCACCTCGCAGCTCAACGAGTTGCTTGAGCAGGCCGTGCAACGCCGGCGCCCGCGCAAGGTCGGCCCGGTGCACACCAAGATCTACTACGGCACGCAGGTCGATACCACGCCGCCGACGTTCATCTTCTTCGTCAACCGCACCGACTGGATCGAACCTGGGTATTCGCGTTACCTAGAGAACTTCCTGCGCGAACGCCTGCCGTTCACCAAGGTGCCGCTGCGCATCCTGTTCAAGGCGCGTGAGAGTGTATTCCACGAAGGCCTCGACCAACACCAAGTCGTCAAGGCCCGCACCAAGGCTGAACGCCGTGCGACGCTGGTGCTTCCCGCAAAAACCAACCGGCCAAAACGCCGTGGTCCACCACCGACGCGTGGACGTCGCAAGTAAGCCCGCTTTCAAGTCGATGAGCACTCCGATGAGTTTCCGCCCATGAGTTGGTTGCTGCTGCCCCTCACGTACCTGCTCGGCTCGGTCAGCTTTGCGTGGTTGGCGGCGCGCGCGAAGGGCGTCAACCTGCGCCAACACGGCTCTGGCAATCTGGGAGCAACCAACGCCGGACGCGTGCTCGGGCGCAAATGGTTCTTCATCATCTTCGTTGCTGACCTGGCCAAGGGCTTAGTCCCGGTGCTGATCGCCAAGGCGCTGGTCGATGCCGGCAGCGCCCACGTGACGTTACCGGTGCTGACCGCCGCCTGTGCGATCCTGGGCCACAGCTTCACCTGCTTCCATGGGTTCAAGGGCGGCAAGGCGGTGGCGACCTCGCTCGGTGTGCTCATCGGCTTGGTCTATATCGCCGCCGGAATCACCTTCGGCGTCTGGCTGTTGGCATGGGCGCTCGGTTACGCGGTCTTCCGCCTGAAGGCCAGCGACGCGGTCGGACCGGCCTCAGTGGTGGCGGCACTGGTGATGCCCTTCGCCCACTTGGCAACGTTCCCAGGGCCGTGGGCCCTCATCAACCTGCCGTTGACGATCTTCCTCTTCCTGGTCGCGACGTTGGTGATCGTGCGTCACCGCTCGAACATCGCCAAATTGTTGGGCAAGACTCCGCCTCCGGCGGAGTAGCTGCGAGCTACCAGCTGCGAGCTACCAGCTGCGAGCTACGAGTTCATCCTCAACTCGCGTACGTGCGCAATTTCGCAGCTCGCAGCTCGTAGCTCGCAGCTCGAAGCTCGTAGCTCGAAGCTCGTAGCTCGAAGCTCGTAGCTCGTAGCTCGTAGCTCGAAGCTCGCAGCTCGCAGCTCGCAGCTATTCCGGCGGCGTGCCGAGTTCCGGCATCAGCGCCATCAACGCCTGACGCGCGCGATACAGCCGTTTTTCCACATTCGCTACGCTGATTCCCAGCGACTCGGCGATGCGATCGTAATCAAGGCCGGCCTCGTACTTCAACGCCAGGATTTCGCGATACTGCGGCGGGATGCGTTTGAGCGACGTACGCAAGCGTTCGAGCAACGGGTTCTCAACCTCGGCCTCGCGTTGCGGGATCTCTCTGAGTTGTTCATCGTCGACGCTGCGCACACGGGCGTTGCGGCGCAGCCAGGTGACCGCTTCGTTGCGCACGATGGTGCAGAGCCACGCGGGGAAGGTGGCATGATCACCGAGCTGACCAAGATGGTTGTAGGCGCGCAGGAAGGATTCCTGCACCGCGTCATCGACCGCCTGGTCATCTCCCAACACGCCGCGGGCGACGGCACGGGCACGCTGCAGGTGGAGTGACACCAGGGCCTCGAAGGCACTGCGATCACCCCCCAGGGCACGTCCAACCAGTTCTGCGTCCGCTTCGGCCATCCCCGCGACTATCCCGTGCTTAACGAAGAAGGCAGACCTTTTCCGTTTGGTCGGCGTCTCAGCGATTGAGACTGGAGACCATGGCCACTACTCGACGCATCACCACCGTCACTCTGGACTGGGGTGATACCCTCGCCGCCAACCACGGCATGCCCTACTTGGTCACGCAGCGCCGGGCCTTTGAACGTCTGGGTCAGGACTTGGCGGCGCTCGGCTGCACGGTGGTTCCCACGGATTTCGCGGAAAAGGCGATGACCGACCTGTCCGGCGATTGGCGACGGTCGATCGATCCGGTGCTGAATCCCGAGCACAAGGAGTTCGATTTCGCCGCCATGCTGGGTGGCTGGATCGCAGCGGTGGGCGGCATGGACTGCGATCAACACCAAGTGCGCCAAGTCCTCTCCCGCTGCACCGCGCGCCTGGCCGATACGGTCATCCCCTACGGCGACAGCGCACCAGCGCTCAGCATGCTCAAGGCTCGCGGTTACCGCATCGGCATCCTCTCGCACACGCCGTGGCCGGGCGACGCTTGCCGCGAGTGGTTCCACCGCCATGGCATGGCGGCCTACATCGACTTTTACAGCCTCAGTTGCGAGGTTGGTTGGATCAAACCACACCCCCGTCATTTCCAACACGCGCTCGACCAAGCGGGCGAGACACCAGACCGCGTGCTGCATGTCGGAGACCATCCAGTACGGGACATCGAAGGTGCGCGAGCACAAGGAATGCGCACGTGCCTGCGCGTCACGGAAAACATCTACTCCCAGGACGCGCTCGCCCGCTGCCGTCCGGACGCTGAGATCCTGCACCTGCGTGAACTGCTCGACGTGCTCGACCGTTTGGGCTGACGAAGTGGCTGATTCAGTGGCTGATTCCGTGGCTGATTCCGTTGCTGATTCAGTCGCTGATCAGTTTCCGCGGACCGCACGCGGCGAACGGCCAGTGACGCGCCGAACTTGGCGTGACAACGTCTGGATCGAACTGAACCCGGATTGGGCGGCAACCTCACCCAGGGTCAGGGCCGTGCTGCGCAGCAGATGCACGGCCGCCTGCACCCGCTGCTCAGTCTGCCAATCCCCAGGGGGACGTCCGATGCGCCGCACAAACGCACGACAGAAGTGTTCCCGACTGCAGGCGAAACTCCGTGCCAGCGCAGTGAGCGATCCAGGATGCAACGGCTCGGTCATCAGCGATTCGATGGCCCGTTCGACCGGCGTCTGCCGCGCTGCCAGATCACGCGTCAGCGCGCTGAACAAGTGCATGACAAAACGATGCACCGCAGCCGCGATCTGCATCGCATCACGTCCCGCAGCCGGATCGGCGGCAGTCATCAGCCGATGCAACTCATTAACGACATCGGCGCCAACCGGGATCACCGAGCCGTACCGGCGGCGCAGATGCGCCCAATGTTCCGCCAGACCCGCGCCCTGAAGATTGATCCAGTCGCAGACGTACGACGCCCGTGGACCTGGCGGCAACCAGTACCGGCTCGGTTCGCCGAAGGTAAACAATACCGCATGCCCAGGTGGGACCTCGTGGTCGCCATCGCGATCACGGTAACGTAACACGCCTTCGACGGTGTATTGGAACACACACAGCCGCGCCGGTTTCCGTTCGCGATTGTCCCACAGGTAATCTGCCGTAGCTGACACCCGCTGATGCGAAAACGCACCAACCCGCCAGAGCGCGGTCACATCGCGGGAACGGGTGTTAGAGGTCATTCCACGGCCTGTTCCGTAGCGAGGGCGGCAATCGTCGAGCGAGGCAAGGAAGCAGATCGGTTTGGAGCGGAGGCATGGCCGTAGGCCATGGTGAGCACCAAACTGATTCGCTGACGCCGCCGCAGCCGACGAGTGCCGACCGCAGTAGGAACAGGCCGTGGAATGACCTCATAACCATGGCGATGTTCGATAGGGCGGTCGGCGGCGATTGCCATCACCCGCGCTTGCACGTCGACGCGCACAGGCTCAATCGCCATCATGGCTGCCTCGAATCCCGATCGTGACCGCCGCCTTGCCGGGCGTCCGCGTTACCGCTACCGCGACGCCAACCCGTTGAGTGACGAAATCCAGGATCTCCTCGGCAGCGAAACCTTTCGCCGGCTCAAGCGTTTCCAGAAAGTCACCGACGCACTCAAGCGCACGCTCGGTGAGGCGATCCTCGCCAAACTCAAACCCGTGCGGCTCCAGGAGAGCGTGCTGACCATCGACGTGCTGGACGGCCCGCTGCTCGCCGAACTGCGCCAGCATCGTGAACGTGCGGTGCTGCAAGCGTTGGCTCACGCCGGAACCGGCGTCACCGACGTGCAATGGCGCATCGCCCGCAGCAAGCCGCCGACTCGACCGCTGACTCGACCGCTGACTCGACCACCTACGACGTGATGATCCTGCCCTCAGGCCACACCACGGCGCTGAGCAGACGATCGGGCAGTCCACCGCTGGTATCGCACAGGATTCGCTGCGACAACACTAAGGCCTGTCGCACTGGCGTGTGGCCACTGATCACGCAGCAATCGGCGGGCAAATCTTCCGGCACGCACTGGGCCCACGCCTTATTGAACAAATGCGATGCCTGGCCGTCGTCACCTTCCCATCCTTGTTCGAGGCGACTTACCTGCGGCTCCCAGGGATCTTCACCCAGGCCGGCATGTACCGCGATCCACTGCTGCGAGCCCTCCTGACCGCGCAGGATCCAGGGCAACGACACCATCCACGCAAGATGATCACCGAGCGCCTGCATCAACGCGTCGGGCGTCTTTACGGCGTAGGCGGTCATCACCGATTGGCCGCCAAAGCTGCGCTTCCACGCGTCGAACAGGCGTAGATCTGGTGCGAACCCCGTGCCCGGCAGACCGAGTGAGCGCACCAAGGTGTATTCATGATTGCCCATCAGGCAGCGGGCGCGCCGGCCTTCACACAAACTGCGTACGCGATCGAGCACCGCCGGAGATTCCGGACCACGGTCGATGAGATCACCCATGAACACCAGTTCGCCCACCGCCGCATCGACCACCCGATCGAGTCGTCCGCGCCAGCCGTGGACATCGCCAACGAACGTGATGGGCATGCCCATCACCATCCATCTGCGGTGGTCACCTGCCAAGCCCCGGCTTGCCCAGGGACTAGCTCAGGGCGCGGGCGGCGCTGCTGGGGCTGGAGCTGGGGCTGCAGCGGCAGGCTCAGCAGGAGCTGGAGCAGCCGGAGCCGGTGCGGCCGGCGCAGGGAACACTGGTGCCGCACCCGGAGCCGATGCGTCCGGCGCAGGAAACACCGGTGCCGCACCCGGCACTGGTGCCGCGGAGTCTGGTGCTGGAGTGGTCTCGGCGGGTTTGGCCTCAAACTGCTTGTCGAGCGCCGGACGCAGGGCTTTGAAATTCTCGTCGCTGATGACGTAGAAAAATTGACTAAAGCGTGCCTGGGCCTTGGCCGCGCGCGCCTGACCAGGAGCGGCCTTCGGCGGAGCCTCGGCGGGCTTTTCCGCGGCCTTTTCCGCGGCCTTGGTCGGATCTGCAGCGGCAGCGGCAGCGGCAGCGGCAGCGGCAGTCTTGTCGGCCTCGGCCTTCTTGGCTTCGGCTTCGTCCTTGGCCTTGATGGCGTCCTCGTCCGCCGCCGGATCGTAGGCCACGTACACACTCATGTAACGGTTGTGGCCGGCTTCCTGCTTCTTTGCCTGCGCGGCTTCGCCTGACGGCTTGTCCTCGTCTTCGCCGGAGATCTCACCGAACAGCAGGCTGTAACGCAGGCCGTCCTTGGTGATGAAGTCGACGCGGCCTTCGTTGCCGAAGAGTGCGTAGATCTTGTTGTTGAAAGAGACCTTCAGCGAATCCGGACGGCCCAACAATTGCGGCGATTCACTCGGGAAGAAACCCGCCTGCGACAACCATTCCAGGCTGAACTTGCGCACCCCGCTCAGACGCAGGCTGGTGGCTTGCGACAGCAGCTTGTCGACGGTGTCCTTAAGCACGCGCTTACCCTCGGGCGTCTGGGACGAGGCCCAGTCGGTCGCACCAGCAGCACGGGTGAAACGACTGAGCGAACGTTCTTCGATCGCGGCGGTCTGCTCGTTCACCGAATAATCTGACACGCTGATGCCGCGAATGTCGTCACTCTTGAGTTTGAGCAAATCGGTCTCGACCCAGTCGACGAAGCGCGAGCTGACATCGTAGGACGTATCGGTCGACTGGTCTTCTTCGTCAGTCTTGTAAGCACCTAGACGCGCGGTGTAGACCGCGGAATCGTCGGCATCGCGCACGAAGACCAGGTTGTCGCCGTCTGGCACGCTCTTGCCGATGATCATGTCGACCAGCACACCCTCGGTGGCATCCTTCAGCACTACCCGTTTGCCGCGTCCTTTGATCTTGTCGTCTTCAAAGAACGGATCGACCACACCCAGATCCTCGTGCTGCTTGCTGTCACGCGTGACCAGACGGCCGCGCACGACATTGCGCACGCCACCGCTGGTCTTGCCGACGCGGGTACCGCCATCGGCCGGATAATTGTAATGGCTGGGAATGGTCCACGAGCCCTGGCTGCGTTTGACCTCCAGGACCTTGGGCGCGCTGGCGGTATCGTCCCAGGTCACCACGCGCACGGACGTCACCTGTTCAGCGGTGACCTGCTTGCCGGTGCGGTTAAGGACCTGGCCGACCAGATCGGCCACGACCGTCCTATCCGCCGTCATTGGAATCCAGGCCGGGATCGCCGTACCGATGGCGAGCACACCAAGCAGGATGGGAAGGCTTTTCATGGCTGACTCCGTTTGCGGGAGGCGGGGATATGCGAACGTTCGGAGCGCAGGCGCAGGCTGGCGACCGCGAGCACCAAGATCAGCATCACGCCGGCTGGGATGCCAACCGCGAACCACTTCACCTGCAGCAGACGACGGTGGATGGTCTGATCCTGGGTGATGTCGGCGTCGCGAATGGTCACGTCCTTGTCGTAGTTGATGTCGGTGATCGCCTTCTGCAGTTTGCGGTTGGCTTCGCGGACGACGTCGACCTTCAGCTGTTCCTTGGCGTTTTCGTCGAGGTCGGCCAGGGCATCGATTCGTTCAGTGGCCTTCTGGAACTCGTCCTGCGCTTTCTTGAGCTCGATCTCTGCGGTATTCGACGCGGATTCCAACTGCTCACGACGGGCATTGTCGGTCTGGACCTTGACCTCATCGATCAAGGTCAGCGGTCGGGCCAACGGCCGGCGATTGCGCAGCGCAAGGAAATCCTCGTCGGAGGCCAAGGCGTCAACCGCGTTGGCCATGAACTGCACGTTGCGCAGATTGCGCAGCACGGCCATCTCATCACGACCGAGTTGGTTGCCGGCATTGCGGTACAACTCGAAGATGCCGTTCGCCACGAAATCGGTGTCCGCCACCACGATCACGCGGATCGGCTTCGCGCTCGGCACCCCAGACTTGGTTGCCACGTCGGCCACCTTGGTTGGATCGTCTTTCTTTTCGTCGTCCGCAGCCGGCTTGGCGCTGGGATCAACTTTGGGATAAGCACTCGGCATGATGCCGGTGACTTCAACCGCCAACGCCGGGCGCAGCGATTCCGCACCGGCCAGGAAGCGTTTGGGTTGGGTCTGCCGTAGCTGACCGAAATCGCTCTTGAAATACTCGCTGAAGGCATGGCGACCCCACTTGGCGGTCAGGGACGGACGCAGCAGCGGCGTGACTTTTAGACTTTCGGGTTTCCCTTCGGCGATGGTGATGGACCCAGGGAATGGCAATACCACCGAGTCGATGCCAGTAGTGATGGTCGACGACTCGATGCTCTGCTGGTCACGCATTACCCACACGATCGCTGGCGGCATGGTCCCGCGGAACTGGTGGCTGGGATTGTAGTCCGACCACAGAACGCTTTCGAGGTTGAAGTTGAGACCCAGCGCGCGGTAGAACGGCCCCATGTCGGCCTTCTGTTCCGGCGGTTGCTGCTGCTGCATCATCATCGGATTGCTCGCCGGCTTCTTGGGCTGGCTGGGCGCCAACGTCGGGCTGGTGAACGCCGGCAGCGGATCATCCAGCAGCAGCGCCGGGCGACCCGACCACACGTAGTCGTGCAGCTTCTCGACCTGTGGCTGGGTCAGGCTTGATGGCAACGGCACGATCAGGACCTGGACCTCTTCCGGCACGTCGGCGTCGAAGCTGACTTCACGGACCTCGTACTGTTTCTTCAGTTCCTCGATCAGCTCCCACGCCGGGCGCATCTGACCGCTCTGGAAATCAAAGTCGGCGGTGATCTTGAGATCAGTGGCACCGATCCCGATGACCGGGCGTTTGGCACTGCCGACGGTGCGCACAGCACGCACCAGTTCGTATTCCACCGACAATCCCGGATCGAAGGCGGCGATGTTTTGCGAGCGCGAGCCACTGACCACGGCAGCGCAAAGGAACACGTCCTGCGGTTTACGGCCGCTGACGCTGTCGACGATGGCGCGTTGTGGCTTGAGTCCGAATTCCTTGGTCGCGCGCTGGCCCGCCGCGTCGAGCGCGTTTTCCGGACGCAGGAGCTTGACCTCGACCTTGCCACCGGACGAACGTTCGATGGCGAAGAGTTTGTCGCTCACCTCCTTGGCCTTGAGCTGCAGCTCTTCCGGCAGGTTGGTGCTGATGAACGCGTGGATGATGACCGGGTGCTCGACCTTGCGGATGACCTGGCTGGCGGTCGCGCTGATTGAGGACAGTCCCTCAGAACTGACATCGGTGTCGACGTTATTGAGGTAGGCGAGCCGACCAATGTTGATCGCCAAGAGCAGGCCAAACGCCACGCTGACCACCTGCGCAGCGATCTGTTGGGTGTTGGTCGGACGCCACCGGCGGCTGGACAACAGGAACACCGCCAAGCCAAGACTCGCCAGCGCCGCTGCCAGCGCGATGACCACACCACCAAAGGGGATCACCCCGCGATTGAACGGATCGAACCAGTCCACCATCCGCGCACCCATCATCAGGATCGCGCAGTACATCGCCCCGATGACGAAGGCGACGGCGGGCAGGCCGACCTGCACGCTGGCCAGTACACCAAAACCTGCAAACGCCACACCAGCGAGCCACCAGCCAACGTAGTTGGCAAGCACCAGACCGATGTCCGGCGAGCCCAGCCAGCTCAGCACCACCAGGTTGGTGAGCGAACACAGCAGAGCGATGGTGAAGTAACCGACCACCGCCAGGAATTTGCCCAGGATCGCATCGATGATGCCGAATGGCAGCGTCAGCAGCAGTTCCTCGGTTCCGAGTTCACGCTCGGTCGCCCATGACCCCATGGCGAGGGCGGGCAACAGGATGACCAGCATCAACGGCATGGCGGTGAACAGCGGACCGAAGTCGGCGATATTGCGCGTGTAGTACGCATCTGACAGGAACATGAATGCGCCAGCGGTCACCACGAAGGCGAAGATGAAGACGTAGCCGAGTGGATTCGACAACAGGCTATGGAGTTGACGGCGGGCAACCGCGCTGACGCCATTCAAATTGAGGACGCTCATGCCACCACTCCTTTGGTTAGTTCACGGAAACGTTCTTCGACGGTGGTCTTGCCTGCCAGTTCCGCCGGGGTGCCGGTGAACTGCACGCGACCTTCACTGATCAGCACGACGTTGTCCGCCATCGCCTCCACTTCCTGCAGGATGTGGGTCGACAGCAAGATGGTCTTGTCCTTGGCCAGTGACCGCACCAGGTCACGTACCAGCATGATTTGGTTGGGATCCAGGCCCGAGGTCGGTTCGTCCAGGATCAGCACCTGGGGATTGTGCAGGATCGCCTGCCCCAGGCAGACGCGCTGGCGGAAACCCTTCGACAACTTGCGGATGGTCTTGTGCCAGACCTCTTCGATGCGGCAGCTTGCGGCAACGCGATCGAGCGCATCGCGCAGGTCGGTGCCGCCCATGCCGCGACTCTCACCGATGAAGCGCAGGTACGATCCTGGCGTCATGTCGGGATAGAGCGGGCCGTTCTCTGGCAGGTAACCGAGTACGCGGCTGGCTTCGATCCGCTGCGTATCCATGTCGAAGCCGGCGATCAGTGCGCGACCCGCAGACGGGGCGAGGAAGCCGGTAAGAATC
>Ga0209591_10003467_pt1 | contig 18267 bp, 15 predicted proteins | sample MAT01_FD_187207 | JGI IMG/M metagenome (GOLD analysis project Ga0209591, IMG submission 187207) | Freshwater microbial communities from Lake Fryxell liftoff mats and glacier meltwater in Antarctica - MAT-01 (SPAdes) (version 2) | ecosystem: Environmental > Aquatic > Freshwater > Ice > Liftoff... | reverse complement strand
GTGTCCGTGGCCCTGAGCCAGGAACAATTTGAATGGCTGAGAACCGCGATCGAAGACTGGAAAACCCTGCAAAAACTCCTCCGAGAAATGCAGATGCTATCCCGCCAGGTCTTGTTCACGACGATGCTGGAACCTCGCCGACGCAAACGCCTCAGCAAGAAAGCTATGGGCCTTATATAAGTGCCATTCTGGAAGGACCCATACACTTGACCGCCTTGGACGGCGCCGCCGAGGATGAGGTGATGATTGCCCCAACCGTGGTCGGTGCCGGAACCGCTCGGCTGCAGGGAGCGGCCGAAGTCGGAAAGCGTGAAACTAGTCACACGGTCGGCGACCCCCATTTCGAGGGTCGAGTTGTAGCAGGCGGCGAGCGCTTCGGAGACCTGCCGGAGAAGATCCCAATGCTGCCAGCTCTGCGATCCGTGGGTGTCAAATCCCCCGAGGTATCAGAAGAATACCTGGCGATTCAGACCGGTGGCGGTCCGCAGTTTGATGATTTTGGCCACCTGCTTGAGTTGATCGCCCAGGCTCGTGCCGGGAAAGATCGTGCTGACGGTGGCGTTGCTCTCGCGGAGCATCGCGTTCAGGTCGAGGGCATCTTTACGCACCGTGTTGGCAGACTGGATCAGGGCGAGTCCGCTATCGAATTCGAGTAGTTGTTGCAGACCGGTCAGGCGAACGGTGGCGGCGGCTAGCGGCCAGAGACTGAGTCCGCTGAGGTCCAGATCGAAGCCCGGGAGCAAGCTGGCGGATTGAACGAATTTTCCGGTACAGAAGAGGGATGGGCCGTTGGTGGAAATGCTGGCGGGGAAGGTCGAGGAACCGTTGAGCGAATGCAGCAGATCCGCCGCGCGGGCGCCCCAGCCGGTTCCGCCCGAGGTGGAAGGGATCCCGCTCTGCATTTCTTGAATCTGGTCGGAATGCGAGAAGAGGTTGGTCGGCAGGGGGACCAGGTTGTTGAGGAAATTCTGCCGATTAACCGGTCCGACCAGCATGCCGGCGTTGGCCAAGATGGCGAGGCGGCCTTGCGACCAAAGTGGGTGAATGACGGCGAGCCCTGGATTGAGTCCGTAGGGAGTGCCGTCGGGCGTCTCGATCGGGAGCAGGGCGCCATTGAAATCGGGCAGAGCGATGTTGCCGCGTCCGGCCTGATAAGCGTTGAAGGCGGCCTGGGTGAGCGGGATGACGGTGTTGTGTCCGTCGTTTCCGCCGACCAGAAAGATACAAACCAAGGCCTTGTAGTTGGTGGAGCTGGCCTGAGCGAGGGCGTTCATCTGGCCCAGTTGAGAGAGTAGAGCCGTGGCCCCCAGGCCGCGGAGCAGTGAGCGGCGGCTGAAGGGTGGGTGAGTTATAAGAATGTTCGTTAGATTAAAGAGTTTATACTAAAATTGAACCGTGTACTGGCCGCTCAAGGCGGTGAGATAGAGCACAGTTTCAATGCGGGTCTTGGCGTCGTAGCCGGGGGTGGCCGCGGTGATGAGAACTTGTTTGAAGCCGGCCGGCATACGGCCATAGAGGAGTCGTTGATTGACCGCCTCTACCAGGCCAGGCAAATCGTTGCCGTAGGGTTGGAAGGGGCTGAGATCGAGGGAGAAGTCACTGCCGGGATTGCTCAGCAAGTAGTAAAGTAGGTTTCCGCGCAGGGTGGCTTCGGTGGGCGTGTAGATTTGGAACTCCGGTCCGAATAGCGGGCTTTTCGGAACCCGATATAGGGGCGAGAACCAACTGAACACCGACGGTGGGCCTAACGGAATTTGCGCCATGTAGCTGAAGAGATAGGTGAGTTGCTGCGTACTCGTGAACTGTCCATTCAGTGCCCGGAGGAATCCAGCGACCGGGAGGATGGGTTCTTTGAGCCGTCCGGAATTGACGGTGGCGAGATCGTCGCGGGCTTCGACATCCGTCAGAATCGCGGTGACCACGGCCGGCAGATCACCATCGGTGGCGGTGAACACACTGGCGACCCGCTCGATGTAGGCGTCGCTGGGATTGCTGAAAACTAAACTGCGGATCAGGCGGGTCGCGATAAACGGGGCGGTGTTGGGATGGTTCATGAGGATCTCCAGCACGCTCTCCAAGTCTGGCTCCACAGTCTGGCCAGCAGGAATGGTCTGACCCAGGACGTTCTTGGCAGTGATGTCGTGGTTTTGCGGCCGCGCTTCCATGGGGGCGCCATGGTATTCGTGGTTGGCGCTGGAGGACGTGACTCCAGGAGCGGTCGCATACGTCCGACCCGTGAGCGCCAAGGCCAGTTCGGTGACGTCGTTCTGGGTGTACGTCGGAATAGCATTAGTGTTTCCGTCCAGGACTTGGCTTCCATCCGGATTGAGTTGCCACAGGCCGAGGGCGAAGAGTTGCAGCAGTTCGCGCGGATAATTCTCGTTCGCACCGCCGCCTTGTCCGAGTTTCATGGAATTGGCGAGGTCGAGGAATTTGCCCATCGACGAGGATTTCGTGACGTCCCGGAGCAGGTCGCGGTAGTTCCCAAAGGTGTGTTGCCGCAGGGCACTCAACCACGGGAGCATTTCATCGGCGTAAACCAACTTGCTCGTGGAGGTCACCACAATCTGGCTCAGGGCGTAGAGGACGCGCTGCCGGAGTTGGTCCGGAGCGACCGTGTAGTGGTGAAGGATCCACCGTTGCAGGTTCTGAACTGAATTGCCGACCGGCATGGGGAAGGCGGTGGCGGGCAGAGCGAACTGCTGCTCGAGATAGGCAGGGATTCCGAGTTGCTGCACTTCGGCCAGGCTGATGGGAGTGGGTCCGAACGACGATTGCTCTAGGAAACGCGCCGCACTAAGGGTGGCGATCGAGGACGGTGGCAGAATCAGGGTCACAGTGGTCTGGGCGGAGGTGGCGGGGTTGGCGACCGAAGTGGCGCGGACGATTACCGAAGTGGAGGCGGGCATTGCGGCCGGTGCCGTGTAAACGCCGCTGGAAGTGATCAGGCCCTCGGCGGCTGAGCCTCCAATGACGCCCCCGACCGACCAGGTGACGGCCGTGTTGGCGTGGCCGGTGACGGTGGCGGAGAACGATTGGTTGGCACCCAATTGAACTGTGGTTGTGCTGGGGGTCAGACTGACGGCGACCGTCGCCGCCGCGACTTGCACGGAAACTGTATTTCCGGTGACGGCTCCGGGTCCGGGTTGGCGGACTGTGAACGTGAGCGTCCCGACCCCCGCGGTCCCGGTCGCGGTCACCTTGGTGGGTGATACGTAAGTGGTGGCTAGATCGACCCCATTGGCGGTTACTTGGGAATCCGGGGTAAAGTTGCTGCCGTTCAAACTCGCCTGGAAGGTGCCAACTTGAAAGGTGCCGCCACTGACGGGAGACGCACTCCAAAGGCAGGGGTATTTGCGCGTTCCTTTGAGCGAAGTGGCCGCGAAGGACGTGGAAAAGGCGGTGCTCTGAACCTTGATTATCCGCTGATTGTTGGTCGGTGCGAGCTGAGGAGGCTGGTAGAGACCGGTGGAGCTGATAGTCCCCACGGTGGCGTTGCCGCCGGGAACATCGTTGACTAGCCAGGTGACCGTGCTCGGGTTGAGGGGGACATAGGCGCCGAATTGTTTGGTGCTGCCCAGTTCGACCGATGAGTTCCGGGGCCAAAGGTCAAGTGCTCCGGAGACTTGTGCCTGAAGGGATCCCACCAATAGCAGCGCGGTCAGGAACAGCAGGAACGCCGAGTTTCGCTAACTCAGCACGAGGGTGGCGAGCGAGCCGAGGATTCGCTCTCGGTTGGCTTCGCCGGTTCCGCCTGTGGTGTCCAGCGAGTCGAGCGGGAGCGGTCGTCTTTGGACACTTGAAGCCGATTCCAGGGCGGGAAGACAACCGGGATCATGCCTTTCGGCGGCGGCTTCTGGGAGCAGATTGGAATTATTGGAAGACTTGATCAGGGAGGGACGAGTCGGAAAGTTTGAAGAGGTCGGGGAGGTGTCGAGAGGACGGGGAGGGAAGCACTCACTGGACGCATTCGGTTCCCTGCTGCTTTCCTGGGTTCCCAGGGCGAATGGGTCGGTGGGAGCCGCCGGTGTGTTTAGGTTCACGCCCTTACTTCTAAGCGTCCGTGGCCGAAACCCGCCATGCGACTTTGGTCGACGGTACAGTCGACTTTGGTAGTATTGGCAGCCGACCCCAACGCCCGTATCAATAGGCCATCCGAAACCCATTCCAACGCCCGCTCATGACCGGTGTCCGTCTTTTGATCCTGCTTTTAAGCGTCCTGTTGCGCGGGTTGGGGGACGGGCGGCCTGATGCGGAAAAGCCTTCGAACGGTCGTTCGCCAGCGGTACTGACCACCGCCCGCCAGATTTTGAATTTGGGAACTGATGAAGCTGCCCGAGTGGTTCATCGGGTCGCCCTGACCGGGGTAGTGACGTGTCCAATGGCCGGTATTCCCTGGGTCTATCTGCAAGATGCCACTGCGGGAATGTTGGTGATTTATACGAATCGCCAACTCCGGTTGGAACCGGGGCAACGCGTGGAGGTCAGCGGGCAGACTTTTTCCGGTCAGTTCGCCGTCCATGTGGACCGCGCGAACGTGCGCGTGACGGGGAATGGGGCCTTGCCGGAGCCGAAACGGGCGGATCCGGCTCGGTTAGCCGCGGGGGAAGATTTCGGTAGTTGGGTCGTACTTCAAGGGCGAGTTGTGGATGTCTATAAACTGGGCGATACGGCCGTCCTGCGGTTGAACTCCGGTAACTGGCGCTTTTCGGTCCATGGCCCCGTTTGTGAATTGGGAGCGGTGCCGGCCGGCTCCGGAGTGCCTGAAGACTGGCTGGATGCCCGGGTGGAAGTCCGGGGCATCTGCTGGACCGAAGTGGATTCGTCGAATCGTCCCTACCTCTTCCGGTTGCATTCGCCCGGCAGTAATTTCGTAACGGTGCTGGAACCTGGGAATCCCAATCTGTTTCGGCGAGACGTGACTCCGATCAGCGCCGTCCGATTAACCTAACCTCCTGAGGTTCCACGGATCAAAGTGGTCGGTACCGTGACCCACTTTGTTCCCGGAGAGCGGGTCGTTTTACAGGATGAAACCGGATCCATCCGGGCACGGGTGCTGCCGGAATTGGGACGCTCAACTGCGAATAGCCTGTTTCGTAGTCGCTCGAATTTGGTGCAGCTTCAGCCCGGTGATCGGATCGAAGTCGTGGGTCACGCGGTGCCAGTCGGGGGCACGACTCATGGATTGGCGAACGCTGGTTTGGGGGAATCAGGTTGAAGAAGTGCTCTGGCTGTCGGCGGAGGATCTTCAGTTTCAGGCCCTCCTGCGCACTTCGCCGACGAATGCCTTCGGCGGTTTCAACACCAATGCCTTGCTGCAGGTGTCCGGCGTTTGTCTGATGGGAGCGGGTGAGGATGGGGCGTTCTCGACGCCCACGTTGTTGCTCCGCGATCCGGCCGATGTGAGGCTCGCCCGGGAACCGCGTCCGTGGGAATCGCTCCCGCCGGGCCGGATTCTGCTCGTCTCCGGAATTCTGGGCGCCTTGGCGGCGCTGTGGACTGGCCTGTTGCGCCGACAGGTTCAGCACCGGGAACGGGCGGAAGAAAAGGCACGTCAGTCGGAAACCGCCACCCGAATGCTCAGCGCCTTCGCTACGTCCCTGCTTGCGCGCCACACAGAGGAGGAAATCCTCTGGGACCTGGCGCAGAACTGTGTCGCCCGCCTGGGGTTCACCGACTGCGTGATCTATCTGCTGGATGAGCGAAAGAGCGTGCTGACCCAGAATGCCGCCTATGGGCCCAAGAATCCCGAAGGCTGGAGCATCTTGGCTCCCAATGCGCTTCCGGTCGGTCAGGGAATTGTCGGGAGCATGGCCTTGAGTGGTTGCCCCGAGAATGTTCCCGATACGCGGTTGGATTCCCGGTACATTGTCGATGATCAGCGACGCTTGTCCGAGATCGCCGTGCCGATCGTCGCCGATGGAAAGGTGCTTGGTGTGATTGATTCGGAGCATCCGGAGCGGGGTTTCTTTACGGCGGAACATTTGAGGATTCTCACCTCCATCGCCTCGCTTTGTGCCAATAAGTTGGTGCGCGTCCGGGCTGAAAGTCGCTTACGGGAACTTAATCAAGAACTAGAAGTACGAATCGAAAAACGAGCGGAAGAACTGGTAATCATCAACGAGCAGCTCCGTTGTGAAATCACCGAGCGGGCGCGGGCTGAACGTATCCAAAAATCGCTCTTCGAAATCTCCGAGGCGGTGCATGCCGCCGCCGACTTGCCGAGCCTGTACGCTCGATTGCACGCCATCATTGGCACCTTGATGCGAGCCCAAAAACTTCTACATTGCCCTGCTCGATGAGGCGAAGGGGATAGTTTGTTTTCCATATCACCGAGACCTCGTCGATTTGCCGCCGCTGCCTCGGAAAGCGGGCCGGGGCATGACCGAGTATGTTCTGCGCACGGGTCGGCCCGCGCTCGCAGATTTGCATGAAATCCATCGCCTGAAGGAAACGGGCGAGTATTTCCAATCCGGTCATCCGTCAGCGATCTGGCTAGGCGTCCCGCTCACCATCGAGGGGCGGACGTTTGGCGTCATGACGGTACAGGACCAAGATAATCCCACGGCGTTTGGGGCGGAGGAGAAGCGGATTCTGGAGTTCGTGGCGGGCCAGACGGCGTTGGCCATCGAACGCAAACGTCGGGAAGAAGAGTTGCAGGCGAGTACCCAGCTGTTGCAGGAATCGGAGGAGCGTTTCGGCAAGGCCTTCCATTTTACGCCGGCCCCGTTGTCGATTTTACGGTTGGCCGACGCCCGGTTGCTCGAAGTAAACGCGGTCTTCCTTGAGGTCTTTGGCTACACCCGAAGTGAGGTGTTGGAACGGACCTTGGAGGAACTCGCCTTGTGGAAGGATCCCGAACAAGGGAGCGAATTCCTCCGCGTGGTTCGACGCCAGGGATTCGTCCATTCCTTCGAAGTTCGCCTGCAAACCAAAGAGCGGGGAGAGGACATCGAGCTCATGTCGGCCCATACGATCGAACTCAACGGCGAACCCTGTTTCCTGATGTTGAACGTCGTGGTCACTGAACGGAAGCGGGCCGAGGAAGAATTGGTCCGCGCCCTCGCGCACGAGCGGGAACTTAGTGAACTGAAAGGCCGTTTCGTTTCCCTGGTGTCGCACGAGTTTCGTACCCCGCTGGGAATCATTATGAGTTCGGCAGAAATTCTCGACGCCTACCTTGATCGAATGTCCGCCGCGGAACGACAGGAGAACGTCAATGACATCCTCCAATCGACCCGGCACATGGTCAGCCTGATGGAAAAGGTGCTGTTGCTCGGACGGAGCGAGGCCGGTCGGCTGACCTGTAATCCGATGGCCACAAGTCTGGACGCTGCCTGTCGTCGTTTGGTGGAGGAAGTTGCCTCGACCACCCACCACCGCTGTCCGATTCATTTGTTCTTGCCGGAGGATCATGCTGAGGCGGTTCTCGATGAGTCCATTCTGCGGCATATCTTCACCAATCTTACAGTGAGGTCGGGGTCGGCACTCGATTCGTGGTCTCTTTACCCATCTTTTTGCCCGCGCCGTCGGCCCCCGCCGTCGAGCCGAAACTCGCCGCCTTGAACTCGCTCGTCACTGTTTCATGAACACCATCCTCGTTATCGAAGATCAGCCAACCATGCGGCGGAAAACCGCCACGATATTACGCATGGAGGGATACACCGAGCTGGAAGCCGGTGGGGCCGCTGCCGGGATCCAAGTGGCTCGGGAGGAATCTCCGGATTTGGTGCTCTGCGACATCATGATGCCGGACGGCGATGGGTATGAAGTCTTGCACGCCCTGCGATCCCATCCGGCGACCGCGACCCTGTCGTTCATTTTTCTGACGGCGCGGGGTGGGAAGCTGGAGGTGCGGGCGGGCGTGAACCTGGGCGCGGATGATTACCTGGCGAAGCCGGTGCAGCGTTTGGATTTATTGGAGGCGGTGAGTGCGCGTTGCGAGCCACATCGGCTCAACCACGAATGGCTGCGGAATGCTCTGGAGAACGTCCGTCACGAACCGGATTTTTCGTCACCGACCCCCTTGGCGGCGGCCTTCGGGCTCTCTGAACGTGAGGCGGAGACCCTGCTTTGGATTGCCCAGGGAAAAACCAACGCCGACATCGCCGCGATTCTGGGCAATCGTGAGGCCACCTTGAAGAAATTGGCTGGCTTGGTTTTCGACAAGCTCGGGGTGGGCAGTCGAACCGCCGCGGCGCTGCGCGCGGTGGAAATCTTGGCCCGGGTACCGCGCAGCGGCGGGTAAAATGACTTACCCGATCACGTCGTGAATCACCTCGCCAAAGACGTCGGTGAGTCGCATGTCGCGTCCGGAGAAGCGGACCGTGAGTTGAGTGTGATCCAACCCCAGTAAATGCAGCATCGTGGCGTGGAGATCATGGATCTCGACTTTGTTTTCCACCGCTTTGTAGCCGTATTCGTCCGTGGCGCCGTAGGTCATGCCGCCTTTGACGCCCCCGCCGGCCAACCAGACGGTGAAGCCAAAGGGATTGTGGTCGCGGCCGTTGTTACCCTGCGCGAAGGGTGTGCGGCCGAATTCCCCCGCCCAGACAACCAGGGTTGAGTCGAGCAGGCCGCGTGCGCGGAGATCTTTGAGCAGGGCGGCAATAGGTTGATCGACCGCCCGAGCGTTGTTGGTGTGGCCGTCGCGCAGATTTCCATGCTGATCCCAGCGGTCCGCTCCCACCGAAGGACAGGTCAGTTCCACGAACCGGACCCCTCGTTCGACCAGGCGCCGGGCGACCAGGCATTCGAGTCCGAAGGTGCGGGTGGGTGCGAAGTCAGAATTCAGACCGTAGAGTCGTTGCGTGAGGGCGCTTTCGCCGGTGATATTCATCAACTCTGGCACGGCCGACTGCATACGGAAGGCGAGTTCGTAATTGGCAATGGCCGCTTCGACTTGATTGGCGTGACCCACCCGTTCGAGGACTCCGGCGTCGAGACGCCGAATGAGGTCGAGTTTGTTGACCTGCAATTCGGGGCGCGCTTCGTTGGGTTGAATGTTGGCCACGGGTTGGGTGGCCGGTTTGAAAATGGAGCCTTGGAAGGCGGCGGGGAGAAATCCGCTCCCGAAATTCTCGAGTCCACCGGGCGGAACCAAGCCGCCATTGAGGACCACGAACCCTGGCAGATTCTGGTTGGCGTTGCCTAAGCCATAGCCCAGCCAGGCCCCCATGCTGGGTCGGCCCGACAACCCCAGTCCGGTGTGAAGAAAGTAATTGGCGTTGGTGTGCTCGGAGAACTTTGAAGTCATCGACCGGATGATACAGAGGTCGTCGGCACATTGCCCCACGTAGGGGAACAGGTCGCTGATGGGTAGGCCGGATTGACCATAGTTACCGAACTCCCAGGGACAACCGAGGGTCAGCCCGTTGTCGTTGAACTGGGTAGGTTCCATTTTCATTTTGAACGGCTGACCGCTCTCCTTTTGCAACCGCGGCTTGGGATCGAAGGTGTCGACCTGCGAGGGTCCACCATCCATGTAGAGGAAGACCACGGACTGGGCTCGGGCCTTGAATTGAGGCGGTCGGGGGGCCAAGGCCGAGGAAGGAGAAGGGGGATGGGTGGCGTGGCCGACCACTGCGCCAAAGGCCTTCTCCGAGAGCAGCGACATCAGGGCGAGGCCACCAAAGCCATTGGCGCAACGTCCCAACCACTCGCGCCGCGACTGGTATTGGGTAAACCGGCCACAATGATGAGAGGAGGAGTTCACGTCAGTCTCAGTTGATGTAGATGAAATCTTTTACGTTCAGCAACGCGTGGCACAGGTCGGTCCAAACTTGGACTTCCGGAATGGGCGCGGTAGAGTTAAAGCCCAAGGCGTCGGCTTGAATCTTTAGAAACGCGGTCGCCGCCGAGAGTTCATCGGCCGTGGGGCGACGGCCGTAAGCAGATTCGTAGAGCCGGATGATGCGGTCGGCGGGTTCGAGCGACTTTCCTTGAGCGAGGGTTTGCTCCGCCCAAAGACGCGCCTGATCCAATACAAACGGGTCGTTCATCAGGATCAAGGATTGGGCCGGCACGTTGGAAAGGGTTCGGCGTCCCACTGTGGTAAACGGCACCGGGGTGTCGAAGGTGCGCATCATGGGTGACAGGAAATTGTTTCGAACTTCCAAGTAGATGCTCCGGCGTCCCGCCCCATCACGAGGACCGCTCACTCCGGGGCGCCCGCGTCCTTCCATGAAATCGGTCAAATGCGTGGGGACGCTCGGGCCATACTGGGTGGTGTCCAGTCGGCCGGAGAGCTTCAAGAGGGAATCCCGGATGATCTCGCCCTCCATTCGGCGCACGTTCATCCGATGCAAAAGAATATTCTCGGGATCAATCTCTGAGGCGCGGGGATCCGAGTCGACGCTGGCCATGGAATAGGCTTGGGAGGTGGCAAGCAGACGAATCAACTTCTTGGTCGACCAGTCACCCTCATTGCGAAACCAGTCGGCCAGCCAATCCAACAGCTCCGGATGGCTGGGCGGTTGACCAAGAGCACCAAAATCATCCGGCGTCGGAACGAGCCCGCGGCCGAACAGGTGTAGCCAAACACGGTTCACCAGGACGCGGGCGGGCAGGGGATTGCTCGGGTCGAGCAGTCGGTCGGCAAACTCCATCCGTCCACTGCCCTCGTGGAACGGCTCTTGTTCGTCTCCGCCGAGCGCTTCCAGGAAGCGTCGGGGAACGGGTTCACCCAGGGTGCGGGGATTGCCGCGGACAAAGACGCGCTCGTCGAGGGGAGTTCCGTCCGTCATCGCCGGCACCAAGCGCGGCTCAGGAAAACTCGCCGCGAGTTTCTGATAACGTTCGAGAAGTCCGGCGAACTGCGGCGTGGTACCCGGCGCAGGCTCCAACAATCCCAACGCGATCAGGTGGTCCAGCAAGCGGAAACCGGTGGCGTCATCGGCTGACGGATTCGAAGTGGCCTGACGCCAGGAAAGCAACGCGGCCCGGGCCTGCTGCTGCACGCGGTGGGCCCAGGCGTCCATCGGTTCGGCTGATGCGGGTCCGGCCGCGAGGTTCGCTCCGGGAGGTTGAGCTTGATCCGACCAGACCACTTGGTTGAGGCCGACCCAGCCATTGGGGCCGTATCCGGCACGTCCGCCTCCGCCCGGATCGCCGGTGGGGAGATCACAGAATTCGAGGTAGGCACGGAGGCCTTGCCAGCGGCCCACATCCACCGTGATCCAGCGCGGTTCATCGTGATCCAAGACCCGCCGGAGATCGCCGTAGATGGGCGCCTGAATGATCGTGAAATTGGCAATGACGATATTGAATCGGCTGTCGCGTCCGGAACAGCGCAGGTGAACATAGCGATTGCTGATGACCTCCGTGGGGGAGCGCAGGGAACCCGTCAAGCGAGGCGAGAAGCGGGCGCTGTTCCAGCCGGGTTCGGTGATCCAGCGCGCTAACGGTTGTCCGGACGTACCGATGATCAAATCGCCAGGGCGCACGGCGCAGTCCTCAAAGGCGTCGCCATCCACCGTCCAACCGGGAGGCAAATCGCCGGTGAATTCGGTCGAGCGGGCGGGCGCGGGCGAAGCGAGGGGGACCGCTGCGACCGAGACGTGGTGGGTTAAGGGGAAGGTCTCGCGCAGACGTTTCACGGCGGCGTTGGTAGCGCGCTCGCTCAGGCGGGTAGGCAGGAGCGCCGTGGCGTCGATCCAGGCATCGGCCAGGTGGGGTTTTAATTGAGCCTTAAGTTCGTGCAAGGCGAGCACCGCCACCGTCCTGTTCGTCGCGGGATCGATGGCGCGTTGCGCGTAACGGGAACTCGAAAGGACACCATAGAGCGAATAAAAATCACGGGTCGAGATAGCGTCGAACTTGTGGTCGTGACAGCGCGCGCAGGCCACTGTGAGGCCAAGGAACGTCTTGGTAACCACATCGATTTGATTGTCGATGAATTCGGCCTGATGGACCTGGACATCGACCGGGGAATGGGTTTGTTGGCCGAACCACCAGAAGCCCGTGCCAATCAGAGATTCGTTGGCGCCATCCTCGAGGTTGAAGCGAGGTTGGACCATCAAGTCGCCCGCAATGTGCTCTCGGACGAAGGTGTCGTAAGGAACATCGGTGTTGAGCGCCCGGATCACGTAATCGCGATAGCGCCAGGCATTGTGCCGCGGGTAGTCGAATTCGTGCGCCAATGTCTCGGAAAACCGCACCAGATCGAGCCAATGCCGGGCCCAACGCTCCCCAAAGCGGGGGGAGGAAAGGAGTTGATCCACGACCGTGCCTACCGCGTCCGGATCGGTGTCCGCCTCGAAGGCGGCGAGCTCACGTGGGTCGGGCGGCAAACCGATCAGATCGAAATACAGGCGCCGCAGCAGAGTTGCCCGGGAGGTCGGTGGGGCGGGCTTTAGGCCGGCGGATTCCAAACTCGCGAGGAGAAAACGGTCTGTGGGCTGTCGGGGCCAGTCGGTTTGGCGCACCGCAGGCTGAGGCGGCCGTTGGAGCGGGCGCCACGCCCAATGCTGGCTCCTCCGCTGCTTCAGATCGAACGTGCCCTTTTTGGTCGAGGTCGAGGTCGTCTGCGGGGCCGCCTCCTTGGGCCAAGGAGCTCCCAGTTTCACCCATTCCGTCAGATCAGCGATTGCCTCGGGGGATAACCGGCCTTTCGGGGGCATTTGCAGATCCTGATTCTCGTAGGCAATGGCTTCAATGAGCCGACTTTTTCCCGGATCGCCGACCACCAGAGACGGGTGCCCCGACTCGCCGCCCTTCAGAAAACCCGCCCGGCTGTCGAGGTGGAGTTCGCCTTTGAGTTTCTTGGCCTCGGCCGAGTGACACGAGTAGCAGCGCTCCACCAAGACGGGTCGAACCTTGCGCTCGAAGAATTCCAGTTGTTCGGCGGTAAATTCCGCGGCCAGAACTGTTCCACCCATCAATAAGGCACCGAACCAGACGGCCCATCGTCGCGCCCGTTGGGGGAGTCGACTCGAGTGCGAAGGGCCGCCCACTGGTTGGGGGGCGGCCGTTGCCCGAGTCTCGAAGGAGTTGTGGGAAAGTATCGCCATTGGATTATCGGGGCGTTGCTCGGACCGGATTCAGAGATAACGGCGACGTACGGTCGAGAAAATGAACGATGAAATCCCCCTTGGCCGGGCCATGGGGCATATTCCCGAGTGAGTCGCGACGTCGATGTCCGTGAAATTGATAGACGAGGACCACTCCTGGGTTCTTCGGAGGAAATTCGTTCGGGAATCCAAGTGGCTGGAGATTCGATCCATTCAATCCATCAATCAGCCATTACCCTCGAATAGCGCAAAGTAATATTTGAAACCAGAGAAACAGGAAGAGGGCTGTTGAAGGCCCTTAACCCCGGGTAAGATCGATGGAATGCGGAGGAAAGTGGGAAGAATGTCAGCGCCGGCGTGAAAGGCGTGTGATTCTACCGATTTGAAAACCGTGGCGGGAATGTGATAAAAAGGCCTGATGCTCCAAAAGATCCTGCACGAGCTGGGCGATGAGCTCCTCACCGTGGACTTCAGCAAGGGGAACGATCTGCTGGATTTGGGCCAGGGCGTCGGCACGCCGCTGACGGAGGGCTTCGTAGTAGGTTTCGGCGGCGGATCCGAAGCCCAGGAAGCGGATCAACTGCCCTAACGGTGGGCCCGCATTCGCGGATGCAGCAAAGGTTCCATGTGGTCGGATCGTGTCGAACCCCGCCTTTTCCCGCGAGGCGGTCAGCCCGCGCGAAGCCGCCGGCCTGCTGGCCGCCAACGCGGCGGCGAAGGATCACGCGTTCTGGTCGGATGAACTCTCTTTCGCCGAAGCCACCGCCCTCGTGGGCGTGCGACTCGTCGGGCATCAGCAGGTAACCGATGCCTATCTGCTGGGCCTCGCGCTCCGTCGAGGCGGCCTGCTGGCCACCCTGGACGAACAGATCGCGGTAGCTTACCGAACCAAAATCGCCCGAGTGCAAGGCTCTGGAGCTGGTCGCCTAGCGGGGGCGCAAATCTGATGTGGATCTCGCCCCTGCTCAGCGGACAGCTTCAGCGCGGAAATCGGCTAAGTTTCACCCTCAGATTCCCGGCTGCTTCGTCCCTGCCATCGGTAATTGATAACCGGCTGCTTCCTGGGAATTGCGGACGTAGAGCCGGTCGCCGACGAGCACCGGGTGGTTCCACGTCTTGCCTTCGAGCGCCTTGAAGGAAGCCACTTCGGCAGGCTCGTTTGGATCCGCCCGCAGGAGTACGACCCGCCCGTCCTCAGCGGCGATCAGGAGCAAACCGGAGTTTTCCAGCAACAGCACTTGGCCCTTGCCGTAGCGACCGGCTTTCCACTTCCGGTCGCCGGTTTTGAGATCGATGCAGGTGAAGATCCCGCCGTCGATGCCGTAGGCGTAGCCGCGGTACGTCACGATGTCCGTGAAGTCCGGCTTCAGATTGCGTGACGTCCACAGTTCTTCCGCCGCCAGTTGCCCTTTGGTCTTGGCGAGGTGAATGGCCCGCGTGCCGGTATTCATGCCGGTCGGCAGCAGGATCGTGTCTTCGCCCACGACCGCGGGTTGCAGAGCCCGGTAGTTCCCGTACTTCCACCCGTAGTTCAGCCGTTCCTTGCCGGTGGCCGGGTCGAGCAGAAGCAGGCCATCGTTCGTCAGCATGAGCACGAGTTCCTCGCCGGCGATGGTGCTGAGCTGCGGTGAACTGTAGGAATCATTCCCGTCGGCGACCGACCAGCGGAGCGCGCCCGAGGCGGAGTCAAAGCCGAGCAGACCTTTGTCACCCGGACCGCCCGCGTGAACGATGACGGTCGAGCGGGTCACCAGAGGCGACGCCGAGAATCCCCACGTGGGAGCTTTGCGACCGGCGACCTCTTTCAAGTCCTGCTTCCACACGATGGCGCCCGTGACGGGGTTCAACCGCAGGAAATTGCCGGTGGCGCCGGTCACGAACAATCCGCCCTCCGCGAGCGTCGGCGTCGCCCGCGGGCCGGGTCCCCCCAGCGGGTCGTCGAGTCGGGCTTCGATCTGCTGGTTCCAAACTTCGCGGCCCGTGTCGGCCTCGTAGCAGACCACCGTCTCCATCGGCCCGCGTTGTTCCTGCGTGAAGAGCAACCGGCCCGCGACCGCGAACGACGACCACCCTGGGCCGACTTGAATTTTCCAAAGTTGCTTGGGTGGCTGCGCGGTCCAGTGGGTCGAGATTTCCGGCCCGCGCGAACGGGCCGCGCGGTCGGCCCCACGGAAACCAGGCCATTCTGGATTCGGGAGCACGGCGGTGATCGGGTCGGCTTCCGGGCTCCTGGCCAGGGCGGCAGTTTCGGGCTGGCGGCCGGCGAGCATGAGGTCTTCGGGAGTCTTCGACCACCGCCAGTGCAGCCCCATCGCGTAATCCCCCGTCATGCCTTCGTTGCGGAGCAGGAGCGAGAACCCGAAACCGGCGAATGCGAGCAGCAAGCCGATGCCGGTCCTCAACGCCGGGCGATGGCGGCGGAGCAGTGTGACCCCCAAGGCAAAGGCCATCATGCCCATGGGCGCCGTCACGTTGATCGTGCCCGGCCCGCGCAGGGTCGGATCCACCAGCAGGAACGTGACGGTGAGCGAACCAATTAACCCGAGGAAACCGAACAACCGTTCCTTCCCTGTCGCGCGACTCGCGGTCACCCACCAGATCACCAGCAGCAGGGCGCCCAACACCGGGCCCAACACGGCGATCATCAAATAGGTCGACAGCCCGCCTTCCAGGAAGGCCGGACCGTAGCGCGCACCGATCATCAGCGCGACGAGGAGCAGGGCCGGCCAGACGCGAAGGGAGCGGACTTTCGCCGGGGCAGTGAGGCTGGGAGGCAGACCGCCAGCCGGCGCCGTGCCGGCTGCTGGATCATTGGTGGGTGGATTCACGGTGGGATGCTTTTCTTGGGCGGGCTCTGGAACCGGTCTCAGCGATGGGGAGTCAGCGAACTACGCCGCGATCGGCTCGCCGGGTTTGGTGCCCAGTCGCCGGCCTGGAAGCGTTTTCGCACCGTGGGAACGTAAATGGGGCGCGTGAGTTTCCCAGCCTTTTCGTGGCGGCACTCAGGGCACTGGCGGAAGTCCCTGATGAAGGGGGTGACCCGTCCGCCGAAGAGCTTGCGTACCCGGTAGGCGCCCGTTTCAAGCCCAAAGAAAGGGAGCGAGGGACAGAACCTCAGTCCAAAGAAGAGACGAGCGGATAAATGTTCTGTCCCTTGCTCTTCCTTGCTCTCCCTGTGGCCTGCAATTGGGTTGGCCTGCAATTGGGTTGGCCTGGTCAAAAGTGACCCGCATTCCCCCCGTGCTCATGCGTTGGGATCGGCGAGCTTGGCCCGAAGCGATTCCAATTCCCGGCGACGCGGCTCGTACAGATGTCGGATGGCGTGAGATTGCCACCACGTGATCCCCACAAAGCTCACCATCATCAGCATCACGATCAACGCATAGGACCAGGCGGAAACGTTGCTCAGATGGAAAAGCGCGGCGACACAAAGTCCGGCGGCCAGCCAGGCGGGAATCAAGCCCCACCAGAGAATGCTGCGCGCGACCTGAATCTGGAAACCGACATGTGCGATGGCGCGTTCAAGATCGCCCTGCATCGACAGCGCGAAAGGTTCCTCACGCCGCAGTTGACGACGCCGAGCGATCCACATGTAGGCTGCGCAAAAGAGCCACGCCGTGCCGGCCAGGCAAAATGCTACCGCATGCCAGGGAGCGATGGGCACCCGAACCCAGCGTGAGGTCGCGAGCCAGTCAGGATCACCCCACGTCAACAGGCCGCCCACGAACAGCATGGCCACGCCACAAAGGGCATTGACGAGGCTTTCCAAACCATGACGGCACGCCGTCCGGCGATGTTCTTCGTCCCGCCGGTGTCGTACTAGGTCGTGCAGCGCGGCTGCGTTGATAGCGTACAGCGGTTCCCGGTTCTGCGAATCCCAGATGATTTTCATTTCTTCAAAGTTCATGGTCGTTGGTCTCCTGTGATTTGATGATGAGTTGTGCCTTGATGCGATTGAGCTTCACGCCTACATGGCTTTCGCTGATGCCCAGGGTTTCCGCCATCTCACGGTAACTGAACCCGTCGAGGAGCAGCAAAGTGAGTGAGCGGTCAACGTGATCGAGTTGCACGATCTGCTCGTACAGCCAGTCGAGGCGCGGGTGGGTTGGTCGGGACTGCGGCAACAACACCTGGGCCTCGCTGTTCAGTGCGTGTGTGCGGTCGCGATTTCGGCGTTCCTTGCGGGACCACGCCAGAGCGGTGTTCAACGCCACCCGGTATAGCCACGTCGTCTCAGACGACTCGGCGCGGAATCGCGGAATCGAGCACCATACCTGGGTGATGATTTCCTGAAACAGATCGTCCTGATCGGGCGGCGTGAACGCGTAAGCCCGCACGACCTTGAACAGCAACCCGCGGTGCCGGCCGAGCCATCCGTCAAACGTCTGCTTCTGTGTGTGCTCGTCCATGCTCGTAATTCAATTCACTCCCATTGGTAGCGGGCAGCACCAGATTTCTTACAACGGTCCACAGAATTGCAAAATGCCGGAAGCCCTGAACGAGCGCTACCGCCCCGCACCGACTGGAACGTGGGATTCCGTGGCCCAAGCGCTCGACCGCAAACCTTATTGGTAGGCTTGAGCCAGCTTTTCAAGCTGACGCTTCTTCGGCAGCAACCGTCAGAAGCAAAACGAAGAGGTGACGCCGTGAGATCGCACCCAAAAAAGTGACCATTGGCGCCGGAGTTGCGGAAAGATGATGGTTTTAGTGAGGGCGAGTTCGATGGCAGCAAATCGTCAGCCGACGGTCTGCGGTCCCTTGCTTTTTCACGCGTTGGCTTCGTCGGTGTCCCGCGAAAGGATTCTACGCCCAGCCGCTGAATTGGTCGAGCTCAGGAACCGGTCTCAGCGATGGGGAATCGGCGAACTGCACCGCGATCGGCTCGCCGGGTTTGGTGCCCGGTTGCCGGCCTGGAAGCATTTTCGCACCGTGCGAATGTAAATGGGGCGCCTGAGTTTCACAGCCATTTCGTGGCGGCTCTCAAGGTATTGGCGGAAGTCCCTGATGAAGGGGGTGACCCGTCCGCCGGAGAGCTTGCGTACCCGGTGGGCGCCCGTTTTTACTGGCTGGACCAAAAATGGGTATCCCAGTCAGAGTCGTTGTGCCCCTGTGCGTATAGCCACAGGCTTAGAGTGTTACCGGACGGGTAAGGAGCCGTAAATAAATTAAGGTAGCAACAATGCTATACTTTATGCGGCTCGATGACGTAGTTCCATTCGCCATGAAATCGGCTTCGCCGAATGTTCACCGTCTCCAT
>Ga0209591_10003464_pt1 | contig 18276 bp, 10 predicted proteins | sample MAT01_FD_187207 | JGI IMG/M metagenome (GOLD analysis project Ga0209591, IMG submission 187207) | Freshwater microbial communities from Lake Fryxell liftoff mats and glacier meltwater in Antarctica - MAT-01 (SPAdes) (version 2) | ecosystem: Environmental > Aquatic > Freshwater > Ice > Liftoff... | reverse complement strand
CCAGTCTCATCACCTGCGGTATTCGCCAGACAGATTCTGTGTGCGTCTGGTTTGACGCTCGCCAGCATCGTGACCGCTTGCGGACCGTCGAACAGGGGTGCCAGTGACTCGGCGGTCGCGATGCGCTACGACTCGACGGCGGCAGGCAATTCGAGTCCGGACAGCGCCAGTGGAAGGACGCGCTCCCTGCAGCCTTCCTCGGAACAGCAGGGTGTACTCGACGCACTCGGCTCCCTGGGCGGCAAGCCCATCGAGACACTGACCGCCATCGAGGCACGGCAGCAGCCGTCTCCGACAGATGCCGTGATGGCTGTGCTGAAGAAGAACGGTGAATCGATTGCGCCGGAGACAGTCGGCAGCGTCGTCAATCGCACCATCCCGAGCACCGGAGGGGCGCTGCCAGTTCGCATCTACACTCCTGCTGGCGCTGGTCCATTCCCGGTTATCGTGTATTACCACGGTGGGGGTTGGGTGATCGCGACGAATGACACATACGATGGTTCAGCGCGTGCGCTGACCAATGCCGTGAATGCCGTCCTTGTTTCGGTCGAGTATCGCAAGGCTCCTGAGTACAAGTTTCCGGCAGCCCACGACGATGCATTTGCCGCATATGAGTGGGTGATCAAGAATGCTGGTTCGCTCAAGGGCGACCCTTCCAGAATCGCGCTCGCTGGCGAAAGCGCCGGCGGTAATCTCGCCATCGCAACGGCGATGACGGCTCGCGATGGCGATATGCCTGTGCCCCTGCACATTCTGGCCGTCTATCCGATCGCTGGCATCGATACGACGACGGACAGCTACACGCAGAATGCCGCCGCCAAGCCACTCAGTCGGCCAATGATGAATTGGTTCTTCAACATGTACGCTCCGACGCCGAAGGCGCGTCAGGATCCGCGCATCAATCTTCTGGGGGCGAATCTGAAGGGGCTGCCTCCGGTGACGATCATCTCGGCCGAGATGGATCCCCTTCGCACGGAAGGGGAGCAGCTCGCCGTACGCCTCTCCCAGGCAGGCGTGCAGGTCGAGCAACGGACGTTCCCAGGGACGGCACATGAGTTCTTTGGCCAGGGCGCAGTCGTTCCGCAGGCGAAGGAAGCGGTGAAGTATGGGGCGACCGGCATCAAGGATGCGTTTCAGAAGAAGAACAGATAGGAGATCATGAGCGTGCAGAACTATCCTCTTGCTGCGGACTTTCCGCGCACCGCCGCGATGGCCAGATACAGTTCATTACGGGCTGTCGCGGCGTGTATTCTCGCCGTGCTACTATCGGCGTGTCGTGAAACTGCTCAACTCTCGATCGCAGCTGGTACCGGTCCCACGCCTCAGTTGCCGAAGCCGGTGAAGAAGTTGATCCCAACCACCAATGTGGCGAAGGCGATCGGTTGGACGGCGGGTCAGGCACCAGCGGTCGCGGAAGGAATGATCGTCTCACGCTTCGCCGAAGGGCTGGATCATCCGCGGTGGCTCTACGTCCTGCCGAACGGCGATGTGCTCGTGGCCGAAACAAATGGTCCGAAGCGGCCGGAGGACGAAAAGGGAATCAAGGCGTTCTTCAAGCGTCGCTTTGTCAGGAAAGCTGGCGGTGCGACGCCGAGCGCGAACCGGATCACGTTACTTCGAGACGCCGACGGCGATGGTAAAGCGGAGATACGCGACGTCTTCGTTTCCAGCCTGAACTCACCGTTCGGAATGGCGCTGGTCGGTACTCACCTGTATGTCGCCAATACCGATGCGCTGATCCGCTTTCCGTATCAGCCAGGAGCCGTGAAGCTTGCGGCAGCCGGCGAGAAGGTGGTCGACTTACCGGGCGGTCCGCTGAATCATCACTGGACAAAGTCGCTGCTGGCCAGTGCCGACGGTTCGAAACTGTATGTCGGCGTCGGATCCAACAGTAACGCGGCAGAAAACGGAATCGACCGGGAGGCTGGCCGTGCCTCGATCTGGGAGATCACGCTCGCCACGCGAGCACATCGCGAATTTGCCACTGGGCTGAGGAATCCCGTCGGAATGGCACTCGAACCGGCGAGTGGCGCGTTGTGGACGGTCGTGAACGAGCGGGACGAACTGGGTAGCGATCTCGTACCTGATTACCTGACGGCGGTACGCGATGGAGCGTTCTACGGTTTTCCATATAGCTACTTCGGGCAGCATATCGACGATCGTGTCAAACCGCAGCGCGCCGACCTCGTGGCGACCGCGGTCGTTCCTGATTACGCGTTAGGTCCGCACACGGCGTCCCTCGGCCTCGCTGCTGCCCGAGGAAACAGTCTCCCTGCGCGGTTTGCGAATGGGATGTTCATCGGTCAGCACGGGTCCTGGAATCGGTCGCCGCGCAGTGGCTACAAGGTGATCTTCGTGCCATTCGACAGTGGGCGGCCAGCCGGAGTTCCACTGGACGTCCTGACAGGCTTTCTCACCGCTGACGGCGAAGCGATGGGCCGGCCGGTTGGCGTGGTGGTGGACCGGGCGCGGTGCATTGCTCGTCGCTGACGACGTCGGAAACGTGATCTGGCGAGTGAGTAAAGCGCCGATAGCGAGGCCGTGACGACCGCTGAAAGCGGAATGCTATTCGAGGGTTGGGCGCAGCGCTGACTCCGGTCGTCTGGTCAAACGCTGCACCCTGCGCCTTCTCGATCATTTCAGCGTGACTGCGATCCCCTCGCTCGGTGCAAGCTGGTTCACCATTTGCGCGACGGACGCGCCTATGGCCTGCCCTGCGGTGATATCGAAGCGGTAATGCAGCCCCGCGTAGATCCGGGCCTCACCAGCCTCCTGAATCCGCGCTGCGATGTCAGCGCTGGCGGTGGGAAAGTTTGCAGCCAGCACGCCACCGGAAGACGCCGAGAAACAGGAGTGTGCCGAGGGCCACGCCGGAAAGTTCGGGCGGCCGACGGGCGTGCTGATCGCTGGATCTGCCTGGTTCGGTCGGATGTACCAGAACGCATACTTCGCTTCCCAGCATGAGATCATCGCATCCATCGCTGCCATGTGAATCAGCGCAAACAGGCGAGCGGTGCGCAACTCGGAGTAGAGTGCCGCGTTGGCGAGTTCAAACCCATAGTCCGACCAGATCCCAACTGCACCGAGGGTCCCGGTCGTGATTCCCCAGAACTGAGCGGTTTTCAGCTGTTCGGGAGTTCTCGTATCGGACAACCGACGGACTTCGGCGAGCGCCACGCGCTCCTCGGTCGAACCGAATGGCGGTGGTGAAACGGGACGAAACTGTGAACCACTCGTGAGGAACCAGCCACGGGCCTCGCCCCAACGCGGAGAGAGGGGCTGCGCGGGCGGCGGGGCGCTGGTCCAGATTCCGGGGCCTGTCTGCGCCGGACCTGCCCACACGAGATCAGTGCGGTCAGTCGCCGCAGACGCGATCACACCAGCGCCGATCCGCGCACCAGCCGTCACACCGTTCGTGAATCGGGTGATGCATTCTGCGGAAAGCGCAGACACGCGCGCTCGTTCTGATGCGCTCGCAGAATCGATCGGTGCAAGATCGAGGGGGTACAAGCTTGTCAGCACCGCGCTCACCGCTCCGCCGGCGGCGCCCACGGGTGAGACACTGCCACCCTTTTGTTCGGCGTCGAGTGCACTTACTTCTGCGTTGTAGAGCGCGACGCTCACCAGCGCGACATGTCGAGCTAAACGCAACGGTCCCGGCTCGCGCCGCGCAATGATGTCGCGCGACACGCGATACCATCGCTCGGATACGGTACGGTTGGCGCCCTGCGCGAGAGGCAGGTCGCACTTGTCTGCGAGAGACGGCTCTGGGCCGTCGTTACAGGCGCCGATCAGGCCGAGCAAAATGACCAATGCCGGCAGGCGCAAGTGTCTAGTCATGGACGCTCCGTGGTCCGGGCGGTGCATTGCGCGACGCGCATTGCCCGAAACCGGGATAGTGGGTACTCTTTCGGCTGGGCGCCGAGTGGACGTACACAGACGCGGTGAATCGGTGCGAAACTCGCCACGCGCTGCCGGAGACGTACGATGGACGTGCCGCCTTCCAACGGTTCGGAACGACCGCCTCCTCCATCTGACGCGGTAACGACGTCCTCGATGGACGCAATGCTGGCCGATGTCTACGGCGAACTCCGGGGTATCGCACACCGTCAGTTGCGCGCGGAGCCCGATGGGCACACGCTCAGTACCACGGCGGTCGTGCACGAGGCCTATCTGCGACTGTCGAACCAGGACGCGACGCGCGGCGCCAATCGCGCACAGTTTCTCGCCCTTGCGTCGCGAACGATGCGACGGGTGCTCATCGACTACGCCCGTCAGCATCTCGCCGACCGTCGCGGTGGATCGGAGGTCCGTCACATCTCGCTCGATGCACTCATGTCGACAGACGCTGGCGCGCTCGCCGTCAGCGACCGTGCCGATGTCCTGGTCGCCCTTGACGACGCCCTTTCGGAACTCGCGGTACTCGATGCACGGCTCGCACGAGTGGTCGAGTGCCGATTCTTTGCCGGTCTCACCGAACAGGAAACATCCACCGTGCTCGGTGTCTCACCACGCACCGTGGCGCGCGACTGGCTGGTTGCGCGCGCCTGGCTGCGCGATGCGTTACGCGATGTCGATGCCTGAGCCGACAGGAAAAGATCGGAGTGACAGCTCCGCGACGCGGTGGTCGCAGATTCGCGTGATCGTGGACGCGGTGCTGGACGCACCTCGCGACTCGCGTGACGCGCTGATCGCGGAGCGTTGCGGCGCGGATGATTCGCTGCGCCACGACGTGCTCCAGCTTCTGGCGAGCTGTGACGCCATGGCCGACACACCGGCCTTTCTCGAAACTCCCGCCGATTCACCGCTGACCCACTGGGCTGACGCGTCGCTGAGAGCTGGAATGATACCACCCGCTTTGCGCACGATGTTCGGTGAGCGGTACACCGTCGAACGCACGATCGGTGAAGGCGGCATGGCGATCGTTCTGCTCGCACACGATCATCGCCTCGATCGTCGGGTGGCGATCAAGATCATGAAATCAGGCTCAGCGCCTTCGGCCAGTCGCGCACGCTTTCTCGAGGAAATTCGACTCACGGCGGGGCTGCAGCACCCAGGCATCGTGCCGATCTTCGACGCCGGCGAGGTGGACGGTTGCCTCTTCTTCGTCATGCCGGTGCTCGCTGGTGCCACATTGCAGGAGCAGATCGAGCGCGAGGGGCGACTGCCGATTGGGTGGGCAGTGGCCATTGCCCAGAGAATCGCCAGCGCTTTGGACTACGCGCACCGTCAGAGCGTGGTACATCGCGATCTGAAGCCGGCAAACATCCTGCTGCAGAACGGCGAGCCGATCGTGGCCGATTTCGGGATCGCTCTCGCCCTCTGGCGCTCGCGAGACGAACGCATGACGGGATCCGGGTTCGCGATCGGCACTCCGGGCTACATGAGCCCGGAGCAGGTATCGGGTGAGCTGACAGTCGATTGCCGCACCGATGTGTATGCGCTGTCGTGCATCCTTTATGCAATGCTCGTCGGTCATCCACCGCATACCGGCGACTCCGCGCAGGCGATACTTCAGCGCACTACCGGTACCGACGCGCCGTCGGTGCTCAGTGAGCGCGCTGAGGTACCGGTTCATATCGCTGCTGCAATTGCGCGAGGGCTCGACCGGAATTTCTCTGCGCGATTCGACTCGGCTGGCGACTTCGCACGCGCCCTCGAGCAACCGGAGCAGGAGGGGTCGGCAGCATTCGAAGAGCGGCGCGCGGATGGCCATCGCCGTATACCGAAGATGCTGTCGATCGGCGCGGCTGCTCTACTGGCGGCGATCGTGATCGGAGCTCTCGCGCGACGAACGACAGGCAAAACTGACTCTGCCGGTGCACAACCGGCGAAATTCGCCCTCACCACACTCCTCGACAAGAGCCTGGGCAGTCGCGTCGCTCTGACACCGGATGGCAGCGCCATCCTCTACACCGGTGCCGCGGCGTTCGATCGATCGGCGATGTTGCGTCCGATCGGTGAGCTGAATGCTCATCCGCTCGTGGGAAGCGCCGGTGCGACCAATCCGTTCTTCTCGCCCGACGGTCGCTTCCTCGCGTTCTTCACCGCCGACGACCGCCTGAAGGTGCAATCAACGACGGGTGGCCCAGCGCGCGATCTGGCAGGCGGGTTTCGCTTCAGTGATGGAGCGTGGGGCGTCAACGACGTCCTGGTGATCGATGGATACGCGTCATCGCTCTCGCGTGTGAGTGCCAGGGGAGGCCCGGTCGTGCAGATCACCGAACTCGACTCAGCACGAGGCGAAACAATCCATTCGCAGCCGTTCATCACCCCTGATGGGAGATTCGCGCTCTTCCGCGTGCGTACCAATGCACTCGGCCCTGGAGTCTCGCCTGGCGAACTCGCAATCGCGCCACTCGATACGCTCGTCACGCGGCCTGTGAGGCATAAGTTGCTCGGACTGCGCATCAGCAGAATCGTGACGATTCTCGATGGACTTCTGCTGTATTCCGGTCCTGCAGGCACCGACCTGTTGGCCGTACGCTGGAACGAAGAGACGAATCGGACGGAAGGCTCGCCAGTGCGTGTGCTCGAGGATCAGGAGGCCGATTTCACCTCGGTCTCCGTGGCGCGCAACGGCACGCTGCTCTATCTGCGGGGGCGCGATCGTAACAGGATCGTGCTCCGTTCGCCCACCGACGACAGTCCTGTGAATGTGTCGGAGCCCGGAATCGGGATCATGAATCCACGCGTATCACCAGACGGTCGCCGCGTGGTGTATCACGCGCAGTCGGGTGACGGCAACGATATCTGGATTTCTGATCTTTCAACGCAGACGCGGACGCGATTGACGACCAGCGGGGATGCCGTGTCGCCCACCTGGATGCCCGATGGGCGACGGGTGCTGTTCATGTCCACGCGCGATGGTTCGCTGGCGTTCTGGATTCAAGACGCAGATGGTGTCGAGCCCGCAATCAAAGTCGTACGCGAGAAGGGAATCTTTGCTCCGACCGTCACCCCTGACGGCATGACCATCGTGTTTCAACGGGAGACTGCCGAAACGTGGTCGTTATGGTCGTCTGCAATCGGTGCACCCAATCGTACTGCGCCGCTCTTTGCAGAACTGCGTAATGCGTACATTCCCGCCGTGTCACCCGACGGCCGTTGGCTGGCGTACGCTGGGATCGATGCCGGATCATATCAGGTCTTTGTCCGGCCCCTTGGTGCGCCGGGAGCCGTGGTGCAGATCTCCGACAGCGGTGGCACCGAGCCCGCCTGGTCGCAGGATGGGCGGCAGCTGTTCTACCGCAACGGTGAGCGGATGCTGGCCGCCCGAGTTGAATACGACGGGCGATTCACGCTGCGCTCGCGCCGGACGCTCTTCACCGGTGACTATCAGGGGGGTATGCCGCACCGGAATTACGATGTACTCCCCGATGGCCGATTCATCATGGTGAGCACGGTGGCGGCGCAGCCGTTGCAGACGGTGGTGGTGGTGAACTGGGTGGCAGAAATGCTTGAACGACTGCGTGCGGCGGGCATCCCAGCCAAGGCGCCGGAGTAAGCACTTCGGAGCTTCCGTCAGCTTCAATCACAAAGACCAAAGTTCACGGTCATCCCGTGAACCAAAAAACGCGGCGACGCCTGCTGAGGATCGGAGATGCATCGCAGAATTCTCATTCTCTGGCTTCGCCGCCATGAGCAGATCGAAGAAGTAGGAATTCGAGCCCTTAAACCTACGCCACCGAGTCCAACGAAGAGGCCTTCGAGCTCATCAGACTTACCAACATCGGCATCGCGACGATGTAAGCCGGACTGGACAACACCGCACGTCACTCGAGGCCGGTGCAACGCGATTGCACCGGCCTCCTTTTTGCTTCTCCTGAACGTCAACAGAAAGCGATGACCAATGGACCATCAGTGGCCATTGCTACCCTACATCGTGACAGTCATGGGCAGATGTCGAGTTTTGGCGACACTCAACGCGGCCGATACCTTCTCGGTGGGTTAGCCTTCAACGTGCGATCGGGGCACGCAGCACGCATCGTCATGCTCGTTTATGCAGTGCATCGTGCGTGACTCGCCGAGCGCGGCTGTGCTCAAGGAAACCGGTAGTAGCTTCCATGAGTCCTGTGCGACTCGAACGTCTCGCGGATACTTATCACGGATGCAAGGACGCAGCGATGACCAGACGCTCCCCCACAACCATCGCAGGAAAGCTGAGCGGGCTGAACAAATGCCTGACCGGCATCAAAGGCTTTGACGAAATATCCGAGGGTGGTATTCCAAGAAACCGGATTACGCTGCTCAGCGGCAGCACCGGAACCGGAAAGACATTACTCGGCATCGATTTTCTGATCAGCGGAACGACGAAGTACAACGAGCCCGGCGTCTTCATGTCGTTTGAGGAAAGTGAAGCCGAACTATTCGAAGATGTCGCATCGCTTAATTTTGATCTGCAGAACCTCGTCGCTGACCGGAAGCTTCTCCTCGAGTATGTGGTCCTGGCGCGGAGCGACATGGCGTCTGCCGGCGAATTCAATCTGGAAGGGATCTTTGTGCGACTCGAGCTGGCGATCGACGCCATCGGTGCCAAACGCGTCGTACTCGATTCAATTGACTCTTTATTCGCCGGCGTGACGGATTTCGGAATACTGCGCCTCGAAATCAAGCGTCTGTTCCGATGGCTCAAGGACAAGAAGGTGACCGCCCTCGTCACTGGCGAGACCACGCAGGGTACGTATACTCGGCATGGATTGGAAGCGTATATCTCCGATTGCATCATCTTCGTGGATAATCGTGTTCACGATCAGATATCGACCCGTCGCATGCGTGTCATCAAGTACCGCGGTTCGAATCACGGCACCAATGAGTATCCGTTCGTGATCGACAAGAACGGGTTATCAGTGATTCCCATTACATCGGCGGGACTCGATCAACCCGGGACAGCCGAGCGACTGTCGACCGGCATCCCTTCATTCAGTGCACTGTTCAACGGCGGCGGATATACGCGAGGCAGCACGATTCTGATATCCGGGACGGCGGGCACGGGGAAGACAAGCCTGGCGGCGGCCTTTGCGGTGGAAACCTGTAGCCGCGGCGAACGTTGCCTGCTGTTGTCGTACGAAGAATCTCCCGAGCAACTCATGCAGAACATGACTTCCATTGGAATGGATCTGGCGCCCCTGGTCGAGAGTGGATTGCTGTCGATCGTGTCAACCAGGCCATCGTTCTTCGGCCTCGAAATGCATTTGCTCGATCTGTACAAGATGCTCGACGCACTCAAGCCGCGGGCTGTCATCATCGATCCGCTCACCAGTCTGATTGGTCAGGGCAACCAGCTGGAAATTCAATCGATGCTGACGCGTATGATCGATGCGCTCAAATCCAGAGGGATCACGGGGTTGTTTACGGGCCTCGTGTCGTCGACCGAACCGAATGACACGAGTGGTGAGATCGGCGTCTCTTCGCTGATCGACACCTGGATCGTGGTGCGTCAGCTGGAAGAAAGTGAGGGACTCAAACGCACTCGTGGACTGTATATCGTCAAGTCCCGTGGCATGGGGCATTCCAGCGATGTGCACAAGCTTGTGCTGAGTGACAGCGGAATGACGGTGACGCCGATGGATGCCAGCGCTACCGCAGGCGCTAAGCAGAGGAGAAAGATCGGCAAGGCGACCGCCGAACCCGGGCCGTAATCCGATGCCAGAAGCCACCCTCTTGCACGCACCACGAGAATGAACAGCACGCGCCCGAGTTACATCGTGGGGGTCGGGGGCTCCGCCGGAGCGCTCAACGCCTACAAGGTGCTGTTGGAGTCCTTGACGGTTGACACCGGCATGGCTTTCGTCATTATTTCCCACATGACCCCGGATGCGCACAGTCAGCTTGCGCTGATTCTGGCTCGGTGCTCGACCATGCCAACCGTGGTGGCTTCGTCGGGGATGCCGATATGGGCCAATTGTGTCTACGTGATTCCGGCCGATGCCGATCTCGAAATCGATGACGACACGCTCATTGTCATTTCGCCGCGCAGCAGACGAAACAAGCAGGTCGACATATTCTTTGCGTCGTTGGCTTCGGCGATGGGCAGGCACGCCATCGGCATCGTCTTCTCAGGGTATAATGGCGACGGCACCCTTGGCGTTCAGCGTATCAAGGAGCAGGGGGGCACGACGTTTGCGCAGGACTCGTCGGCGGAAGTGGACAGTATGCCGACGAGCGCACAAGCGTCGACGTATGTCGACTTTGTGCTGGCGCCGGACAAGATTGCTGAGGCGCTGATACAGATTGGGTCGCGCTATGTTCAATCCGTGTGACGCCTGATCTGCACTCACGGGGCATTCCGTCGGCCGACACCCCCTCCTGCCGTGCGCCACGGTACTTCGGCGACACCACACTAGCGTGCATGTGGCTTGAGGCTCCCCAGAATTGTTCGAAGCGTCGCCAGATTCACCGGCTTCGTCAGATGATGGTTGAAGCCGAATTCACGCGTCCGGCGCCGATCTTCGTCCGTGCCCCAGCCGGTCAGGGCGATGATCACGATCTGGCTGCCCCACGGCTGCAGGCGCATCTGTCGGCAGGCCTCGTACCCGTTCATCGTCGGCATGGCGATGTCCATCAGCACCACGTCGGGATGAAACGTTTCGCACGCCAGTACCGCTTCCTCGCCGTCGCGAGCGGTCAGCGTATCGTTGCCGAGCAGTTGGAGCATGGTTGCCATGGAATCGCCGGCGTCGTAGTTGTCGTCCACGACCAGCACGCGCAAGGTCGTGACGGCCGACTGCTCGACTGCCTCGAGCGGTACGACGGGCGTGACGATATCCGGTATGACGGGTAGTCGCACGAGAAACTCACTGCCCTGACCCTGACCGGCACTGCGGGCTTCAATGAGTCCGCCATGCATTTCGACCAGCCCCTTCACGAGCGCCAGCCCAATCCCAAGTCCGCCAGTGGTCTTCTCCAGCGCCCGATCCACCTGACTGAACATCTCGAAGATCTGCCCCGTCATGTGCGACGGAATGCCGACGCCGGAGTCGGAGACCGAGACCACGACATCGGACCCATCGCGCACCGATGTCACCGTGATTTTTCCGCTGGTTTCAGTGTACTTGGCGGCGTTCGTGAGCAGGTTCGTAAAGATCTGCACCAGTCGCGTCACATCACCGTCCAGATAGATCGTCTCTGAGACGGGAATGACGGTCAGTTCGTGCTCACGCTGGCGGATCAGCGTGGCGGTGGCCTCGACGGCTGCGTCCAGGACGAGGGCCAGTGACACGCGCTCACGTCGCAAAAACAGCTTGCCGTTGGTAATGCGGGAAACATCCAGCAGATCGTCAATGAGACGCACCATCTGGTTGACTTGTCGATCCATGATCTCGATCGGCAGGTTCGCAGTCGGCTGACCGACCTGCGACAATTTCAGAATTTCCACGGCGTTCTGAATAGGCGCCAACGGGTTGCGCAGTTCATGGGCAAGCGTCGCCAGAAATTCATCCTTCCGACGGTCTCCCGCTCGGAGCGACTCCTCCAACTGCATCCGATCGGTGATGTCGGTGGTGACACCGAGGACAGATCCCATTCTCCCGTGGGCATCGAATTCCGGTACGACACAGGTCGAGTACCGACGCGGCCCGGCAACGCCGGCGTACGTATAATCAATCAACGTTTCCTTGGCACTGGCGAATACCAACTGTATCGCCGACTCCCACTGTCCGCAGAGCGGTACGGGCCATCCCAACTGGCGGTGGGTTTTCCCCACCATTTCCTTTACGGAGAAACCGGTCGCACGCTCCACCGCGGTATTCACAAACAGGTGGCGATACTCCCGGTCGAGCCGCGTCAACATGTCCGGGGTGTTGTCGGCCAATGACTGCAACTCACGTTCCCGACTACGAAGGAGCGACTGGGCCGCTCGCGCTTCCGTGACGTCCAGATTCGTCCCCACCAGCCACTCGGTTTCACCCGCGGAATTTGTGCGTACGGTTTCCACCGCCTGGATGTACCGACTGGCCCCGTCACTCCCACGCCTGATGCCGAATTCGCGTCGGCTCTTACCCGATGTGCGTGCCGTCTCGCGCAGCAATTCGAGTTGGGTCGGCAAGTCCTCGGGTGCGACACGTTCGCACCAGTCGCTGAATTCCACGAGGCCATCAGCCGTGGGCTGCATCCCGTAGATCTGAAACATCTGAGGATCCCATAGCACCTGATTTGTGATCACGTTCCACTGCCAGATACCCACCGCCGTGGCCTCGGTGGCCAGGCGCATTCCCTCTTCGCTTTGCCGGGCGGCGCGCTCGGCCTGGACACGCCCGGTGATGTCGTTGAAATAGCATACGAGTCCGCGCTCGCCATCGGGCAGCAGAATGCGGCGCACCTGCCAGTCGTAACTTTCCTCGACGTTGAGATCCGCGCGTTCGTGCGTAAAACTCGGTGCGGCATACCCCTCACCGGTTTCCAGCGTGTGGCGAAAGATTGCGAGGTGCTCATTCGCGATCGGAGTGGGCCAAAACGCGTGTACGATCTCAACAAAATCACGGCCGATGATCGGTTGCAGTGCCGCGAAGGAGGGCAGCGCACGCGAGTTCACGTGTTGGACGTGCAGCTGCGCATTCAACGTGTACACACCCATCGGTGCCTGCTCGATGACCGACAGAAACAATTCCCGGTTCTGTCGCACGGACTCCTCGGCCAGCTTTCGTGCCGAAATATCCTCGATGGCCAGCAGGATACGTTCGGGCACGCCGAAAGCACTCTCGAGCCGACGGGCATTCAACAACATGGTGCGCGCACCGATATCCACAAACTCGTGTGTCACCTCAAACCCAGTGAACACGTCGTCGCGCGGAATGATCTCTTCCAGCAGCGCGCGCAGTTGCGGGATGTTCCACTGCCCACCACCGATCTCGTAAATGAGGCAGCCTTCTGTCGCGGCTGGTTTCACGCGAAAGGTCTCGTAGAACGCTTCATTGGCCGTGTTCACGCGAAGATCCTCGCGCAGTACAAGCAATGGCACCGGCGCCGTGCGCAGGATGGCCTCGGCGTAGTCGCGCTCGTCCTCGGCCGCGCGCTCACTGCGCTTGATCGAAGTGATATCACTCAAGACCAGCACCACGCCGTCAATCTTGTTATCCAACGTAAGATACGGTCGTGCGCGCAGGCTGTACCAATACCCGTCCTTGTCCTGTACCTCGGCTTCGTGAAAGCCCAGGGTTTCCACGACATCGGCCAGTAACGTTTCGAGAGTTGGCAGGTCGAGATTGTGCCGGATGCTTCGGATGGCACGCCCAACGTCGGCACTCACGAGGTTGAAGATCTTCACCGCGGCCGGTGTGAAGCGGCGAATGACCAGATCACGCGACAGCAACAGAATGGCGGTATGAATACCGACCTGCACATTGTTGAGATCGGCGTTGATGCGGTTCAATTCAAGATTGCGGCCGACCATTTCATCGTTGATCGTGGTCAGCTCTTCGTTGGTCGACTCCAGCTCCTCCCTCGAAGTTTCCAGCTCCTCGTTCATGCTCTGCAGTTCTTCATTGGCGCTCTGCAGCTCCTCGCTGGACGCCTGAAGTTCCTCGTTCGCCGCTTCATTCTGCTCCTGGATGGTCTGCAGATAGTCGCGCGTCTCGGCCAGTTCACGCTCGAGTTCCGCCACGCGGCTGGCCACCTCGCGCCTGCCGGCTGGCATTCGTGGTACTGATACCTGTGCAGCGCCAGTCGACGAGGCCCCTCCCTCCAGAAAGAGAATCAGGAAGCACGGCTCCTTGACGTTCCGGAGCGGAATGACCTGCAGGGAGATTGCTCGCGTGCCGCCGTCGTATCGTACGAGCACATCGTCTCGCCGCACCGGCTTGTGTTCACGCTTGGCTTTGCTGATGGCCGCTCGCAGCGGCATCATCAGACCGTCGCGCGCCATCTTCAGAATGTCAAAGCTGGCTTTTCCCATCGGCGGTTCGAGGTATGCGCCGGTGGAGCCGCGGAACTGCAATACTTGCCCCTCAGCATCAATGAGGACGCCAGGCGGTGCAAATTGACTCACCGACACACGGTCGGCTTCCCGTTGTGCATTGAACTCACCACGTTGCGCGTTGACGTCGTCACGGTCGCCGTCTGACAAAGCTTGATCGCCAGCCAGTGGTCCCCGCGTGCGTCCGGCCGTCACAGGCACCGTGTCACGGAGAGTTGGTGACGGCACGCGGAAGGCCGGCGTCACTGCGGCCTTCCGCGAGAAAATCTTCTGCTTCTTGTCGGCGGGCTCAAACAACTCCGTAAACGGCCCAATCGATTCGCTGGCGCCAAGAAACAGGAAACCACCGGGCTTGAGCGCGTAATGAAATGCGGGGAAAATCTTCCTTTGCAATTCCGGTTCCAGATAAATCAGCAGGTTACGACAGGTGACGAGGTCCATGCGTGAAAACGGTGGATCACTCATCACATTCTGCCGTGCAAACACGACCTGCTCCCGTAGCGTTTTCGTCACGCGGTAGCCGCCGTCCTCCTCAACAAAGAACCGCCGAAGTCGCTCGGGCGAGATGTCCTGCGCCAGCGATTTTGCGTACAGACCGTGTCGCGCCTTCTCGAGCAGCGCCTCATTGAGGTCAGTCGCAAAAATCTGCAACCGTGCGCCGCGCGCGTCGTCGACAACCGCTTCCGCGAAGGTCATCGCCAGCGAGTACGCTTCCTGACCTGTCGAGCAGCCCAACACCCACATCCGTACCGGCTCATCGCGCACACGCTGGCTCAACAATCTCGGAAACACGTTGCGTTTGAGCGCATCGAACGCTTCAGGATTGCGAAAGAAACTGGTCACGCTGATCAATACATCGGAGTATAGCGCGTCCAGCTCCTTGGTGTTGCCTTTCAGGAACACGGCGTATTCAGCCAGTGTTTCGTGCTTGTTGAGCACAAGGCGACGCGTGACACGTCGCTGAATGGTGCTCGACTTGTACAGCAAAAAATCGACGCCGCAGTGATTGCGCAGCAGGTGCAGAACTTTCCGGAAATCATCCTGCACCGTGCCTGGTGCGGCTGCGGTTCCGGCTGCAGCCTCCTGTTTCGCCTGACGCGATCCGGTGCGGGGCGTTCCGTGCCCGCCCGACGCCAGCGGCGCATCGGGGCTTTCCTGCTGATTGGCTTCGCGCTCTGCTTCCGACGGTATGTCCGGCGAGGTGGCCGCAAGGCGGGATACACCTTTCCCCGTTTCCTCGACTACAGCGGTGTTGCCTGCTGCGGTCGAATATAACGGTTGGTTCACCGCGTTGAGCACTGCCGGATGTTTCGCAATACGTGTCAGTTCCGCGGCCATTTCCGGCGGAGACAACACGAAGTCGACGCATCCCGCCGCAATCGCACTTCGCGGCATTGAGTCGTACTTCGCCGATTCATCCTGCGCGAACGTCAGACCACCTTCGGCCTTGATCGCCTCCAGACCCAGCGTGCCGTCACTGGCGGTGCCCGATAACACGACGCCAATGGCACGTTCGCGTTGATCCTGCGCCAGCGCTTCGAAAAAGACATCGATCGATCGCGCTGGACCGCGTACCTTCCCGCGCGGCGTCAGCTTCAGCACACCGCCGACGATCGCCATTTGCACATTCGGCGGAATGACGTACACCGTATTCCGTTCGACGGGCATATTCTGCGTCACCTCATGCACTGGCATCGAGCTCGAGCGTGCCAGCAGCTGCGTCAACGCACTCTCATGCACCGGATCGAGATGCTGGACGAGCACGAAGCCCATCCCGGTATCGGCGGGGAGCGCGCGCAACAACTCCTGAAAGGCTTCGAGTCCACCTGCCGAGGCGCCTACGCCAACGATCGGGAATGGTGCGTTGATGGTTTGCTCGGGTGGCGCAGACTTTTTCGTCGCGCGGACGCGTAGCTTGGACGCGGGCTTCGGAGCATGCACTGCTGCCTGTTTCAGGTTGCCTTTCTTCACGCGGCCGTATCCGGCTGGCTGCTGCGGACCGGGTGGAATACCGACCGGCTCAACACTTCCAACCACGACGATGCTGCCAACCTCTGCATGTAACGTGCTCCGTATTTGAATCACTGCGCATAAGTGTCATCGGCTTTGGTCGACCCGCTTCCGTAAATCCGGTGGGGTTGGGATTCCAGGCCCATGTGGATGGTACGGCATGGAGCGGTTTGAAGGCGAGACGGAGTTGACGTGGAGTTGGATTGCAGCGCGCGGCGGGTACACGCCGGGGTTGTCGAGACACTCGACCGGCACCCAGCGAGTGGGCTCCGAACATTAACAAGAATGCACTATTGAAGTGAACGGGGCGACTCGCGGTGATCCAGCGCGTCCAGGCCGGGATAACAATCGCGGATGTGCCGCGGTTTCATATCTGAGGTCTGATGGCGCCGACCCAACTGTGGGTGAGCCGTTGGGTGACCCCTGGCGCTTCAAAAACAAAGCGCCCCGTCCGAGAAATCAGGCGGGGCGCATCTCTTTGTGATTCAACGATGTAGCAAGAGCGGGAGACGGGACTCGAACCCGCGACATCAAGCTTGGAAGGCTAGCGCTCTACCAACTGAGCTACTCCCGCGTCCCTGAACGATATCGGACCCGCGCGCCCCCGACAAGCCGCAGCGCCCGCCCATGCCCCGCCCATGCCCCGCCCATGCCCCGCCCATGCCCCGCCCATGCGCCGCTGATGCCTACCGCCGCCCGCCCTTCCCCGCCACCCGCACCAGCGTCCGGTAGATCATCTCGGTCCCTTCCGACAACGATTGCAGACTCACCCGCTCGTCATTCCCGTGCATCCGACGCAACTCGTCGTTCGTGATCGGATAGGGATAGATGCCGTACACCGGAACCCCCCGTGACCGCCACGCCGCTGCGTCGGTGCCGGCCTGAAACAGATACGGCGTCACCTCCGCCGTCGGCCACTGTGCCTTCGATTCCGCCGCCAGCGCGCGATACAGCTCGGTCTCCAGCGACGACGGCGCGATGCGCGAGGCGAGGGGCGGAGACGGCGGCGTACCCGGCGCACCTGGCGCACCTGGCGCACCTGGCGCTGCCGGCGCTGCCGGCGGCGCGGCCAGTGCCACCGTCACCCGCGGGTCGTTCACCAGGCGCTCGATCAACGTCACCATCTCCCTCGGATCGGTGCCTGGAATCAGGCGCAGATTCAGCGTGGCCTGCGCCGATCCGGGAATGACGTTGGTGCGGAAGCCACCACTGATCATGACCGGCGCGATGGTGTTGCGCATGATGGCGTGCAGCAGCGGATCACGCGAAATCACGCTGTCGGCGGCGTGCACTGCTGATGGCGATCCGTCAACGAGCTGCCGGAACCAGCGACTCGTGTCACCCGTGCTGGTGTTGGCGAGCGTGCGGAAGAACATCCGTGTCTCGTCAGTCAGCTGCACCGGCGTCTCGTGAGCGCTGATCCGCGCAATGGCCGCCCCCAATGATGCGATCGCATTGTCGGGCAGCGGCATCGACGAATGCGTGGACGTGCCTGTCGACGTGAGCGTGATGCCAACCACCGACTTGTCCGCCGTCGAGATGCTCACGTAGCGCACACGCTGTGCGTCATCCTTGATCACCCACCCCCCTTCGTTCAGCGCGAACTCCGCATCCATCGACGCCCAGTGCTCACGGGCCAGCCAACTGGTGTTCATCGGCGCACCTTCTTCATCGGCCTCCGCCATGAAGATCACGTCGCGCGCGAGCGGGACTTTGCGTTCCGCAAGCCGCAACACAGCGATCGCAAACACCGCCATGCCACCCTTGAAGTCGATCGCGCCACGACCGTACACATGGCCGTCGCGAATGACTCCCGCGAATGGATCGAGCGACCACTTCTCACGTTCGACACCCACCACGTCGGCATGCGCCGCCAGCAGCACGGGACGCCTGCTCCCGTCTCCCTTGAGCCGCGCGATGAAATGCACCTTCGCCGAATCAGGCGTGGGAATGATCTCGACAGTGAAGCCGGCAGCGCGAAAACGTGGCGCGAGCAGGTCGGCCAACGCCTGCGTCCTACCGGGGGGATTGCTGGTATTGATCCGTATCAGCTCGGACAGCAACGCCGCCGTGGGATCGACGGCAGGCGCCTGCGCGCCGACAGGTGCGGACGAGAGCATCAGCAGCATTCCTGCCGCGAGCGTGAGGTCGCCGAACAGCTGTGGAATCTTTCGCATCGGGGAGAAATACTCCGCCGTCACGCGATTCGCCAGCGCGCACCACCGGCTATCGCGACCGGCGCGAACTGAGACCGCTGACTGCCGCCGCACACTGCGAGCGCGCGCTGCCAGTCCTCACTGCCAGCGCCTACTGCCAGCGGAAAATGCGCAGCGCCACCGCCAGACTCACCACCA
>Ga0209591_10003462_pt1 | contig 18282 bp, 11 predicted proteins | sample MAT01_FD_187207 | JGI IMG/M metagenome (GOLD analysis project Ga0209591, IMG submission 187207) | Freshwater microbial communities from Lake Fryxell liftoff mats and glacier meltwater in Antarctica - MAT-01 (SPAdes) (version 2) | ecosystem: Environmental > Aquatic > Freshwater > Ice > Liftoff... | reverse complement strand
GCCCACTCGAAAGGGTAACGGCGATGGGCCGGCCGATTGCGCGTGTAGTGTACCAGCTTGGCTCAGCGCCACAGCGCACAGCGCCAGCACCTTCACGACGCGTCGTCTACGACGTTCGATTCGAAATAGCAGGAGCATGGCACCGATCCACACGACTATGGCACTCGCACGTGAAAGAATGGACGGGAACAGCTGCAGCTCAGGGATGCCGCGCGGTCCCGGGCGCCCCTGAGATCGGATCACCGGATTGAGGTACAACGTGTTGCCCCCGCTGGTTCCAATCACTCGTGCATAATGGTCACTCGGCTGGAGGACGTACGAGATCATCGCCGTGCCCTTCTCACGGGCGCGAACGACTCCACTGTCGGTGATCACCTGGATCTCCTGCATCGGGCGATCGAACCGGGTTGTGATCGTGTCGCCGTGAACTGTCACCGACAGTAACGACGCCGCGGCGCTGTCAATCGACCCTGCGACCACATACATCTGACCGGCGCGCAACGCGGCGAGAATATCGACGGGTCGTTTGCCCGGCGCGTTGATCACCGTCCACACTACCCCCACTTCGCCCGCCCTGGTCACATCGTGTGAGTCATCGTTGCCAATGGCCCAGATCGGATTCCCGCTGGTCAGCACAGCATCCCACCATGCCGACGCGTCGCTCCAGTGGCTGCGCACTTCGAGGAGGTCAAAGCCGCCGAGCCGCGCGAGTTGCGCCGTATCGTAGCCGAGCCGCAGGTACGGGTGGGCGACGGTAGTGAGAGCCGCGCTGTCGTGGAGCCGCGCCAGCAGATACTGTTTCGCATGCGTGGTCTGCCAGAATGGAATGTCAGCGTTGACGACGCGACGCGCGCCGATGACGAGCTGATGGGTCTTGCGAATGCTGAAGCCATGCTCGTACACGGGCAGGAACAGCGAGTCGCCAGCGGCGCGCGTGATCAGGTGATAGTTGGAGATACCGATCACGTCGTAACCGCGGGCTGCATACGCCGCGTAGACGCTATCGGCCGATTGATGGCCAGACGTCAGGCCACCCCAGGCGCGCGCATGCGCGTGAAAGTTGGCGCGCTGCCATTGCGGTGTGAGACTGGCATATGGATTGAAAAGCGACGTGCCCGAGAACGGCGTCGGTGCCGGCAGGGAATAGATGGGCACCCATGCGTACGGGAGTACGAGCACCGAGATCACCAGCGCCAGCAGAAACCGAGCTGAAAAGGCGCCGACACGACGCCACATCGTCGCGCCGGTTCGCGCCGTGGCTTTGGCAGACTTCACAGGCGTGGGAGAACTGGCCATTGAGAGACGTTGGGGACGACGGTGCACGGCTGGCTGCCGTGCACCGAAGCTACATACACCATCGCACCCGGGCCGGATCGGTGATCGCCGCGCCTGCCACGTTCTACGGACTGAAGTTCGCCGTGACCGTGATGTCACCGTTCTCAGGAACGGTCATCGTGCACGTCATGCCGCTGCACGATCCACTGAAGCCGGTGAACGTGAATCCGCTGCTCGCCACGGCGATCAGCATCACGCTCGAGCCGACGGGAAAGATCGCACGACAGATTCCGGATTTGATCCCGTTGACAATGCTGCACGCCAGCCCGCCGGGCGAACTCGAGACCGTTCCGTTACCACCCCCAGTGCCTGCCATGACCGTCACCGCACCAGGGACCGCCACACGATAGAGCGCTTGAACAGCGCGCGACGATGAGAGCGAGACACTGCAGCTGCCGCTCCCGGTGCAGGCGCCGGCCCAATTCACAAACACGCTCCCCGCCGACGGTGTCTGGACGATGGACACTGTGCTGTTCAGCGCAAATGCCAATGCGCACGTTCCGGCTGCAGCCATGTTCGACAGTGCACAGGTCAGCCCGGACGGTGTGCTCCTGAGCGTTCCCCCGCCGTCCGATCCCGTCGCTGCGGCAAGCGTGAGCGTCGGTGGCGCTGCAAACTGCGCGGTCACGACGGTGCTCGTACCAATGACGGTGGCCACGGTGCAGCTGGTTCCGGAACATGCCCCCGTGTACCCGCTGAACGACGAGAGACCGAGCGGCGTCGCGGTGAGCGTGACGACGCTGTTGGCGGGGAAGGTTGCGTTGCAGGTGCCGCCGGAGGCACCGGCCGTGATCGTGCAGCTGATCCCCGCTGGCACGCTCGTCACGACGCCGTTACCGGTGCCGCCTCCGCTGACGCTGACGCTTTGCGTTTGAAACGTTGCCAGCGCCGTTCGGCTCTGCGACAACACGACCTGACAGGGGTTCGCGCTGCAGTCGCCGGACCACGCGGTAAACACAGCGTTCCCACTGGCGCTCTGTTGAAGCGTGACAATGGTGTTGGCGGCAAAGAGCGCGTTACACGTGCCACTGGAGGTCGATCCGCTGACCACACAGCTGATGCCGGCAGGTGTGCTGCTGACGACGCCCGTGCCCGTCGAGCCGGCGCCGGGGGCCACGGTAAGCCGCTGTGCAGCGGCAGTGAAGGCGACGCTGACTGCGGTCGTCACTGCGCTGACGGTTGCGATGCTGCACGTCCCGCCGGTGCACCCCCCACCAAAGCCATCGAAGCTTCCGCCGTTCAACGCCCCCGCCAGCAGGGTCACCACCGTCCCGGGATCGAAGCTCGCCGAGCAGATACCGCTGCCGATGCCAGCGGTGATGGTGCACGCAATTCCGGACGGCGAACTGCTGATCGTGCCGCTTCCGGTACCGCTCCCTGACAGGGCGATGATCCCCGCCGGTGGAACACGATACGTGACTTCGGCAACGCGGGACTGCGACATCGTCACGGCGCACGGGTTGCCCACACAGTCGCCGCTCCATCCTTGAAAGATGCTGGTGCCAACGGCCAGTTGAGTGAGCGTGACCAGTGTACCGTTGGCGAAGCTCACGCTGCACACGCCCGTCGCCACGCCATCGGCCAGCGAGCAGTTGATGCCCGCCGGTGAACTCGTGATGGTCCCGCGTCCGCGCGAGATGGGTGACGGTGTGACGATCAGCGTCGCAGGCACGCTGGCGACGCTGAAGCCGGCGCCGACCGTCGTGGTCACGCCTGAGACAATCGTCGCGGTGCATCCGGTCCCCTCACAGGCGCCGGAGAAGCCGGTGAACAGACTGGCGGCGTTGCTGAGCGCCGTGAGCGTGACCGCGATCCCGGCCGCGAACGGTGCCGAGCAGGTGCCGCTGGTGACGCCCGCACTGATCGTGCAGTTGATGCCTTCCGGGCTGCTGGTTACGGCACCGGTGCCGGCGCCGAACCCGCTCACGACCAGCGAACCCACTGGCGACGGCAGGCGATACGTGACATCGACAGTGCGTTGCCCGTTCACGGTGATGATGCACGGATTCCCGACGCAGCCTGTGCCCCACGCCTGAAATACCGCGCCCGCGATCGTTTCTTGCGAAAGACTGACGACGGTACCGAGCGGAAAGCTCGTGCTGCAGGCACCGGTGCCCGGTGTCACACCGGAGAGAATGCAATCGATGCCGGCAGGGCTGCTGACGATTCGCCCGCCGCCCACCGAGCCGGCGTTCGCAACGATCGAGAGAAAGTTCGGGACGAAGGTGGCCGTCACCGTGCGCGGCGCTTCCATCGTGGTCTGACAGGAGGCGAGTGCGCAATCGCCGCCGAATGCGAGAAAGACGGAGGTGGCGCCGGGTTCAGTCTGTAGCGTGACGACGGTTCCAGGCGCAAAGCGCGCCGAACAGCTGCCGCTGATTGCACCCGCCGAGAGTGCGCAGTCGATTCCCGTCGGTTGCGACATGACGCGCCCGCTCCCCGATCCACTCCCAGCGACGGTCAGTGCAATGGGTGTGGGCGCCGGTTCAGTGAGCGCAGACACAGGGGCCTGCCTGTCGCTGCGGGAGCAGGCAGAAAGTGCAGTGAAGGCAAATAGTGCCGACACAACGTGCCGGGTCGCACCGTCGCAGGACTGACGTGCAAAGGACGAAAGCATGGGCATCACAGAGCGGAGATGGGCGCCAGAGCCGCTGGTCGCTCATGATCGGGCACCGATCGCCCGATCACGCACTGCGTTGAAAAGCAAGTGCCGTGCGCGTCCGCGGGGGCGTGTGACGGCCTGTGGAGCGCCTACTGGCGGGCGCCCTTGGCGCGGAACAGATAGCTCACCTTGACGAACAGCCCGTCCGATGTGCGACGCACATCGTCGGGGCGTTGCGTCAGACTGGCATCGCCGGCCGTTCCATAGCCGAAGAACACGACCGTTCCCGGACTCGGCAGGTACGAGAGGAGCCAGTCGGCGCGCCCGATCAGCGAACGCGTCGCGCCCAGCGCGGTGTACGCCCCGCTGGCGCTGCGGCTGAACATCGGCTGTTCGGTCCGCGGATCGCGGAGGGCGTCGCGTCGGCGCAACTCCGCCTGCCCGATGAAGCGCAGAAAGAGGGCGCGCGAGAACTGGTACTCGAGGCGCAGCCGCGGCACGAGCTGCGTGCTGAACGGCGTCCCATCGCGCACGCGATCGAACTGCTGATAGCGGAGCAGCGCACCGATGCGGACCTTGGGCGACGGCCGGAGGTCCACACTTCCTTCGACATCGCGCCGATTGACAGCGGCGGTTTCGAAGAACTCCGTTTCGCGGCCGAGTGTGGTCGCAATCGTCGCCCCCATGCGGCGCCACTGCGGGGTACTGGCCGACACCACCACGCTGAGGAGGTTCTGCCGCTCATTCGGCGTGAATGCGACGGTGTCGCCTGTGGAGTTACCCAGCGTTGCAACGCGGGAGTAGCGACGCGGGTCGAAGCCGGTCGACTGCGCGTCCGGAGTGATGTTCACCCGCCATCCGCCACGCAGCACGAACAGATTGTCGAGCGCGGCGCGGATCTCGAGCGGCAATGCGCTTCGTCGAAACCCGTCGTATGTCCAGATTGCGTTCGATTGCAGAAACTGCTGCTGTTGATCCCACCAGGCGCCGCGTCGGCCATAGCGTGTGTAGCGCTGGAAGATGCTGGTACGCACAAAGTCGGTCCGGTTGACGAAGCCGGTGCGCGTCTCGAAATCCGGGGTGATCGCCTGAATGCCGTAGCGATAGCCGTACGAGCGGCCGGTGCGGCCGGTGTTGGCTTCCAGCAGGGCGCCGTTGCGACCACCGCTCGCGTCACGCGTTGCGCTCCCGACCAGCCGCCATTCAATGTTGTAGACTCGGTTGAACTGCAATCGCGAGTCGAAACCAGCCACACGGTTGAACGCGCCACCTTCGGTCCGGTCGGTATAGACGATGCCGGCGTTGCTCTGATCACCAATGTCCCTCCGCAGGCGCATGATGGTGAAGATGGGATTGACCGTGCCGGAGCTGCTGGATGCAGCGTCGTCGATTGCCGTCATCACGCCCACATCGGTGCGCGGAATCTTTCCAGTCAACTTGATTGCGCCAAGCGGCTGGACGATTTGCCGGGTGTTGACGAGCCGATTCGGCGCGTCGAACTGCTCGCTCCCCTCGACAAAGAATGGTCGAAGCTCCGGAAAGAAGAGCGCAAAGCGAATATCGCCGGGAATCTGTCCCACGTCGGTTTCCACCTGACTGAAGTCAGGATTGACGCTGCCGTTCAGCGTAAAGTTGCTCGTCACGCCCCAGCGGACGTCGGTTCCGAATTCAGCACGACTGTTGTAGACCCAGTCGGCGCCGTCCGGCCGCCCTTCCACGCGTGCGATGGAGTTCGGTGTCACATCCAGCACGAGACCGCGTCGCATGTCGTTCAGGCCGCGAAGGTATCCGGCCTGCGGCTGAAAGCCCTGCTGCGCGCGGGACGTCGGCGCCCACGTATCCTGAAAACCGGTGCGCTGCGTCTGCCGCACCACCTGCAGCCCCCAGTCCTGATTTCCGCCGAGCTGAAAGCGAACGGACTTGAACGGGATGCGAATTTCCACCTCGTAGCCATCGTCGAGCAGGCGGCCTTTCGATTGCCAGACGAAGTCCTGCGTCAGATCCACCGCCGCCAGCGAGGCGCGCGATGTGCCCGGCATCTGCGTCTGTTCACTGCGCATGCCATCCGATTGCACACCGAGTGGATTGACGGCGAACGTGAAAGCACGTCGTCGATCGTTGAAGGTATCGAAGAGAATCGACACCCAGTCGTCGTTGTTGATCTTGTCCCGCTCGGCCAGGGTCGCGCGCACCGTTCCGGCCGGCGCCCATGCGCGAATGCCGACGTAGATGGCGTCCGAGGCGTACCAGATTCGGACTTCGGTCGAGTCCTGTGCCTTCCGTCCATCCACGGGGTTGTACGATGTGAACCCGGTGAGCAGGGCGGCCTGCTGCCACACCGGCTCATCGAGGTGTCCATCGATCACGGGTGAGTTGTCGGCACGCACCGCTCGCACGGCGAGCGCCCCATCACGCCCCGAGTACACCGCTGGCACCGCTGGCACCGCTGGCACCGTATCGCGCGCGGCGACTGGCGCAGGCGCCGCCGCTGCGAGTTGAAAGAGTGCGAAGAGTGGGGCCAGCATACAAGCGAAGCGGGAGAGCGATAGAGGTCCACGGAAAACACTCTCCGCGCAAGCACGCAGGAAGCTACACGATCCCGGACGTCACACGCCGGATCGCCCGGTTACAGCAGCCCACTGAGCGGGAGCGCCTCACCGTCCGCGAACCGACCGAGCCGCAGCGCGTGGGTATCCAACGTTCTCGTCATCCCGTCGCACAGCAACTCGGCCGTCAGCTGACCAAGGATCGGTGAATGCATTACGCCGTGCCCGGACGATCCGTTGACGAGCACCAGATTCTCGCAGCCCGGGGCGCGTCCAAAGATCACCGTCTTGTCCGGACTCATCTCGTACAGGCCCACCCAGTGCGCTGCCGGGTCGAGCATGCTCTGACGCAGCGATGGCACCCGCTCCTGGGCGATCTTCCACACCGCATCAACGAGCGGCTGGTCCACATCCAGCGCATAGGGGTCGCTGCGCGCCGTATCCACCGGCCAGTTCAGCAACGCGCGCCCGTCGCGCACGCGAAGGTGAAAGGTATCGCGCACCCAGATGGTCATTGGAAAACCATCATCGAGTGCGGTCAACGGCTCCGTGACCGCGATCTGGCGTCGTGTGGGGACGACTGGGAGCGAGATCCCCGCCATTGCAGCAATCGTCGCCGACCACGCGCCTGCGGCGTTGACGACGTTCCCGACTGCGATTCGGTCGCCCGCAACCGTGACGTGCGTGATCCTCCCTTCTCGATCGCGTTCCATTCCCTCCACACGCGCATTCCACCGCACCTGCACACCGGCGCGCTGCGCTGCGTCGAGATAGCCACGCAGAATCTGCAGTGGTCGAATCGTCGCATCGGTTGGGCACCACGCGGCGCCGATGACCCCGTCCATCGACACCAGTGGATTGATCGCCTGCGCCTCCTGGACCGAGAGCTCGCGCGCTTCCGTCAGTCCCGCGGCGTGTTGTGTCGCCCGCGAGACACGGAACTCATCGAGCGTCGCGCGATCATCGGCCAGAAAGAGGTACCCGACTTCGCGATATCCGGCGTCGCCGCCGGTGTCGTCCGCAAAACGGCGGAGCTTTTCGCGCGAGAGGAGCGACAGCTGCACATTGATCCCGGTGGCGAACTGCCCGCGGAACCCTCCAGTCGCTCGCCCCGTGCTGCCGTCGCCGAGCCCCGGCGCGGCATCAACCACGAGGACGTCGCGTTCGCCGCGTTCCTGCAGGTGCCACGCGATCGAGGCACCGATCACGCCACCGCCGATGATGAGAGTTGAAACAGAGCGAGTCATGGGCCAAGTCTATATCATTCGCAAAACGCCGCTGTACTCCCCGTATCCGCGTCCTCTCTCCTGTGCCCACGTCATGAACGACGCCCTGATTGCCGCCGCCAAGGCCGCCTTCCCGACGGACCTGCCAGGCATCACCCTCGGCGCTGTGACGCATCGCGGCGCCATCGATCCGCAGCCGCTCATTCGACTCCCGCTTTCGATGATGACGCGCCACGGACTGGTGGCGGGGGCCACCGGAACCGGCAAGACGAAGACGCTGCAGCTCATGGCCGAACAGCTGTCCGCGCATGGGGTGCCGGTGTTTCTGGCCGACGTCAAGGGCGACGTGAGCGGTATTGCAGTGCCGGGAGACGCCCATCCGAAGGTCGCCGAACGCGCCGCCGCGACGGGGTACGACTGGCAGGCATCGGCGTTTCCGGTGGAACTGCTGTCGCTCACCGGCAAGACCGGTGGGCAGCTTCGTGCGACCGTCTCGGACTTCGGCCCGCTGCTGATGTCGAAGGTATTGGGCCTCAACGACACGCAATCGAGTGTGCTCTCGCTGGTCTTCAAGTACTGCGACGACAAAGGGCTCCTGCTCCTCGACCTCAGCGATCTGCGCGAAGTGTTGCAGTACCTCTCGGATGACGGCGCCGCAGAACTCAAGGAGTACGGTGGGATGTCGAAAGCCACCGTCGGGGTGTTGTTACGCAACATCATCGGACTCGAAGCGCAGGGGGCCGACAAGTTCTTCGGCGAACCGGCGTTCGATCTCAACGACCTGCTCTCGGTGGAACGCGACGGACGCGGGCTGATCTCCGTCCTGGCCTTGTCCGATGTGCAGGATAAGCCTGCGCTCTTCTCCACGTTCATGCTGTGGATGCTGGCGGAGTTGTATGCAATGCTACCAGAGGCGGGCGATCTGCCCAAGCCGAAACTCGTGTTCTTCTTCGACGAAGCGCATCTTCTCTTCAATGACGCGAGCAAGTCGATGCGCGATGAGATCGAAAAGGTGATTCGCCTGGTGCGATCGAAGGGCGTGGGTGTGTTCTTCATCACACAGCATCCGCGCGACATTCCAGATACGGTGCTTGGGCAGCTCGGCAACCGGGTCCAGCATGCGTTGCGCGCCTTTACCCCCGACGACGAAAAGCAGCTCCGTACCACCGCCAACACCATCCCCAGGACGGAGTTTTACGACATCGAGGCGGTGCTCACATCCCTCGGCACCGGCGAAGCACTGGTCAGCACGCTGACAGCGAAGGGCACGCCGACGCTGCCGTTTGCGTGCCACATGGTCCCGCCGGCGTCGCGAATGGGCCCGCTCACCGACGCCGAGATCTCACCGCGCCTGAGCACTCCGCAGGCGCGAAAGTACGCCACCGCCATCGATCGGGAATCGGCGCGCGAAGTGCTCGAAGAACGACACGCTGCGGCAGCGCAGGCTGCGGCGGAGAATGTACCGGTGACGAAAGCCGCTGCGGCCAGAAGCGCTCGTGAGGACGAAGGTGCGCTCGGAGCGTTCCTGCGCTCACCAGTGGCGCGCACGATCGCCGTGACGGTCGCGGGGACTCTCACCCGCACGCTGCTCGGCGCGCTCATGGGCAAACGCCGGCGTTAGCCCGGACGCAGCCTCACGCAGTTCACGCTGACATGTAATGGAGTGCATCGCCGTCGATTGGTCGGGAGCCCTCAGCGGCGCCGCGGCGCGAATCTGGATCGCGCGTGCGTCGGCTGGTGCTCTCACAAGCGTCATCGCGCCCGGCAGCCGGCAGGCCGTGCGCGATTTCCTGCTGGCACGTCGCCGAGATGACGCACCAGCACTGGTCGGATTGGACTTCGCGTTCGGCCTTCCGCTCTGGTACGTCGAGGCGAACGGGTGGCCAAGCATCGATGCGGTGTGGCGTGCCGCCCGCGACGACGGAGAGTCGTGGCTGCGTGACTGTCCCCCGCCGTTCTGGGGGAAGCCTGGCGTTAGAAGACCACACGACGCTGCGGACGGGCTGCGCAATACGGACATGCTGAGCTCACCGATCGCTCCCAAGTCGGTGTTCCAGATTGGTGGGGCGGGTTCGGTGGGAACGGGCTCCGTTCGAGGGATGCCGATGTTGCACGAGCTCCGCCAGGCGGGGTGGGCGATCTGGCCGTTCGACGCCCAATCGTCGCACACAATCGCGGAGATTTATCCTCGTGTCTTTACCGGTCCCGTCGTCAAGAAGCAGCAGGCGGCACGCGCCGCATGGTTGGCGCGGCACGGCGACGAGGGCATCAGCGCACGCGACATGCAGACGATGATCGGATCGGAAGACGCCTTCGATGCCGGTGCCTCGGCCCTCGTCCTGATGCGGCACTTCGCCGCAGCGCCATTACCGGTGGTCACCGATCCCGTGCGATTGCGGGAAGGGCAGATACTCCTGCCGCCGCCCGCCATCGCGCAATGCAACGCATAGTGCAATCAGCGTCCCTTGCGCACAGTGACCGTCACCGGGGCGGAGACAAGCGCCGGACCAATGACTTTGTGCTGGTAGTCGCCGAGTACCGCGCGCAGCACGTGACGGCCCGGCGCCATCGGAACACTCACCTCGATCTGCCCCTTGCCGTAATGGATGTGCAGGCTGTCGGCGGGAATCACGGTGCCAGGTTCACCGGCCTTGCTGTCGATGAGCAGGTGAAAGTGCCCGGTGCGCTCCATGTTCGTTCCGGCAGGAGCCACGCCGTAGTTGACGAGGCGAAATCGGACCGTGACCGGACTCGTGACTCGACTGCCGTTCGCCGGCAGCAGGATGCCGATGACGGGGACTGGCGCTGCGGCAGCGGGAGTCGGCGCGGCAGCCGATCCCTGCGCCGGGAGGGTGGTCGCAGAAACTGCGCAGGCTAGCGCAGCGGCGCCGAGCGCGATCGATCGCATGGCGAACTCGTGGGCGAGAGTGGGTGATGCAGCGGCTACCGGCTATCGATGCAATATGGTGCAGACGACGACCTGCGTCAGGCGCTTCCGTGATGGTTCGAGTGTTGCAGCCCAGGCCACACTTCAGGCCACACTTCATGCCACACTTCAGGCCACACTTCACGCCACACTTGAACCTCAGAGATCAGGTGTTGGGCGAAGTCGTCACGCCGCCGCGCCGCATGTTCGCCAAGAGACCGGTCATGTCGGAAGAGTGGCGACAGGGTGTCCACTCGGCTGGCGAGAGGCCGCCGCCGGCTTCCCTTCAAGTCGGATGAGCCTGCCTTAAGAGTTGTGGTGTTGAGACGCATTAGTATCAGCCCTGAAGTGTGGGCGTTCCGCGTGGTTCCCCCCGCGCGGTCGTTCGAGGCAGACCCCGTCCCTGTGCCATGCAACCTTCGTTGTTTGCTCTGTTCTCCGCTGTCGCGACGGAAGCGGCTATGGCGTTGCTCCTGTCGGGCGCGCTAGCCGTTCTGGTGCGGTACTATCCTCGGAATTTCCTTCGTTTGTGGGCCGGCGCGTGGTTCGCCGAGGCGCTGCACATCAGCTTCGGCGTAATTGCGTTGGCGGCACGGGGCACCCTGACAGCTCCGATCGGCGTCGGCCCGGGCGTCGCATCGTGGCTCTCACAATCGGCAGGTTACGCGCACGCCGTGCTCCTTGTCATTGGTGCATGGTCGCTGTTTCGAGGGCAGACCGTGCCGACCCGAACGTGGGTCACTGCGCTGGCGGCTGTAGTGCTGATCGGGTTGTTGCCCGCGTTCGTAGTCCCTCGCGACCCGTCCTCCGCGTCGGCCGCAATTCGGGTGCTCGTTCGCGTTGGACTCATGTCGATCGTGACGGCAGGCGCTGCGTTCCTCGCCGCCTCATTCGTCCACCGGTGGCGTCCGAGCGGTCCGGTGCTTGGCGCGCGCTGGATGAGCGTGATCTTCCTGGCGATCGGAACGCAGCGTTTGGTGGTCACACTCTTCGCTGTCTCCACTGCTGCGCGCAACTTTTCCGGTGCGCCAGTGCTTTTTCAGGTGCTGCCGTTGCTGGGGATTCTGCTGATGGCGGCGCTTGGGATTGGAACGGCGATCGCGTTGGTGGAGGATGAACAGGGGAGCACGCGGCGCGCCGCTGAACGGGAGTTGGAAGCGGAACGACGTGCCCGTGCGTCCAGCGCCAGCCTCGTTTCAGCGCTGGCGGCCGTCCCCGATCTGATGGCCGTCGTCGACACCGAAGCTCGTCTGGTGGCGTGGAACCCGGCCTTCGAGTCGTTTGTGCGAGGGCAGGGCGGAGATGCGCCGAGCGTTGGCGCGCCGGTGATCGAGGCGTTGCCCGGCGGCGAGACGACGAATCTGTCGTCGCAGATCCGCACACTGTTGGAGGGTGGCGAGGAGGCGTTCGATACCACCATCGAGCGCGCCGGAACGGCGCCCGAATACTTCGATGTCAGCGCACGGGTGATGCGTGATGGTGCTGAGATTGCCGGCGGTGTGATCGTGGCGCGCAATGTGACCGAGCGCCGCAAGCTCGAACAGCAGGTGCAACAGGCGCAGCGTCTGGATACGGTCGGTCGGCTGGCGGGCGGCATCGCGCACGACTTCAACAATCTCCTGACCGCCATTCTGAGCAGCGCGTCGATGGCCCGTGAGGTGCTCCCGCCGGACCACGAAGTGCAAGCCGATCTCGCCGATGTGCAGCTTGCCGGCGAGCGCGCCACGCAGCTCACCAAGCAGTTGCTGGCGTTCGCGCGGCGCCAGCCCGTCTCCCAGCAGCCGATGGAGCTGAACGAGCGCGTGGCCAACATGGAGCGCATGCTCTCACGCCTCGTCGGGAGCGAGGTGGCCCTGCGGATCGCGCTCGGCGATGGACTGTGGCATCTGCGCGCCGACGGTCCGCAGCTGGAGCAGGTTCTCGTGAACCTGGCCGTGAACGCTCGCGATGCAATGCCAGCTGGCGGACGCCTCACGATTCGAACATCGAACCGTACGTTGGCCGACGCCGCGATCGTCTCACCGCGGCCGATGCCGGCTGGTGACTACGTCGAAATCGTCGTGACCGACACCGGCACCGGGATGGACGCTGAAACGCTCGCGCACGTCTTCGAACCGTTCTACACCACCAAACCCGTGGGCCAGGGAACGGGATTGGGCCTTGCGATGTGTTACGGCATCATCAGGCAGCATCATGGGGTTATCTGGATCGAGTCCACGCCTGGTACCGGGACGGCAGTCTACATCCTGTTGCCGAGATACGAGGGGGTCGTGCCGCAGGTCGGCGGACGGACGCGGAGTGAGACGCCAGCGCCGATCACCACCGGGAGTGAAACCATTCTGCTGGTGGAAGACGAGCCGCAGGTCCGCGCCGTTGCAGCGCGTGCGCTGCGCTCGGCGGGGTATCGGGTGCTCGAAGCGACCAACGGCCGTGACGGAGTGCAGGTCGCCCGTCGCGAGCGCGATACGGTGGACCTGATCGTCTCTGATGTCGTAATGCCGGAAATGGGGGGCAAGGAGATGGTGGAACTCGCCCGGCAGTTCCTCCCATCGGCAGCGGTCCTCTTCGTTTCCGGCTTCACCGCAGGCAACTTTCCACTCGCCAGCGACGATCCGTCCGCGAACATCTTCCTGCAAAAGCCCTTTACACCGCAGGAGCTCCTGGCCATGGTGCGTCAGGTACTCGACCGGCACGCCGCCGTGCGTGAGGCGCGCGCGGTAATTGCCACGCCCTGAGAAATCGTTCGCCGGGCGTGATCAAAACTCTTTTTCCGGCGGATCTGTGCGTGTGCCTCTCTCGCGGTGTTGCATCGCACTGATCGCAGTCGCATCGACCCTCGCGGCGCAGCCGCCAGCCAATCCCTGGGCGTCGGTTGGCACAGAGCGAACGGCGGCACTCGGGAAGTTTGCATTCGCGGCCGGTGGCGCGCTGGACACACTCCGACTGCACTTCACCACACTCGGCGCACCGCGGCGCGACGCCGCCGGTCACGTGCGCAACGCAGTCCTCGTCCTGCACGGCACGGGCGGCACCGGGCGCGGTTTCCTGAACCCGACGTATGCCGGCGGCCTCTTTGGCCCCGGACAACCGCTGGATTCCGCGAACCACTTCATCGTGTTGCCTGACGGTATCGGCCACGGCGGCTCGTCGAAGCCGAGCGACGGTCTGCGCGCCGGGTTTCCGCACTACGGGTATCGCGACATGGTCACGGCACAACATCGGCTGCTGACCGAGGTGCTTGGGGTGACACGGCTGCGCGTCATCGTCGGCACGTCGATGGGGTGTATGCACGCGTTCACGTGGGGATGGATGTACCCCGGTTTCGCCGGCGCGCTCGCACCGATGGCCTGTGTGCCAACGCAGATCGCAGGTCGGAATCGGATGCTCCGCACCCTGGCCATGGATGCGATTCGCGCCGACCCTGAGTGGCGCGGTGGCGAATACACGGCGCCTCCACGGGCGGGCCTCCGCAGCGCGCTGCAGATTCTCTACATCATGGGTACCGCGCCGCTGCTGCAACAGCGCCAGGCCCCGACGCGGGACGCCGCGGACAGCGTCATTCGCGCCTATGTCGACGCGCGGCTGGCCAACACTGACGCCAACGACTTTCTCTATCAGTTCGATGCCAGCAGCGACTACGATCCATCGTCGCACCTGCGCGACATCACGGTGCCCGTCCTGCACATCAACTCCGCCGACGACGAAGTGAATCCGCCTGAGCTTGGACTCGCGGAGCGTTTGGACGCGCAGATCCCGCACGTGCGGTTCGTGCTCCTTCCCATCACCCCGCAGACACGTGGGCATGGTACGCACTCCCTTCCCGCTATCTGGGGCGAAATGCTCCGCGACTTTCTCGGCACGCTCGCCGTCCCGTGACGGCAGCGGCGACAGTGCGGTGCTGCGTGGTAGTGCAGCCCGGCTCGCGTTACCCTCTGGTTCGATCACTCACGTGAGGAACGATTCGTGAAGCTCCTGCTTCGGTTGCTCATCACCGCCGTCTCCCTCTGGGTGGCGACGAAGTTCGTGTCCGGCATCTCCTTTGCCGGCGAGAACTACGGTGCACTGATCGGCGTCGCCCTCGTTTTCGGGACGGTGAATCTGATCGTCAAGCCGGTGCTGAGTCTGTTCTCGCTCCCGGTTGTGCTGCTCACGCTCGGCCTGTTTCTGTTCGTCATCAATGGCCTGATGCTGATGCTCACGTCGTATCTGTCATCCCGTCTCGGGTTCGGGTTTCATGTCGATGGCATTCTGCCGGCGATCATCGGTTCGCTGGTGGTCAGCATCACAAGCAGCCTGCTGCACTTCGTGCTGGGGACAAATCGTGAGACCAATCGTGAGCGTGAGTGATTGCGGGTGATCGGAGTCGTACCCTGTCGTGTGTCGCTGCGATGATCCGCGGGATGGATCCGTGATCGATGTGTGTGGCGTATCGGTGGCGTATCCAGATGGCGTTCGCGCCCTGAGCGATGTGTCGTTCCGTGTGGCACGGGGTGAGGTGCTTGGGCTGCTCGGCCCCAACGGCGCCGGAAAGTCGACACTCCTGCGCGTGATTGCCACGCTTCAGCGGCCGGATGCGGGGACGGTCAGAATTGGCGGTGACGATGTGACGGTGGCACCGGAGCTGGTGCGTGGCCGTCTCGGCTATCTGCCGCAGGATTTCGGTTTCCCGGCAGCGCTCACACCAGCCGAGCTGCTTGCCCACTTCGCCGTGCTGCGTGGTATCGCGCCGGCGTCAGCGCGCCATGACGCAGTCGCGAACATGCTGCAGCGCGTGAATCTCGAGCGTGAGCGTGATCGCCCGGTGCGTTCACTTTCGGGGGGAATGAAGCAGCGGCTTGGTCTGGCTGCGGCGCTTCTCGGTGCACCGGACGTGCTGGTGGTTGACGAACCCACGGCGGCTCTCGATCCATCTGAACGCCACCGGATTCACGACCTGCTGCTGGAACTTGCCGATGAGCGTGCGATTCTATTCTCCACCCATCTCGTCGCTGATGTGGACGCGCTCTGCCACTCGGCGATCGTTCTGCATCGCGGCCGCGTGGTGCGCTCCGGTGCGCCGCAGGCATTGACCGCGACGCTGCGCGGTCGTCTCTTCCGTGCGCGCCTGATGCGGACTGACGCTCCTGCGGTACGTGACGACTGCCGTGTGATTCGGGAGTTTCTCGTACACGGTGCGGTCGAGATGCGCGTGATTGCCGACGTTGCGCCGGATGCGCGCTTCTCTCAGGCCGAGCCAACGCTGGACGACGTCTTCGCCGAGGCGACGGCTCCGTGAGCCAGCGGTGGCAGCGTATCGCGAGCGTGGCGCGGCTCGAGTGGCAGACGCAGCGTCGCGAGCCGCTGTCGATGTTGTACGCCCTGACGCTCGGTGCGCTGGCGATGGCATTCGCCGCCGCTGGTCCGGTAGAGTTGGTGCGCAGTCGTGGCGAGATTCCGCGCGATGCCGCGTGGTCGCTCACCCTCGCGGGGACGGCGTTGGCGGCATTCGGCCAGGTGATCACGACGATGGTCGCGGCGACGGTCGTGCTCCGCGATCGCGCCGACCGCGTGTACGAACTTCTCGTCGCCACGCCGCTCACGCAGCGCGAGTATCTGACCGGCAAGCTGATCGCGGCGCTGTCGGTGCTGATCGTGGTATACGCCGCGATCCCGCTCGGACTGGTCATTGGCGCAGCGCTCGGCGGCGGCAGCGTGGTGGCAGCGATTGGCGCCACGGTACCGGCGTATTTCCTGATCATCGTGCCTACGATGCTCGCGGTGGGTGCCGTGCAGTTTGCGGTTGGTGTGCTGAGTGGCCGACTGTGGGTCATCGTAGCGCAGGGCCTTCTGCTCATCTGGCTCTGGACGGCATGTATTGACGTGAGCGGTGGTGGAAGTCCGGTCGCGTTGGCCGCCTGGCTCGATCCGTTTGCAAGCGCGCCAGTCCTGCAGGCGACGCGCGCCTGGACTGACGCGCAGCGCGCGACGCTGCCGCTTCCGATGACGCGTGCGCTGATCGGCGGTCGCGTTGGCTGGCTGCTGGTGGGCGCAACGGTTGCCGCGTACGCGATCTGTCGCGGTCCTGCTGTGCGTCGAACTTCCGGACGCCAGACCGACGAAGCAGCGGTGAGCGTCAATCCGACTAGTGTACGAAGCCCACTGGCGCGTGGCGCACCGGTGTCAGTCGCGCACGGCCTGCTGGAGACGGCGCTCTACGTCACCCGCTGGATGATGCGCGACACTGGCTGGCGAGTGTTGGCGCTTCTGGGTGCAGTGAATGTGACGATTCACGCCGTGATCGACGCTCCGCAGGGTGCGGATCGTACCGCGCTCGCTGATGCGGCGTTGCTCGCGGTGCTCACGCACGCGAGACTTTTCCTCATTCTGGTGGCGACGATTTACGCCGGGGAGGTGGTCTGGCGTGAACGTGACGAGCGATCGGCGGCCTTCTTCGACACGCTTCCGCTGGCAGAGTGGGCGCAGTTCTGGGGGCGTGCTCTTGGGGTGATGCTGACCCAGGTGGTGCTGGTCGCTGCGCTCTCGAGTGCAGCGGCCCTCGGGGTCTTGCTTGCGACCGGGGGCTCTCTGGAGACGATGCGTTTTACCTTGACCGTCGCTCGGCAGGTACTGGCCCCGTTCGTGGTCTGGATGTTCCTCGCACTGGCGGTGCAGGTGTGGGTTCAGCAGAAGCTGGTGGCGCACCTGGTGACCATCGCGGTTTGGGTCTGCGGGGTGGTGTTCCTGGGGGCGGCGGCGGCCGATATTCAAACCGCATGGAGCCAGGACGCGCTGCTCCTCGCCGGGGGGGTGGCTGGTGTGGTGGCGGCCGTCGGCTGGCGCCGCGGCAGGACAGGATCGTGGCGTGGGTAGTGGAGATCGGGCTGGGGGTCTCGCAGGCTGGGTGCCGGAACTGCGGTTTGGCTGTGAGGGTGGCGCTGAAGAGAATTAGGTATGGAAGCGTGCCGATCTCGACTATTGCTCAACTTGATTTCGCTTTTTGTCACTGGCCAAAGGCTTGTTGGGTAAGCGATATTGGTGCGCGACGCGAGGAGCGTTTCCGAGTAAGTGCCTGTACGGCACTGATTTGGGCCCGTCCCTTGCAGTATTACGTAGTCACGGACCGGTAGCGCAATCGGCGCTATCGTGCGATCATTGCAGGATCGTGAATTACCCTTGCACTCAACACCCCCTCGGAGGTGGCATGACGCTATCTGTTCGCGTGCGCTCGGCGTGCTCGCTGTTTGCGCTTGCGGTCAGCGCAGCGCCGCTGTTTGCGCAGACGCCAAAGGCTGGTACGGTCGAAGTCAATGCTGGTGTCCGCGTCTCGGACGTCGGCATCAAGAACTATTCGTCCGTGACTTCGCCGACTGGTCTGCTCGGCCTGTACTTGCACCGAAACTTCGCCGTCGAGGCTGAGATCTCGTCAGCGAACGGTCGTGTAACAAACGTCCCGGTCGGGACGCGTACGACTTCCTCGTACACGCCGATTCATCTCCGCGGTGTTTTCTCGATTCCGGTTCAGGAGCAGGTCGAGCTCCTCCTCGGCGTTGGCGCAGTCCGCAATGAGCAGCGTTGGGGAGAGCCCAATCTGGCTCCCGTTGGCTCGAACCAGCTTCAGACTGTGAAGAAGTTCAACGAGTACAGCTGGGCCACGATGATCGGTGCCCG
>Ga0209591_10003461_pt1 | contig 18284 bp, 13 predicted proteins | sample MAT01_FD_187207 | JGI IMG/M metagenome (GOLD analysis project Ga0209591, IMG submission 187207) | Freshwater microbial communities from Lake Fryxell liftoff mats and glacier meltwater in Antarctica - MAT-01 (SPAdes) (version 2) | ecosystem: Environmental > Aquatic > Freshwater > Ice > Liftoff... | reverse complement strand
TGGCCCCTGGCGAGTATCAATTGATCCTGAGCAGCGCCAACCTTGAAATTGAACTTGCTTCTGTAAAGATATAAGTGAACATGCCATCTGCGATTACCCCTGATTTTGTCGATACACTGCTTGCCCTCCCCACCACCGAACAGCAAATTTCCACCTTGGCCGCGGCCCAATTGCTCACAACCGAAGGGTTGACAGGTTTGCTAGAGGTGGCGGATACATGGCTGGAAACCGATCCCGACAAGGCTTTTGCATTGGCTGGAGTATGCCAATCGGCGGCCAGCCAGGCTGGTGTGACCACAGTGCAGCCACGTGCGGCCTATCTGCGCGGTCAGCTGCACGCCATGCGCGGCGAGTTCGACCTGGCCCTGGCGATGATCGAAGCGGCGCGCACGGGTTATGATCAGCTGGGCATGGCCTTGGAGAGTTTGCGCACGAATGTTGGCTTGATGCGGGTGCTGGGTGAAACGGGTCGTTACGGTGAAGCGCTAGACTTGGGCCAGCGTGTGCTGGACGGTATTGCCGATACCCAAACACCAGAACAGACCCTGCTGATGGCGCATGTGCAGCGCAACCGCGGCGTCTGTCTGGAACGGAGCGGGCGTTTTGCCGATGCGCTAATGGCCTTTGCTGCGGCCGAGCAACTCTACGCCGCGTTGGGATTGGACGAACCGCTGGCCGATCTACGCATCAATCGCGGCCTCGTCTTGGTCCAAATGGGGCGTGTGCAGGAAGCACTAGCGTTATACGAAGCCGCCTTGCGGATCTATCAACAGCGTAATCTCCCCGTGGCTGAGGCCCAGACATTGCTCAATATCGGTGAAGGCCGTTTGTTGTTGGGCGATTATATGCTCAGCTTACAAAGTTTTGAGCAGGCCACCCAACTCCTCGATACCCTGGGCCAACTCGCCGATGCGCCGATTTTGTTGCGCCAGTTGGCGGATGCGTACTTGATGCTCAACTTAGCCAGCGACGCCCTAGATGCCTACCGCCGCGCTGATCAACAACTAGCCACCATGAACTTATTGCACGATCGTGGTTTATGTTTGTGGGGGATGGGCATGAGTTTGGCCGCCTTGCAGCGTTTAGATGAAGCGCAGCAAACATTGGCCGCCGCTGCCGCATTGTTCCGATCAATTGATAATATCCCTTTGCTGGTAGGTGTGATGTTGGAACAAGCGGCTTTGTTGAACGAAATTGGTGATGCAAGCCAGGCGCGCCAACTTGTCTTCCAGGCCAACCTATTGGTCAACACGGGCGACTGGCCGGTACAACGGGCGTACGCCTGTTTGCGCCAGGCCGATTTTTTACTGCCGGATGTTGCCGCGGTCGCGCCGCTGCTCCTGGATGTCCAAGCGATCATCGCACCGCTCAATCTACCGCATCTACGCTATGGCCTCTATCAGCGTTTAGGTCATCTACGCCTTTTACAAGGGGATGATGGTGCGGCGGAAGGCTATTTTCTGATGGCGATTGAGCAGATTGAACAATTACGAAGCACGCTCGCCCACGAGCGCTTACGCGTATCATTTTTAGCCGATAAGCTCACCGCCTACCAAGCACTGATGCAACTCTACCTGAATCGTGGCGATGAAGCGAGTGTCCGCGCCGCTTTTGCGATTTCCGAACAGGCTAAATCGCGCGCCCTGGCCGATCTGCTGGCTGGCATTGTGGGGGCGCAATTAGAATCGTCGCCCAATCCTTTCCTCGCCGCCCAATTGGACGCGCTGCAAGCCAATTTGAACGCGGTCTACAATGAACTACTTGGCCGTGAGTTCGAGGAAACAAGCAGCGCTAGCGATGAACCGCCCAGCGCGGATGTGCGCTCATTACGGATGGCGACCTTGCAAAGTCGGGCAACTGAATTAGAGCAGGCAATCGCACAACTGCGCTTGCGGCAGATGGCGGTCTCACCGCTCAGCTTTGCCGAGGATAGCGATGCATCCATCAGCGTAGATCATGCGCCAGCGCCAGATCTCATCAGCGATCTCACGCTACTCGTCTATCACTTGGTCGGTGCTGAGGTGATGGTCTTTGTCAACCATGCCGGTCGGGTGTACGCACTGCGTGCGCTGTGTACGGCAGACGAAATTCAGCGCTTTCTCGATCAACTGGCTGCCCAGTGGAGCCATCTGCGCGGCGGTCAGCGTTTTGTCGAGCGTCATCTGCATCAGTTGGAACGGTCGGCGCAGCGCGCTTTGCAGGCCCTTTACGCGCGCTTGATGGCGCCTGTGCTAGAATTGTTGGACTCTCTGATGCCGATGCCAGCCAATGCGCCGCGCAAGCTGGTCGTTGTACCGCACCGCCAACTCTATGGCGTACCCTTTCATGCGCTTTACGATGGGCAGCGCTACCTGGTCGATTTTTGCGAACTTTCCTATGCTTCCAGTGCAACGGTCTTTCAACTGTGCCAACAGCGGCACATTCCCGCCGCGGGGGCGGCCTGGGTGTTGGGCGTGGCCGACGCACGGATTCCGTCCGTAACCGACGAGACATCTCAGGTCTCTGCCCATCTGCGCCAACATTTTTGCCAAGTACATACTTGGCTCAACGACGCGGCGGTGCGCAAAAATTTGCCGGCGGCGACCGCCAATTGCGCGGTGCTACATCTGGCCTGTCATGGCCTCTTTCGTGATGATAATCCGCTTTTTTCTGCCCTCAAACTACACGATGGCTGGCTGACCGCGGCCGATGTGATGCAAATGACCTTCAACGGCACCCTGGTAACCCTGAGCGCTTGCGAATCTGGCCGCAGCCAGGCGCTTGTCGTCGATGAGATTGTCGGGTTAAGCTATGCTTTTTTCAGTGCCGGTGCGGCGAGTCTTTTGGTCAGCCAATGGTTAGTCCACGACCAGGCGGCGACCCTATTGATGGATGTCTGCTATCGCCAACTCAACGCTGGTGCCGATCTGGCCGCGGCGCTACGCTTGGCCCAGTTGGCTGTGAAGGCTCAATACGCCCACCCCTATTTCTGGGCACCGTTTGTATTGCTGGGCGGGCGAGATGGATATAAGTTTTAAGCCTGGGCGCGCCGCCATCCTTGGCCGCCAGGGATGGCGGCGCGCCCAGGCGTAGTCGTTACATTGTGAGGAGGAAAAGATGAGACGATTTTCTATTGTTCTGCGTATGTTGATAGTTCCGCTGATGCTGTTCGCCAGCATAGGCTCTGGCACGCGGATAAGTCGCGCCGCAGAGCCGGCGTTTGTGGATGGTCAGGTAATCGTCAAGATCGATCCGCTGAGTGGCGCGACGATTGACGCCATTAATGCCACCTATGGCACAACCACTATCAAGCCAATTGAGGGCGTGGTTGACGCCTATTTATTGCAGGTACCGGCTGGGGAGACGGTTGACGCGCTGCTTGCCCGCATGGCTGGCGATACGCGCCTGCTCTACGCCGAACCCAACTTTCTGAGCAATGCACCAGAAGGGATCGGTCGCCCGCGTTGGGCATGGGGCGGACCTAGCGCGACCCCGCAGTCCAGCCAGTATGCGCTCAACTTGCTCAACCTGCCGGCTGCCCACGCCATTACCCGCGGTGCGGGCGTCGTAGTCGCCGTGCTGGACACCGGCTTTCAACTCGACCATCTGCAACTGAGCAGCCGGTTGACCACGGCGCGCTACGATTTTGTGGACAACGACGCCATTCCCGACAACATCTTGGACACCGATGGTGACAATTTGGCCGACTATATGTCTGGTCATGGTACGCATGTGGCCGGCATCATCGCCCAGGCCGCACCGGATGCGCAGCTCATGTTGCTGCGTGTGCTCGACACCAATGGCGTGGGCAACAGTGTTTGGGTGGCCGAGGCGGTGCAATATGCGGCGGTGAATGGGGCCGATGTGATCAACCTTAGCCTAGGTGCGCCGGTCAAATCTAGCTTGATCGAAGATGCCATCTACGAGGCAAATCGCGAGTATGACGTCGTCGTCGTGGCGGCGGCTGGCAATGACAACGCCAATCCACCTACCTTCCCAGCCGGGATCAACAACAGCGTGATTGCCGTCAGCGCTGTCGGCGCCAATAGCAAGAAAACCGACTTTGCTAATTTTGGTTCATGGATAGACATCGCTGCGCCGGGCGATAGTATCTACAGTGCCTTTCCGCTGAATGGCCACGCCTGGTGGAGCGGCACATCGATGGCCGCGCCCTGGGTGGCTGGCCAATCGGCACTCTTGTTGAGCAAGTGTCCGGAACTCGACCCCAGTAAAGTGTATGACAAAATTGCTGCCAACGTTACCCCATTGGCCGGCGGTTTGGGCGCTGGGTTGCCCAATGTGGCAAAGAGCCTGGAAGCCCCTTGCGATAAGGATTCTGTCGATGGGGAAGACCCGCCCGACGGCCCGCCGGGTGGCGATGATGAAGGAGAATGGCAGGGTGAGGTCGAAGAATTCGTCTATGGCACGATTGATAGTATGCCGGCGAGCACAGAAGGCGAATGGCGCATCGGCGGCATCAGCTATCTGGTGAACTCAGCCACCCTGCTGAATCGTACCGAAGGTGAATTGGCGGTGGGCAAAGGCGTCTTGGTCAATAGTTATGTTGATAGCGGTGGCAAACAAATTGCCGTGGTGATTCAAGGGCTTGCTGTGAGCCATACAGTGTATCTGCCAATGGTAAACGGGTAAACCAGGGCAGGGTGGTTGATCACGAAAAATCGAGACGGCGTTGCTTCCCAACTCCGCCGGACACGCCGTCTTTTTATTCTTAATCCTCTGTCAATAGAGTTTTTCGGTAAACCGAGGAGGGAGCACGCCTCGTGCGGCTCGTGGACGGCACAGGGCTTGCCAGACTTCTCGTTACCCAATGATTTAGTTTACAGAAGAATGCCCAATGAAGTTTTGCAATTCATGTATTTTTAGGCCACCCAGTCCGCATATATTTAGTAGATAGGAAAAATATACCGCAGCACGGTTAATGGTCATTCACAAAATAAACCGTTCATCGAGCGTCGGCTGAGCTTGTCGAAGCGGCTCCGGCTCCGGCTTCGACAAGCTCAGCCGACGTTTACCGAATTAAATCGTTAATCACCAACACCTGTGCTGCGGCAAGAACAAATTTAACCGTTACAAATTCAAAAAGGAATGTTTGTATGTCAAACCAATTTGTATCAACGCCGTTGATCAAGCGCACGGCACAGATGGCGCTGCGCGCCATCCTAATCGGGTTGTTCATCGCAACCGCGGCTGTCGTTGTTTGGGGTGCAACGGTTGTGCAGGCGCAGCAGAGCCAATGGCAAGGCCTAATCGAAGTGATGCCAGCGGGCGGATTGATCGGCCAGTGGACGGTGCAAGGCCGCGCCTTTACAACCGATGCCAACACGGATTTCCGCCAGGATAAAGGTGCATTCGCCGTCGGCGTTTGTGCGGAAGTCGAATATGTGGGCGCGGCGTCGCCCTTCCTCGCCACCAAGATCGCGAGCAAAAATGCGGATGATTGTTTGGCCGGCACATCCACTGCCTCTACATCCACGCCTTCAACATCCACGCCTTCAACATCTACGCCTGAGACATCTACGCCTGCGACAGCAACGCCCTCGCCGGATACAACGGGTACGCCCGGGGTCGATCAAGAAGCTTTTGGGCGTGTCGAGAGCTTGCCTGCGCCAGGTTTTGTGGGTGCCTGGACGATTAGTGGCGTCACGTACAACGCACCCGCCAGCGCGGAGTTCAAACAAGAAAATGGACCTTTAGTGATTGGCGCTTGTGTCAAGGTCCACTATTTTACCAACACGTCACCATTCACCCTGCGCGAGCTTAGCACCGAATTAGCTTCCGCTTGTAATGGCGCAACACCGACGGCCACTGTTACCGGGACGCCGAACGCGACGCCGTCGGGTACGCCAGTTGCGACCAGCACAGCGGTGGGCGAGATCGAAATCTATGGTCGCCTGGACAGTCTGCCGTCGGGTCTGATTGGCACTTGGACAGTTAGTGCCGTGGCCTACACCGCTACGGCTGGCACTGAATTTAAACAAGAGCATGGGGCGTTTACGGTGGGTGGTTGTGTCAAACTACACGCCTCAACAACTACGACACCAGCCACGATCCGCGAAATCGAGACCGAACACGAATTCCGTTGCAGCGGTGGCGGCTCGAATGCGGAGGGTGAGCTTTTCGGGCTACTCCAGAGCTTCCCGGCTGGCCTGATCGGCGGTTGGAACATCGGCGGCCTTACGTTTGTGGCCGATGCCAACACCGAGTTTAAGCAGGCCAATGGTGCTTTTGCTGTGGGTATGACGGTCAAGGTCCACTTTGTGCGCGACAGCAATGGCATCAATCTAGCTCGCGAGCTAGAAACAAAATTCGCCAATGATGACAACGGCAGTGATGATGACGGCAATGGCTCTTTTGAAGGCGCAGAAGGCCACGCCTATGGCGTAATCGACAGCTTCCCGGCCAATCAACAAGGTGTGTGGCTGATCAGCGGCGTGGCTTACACGACGACCGCGGCGACAGTCTTCAGCCAGACAGACGGTAATTTTGTCGTTGGTGCCAAAGTAAAAGTCGAATACTTTTTGGATGCCAGCGGCGTGCGGATGGCGCGCAAGATCGAGACGACGAATAGCACGGGCGGCGCGACGGCGCCCAATCACTTCAAGCTTTTCGGCTTCGTCAACGGGATGCCGCCAAGTGGCTTTGTGGGCACATGGGTCATCGACAACATTGCGTTTGTCGCCGATGCTAACACCCAGTTCAAAGAGAATAATGGTCTGCTGGCGCTCGGCTCCTATGTGGCAGTTGAATATTTCATCCAGGATGGGCGTAACCAGATGCATGAGATCGAGACCCATGTGCCGCCCGGGGCCGGGACACTGACTACCGTCGGCCAGATCGACGACAAGGGTGTAGATCCGATTGCGGCGAGCGTTAGTGCTGCGACGTGGATTATCGGCGGCGTCAGCTACACAGTGACCCCAGCCACCGATCTCAACGACATCTTAGGCGAACTGGCCGTGGGCAAAACTGCGCTGGTCAACAGCTACACAGATCTTAACGGCAGCCAGGTCGCCACGCAAATTCGCGGCATTACCCTGAGTTCACAGCTCTATTTGCCTGTAATCGTGCGCTAGGTATTTTCACAAAACGTTTCTGCAATTAAACAGGGCTGGGATCGGCCAGGCGGATTGGGTGACACCCACGCCGCCTGGCCGATCCCAGCCCTGTTTTGATCTACTCTATCCACCTTTAGCTGCGGCCCCAATTTGTTATATTTGATCGTAACGATTCAGCCCGGGAACGCCGCCAGGGATGGCGGCGTTCCCGGGCTGAATCGTTACATCTGATCTTTATAAAAGGCACTTGACAATCTAAAAAATCTAGCATACAATCAATGGTAAGACCACTGACCTTCGTCCTTCAACCAAAGATTATCCTGTAGAAAGTAAATTGTGACGAGCCGTACTTTAGAAGCACCCGACTTTACTCGCATCGAACGTGTGAGCATCAAAGATCAGGTGCTGCAACAGTTAAAGCAATATATTATCTCTGGCGTCGTCCAGCCAGGCCACCGTTTGCCCTCCGAGCGTGAGCTGGCCGAGTGGCTGGGCATCGGGCGGACTAGCGTGCGTGAGGCGTTGAAAACGCTCGAAGCCATCGGCTTGGTCGAGTCGCGTGTGGGCGACGGCACCTTTATCACGGCGCAGATTGGCGCCAGCATCGGGCGTACGATTGGGCTGGGCTTGATGACATGGGGCGGCACGATTGTCGAGATCATGGAAGCGCGCCGGATGATCGAAGGGGAAGCGGCGCGCACCGCGGCCGAGCGCGCCACGGAAGACGATCTGCTGGCAATGGCGCACGCGCTAGATCAGATGGAGCACGCCGCCACCTTCCACGATTATTTAGCCGCCGATATGCAATTTCATCGCTTGGTGGGGCAAGCAACCCACAACACGATCATGGCCCGCATTGTCGCCAACTTGATTGACCTCCTCGAGGAGGTGTTGCGCGAAACGCAGGGCGATCAGCTAAGAACCAGCGCCGAAGGCAAGGCCACCCATCGCGCCGTCTTTGCCGCCATCGAACAACACGCCCCGGTGGCGGCTGGCGACGCCATGCGCCAGCACCTTAGCTTCGCCAGCGAATTGTGGCAGGCCGTCATCTCGCTCGGCAGCGTCGCCCAGCCGGCCAGCGATGACGGTGCGCCCCAATAGTTACAGAAGAGGAGCCGGAAGAGATTGTGATCACACAAGCAGAGCAGCAATTTTTTCTAGAAGAAGGATATTTGCATGTGCCCGGGGTGTTGAGTGGTGAACACTTGACGTTAATTCAAGAAGAGTTTGATCGCGTGTGGGCGTTAGAAAAACCACGTGTCAATCAGCATCGGCTCTTAAAACACAAAGCCTTCATCGATCTGATCGAGCACCCGCCGATCTTAGCCCGCCAGCAAGCGATCTTTGGTCACCAGGTGCAATTGCTGCAATACGATTTGTTGCGGCAAGGGCCGCATAGTGAACGGCCGGAACGTTCCTGGCATCGCGATTTTGTCTTTCCCGGCGACCGGCCGTTGGCCATCAATACGATTATTATGCTCGACCCGATGAGTGAGGAACGTGGTCCCACCCGCATTGTGCCTAAAACGCACTTGGGAGAAACATTGCCGTCGGCCGACAAGCGCAACCAGCCGTTGCCGGGCGAAGTCGCGGTCTACGCCGAGCCGGGTGACGCCGTTTTCATCAATGGCGCAATTTGGCATACGGGCGGCCGCAATACCACCGCTGGCGTGCGGCGCGGCATCTATCTCTACTACGGCTATTGGTGGCTAAAGCGCTACGAGGCGGAAACAACGCTGCCCTGGCAAGCGAGCGAAGGCGCTTCGGAGCAACGCTTGCGTTTGCTGGGCCTCAAGATGCCCGACCATGATGTCCATCAGTATGATCCAACGCGTTAAGCACAACTTGATTGACAAAGGAGCCAACATGCCACGCATTCTGGAGCAAATTGTCCCCGACCCCAATAATCTAAAAGCCCAAGTTGAATTTTTCAAAGCGAATAGCTATGTCGTACTGCCCGATCTGCTTACACCGGACCAGGTGGCCGAGCTGAATGCGGCAATGGATCGCGACCGCAAAGTGAATCAATTCATGTGGTATAGCACAACCTCACGCGACTACAACTGCAATCTGCTGCTGACAGAACCGATCTTCGAGCAGACGATTCGGCATCCACGCATTATCCCTCTGATCGAAACGTTAATGGGCGGCCCGATCTGCTTTGAAGAGCTAGCCGTGCGCCATCGCTCTGCCGAGGTGCAGATGCGTGATACGGATTGGCATCGCGACCGGGATTACTGGCGCGATCACCCGCTACACTTGGACTATCCGCAAGTGATCTACTATCTGACCGATGTCGATGAGAGCACCCATTGTTTCTCACTCAGCCCCGAACCCGCCGATGGCGAAATTATCAACGATAAGAGCGCCCATCTCGAACGCGGTGGCATTTTGAATTTTTATGGCAAAGCTGGGTCGGCCATCCTCTTTAATGCCGCCACCGTACATGGCGTCACCTTGCGCCAAACCAACAAGGTCCGGCGTACGATCCAAGTCTACTACGGCCATCCCGACCGCCCTTCGTTGAGCGAGGTCACCTTGATGCCGCCCTACTTGTGGCGCGATCATCCCGACCCAGAGATTCGTCGCTTCTATGGCAAATTTAATCGCTTCAGCAAGGTTATGCTGCAAAGCTTGGGTGTAGCCGATTTTGGCTTGTGAACACGCACGACTGCGCTTCGTCCTGCGCCACGCATGCTCAAGGGTGGTGCAATCAATGCTAAGGAGTGAAAAATGGCAGAGTTTACCTATCCTAAGCTACAGGGTCTCGGTGCCGCCTTTGATCGCGACGGATATGTCATTGTACGTCAGGTGTTAGACGCAGATTTAGTCGCGGAGGCCAATCAACATGTCGATTGGTTGATCAAGCAGCACCCCGATTTGCGCCCAGAAAAATTAGGCTACTGGCTGGTGCCTGATGATCCGTTCTGGATTCGTTTGGTGAGCGATGAACGCCTGCTGGATATTGCAGAGCAATTGGTTGGCCCCAACATCGCGCTCTTTGCGGCCGATTATATTGCCAAGCCACCTAGCCACGGCCGCCAGATCGCCTGGCATCAGGATGGCAGCTATTGGCCGCTGGAACCCATGAACGTGGTTACTTTGTGGGTCGCCTACACGGTCTCGAATCCAGAAAACGGCTGTTTGCGCATCATTCCTGGCACCCAACATCTGACACTCCAGGAAAGAAAGCCGAATGCCGATATGCCCGAAGTACTTCTGACGGGCATGGATCAAAGCCTGGCCGATGAAGCCAATGCGGTGGATATTGTGTTAGCACCAGGCGATGTATCGGTGCATCACCCCAATATCATCCATGGCTCCAACGCCAATACCAGCAGCCAGTGGCGGCGCGGGGGAACCTATCAGTACATACCCACAACCACACGCATTCTAAACGAAGCGTGGGCCTCTTTTCTATTTCGTGGTCAGGCCGTGGCGGGGGTTAATGCCTATCGTGCTTTCCCCAAGTACATAGCGGGCAAGCATTTTCCTTTTCGCGGTTGTGAAGCTTAACTTGATACCCCAAACCAATCATATGTGTGGATATTCTCATCGCAAGGAGGCAAATCGTGGAATTTCAACAGAATGGTCATGGTAACTTGAGTCGCCGCCGATTTCTTACATTGGCCGCAAGCCTGGCCGGGACAGCCGTCCTGGCATCCTGTGCGCCTGCCGCCCCAGGCACCACCGGTAACGCACCCGCAGAGGCCAAAACAGAGATCAGCTTTGCTTGGTGGACTGGTGGGGAGGGGGCCAATAAGCTGTTCGAGCAATCGATTGATCACTTTGAAGAGAAATACCCCAACTACACGGTCAATCGGATATCGATGCCATACGCCGAATTTGGCACCAAACTGCTCACTATGTATGGCAGCGGCAACGCCCCCGACGCCCACGGCATACCCTATGGAACCGTTTGGTCGTGGGCGCATAAGGGTGTCTTGATGGATCTAACGTCCCTGGTGGAATCCGACGACAGTATTGATTGGGAGGGAATGTGGCCCGCTGTGACGGGGGCCTGTTACTACCAGGCCAAGATTGTTGCCCTCCCGCGCGAATCATTTGGGCTGCGGCTCTATGTCTACAACAAGACGATTTTTGACGAAGCCGAGGTCGAGACACTAGACAAAGATATGGCTACCGATAACTGGACTTGGCAAGTCTGGCGAGAAAAGGCCAAGGCTCTGACCAAGTTTAGCGCCGATGGGCGGCGCGAGATCATGGGGGCCAATGTGGGGGCCGGCTACTGGGATTTGCAGGTGGTTATGTCTTCTTACGGTGTCCCTATGTTCAATGAGGATTTAACCCATTTCAACCTTGACGATCCAAAAGTTGTTGGCTGGCTGTCGATGCTGCCCGAAATGTTGAACGAGGACCTTTCCCTCGGCAAGCCAGATGAAACCAAAGAATTTGATTGGGGGGCGAGCGGCAAACAGGCGATTAGCCAGAGCGCGACCTGGGCGATCCCCAACATGCGTGAGACCTGGACGGACATTGATTGGGATTTTGTGCCAGCACCCAAAGGCGACTGCTGCCATTCTAACTTTGTCGGTTGCGATTACCATGTCGTTAATGGTAGCGACTATGCCAAAAAGGATGCCGGTTGGGAAATGATTAAGTTTATCAATAGCCCGGAAGAAGATCTGTGGTGGGCGCTCAATTTCTTTGGCGCACCGTTCCGCAAGAGTAATCTCGACGCGTGGCAGTCTCAGCTCAACAATATTGTGCCAAAAGATGGCTGGCAATATATGTTGGATATGACGGAGACGGCGACACCGTGGACACCGATTCCCTTCCAGGATGAGCTGGATACGATCCATAATAACGAAATTGGTCAGGCGCTCTCCGGTGAACGCCCGGTCGAAGAGGTGGTCATGAGCATCACGACCAAAGTGGATAAGATGATCGCTAATTTTAAGTGAAGTGGGGATTGGGTGATTGGTCACGCGTGACCAATCACCCAATCCCCAATCTCCAATTACCCCAGTAGAAGGAATGTTGCGGTGGCAAAAGAAATAGTGGCTGGTACAACATCGATCAACGCCCCGATCGGCCCCAAACGCAAAGCCAAAATGAGCCTGATGGCGCGCCGCGAAGAGCTTACCGGCTGGTTGATGGCTGGCCCCTGGATCATTGGGTTTTTGCTCTGGACTGCCGGCCCCTTTGGTGCGGCTGCCTATCTCGCGTTCACCGACTACGACATTCTTAGCACGGCCCAATATACTGGCCTGGAGAACTTTCGGGTCATGCTCTTTCAGGATGAGTTATTTTGGGTAGCTATGCGGGTCACCACCGTCTATGCCCTTGTATCGATTCCGTTGCAGATTGGTTTGGGGCTTTTTTTAGCCATCTTGTTAAATTCGCGGATTCGGGGGTTGGCCTGGCTGCGCACGCTTTATTACCTGCCCACAATCCTATCCGGCGTTGCCGTTTCCTTCCTCTGGGTCTGGGTTTTCTCCGCCGACTGGGGTGTTCTAAACTATGTTTTATCACTTGTTGGGATTCAAGGGCCGAGTTGGCTTACCAGCCAGGATTGGGCCCTATCCGCCCTGGTCATCATGAGCCTGTGGAGTGTTGGCGCCGGACTTGTGATCTATCTTGCCGGGTTACAGGGCGTGCCGACTGAACTCTATGAAGCAGCCGAGCTCGATGGCGCTGGTCGTTGGCGCAAATTTTGGAGCATCACCCTGCCCTTGATTTCGCCTGTGATCCTTTTCCAACTCATCATCGGTATCATTGGCGCGCTACAAACCTTTACCCAGGGCTATGTGATGACGGAAGGTGGCCCAAACAATGCCACCCTCTTCTTTTTGCTCTACCTCTGGCGCAATGCCTTCAAGTTTCTGAACATGGGCTATGCTAGCGCCTTGGCCTGGGCCATTTTTGCCTATATCCTCGTGCTTACCCTGATCGTGTTGCGTCTATCGGAAAGTTGGGTATTCTACACGGGCGAAATCAAAGGGCGACGGTGAGTATATTGACCAGCGTAAACCCTCTATTATCTGGGAGGTTTGAATTATGAGTCCCAACACGACCCGCCGCGCCCTGTCCAGCGTCAACCTTGCGCAACGAATAGAGAAAGGCTTCATCTATCTGATTCTGTTGAGTGGCGGCCTGCTCATTCTAGTCCCGCTCTGGTGGATGATCAGCACTTCTTTAAAGCGCCCAGCCGAGGTATTTACCTTCCCGCCCACCTTTCTACCCGAAACGCTGCGTTGGCAAAACTATGTGGATATTTTTGAGAAAGCCCCCTTTGGTCGCTACTTTCTCAACACGACTTACGTAGTTTTTATGGACATGATCGGCACCCTCCTTTCGGCTAGCATGGTGGGTTTTGCCTTTGCGCGTCTGCGCTGGCGCGGGCGGGATGCCTTCTTTGTCTTAACCTTGGCCACGATGATGCTGCCGGGGGCTGTTACCCTGATTCCACGTTACCTGATCTTCAAAGAATTGCATTGGCTCGATACCTTTTTGCCGCTTTGGGTGCCTTCGTTCTTCGGCTACCCCTTCTTTATCTTTCTGATGCGGCAATTTTATGCGACCATTCCCTACGAGCTAGACGACGCCGCGCGCATAGATGGCTGTAGCGACTTCGGGGTCTGGTGGCGGATCAACCTGCCGTTGACTCTGCCGGCGCTCGCGGCTTGTGGTATCTTTACCTTTAACGCGACCTGGAACGACTTTCTAGGTCCCTTGATTTACCTCAGTTCGCAAAATAAATTAACCTTGGCGCTTGGGTTGATGGCGTTTCGCGGCCCGCATGTCACCGATTTTCATTATCTGATGGCGGCCTCGACAATTGCCATGCTGCCAGTGGTTGTGCTATTCTTTTTCGCCCAGAAGTACTTTATTCAGGGCATCGTGTTTACCGGGGTAAAAGGATGAAAATTATTGGCGCCGATCACACCAGCTTTACCGTCGCGAATCTAGCCCGTTCGCTTGAATTTTATGTCGGCTTGCTGGGCTTCAGCGTGATCTGTATTCGTCCGGAAATTACCCAAACCTATTTTCGCCGTGTTGTCGGTTTTCCCGATGCCGTGGTCAAAGGCGCCGATCTGGCGATTCCAGGCACTGATCACCGGCTGGAGTTGTTCGAGTATGTGCAACCGCGCGGCACCCCGGCTAATGTAGAAGTTAACCATCCGGGCAGCGCCCATATCGCCTATCTGGTCGATGATTTGCCGGCCTTGTACGCCCATCTGAAGGCTAGTGGTGCACGCTTTCGCTCTGCTCCGATTGCCTTGGATGAAGGGCCGAATGCCGGCGGCGTAGCTGTCTATTTGCTCGATCCCGACGGGATTACGATCGAGTTGTTTCAACCCGCGGCCAAGCCAACCACCGACCATCGATGAACTACTGTCCATGTAATCAACTGCAGGTGATGACCTTATGAAAATTACCCACGTCGAAGTCTTCGTTCTGGGCGATCCGCAACCAGACCAGGCGGTCGATATGTCGCGCATCGATGGCTTGGCCTTTGTGCGCATCCATACCGACGAAGGCATCAGCGGGCTCTCGGAAATCTTTAGCGTGCCACCTGGTGTGGCCCGTGCTGTGTTAGACGGTCCCCATTCACTCTTTGGCGCGCTGCTGATCGGTGAAGACCCGATCCACCCCGAACGGCTCTGGCAAAAACTCTATAATAGCCTGTTACACGGCAACCGTCGCGGCTGGGCCATTATCTGTATCGGCGCCGTAGATGTGGCTTTGTGGGATATCTACGGCAAAGCGTTGCAGCGCCCCGTCTACGAATTGCTAGGCGGCGCAGTGCGCTCCAGCCATCAGATCGAGAGCGAAGCGCAGCGCCAGGAAGTCGTGCCCTACTGTACAATTGTCTCCGACCGTTGGGATCGGGAAAGCGTGCTCAAAGAGCAAGTGGGGCGCGTGGAAAAGTTGCGCAGCCTAGGCTATCGCGCCTTCAAGATCGAGCCGCTACACCAGCCGCCGGCCACCATTATCGAGTTGACGCGCCGCACGCGCGCCGCTATCGGGCCGGATGGCATCCTCTGTGTGGATGTGGGCTATCTGTGGAACGACGTGGGGACGGCGGTGCGCGTGATTAACCAATTGGCCGAATTTGACATCTTCTTTTTCGAGACACCGCTGCCAATCGATGCTGTCGCCGCCTACGCCACCTTGACCCAACAGACGCGGGTGCCGATTGCAATGGGTGAACACACGACCACACGCTGGGAATTCCTGCACATGATCGACCACGGCGGGATCCAGGTGGCCCAACCGTATATGACCACCTGTGGTGGGCTGACCGAAGCCAAGCGCATTGTCGAATTGGCACAGCCGCGTGGCGTCCTCGTCTGCCCCGGCAATTGGTCCACCCATGTGCTGGGCATGGCCACCGTCCACTTGGCCGCCTACTCGCCCATCACGCCGATTTATGAGTCTGCCCCGCCCGAGGTCTACTGGTCGCCGCTGCGCAAGGCGTTGCAACAGTTGGCCGCGCCAACCGTAGACGGTGCCGTGCGCTTCCCGACCACGCCAGGGATCGGCATCGATCTGCCGGCGGATCTGATTGCCCATTTTATGGTTGCGCCCAGCCAAGGGTGGGCGTATCATGATTTGCAATCTTGATCCTGGTGCTGAATTTCCGTGCTTGTGGTAGGTGATGAAACTAATGGAGGAAGATAATAGCAAGCAGTCTTGATGATTTTATCGCTTCGCTCTCACAACAGGAGCAAGCAGCTATTCAGCAAGAGGCGGAACGCCTGATTTTAAAGGAAATGACGTTGCAAAAACTGCGCAAGCCAAGAGAGCGTTCACAACATGGCGCGCACCCGATTTGAGCAAAGTGGTGAATTGACGAAAAGGCGAATTTTCACTGTCATGCAAACCACTGGGCTATCGAACAAGTGTTGAGATAGTATAATAGGTTAATTGAATGGTCGTTACGACGCATCTATGCTGCCATGTTGCAAACTGAATGGCGCGCCCAACAGACCACGTAATGATACGAGGTAACTATGCTCAAATTCCCATATGGCATCAGCGATTTCTATAAAGTGATCACCGAGGGCTACTTCTATATCGACCGCACCGACCGGATTCGGCTGTTGGAAGAGACCGGCCCACAGTTGCTCTTTCTGCGTCCACGCCGGTTTGGCAAAAGTCTGCTGCTGGCGATGCTGGAAAATTATTATGATGTGGCGCGAGCCAATCAATTTGAACAGTTGTTTGGTCATTTAGCCATTGGTCAGAACCCAACTCTCTTGCACAATCAATATTTGGTTATGCGCTGGGATTTTTCGACCGTGCTGTCGCAGGGCAGCGCCGAAACCATTAAACGCGCCCTATTCGACCACATCAATGATCAAATTCAGAATTTTGGGGTTCGTTATCAAGCACTGCTAACGCAACCAATTGAGATCGACCATGATAACGCCCTTTCTTCGTTCGGATCAGTGTGGACTGCTGTGCAACAGACGCCGTATTCGCTTTATCTAATGATCGACGAGTATGACAACTTTGCCAACGAGGTTCTGATGAGCAGCCTCATCGATGGCCGCAAGCGTTACGAAGAATTAGTGCTCGGCGAGGGCATTTTCAAGACGCTCTTCAAAAACATTAAGGCTGGCAGCGCCGGACGCGGGATAGATCGCGTTTTTATCACCGGGGTTTCGCCACTGGTGCTCAGTGATGTGTCCAGTGGCTACAACGTTGCGGAAAATATTTATCTGATGGAAGAATTTAACGATCTGTGTGGTTTCACCGCAGCCGAGGTGGCAACCACCTTGCAACAAGTCGCGCAAAGCTGCCATTTTGGCGCGGATAAAATCGAAGAAGCCCTGATTATGATGCGCACCTTTTATAATGGGTATCGTTTTAGTTTGCATAGCAATGAGCTTATCTACAATTCCACCCTGGCGCTCTATTTTTGGAAGGATTTTCAACGGCGCTGTGCTTACCCCGACGAGATGTTGGACAATAATCTAGCGATGGACCGCACCCGCATTGTCTATGTTTCGCAGTTGGGCGGCGCAGAACAGTTGGTGCTGCAGGCGCTAAATGAACAAGAACCACTCACTGTGACGACTCTGGCGCAACGCTTTGGGGTGGCGGAGGTGTTGGCCGGCGACAAGAGTATCGAATATCTAGCGGCGTTGCTCTATTATTTGGGCGTCTTAACGCTGGACGGTCAAACACCACTGCGCGACCTGATCTTGAAAGTGCCCAACCTCGTCGTACGCGGGCTTTATGTCGAACGCCTGCGTGAATTGTTTTTGCCGAATTGGCGCGATCAAGACGCTGGCCGTCAAGCCGCGCGTGTCTTGTTTCAAACCGGTGATCTACAACCGCTGTGTGATTTTATGCAACAGCGCTACTTCAAAGTCTTTGATAACCGCGATTATCTAGCCGCCAATGAATTGACGGTCAAGACCGCTTTCCTGACACTACTGTTTGATGACCGGCTTTATTTTATCGATTCTGAGACGACGCTCGCCCGCACCTATGCCGATCTCACGTTGATCCGACGGCCAGAGTTGCGCACGCAGCCGCATCTCCTAGACTTGGTGCTCGAATTCAAATTTGTGAAACTCAAAGAAGTAGAGCGCCAAGGCCAGACTGTGCAGCGGATGACCCTGGAAGAATTAAAAGCATTGGGCAAAGTCCAAGAAAAACTGGGCGAAGCGCGCACGCAGCTACAACGCTATCGCCAAACGTTGGAAAGCAAGTATGGCGACACGCTTAATTTGCATGCCTATGCGGTGGTTGCCCTAGGCTTTGAACGCCTGGTTTGGGAAGAAGTGTAATGTCGTCTGATCACGGATAACTGCTTAAGGATGAGGGGTGCCAGGATGATTGATTAGCAAGACGATCTTCATCCTGTCATCGCTTCATCCTGTCATCGCTTCATCCTGTCAATGACAGCTTTAATTCTTGCGAGTTCCTAAAAGAGATTGCCTAAACTTCTGCCAGCAATGCCGCCGCCGCCGTATACGGATCAGTTGTGCGCTGGCGCACAGCCTCGACCATGCCACGCAAACGGGTTAGCGGTAGACTGGCTCTAATCCGCCGGTTCAATTCGGCCTGGATGATGTTTTCTAGCGCATGGGCAACGCGCAGGCCTTCGCGTGCTTGAAGCTCACCCGATTCCGCTAACCAAACGTGGTGGGCTTCGATGCGCTGGCGTAACTCTTCTACACCTTCCCCTTGGGCAGCCACCGTTTTTAGTACCTGAACCTGCCAACGCGCTGCTTGTTCGGCGGTTGA
>Ga0209591_10003460_pt1 | contig 18284 bp, 14 predicted proteins | sample MAT01_FD_187207 | JGI IMG/M metagenome (GOLD analysis project Ga0209591, IMG submission 187207) | Freshwater microbial communities from Lake Fryxell liftoff mats and glacier meltwater in Antarctica - MAT-01 (SPAdes) (version 2) | ecosystem: Environmental > Aquatic > Freshwater > Ice > Liftoff... | reverse complement strand
CAAGACGCAGCGGGGAGCCGACGTGGGCGACACCTTTATGACGGTCATCGAGACCTGCCGGGCCAACGGGGTGAACCCCTTCGACTACCTGCTGGCAGTGGTCAGGAACTCGGACGCAGTCCGGGCAGACCCGGGAAGATGGATACCGTGGAACTACCGCCAGGCCCGCGAACCTGCCGACCCGCCCGCTTCACCCTGAGACCCCGGCGGCAGGACCCGCTCCTGCGGAAAAGTTACCCGTCCGACCGGCAGCGCACCCTTGCCGAAGGGACACAATCCATCACCCACCGCTTCGACTGTCAATAGTGAGGACCGACCCCTCTGTCTCCTCCTCTGATTGTCATCGTAGGTCAGCGTCGTCGTCTGCCCCTGGGGCCCCACCACGCGCGTGACCGTCTGCGGGTAGCTCGAATTGTCGTAATACAGTCGGGTCTCCGCCCCATCCGAGGCAACCACCCGATCGAGCCTCACCAGCTCGGTGGGAATTCCATTGTTGGTGACCGTAATGGACGCGGTCAGAAATCGAATTGCCTCGCCCTGCGGACTGATCAAGGCACTTAAGGCAAAGGTCGGGACGGGCGGAATCGCGCTGGTGTACTGCTCACGCCAACCATTCGGCCGGACGGCCTCGTATCCCAGCGGGGTCGCTCCATCGTACATCACCGTGAGGGTGACCGGGATGGGTTTACCCAAAGAAGTCCCATTGGAATCGTAGCCAATCGGCAGGGCCACAGCGCCATCGGTTTCGCTTGCCCAATAGGCCAGTTCCCGCCCATCGGTGCCCATGAGGATGACTTGCGAACGATCGTAAGGACTTTGGCCCGCCCGAGCTAACCAGGGCGACTTCCACAAGGGCAGGAGCATTTGCCCGAGGCGTCTGTAACCTCCCACAAACGTCGCCTGCCGACTTTTGTACCTGATCTCCAAGCGAATCGCCGGACCGTACTTGGGCTTGTAAACGTAAGGTCGATCGTAGAGCCAAAGATTGAGCCACGGTTCTCCCACCCACCAAATGGGTTCAACCGGACCAACTCATAGGCGCTGAATCCCGTTTCCGGTGACTCGGCTCCACTGATCCCGCTGACCCAGTTTCCGGTCAGGCGTTGGGCGACCTCTGCCACCGCAAAGGGCCCGCAGCGAAAGGAAATCTCCGGCCGGCGCCGCATCATCGCCAGTGACTCGAGCGCGTTACGGAATTGCATCGTGCGAAATCCGCCATCCAAGCGTCGCCCGCGCATTTGATCCTTAATTTGCTGGAGTTCATCGGCGCGTCCCAACGAGGCCAGCAGGCTCATTCGTTCGGCTAAACTCTCGTCCGCGATCTCTTTCCCGAAACCCTCGGCGAATGGGAGGGTTTCATTCAGGGCTTCCTGCCATCGATCCAAAGAAAGGTTGTAACGCCCAATGGACCGGTAGTAGCGAGCCAACTGACGGCGCAGGTCAGCTCCGTAGGCGGAATCTGGATTGTTGGCGAGAAAGGCTTCGAGCTCCGCTATCTGTTGCCGCAGCAGGGTCCGAGTGGGCACACTTCCGGGGCGGGCCGCCCCTCGCACCCGGTCAGAAATCGCGTTAAGTACGCCGATTTCGTGCCGAGTCGCCGCCTTTCCGGGAAGCGGTCGGATCATCTCGCGGAATCCCTTAAACTCGAGAGACACCGAAGTCAGTTCCGGCGCGATCTCCAAGCTTGGCTCCGCGGCCCAGCCGGCGGGTAAGATCAGCAGAACTAGCCCGGCTAGGAGCGATCGGAATGGGGTGAAACGGTGTTGGGGGGGTAGACTGGCAGAAGGGAGGCATAGGTTGATCGGATGCTGATTCTCAGATTAGAGTTACCTCATATAAGTTTAGAATGGGATTCAATCGGTTTTAGGTGACGATTGGGAAAAGTTGAGAGTTGAGAGATAGGAGGACCGGTTTAAAGACTCCCAGGGATCCTATCGTGAAGGAGTTTGGTGGTGGCCCAGGCGGCGAGCCCGGCACATCTCCTGTGTTGGGCTGTAACGGCCAAGCCAACGCCGGCTGAAGTTGAGAGTTTCCAAAACCGTGGAAACGGTGGCTCATTAGCATGCAATACAGAGTGCCAGGTCAATTGACCCCCTCAGAACCTACCCTAATGGCGGCCTGAGCGCTTTGTTCGGAGTCCCGGCTTTAGGCGGCGGGACGCATCAAAGGACGGGCCCAGTCCACTTCACCACCCGCCAGAAATTGCCCATGCTCCACCGGCTGAAGCCGGGACTCCGTACGAGGAGCGGGCAGCCACTCATCAGGCGCTCTCGGTACCAACGGCCGGCGCCAGTGCGTCTTTCCCCGACCCTCCTTCCTCTGCGTCTCCGATTTCTTTCCCGGAAAGCGCTTGCCCCTAAATTGCCCCCGCAGTAAGCCAATCATTGCATGTCGAACCCCGCTGTGACTCCTCAGATTTCGCGGCGCGGCTTCACGCTGATCGAACTGCTCGTGGTCATTGCGATCATCGCCATTCTGGCCTCCATGCTATTGCCGGCTCTCGCCCGCGCGAAATCGAAGGCCAACCAAACCCGCTGCCTGAGTAATCAGCATCAAATCGGGATCGCCTATCACCTGTATACCGATGACAACGCCGACTCCTATCCGGCGCAGTGGGGTTGGGGAGCGGGCGGCGGGAAAAAAGGAACTTACAAACTGGATTCCGGCGTGGCCCTCTCTTTTGGTGTTTCCATCGAGCAAACCAATCGGCCGCTGAATCGGTACACCAGCACCGCCGAACTCTACCGTTGTCCGGCCGACAAAGGGGACGAGGAGTACAAGGCGAAGAATTGCTTCACCGATTACGGCAACAGTTACCTGGTGCAATTCCAGCACGACTCCTTCCGCGTCAAACACGTCGCCGGCGATCTCAAGGCACCCAAAGGCAGCTACGAAGCCACTCCCATCAAGGCGAGCGAAGTCTCCCGCAGCCCAGCCAATAAACTCATTCAGGGCGATTGGAACTGGCACGCAAATCGGGACATCAACGACGCCCGCAGTGCCTGGCACAACTACAAGGGCCGGGCTCGCTACAACATTCTGTTCGGCGACGGTCACGTGGAGTTCTTCCAATTTCCCAAGGAAACACCGACTTGGATCTTCAATCCGCCGCCCGATGCCGGATTCAAGTGGTGGTAAGACCGGAAGAAGAAGTCCACGCAGCGCCCCGCTGAACGCTCGCCCATGACTCCGTCTGGGGTTTTCCCTGAAAGCCTGTCTTAAAACTCCCGGGGTCCTGTTTTCGAGGAAAGGGTTCGACGGCGAGGCTGTTGAAGAAACCAAAGGAGCTTCCTAATTTTAATCTCAGCGTTCCAATTCCGGGTTTGGGATGCGAGCCGTGGCGCGTAGACTTGGCCGGTCGTCGTGATTCGCCTTAATCCACATTCCTGCCTGCGCAGCCTCCAAGCCCGCTGGAACCTTCGCAGGGGTACTGTTTTCCCGCAGGCTCTGAGCCTGCTCGCGATGGGCGCCGTCCGCTTAAACGCGGCCCCCACCTATTCGACCGCGCTGGGTGAAGGCCTGACCAACGACGTGTTTGAGGTCTCTCAGGGCGTTCAGGTCATTGCCGCCTCCCCCCAGCACAACTCCTGTTGTGGCAATTCCGATCCCCGTTCAATCCTCGGCTTCGTCGCCAGCGCACCCTGGATTGAGCCCACCCGGTCGTGGTTCGCGGATGGCCCCGGGCCGGGATTCGTCGATTCCCTGGAATGGCAAACGGACCAACCGGTCGACCTGACCGGCCTCTCCCTGCGCTTGGAACAAGACGGACCGAACGACGCCAACCGTGCCGCAACCCGGTTCCGAATCTTCGCCAGCGCCGATGGCCAGAACTTCTCCCAGATCTCGGGTGGCACCTTTCCCGGCGCTCCGGGTGCCAATCGCCACGTGCCGCTGTTAATTACCGATCAGGCGCTGCTCGGTTTACCGACGGCGGTGCGCGCCTTCCGACTGGAAGTCACGCGCGCCACGGCACGGGGAGTTCGCGTGGTGGAACTCGATGGCGAAGGGACTTCGGTGGCGGCCTCTGGACCGTTCCTCGACCGCCTCGCCTTCAATGCCGCTTCGAACACGCTGATTGGACGCAGCGCGTCCGTCCGCGACGACGAAGGTCCGGGACGAGCCGTCGGTTTTCAGGTGAGCAGCCTAGTCCAGGACACCGACACCCCGGAGGACGCTTTCGGCAATGCCAATGGTGCGGTGGAACCGGAGAGTTTCATTTTCGGCGACGGCGGGGTGAGCGACAACGGGAACCAGATTCTCGGTGACGAGGGTGAGACCGTTGATTTCATCTCCTGGCAACTTCCAGAGGGAATTCCACTGGCTGGGTATCGCCTAACCCTGAGCGGCGATGGCACCGCCCAGCAGAATAATCGATCCGCCGAATTGGTGCGTTTTCTCGTCGACGGTGACGAGGTTGATCTCTTCGATAACCAGGCGTTTAATGGATCGGTCAACCGGGTCTTTGCGGGCGGCACCCGAGTCGGCAGCGACTTCCGTGTGGAGCTCACGCGTACGACGTCCGGAGGCCCGCGCCTTTTGGAAATTGACGCCCTCATCGGCCCGATCACGCCGTTGAACGGTGAAGTTGTCCTTAATGAAATCGTGTCCTCGAATGCCGATTCACTCCGGGACGAAAACGGTGATTCATCCGACTGGATCGAGGTGTTCAATGGTCGGGATGTCCCGGTTTCCCTGGCGGGCTGGGGTCTTTCCGACGCTTCGGATCGACCGTTTCGCTGGCGGTTCCCGGAAGTCACCCTGGCACCGCACACCTACCTCGTTGTCTTCGCTTCGGGCAAGGACCGGCGGGTACCAGGAAACAACCTGCACACCAACTTCCAACTCAAGTCGGACGGTGAACGCGTCGTTCTGACCCAACCGGAAGGCATCCTCCGGGATGGCGTGGAGTTGGGACGTCTGCGGGCCGATGTGAGCTATGGCCGGCATCCGAGTGGCCTGGGTTCCTGGAAGTTTCTGGCAACGCCCACACCCCGGCGCTCGAACACGCCGCAGACGCCCTATGACTCGGTGGTCTTCGACGCGCCGGCTTTCTCCCGTCCCGGCGGTTTCCAGGCGGAACCCTTTGCCCTAATCCTCCAGACCGCCGAGCCCGGGGTGACCTTACACTACACGCTCGACGGTGTGGAACCGACCGAGGCATCGCCGGAGTATTCCAGCCCCCTCCCCATCTCCCGCCGGGTGGGTGAACCTAATGTTCTCTCGCTGATTCCGGGAACCGCCACCGCCAACCAGCACACGGACGGTTGGAAGCCTCCCCTCGGCGAAGTGCGCAAGGCCACCGTGGTCCGCGCACGCGCCACTCGTCCGGGAGGACTGGCCGGACCGTTAAATACGCAGACCTATTTTGTCGGCGCCGAAGCCGTGCGAACCGACGGACTACCCACCCTGTCGCTCACCACGGACCCCGCGGGATTCTTCGATTACGATACCGGTATTTACCGGCTCGGCGCCGTCTTTGATCGATACGTCAGTACGCATCCGGGCGAGGCCCTTACGGGTCACACGCCGGCGAATTACACGCAGCGAGGGCCCGCCTGGGAACGGGAAGCTCACCTCGAATGGTTTGAACCCGACGGCACTCGAGCGTTCGGAGAACCCGTCCGAATTGATATACAAGGTCAGTCATCGCGTTCGTTCCGGCAGAAAAGTTTCGGCCTCAAAGCGCGCGGAATTGAGCCACCGCGCAACACCTTCAGCCATTCCATTTTTCCGGGTCTTACCCGCCTGGGTGACGGCACGCCCCTCACCGAATTCCGCACCCTGCGCCTAAGGAATATGGGCAATGACTGGGACTTCGCGCTGATGCGAGATGACTGGTGTCATCGGCTCGCGGGTGGACTCGGCCTGAATCTCATGTCCTCGCGTTTCGCCAGCGTGTTTCTTGATGGAGAATATTGGGGAGTGCTCGGGGTGCGCGAACAACAGGATCCGCGGTACCTCCAGGCGCACTACGGAATTGATGATGACGAGGTCGTGATTCTGTCGGGCGCAGGTGGACTGGAGGAAGGCCAACCGGGAGACGAACAACCTTGGCTGGATCTCCTCAACTTCTGCGAGACCCACCACCTCGCCGTGCCGGCCAACTATGAGCATGTCGCGGCCCGCATTGATCCGCAGGACACGCTCAAGTACTGCCTTTCGGAAATCTATTTTGGGAACGCCGATTGGCCGCAGAACAACCTCCGGGTCTGGCGTCGCCGAGTCGCCCAACCGGATGCTTCCTTGGGCCGCGGCCAGGACGGCCGTTGGCGTTGGTTGCTCTTCGACATCGACCTTGGGACCGCTCATCCCTGGAGTGCCGGAGTGGGCGACCTAACCCTGCAAGCCGCACTTTCTCCGTCAGGACGACCCGGCTTTAACGCCCCGTGGGGCACGGCGGTCTTTCGAGCCTTGATGACCCATCCCGCCTGGAAACTGGAATTCATCAACACAGCGGCGGACCTGCTCAACTCCCGGTATTCCGCGACGCACGCGGCCGCCTTGGTGGACACGATGCGCAATGAATTGAAGCCGGCGATGGAGGAGCATATCCGGCGCTGGCGGGCGAATGGTGGCAGCGTGGCGGCCTGGGAATTGCGTGTTCGCACGCTGCGCGATTTCGCCCTCCAGCGAGCCGCGGTTGTCCGGCAGCACGTGCAAACTGAGTTAAAGCTCTCCGGTTCGTCCCGGCTGACCCTGGGCATCAATACTCCGGGCAGCGGTTGGATTCGGGTCAATCAACTGCTTATCGACGAAAAACTACCGGGCACGCGGGTCCCTTTGTATCCGTGGACGGGTTTCTATTTTCACGGAATCCCCGTGACGCTGGAAGCCCAGCCAGCACCGGGCTGGCGTTTCGACCATTGGACCGGCCTGACCGCCACCGGGCCGGTGGCTAGCGTTAATCCGGCTCCAGGCCTCACCTGCACGGCTCACTTCGTTGCGGATCGACCGATGTTGCAGGACCTTCAGGCGAATCCCGGGGGATTGCGCGTCACCCTGATAGGTCGGCCGGGCGCGCAGTACGGACTTCAGGCATCGGCGAATCTTGGTGACTGGACCGACTTGGGCACCGTCACCTGTGACCCCTGGGGAAAAGCCGATTTCGAGTTTCCGGCGATGGACACTCCTGAGCGGCGTTACTATCGGGTTCTGGCCCAATAGGGTGCACCCGCTTTGGTCGGGCTGCGTTGCCGCGCGGCCCCATTGAATTCCGCTCCGCTCAGAAAGAGCTGCGACGCAACATGGGAAAGCGTTCGCGCGTGGCCCCCCCCGCCCTTCCCCGTCAGGCACTCTGAACCGCAGCGGTTCGATATGGGGACGAGCGGCAGCTCTTCCCTACCGGGTTAGGGCGCGGTGCGGTGGGCTAAGCCTCCACCCAGAGGGTTTCAATTTTCAAACCGGTGGGAAGTGATTTTGCACGCAAAATCGGGTCCCTCGAATTGCCATCGGCTCGCCTTCGGGTTATCCCTCACTCCGTCGCAGGTCATCCAACTGCGCCCCTGAAAAATGCAACCGAACGAAGGAATTTCCCTCATGTCATCCGGCTGGTTCTTGATGATCCCCGCCATGCTGATCGGCCTGTGGGCCCAGTTCAAACTCCGCTCCAATTACGCCCGCTACTCGAAAGTGGGGACGGTCCGTGGCTATACCGGCGCCCAGGCGGCGCGAGAAATCCTGGATCGGAACGGACTGCCCAACGTGGAGATTTACGAGGTCGAAGGCACCCTTTCCGACCATTACGATCCCACCAAGCGCGCCGTCTTCCTTTCCCGCGATATCTTTCACGGCAATAGCGTCGCTTCGGTCAGTGTCGCCTCCCATGAAGTCGGCCACGCCCTCCAGCACAAGGCTGCCTACGGTCCGTTGGGACTCCGAATGGCCTTGGTCCCCATTACCGGAATCGCTACCAACATGGCCATGTTCCTGATCCTGGGCGGCCTCTTCCTTAGCAGTGTCATCGGGCCGTTTTCCACTACCTTGCTCTGGATCGGGGTCGGCTGTTACGCGCTTCTTGCCTTCTTCCAATTGGTGACCTTGCCCGTCGAATACGATGCCTCTTCCCGAGCCAAGGAACAGTTATTGCGTCTGGGAATCATCGATCCCCGGGAATCCGGAGGCGTCAGCAAAATGCTCGGTGCGGCGGCCCTGACCTACGTCGCGGCCATGATTTCAGCCGTGCTCGAACTCCTTCGTTTGATCATGCTCGCCCGCTCCCGCGAAAACCACTAAACCCTAAACCGCCATGCAATTAGGTCTTATCCCGCTCTTGGCCGCCGGTTTGGCCTGGGCTCTAGCCGCCACGGCCGCCGAGGACAAACCCCTGGAGCCGGCGCCGGCGCCATCCCGGGAACTGGCTACCCTGGGCGGCGGTTGTTTCTGGTGTACCGAAGCGGTGTTCGAGAAGATTCCGGGCGTTCATCGTGTGATGAGCGGTTATTCCGGGGGCCAACTCGAGAATCCGACTTACAAACAGATTTGCACCGGCGAAACCGGACACGCTGAGGTGATTCAAATTGAGTTCGATCCGAACGTTACTTCCTTCGAGCAATTGCTGGGAATCTTCTGGCAAGCTCACGATCCCACGACCCTGAACCGCCAGGGGGCCGATCGAGGGACCCAGTACCGCAGCCTCATCCTCTACCACTCCCCCGAGCAGCACGCCGCGGCCCTTCGCTCCAAGGAACTGGCCAATGCCTCGGAATTTGGCGGCAAGATCACCACGGAGATTGTACCCCTGAAAAAATTCTATCCGGCCGAGGAATACCATCAGGATTACTTCAAGAAAAACCCGCACCAACCCTACTGCCAGGCCGTCATCGTGCCCAAGATGTTCAAGCTGGAAAAAAAGGGCGTCGTACCCAAGTAATAGACTCCTCCAAAACTCCCCTTCTCAGGGCTGCCGACGGCCCCGAATTTGAAGTCGCACTCCTTCAGCGGTAGTGACTTCAGCTCGCCCCTGATGCAGCCTCAGCGCGGGCATCGCCGTCGCCTCCAAGACCACCATTTCCAATTGGTTTCGCCGTATTAGCCGGCTGGGCGGAGGCCAACTTTCTCGGGCCGATCCGGCGGGTACCAGGAGGACAAGTTGGGGAGCAATCTGCTTCAGCAGGCTCCGCAGTCCCGGGGCGTTCTGCCGCGTTACTTCCGCCAGCACAATATCCACATCGACGAGTTCCCAGGCCGATCGTTCCAGCAGCCGTTCCCGTCCCGCCGGTCCTAATTCCGGCAAGATCAGCACGCGGATCCCCTCCAACTCCGCCAGCAGCACCAACGCATTGTCGCGGGCCGTGTTGAATTTGTCACCCGCCGCCGGACTTAAAACCTGCCAGTTTCCCAGACGACTGCCCCGGGTTAGTTCTCGGTGGGGAATCCCCGATCTTTCGGCGCACTTCAAAAACTCGCGAAAAGCCGGGGAACGCTGACGCGTGGGTCCAGTGACCACTTCTTGAGGTTTCCAACGCGCCAGTAAATTACTCGCCCCACCGGCGTGCGCGACATCCGCCTGGGTGAGGCCGAATCGGGGCACCCAGTTCCAACCCTCAGCCCGCAACCAAGGAAGGAGAACCCGGGTAGAATTGACCGTCCCGCCTGAATTTAGAACCAGATCTTGGGCCGTGCCGGGCCCGTCCACCACCACGACGCCTCCGGGAAGAGTTTGCAGCGTAACGCCGCGTCGGGCCGCCAGACCCCCGATCCAAGCAACGACCAACACTCCGACGAAAACGGCCCATTTTAGCCGCCGGCCGAATGAAATTGGCCCCCAAGCTGGAGCCGTCAGGAGAGCGTAATAGGCCAGCCACCAACCCTTCGGAGGTCCAGCGACGAACCAGACGCCCCCAGGAATCCCCGCAAACCAACGGCTGAGCCCGGTCATGACGGTCATCCAAAGCCAGGCGCTGGCGTTGCAGAGACTGGCCAAGTCCGGGAACCACTCGAAGGTGAGCAGCGACCCTACATTGGCCGCCAAAGCCAAACCCGAGAGCGGGACGACTACCACATTGGCCACCAGGCTAATCGGGCTAAACACATGAAAGTAGTGTAGGACAAACGGCAGGGTGGCGGTGAGAGCGACCCAGGAAACCGCCAGGGATTGCGCCAGCCAGCGCAGGACCGTTTCGACCGGCTCCCGCCATCTAGGCTGCCCAGATTCCAGCAAAAAGGGATCACGGGCCGGGATTAGCCAACCCTGAATCACCGGACTCCAGTGTGTCACCCAGAGCCCCAGACCCGCCACGGCGGCAAAAGAGAGCTGAAATCCCGGTTGAAACAGCTCACCCGGATCAGCGACCAGGATCAGTAGGGCGGCCAGGGCCAGTGAATTCAACACCTCGCCCGGTCGCCGGAGCATCCATCCGCCGACCACCACGGACATCATGACCGCCGAACGGACGGCCGAGGGCTGCCACCCCGTCGCCAGCACGTACAGCCAGATCGTAGGAACCACGACCACCCCACACCAAGCCCGGCTGACGCGGAGCAGGCGCAACAACGCCACCATGACTCCCGCGAGCAGGGCAATGTGCAGTCCGCTGATCGCGAAGACATGCATCGTCCCCGCTTCGACGAACGCCGAACCGACTTCATCGGTCAGGGCCGTCTTCCACCCCAGCGTCATCGCCCAGAGCAACCGGGTCGATTCGGTATCGGGCAACCCGTGGGCCAGGGCCCGCTGCGCCCAAGGCAAGAAGCGAGCACTCCAGGGCTGGGACACGGTTCGATCGGTCCGCACCCGCCATGCCGTGAAGGACTCGACTTCAAGTAAATGGGAGATCCCCCGAAACCGCAGATGCTCCCGATAATTGAACAACCCGGAGGCCAACGGACCGGGAGGCAACCGCAGGATCCCGCTCACTTCGACGGGTGCCCCATCGAAAATATCCCGGGGACAAGCCCCGCGCGTGACCGTCATGACCTTCCCGAGTGTGGGCTGCCACTCCTGACCTGGTTCGCGCCAGGCGTCCACCCGGAGCGACACGGTCGTTCGAGCCTGGGTTTGGCCTCGACGCTCGCTGAGTCGCAGGGTCGGCGGTTCGGCCACCACCCCCCGGATCTCCCGTTCCAGAGCCGGCTCATCCGCTGCCAACCGGAGATCCCACGGACCGAGCGGCGTTCGCTCACTCCACCACGCCAGACCACCCGCAAAGCCCCACCCGACGAGCAGATATAGCGCCGTCCAACTCCGCCACCGGGTCAGGATAAACCCGGACGGGGCCAGAACAGCCAAGACGGGTGCCCATTGCGGCACCCCTTCCATGACCAGGATTCCCCCGGCAAAGCCCAGCGCCGGCAGCAACCAGGGACGTTTCATGCGAATCCCGCAAAACCTACGGGTTCCACCCGGATCGCAACATCGCTGGATTTAACGAGGGTCCGGCTAAGGAGTCGGGTCCCGCCAGCGCCCACGAAACCGGCCGACCCACCAAATCAAGATCACGCCCGCCGCAGCGCCGAAGGAATCGATCAACACGTCCCCCACCTGGCCCTGACGGCTCCCGACAAACGACTGATGGAATTCATCCGAAAGGGCATACAGGGAAGCCAAAAGCCAAGCCGCCCAGGCCAGTTGAACCGGCCAGATCCGTACCGTTCCCCGGCGGGAACCGTTCAGCGCAAACCAGAAAAGAGAGGCCAACACCGCATATTCCACCGCGTGGCCCGTCTTGCGAATAACCCATTGGATTGCCCCGATCACCTCAGGGGAAATGTCGGGGACTAACCAGCGCAGCAAGGGACCGATGATCCGGGAGGTATGCTGCGCGGAAAGCACATCGGTTGAACCGATGAAAATCGCGGTCATCCAAACGATCGCCGGCCACCACCATTTGATCACGCCCGAGCGAACCATTGGGCGCGGAGGAAATCAGGCCTCACCGGGGCGGCCAATCAAAACCACCGAAACACCCTGGAAAATCACCTCAATCCTTACCCCGACCCGGATCAGGAGCCCATTGCCCGATCTCCAAATGCGGCTGGTTGTCGTTATTCCACCGACGCCGCCACTCGTTGTTCTTGGGATTGACGACTTCTTTGCGGATCGCACTTTCGGCATGTCCGTCAGTAAACAGCAGATTCGAGCGCTTGTTATGCCGGTTGGAAGGCCATTGGTCCGCCTCTTTGGGATCAATGTTACCGTCCCAGTTCGTGTCGGTCTTGGAATCGGCCAACATGATCATCTCCGTCGGCGCAATCACCGCCACTTCGCGAACCTCATCCGAAAAGCCGGCCCCGATATCCCCGCCCAACCCCAACTGAGGTTTGGCTCCCGGAGCCGCCAGGCCCCAATCGTTGTAGCCATACGTGAACGCCGCGGCGCCCAAACGGAAGACTGGAGTTCCGATGTACTCCAACTGGTTCTTGAGGGTGCGATTCACATTGGTGTCCCACCGCCAGATGGATTTACCCGCCTGGCACCAGAAGGACGACCGATTGGTCCCCATTTGCGAAAACAAACGATTCACCCAGAGGTACGAGAAATAGCCTGGCCCCGGGCGAGCGTCGATGCAGCCCGGATACATCCGAAACTCCTGCACATACATGATCGTCGCCAGGCCCAACTGACGCTGGTTATTGAGGCAGGCAGTCTGAGTGGCCTTGCTTTTCGCCTTCGACAAGGCCGGCAGAAGCATGCCCGCGAGGATCGCAATGATGGCGATCACGACGAGCAGTTCAATCAGAGTGAAGGCGAACCGACGACGGAAGGCACAGGTTGGGCGCATGATGACGGTGAAGTGGATGGGTAAGATTGCCCTTTGCCTCGCCGCACAGCCATGCCGGCGGGGCACGGCAGCCTATCCGGAATGCACGCCGGTCGGCCATCGTTAATCCACGAGCCTAACCGTCCGGCGGCCGAATCGGTCGAGGTCCGTCGTCGGAAGAATGCGAATAGGCAGCGATTCTCCGACCCTCCCAGTTTCCGGCGTTCGCCGTATCCGGGCTCGAGGGGGACGGCGCCGCACACCGCCCCGGCCGACCAGAAAATCCCGGGAAGGCAACGTTGTCTGGCCTTCCGCCATTCCCAAAGATCACGGACCCTGCCACCGTCCCGGTCGACACGATGCGCGTGGTCGCTGAAGCCGCCCTCACTCCCCATACTCCCGATTCGCTCGCCGCTTCCCTCCGCCACGAGCCCGGACTGATTTTTCTTCGGACCGGCACCTTCGACGTGCCCAGCGCCCGCTATTCTATAGTGGCCGCCCGGCCGATGCTCACGTTTCGCTCGTCCGGACCCGCTTGCGAAACCCGCTTTGCAGATGGCCGCTGCCAAATCCAATTTGGCAATCCTTGGCAACACCTCGCCCCACTGCTGGCCCGTTTCGAACTCCTGGACGAGGCCGACCTCCCCTTCCCGTTGGGGGGGTGCTTCGGTTACTGGGGCTACGACCTGAAACAGTTCGTCGAACCCCGAGTGAGCCGTCGCGCCGTTAATGATCTGGAATTGCCCGACTGCCATTTGGGCTTCTTCGCCAGCCTGGTGGTATTCGATCATCAACTCGGTAAAACCTGGATCGTGGCCACCGGCCTGGATGCCGAAGGCAGCCGCCACGAATCCGAGCTGACCCGCCAGTTGCTCTGGTGGCGTCATCGGTTGGCCCAGGAACCGCCGCCGCCGCCGCCGGCCCACTTGCCCCGCCTCGATCCAGCCCGGCTCAGTAGTTCCCTGTCTCAGTCCGGTTTTGTGGCGGCCGTGGAACGTGCCCAACGCTATATCCGAGCGGGCGACATTTATCAGGTCAACTTGGCCCAACGCCTCTCCGCCCCGTGCCCCATTAGTGGCTGGGCTTTCTTTGACCGCCTGACCAACCGCTCCCCCGCCCCGTTTTCCGCCGGCTATGATTGTGGGGACTTTCAGCTCATTTCCACCTCCCCGGAACTCTTCCTCCGTCTCAGCGGACACCACATTCTGACGCGTCCCATCAAAGGCACCCGCCCGCGCGATGCCGATCCCATCCGGGATGCTCAACTCGCCTGGGAACTCCAGCGCAGTGAAAAGGAGAACGCTGAACTGGTGATGATCACCGACCTGCTGCGCAATGACCTGGGCCGGGTTTGCGAGTACGGCTCGGTCAAAGTCCCGGACTTGATGCGCCTCGAACGATTCGCGCAAGTCCAGCATCTGGTCTCCACGATTGAAGGACAGCTTCGTCCCCAGGTCACCCATCTGGATGCCTTGGCCGCCTGTTTTCCGGGAGGCAGCATCACCGGCGCCCCCAAAATCCGAGCGATGGAAATCATCGACGAATTGGAACCGGTCGCGCGTGGGCCGTATTGCGGCTGCCATGGGTATCTGGGCTTCAACCGCGAAAGCCAACTGAGCATCACCATCCGCACCGCCGTCGTGCAGAACCACCAGGCCTGGTTTCACGTGGGGGCGGGCATCGTCGCCGATTCTCAACCGGACGCGGAATACGCGGAAACTCTCGCCAAGGCCGGCGGCTTCCTCGCTGCCCTTTCACCGGCCGGACATCCCCCGCTGACGGTGCCGAATTGAGGACCGCCCGAGGGCTTAGACCGGGAAGAATAGAGTGGTCCGCGACTTGGTCTTGGCCTCCGAATGCTGGAGGATCCCTTGGTGAACTGGCTGAGAATCGTACGGTGGGTCGGCGCCATCCTGGTCCTTTCTTTCCTGCTTGCGGGTGCCTTTGCGGGAGCTCTCTGGCTTTATTTGCATCCGAGTTTCACCCGTTCTCCCGCCCTCGTGTACGGACAGCGTCAGGGCGAGGACCTCACCATAGAAGTGGTCAAACCAGCGCAACCCAACGGCCTAGGCGTACTGCTCTTAGTCAGTGGAAGTTGGAAGTCGGGCACCAATTCATTCCGGCCCTGGATGGTCGCCCCCCTGCTCCGCCGGGGTTATACAATTCTGGCCGTTTGCCATGTTTCCCAACCGAAGGCGACGATCATGGAGATCATTGAGGACATGCACCATGCCGTTCGGTTTATCCGCCATCGGGCCGCCGAATTCGGCATCGACCCTCACCGACTTGGAGTCACGGGCGGCAGTGCCGGTGGACATCTGAGCCTGATGCTTGCCACCCGGGGTGGTCCCGCAGTCAACCCCTCCTCCGATCCAGTGGAACGTGAGAGCAGCGCTGTTCAGGCGGTCGCAGTCTTCTATCCGGTCACTGATTTGCTCAATCTGGGCCGCTCCACAGAAAACCTCGGCGATGGCGGACCGCCGAAAAGCTTCGTCCGGGCCTTCGGACCGCACTCGACCAATTTGGCGCTGTGGAACGAAATCGGCCGGGACACCTCACCCATTTATTTCATTCGTTCTAATCTCCCGCCCACGCTGATTTATCATGGAGATGCCGACACGTTGGTCCCGCTCGAGCAATCCCAGCGGTATCGGGCGGAGGCGGTCCGCCAAGGGGCGAACGTAGAATTGGTCGTTCATCCGGGCGGGAACCATGGTTGGCTCACTATGCTGTGGGACATTCGCCACTTTGCGCAGTGGTTCGACCAACATTTGCGGCCGTGATTTGGAGGGATAGAGCCGTCCGGCGCCAGGGACGCAATTCAGGGCGAAACTTCGGAGAACGTAGCCACGCATCGGTCCGCGCACCGTCCTTTCCATTCGGTCACTCTAGCGAACCGACGATTGAACCCGGACGGTCCCCAGTGCCACCCTGTTGCCATGCACACCGCCGCGATCACGGTCGAGCAGTTCTATACCCAGGTGGGAAATGCTCTGGCTCTGAAGTTGGTCGCCGGCGCCGTGGGCTTGAAACGTCTCATCCGCGAACCGACGGTCAATCGCCCCGGATTGGCTCTGGCCGGATTTAATCACTATTTCGCGCCCAAGCGCGTCCAGGTCATCGGGAGCGTGGAAACTGCTTATCTTCGTTCCCTGCCTCGCCCGATCCATGAACAGCGGGTCGCGGAGTTCTTCGCTCACCGGATCCCGTGCGTCGTGCTTTGTCGCGACCTCAAACCGGGACGCATTTTCCTCAAAGCCTCCGAGGAAGCCGATGTGCCGATGTTCACCAGCTCGCTAATTACGATGAAATTCATCAGTCGAGCCACCATCGCCTTGGAGAATCTCTTCGCGCCCCGCACCCAGATTCATGGTGGCATGGTCGACGTGGGCGGTGTGGGGGTAATCGTCGAGGGCGAAAGCGGCATCGGAAAGAGCGAAGCCGTCATTGGCTTGCTGGAACGGGGCCACAGCCTGGTGGCCGACGATGTCGTGTACCTGTGGATCCAGGACGGCACCGAACTGCGCGGCACCGCCAAGGAGCTGGGACGAAATTTGATGGAAGTTCGCGGCATTGGCTTAATTGATGTCGCTGCGATGTTTGGTGTGGGCGCGATCCGCCGGGAAATGCGGGTCGATTTGGTGGTTAGCCTGAAACGGTGGGAGGAAACCAAAGAAATCGATCGCCTCGGACTGGACGCGGCGCACGTGGAACTACTCGGCCAACAGGTTCCTCATATCGTCATTCCGGTACGTTCCGGACGCGATCTGGGCGGACTAATTGAGGTCGCCGCGTATCAGACCAAACTTCGACTTCAGGGATACCATACCGCGGCGGAACTGAGCACGCGTTTGACCCGGCAAATGCAGCAGAAGCTATGAACCTTCCTGGGGCGGTTGAGGACGACGTGAGGAGATTCCCACTCGATCCCGGGACGGGAGAGCGGACCGGGCGTGCCGGGATGGAATGGAGACTCCTGACGTCGTCCGCTACAGGTAGCAGCCGAGACTCTGTCTCGGTTTTAAGACGGCTCACGACGACGGCCCTCTAGAGGGAGAATTGAAATGTCGTCGGCTGAGGCGTTTTCACTTCCGGCTGCCCCATTCCGACCTCCAATTGCGTGACCCCTCTCCGCCACGGAGTTCAGTTACCGCTCGCTCCAAGCCTCAAATCTCGCTATAGGCACCGGGCTTAGACCGCGTGAATCTCCCCAACAAACTTACCCTTTCCCGTCTGGTTCTGACCGTGGCCTTCCTCGTGGTCGTCTTTCTCCCCTTCCCAGGCCATGAATCCGTCGCCCTGGTTCTCTTCAGCGTCGCCGGCTTGACCGACTACTTGGACGGCCGGATCGCCCGCGAACGGGGTCTCATCACCAATTTCGGGATCCTCATGGATCCGCTGGCCGATAAGATCCTGACCTGTTCCGCCTTTATCGCGTTTGTAGGGCGCGGTTTGGTCCCAGCTTGGATGGTCGTCATTATCGTCGCCCGAGAACTCGCCATCACCGGTCTGCGTCTCTTGGCCGCCTCCAAGCATGTCGTGCTCGCCGCCGAACGGTACGGCAAACACAAAACCATCTCCCAGATTGTGACCATTGTCGCCGTGCTGGTGACCCTGAGCTTTCCTCAGTGGGGTCGGCTAGGCGAACTGGTCTTCGGCTGGCCGATTTGGGGCGAAGCCTGGGTCAGCCGTCTCGCGGATTTTTTCAAATGGTTGACCGTTCTGCTCACACTCTTCAGCGGGGCGGTCTACTTGTGGCGCAACCGCGCCCTGTACTTGGATGATCTCTAGTTCAAGCGATTTCGGGTCACCGCTGCCGAAGTAGAGGCTCACCCAATGGCCCCCAACACTCCGCTCCCTCCGAGCCCCTGGCGGTTTCCGGACGCGTTAATCATCCTGCTGGCCCAAGGTTTTGGGAGCGGTCGCCTCCCGTGGGGGCCCGGCACCTGGGGCAGCCTGATCGGTGTCGGGTGGCTGATCGCCCTGCTGACCCTCGGAAGCGCCACTGTCTGGATCATCGCCAATCTGGCGGCCGTTTTAGGGGCGGTCGCGATCTGTTCTCGGGCCGAAATTGTGTTGGGCCAGCATGATCCAGGGAGCGTGGTCTTGGATGAAATTGTGGCCGTACCGCTGACGTTTCTCGGCCCCTGGATTGCCCTGGGCATTTGGCCGATTGGAGTTGCGGGCCACCCGATCGAGGTGTGTCAGCGGTTTTGGCCCGAACTCCTGGTGGGCTTCCTGGCCTTCCGCGTCTTCGACATCGCCAAACCCGGCCCCATTGGCCGAATTCAGTATCTGCCGGCCGGCTGGGGAGTCGTGGCGGACGATGTCCTGGCAGCCCTGGCCGCGGCGGGGGTGACCGGACTGGTCACGTTCGCGCGATTAAACTGATACCGGCAAACGCGCTCAACCGCTTCGACTCAGAGCGGATGAAACTGGATTTGGGGCGGTTGTCCTGGTTCCAAGATGACGGTGGCCACCGAACGGGCGAGTTTGAAGCGAGGCTTACCCGCATAACCTGGATTCAAGAAAACTACCCCCCCGCGGGTCTCGTGCAGGGGTTGATGCGAATGACCAAACACCACC
>Ga0209591_10003454_pt1 | contig 18295 bp, 13 predicted proteins | sample MAT01_FD_187207 | JGI IMG/M metagenome (GOLD analysis project Ga0209591, IMG submission 187207) | Freshwater microbial communities from Lake Fryxell liftoff mats and glacier meltwater in Antarctica - MAT-01 (SPAdes) (version 2) | ecosystem: Environmental > Aquatic > Freshwater > Ice > Liftoff... | reverse complement strand
GCCCGGCTGCGCGGCGCGATAGCGTTTCGGATTGGGCAACACTGCCGCAAGCGTGGCGGCTTGAGCAACCGTTAGACGATCGGGTGCGCGTTGAAAATGCACACGCGCTGCCGCATCAGCGCCGTACACGCCATCGCCAAATTCAGCCACATTCAGGTACAGCTCAAGAATGCGCCGCTTGGGCAGCAGAAGCTCGATCCACAGGGTCAGATACGCCTCGATGCCTTTGCGCAGATAGCTTTGCGATTTCCACAGAAATAGGTTTTTACTGAGCTGCTGGCTGATCGTGGAACCGCCGCGCAGGCGCTTGGCACCCTGGTTTTTGCCGAGCGCGTCTTTGATCGCCGCGAAATCAAAGCCGACATGCGTTGCAAAATGCTGATCTTCAGCCGCGACCACCGCTAGGCTCAAGCTCGGCGCAACCTTCTCAAGCGGCACATAGCGATAGTGCAGCGCAAAGTTTGTATCGCCCGCGCGCCAGGCCTCAAGCTGACGCGCAGCCATAAACGCGCTGAGGTGCGGATCAAACGCGCGCAATCCGAGCACCACCGGAATTGGCAGCACAGCCAGCAGCAAAGTCAGCAGCAGCAGCCAATTCCGCACGCGTCGCAATGCGCTCATCATTCGCGCACCGTTACCATTCGCCCGTTTCTTCATCGATCAAGCCTAATCCTAGAAACCTCAGTTGACCGCTTTCGAGTGCCGTAACTTTGATGATGCTTGAAGCATTTCTGCCACTTTACCCATTCACCCAGTGGGTGAGTCCGCTTCGAGGCAGATTGCACGGTTCTGGCTGCGCTTGGCTTCGTTGCAACGCGTTGGAATGCAACAAGCATTGCGCCTCATCGCGCCTTGCCCTGCACACCCATAACCGCACACTCCGCCCCGTCCAACTGATGTTTCCAGGATTATGAATATGCGCGACGCGCGATTGAGTTTTTCCTTTGCCGACGCCCTGGTGCGCGGCGCGGTGGTGCACTTGGATGCCAGCTGGGCGGAGGTGCGCCGCCGCGCGCAGTCGCATGTCGCGCTGGAGGGGCTGCTCGGCGAAGCGCTCGCAGCGGTGTGTTTGCTCAAATCGACCGTCAAGCTGGACGGCTCGGTGGCGCTGCAAGTGCAGTCCATGGGAGCCGTCAAACTTTTGTTCGCGCAGGTCGCTGAGGGCGGCAATCTGCGCGGACTCACGCGCAGCGCTGAATCACTTGAGAACTTCGATTTCAGCGATTTGCAGCGCGCCCAAGCGCGCATGGTCATCACCCTGGAACCGCGCGCCGGTGAGCAGCGCTATCAGGGGATTGTTGAGTTAGAGGGCGACAGCTTGAGCAGCGCAATCACCGCCTATTTCGAGCGCTCCGAGCAGCTTCCGACCCAAGTCTTATTGGCCGCAAACGGCGAGCGCGCAGCGGGATTTCTACTGCAACGTTTGCCTGGTCATCAAGGCGAATTAGCCGATCAGTCCGCGCGCTGGCAGCACCTAAGCCTGCTTGCCGCGACGCTTAAGCCCGAGGAGCTGCTGACGCTCAAGCCCGAAGAACTGCTGACGCGTTTGTTTCATGATGAGGAAGTGCTGCTGCAAAGCCCGGTTGCGCATCGCTTTGGCTGTACGTGCTCGCGCGAGCGGGTCGGCAACATGCTGCTTGGGCTGGGTCGCGAGGAGAGTCTGGCGTCGCTTACCGAGCACGGCTTGGTCGAAGTCGACTGTGAGTTCTGCAACGCCCACTACGCGTATGACATCGTGGACATTGAGGCGCTTTTTCAGGCAGCGTTTAAGCCCAATGCCAGCGTGCAATAGCTGATGCGATCAAGCCTGCTGGAAGGCTTGCGCCTGAGTTTGCTGCTGCGCCCGCGAGCAGGCACGCGTCACGCCGGTTGGGGCACATTTGCGCTGCTGGGCGTGCTGCACGTCGTGGCAGCCGCCGCCTATTCGCGCACTTGGTTTGACACGGACATGGAGTTCAACTTCGATGGCATTCAAAGCGAAGGCTTTGATGTGCTGCTCACGCTGCTGCTTGCCATCGCCCTCGCGCGGCTCCTGCGCCGTCCTGCGCACGGCCTGAGCCTGGCCAATTTGCTGCTAACGGCGCTGTTGGTGTTGGAAGTAGCGTTTGGTGTACTGCGCGAAAACTTGCTCAATGAGCTGCCAGACGCGATCTGGTACGAGACGCAGTTTTGGCTGTGGACCGCGATCGTGGCAGCGGTCGCTACCCAGTGCGTGCGCTGGCTGCGCAGCGATTTGGGCGTGTTCAGGTCGATTGCGTGCGGATTGGCGTTCGCTCTGTTGAACGTGTTGCCGTGGCGAGTGCTGGCGCCGAATTCCTTTTGGACCGTGGCGATGGATGGGTCGACGCAGGCGCCTGCGCGTGCGCCAAGTTTCGACGCCGAACGGGTGATGTTTGAACAGGCAGCCCGAGTGGGCGCGGCGGTCGACGCGCTCGAACCCGAGCAAGCGGGCAAGACCGATTTGTATCTAATCAACTTTGGCGGCGATGGCTCCGAGTCGGTGTTTCGCAACGAAGTGCAGTACGTCGAGAGCCTTTTTGCGCAGCGATTCGGCGCTAAAGGCCGCGTGCTGACCTTGCTCAACCATCCTAAAACGACCGCCAGCACGCCGCTCGCGAGTGCGAGTAACCTGCGCTACGCGCTCAAGCTATTGGAAGGCAAGCTCAATCCGCGCGAAGACATTTTGATGCTGTTTGCCACTTCGCACGGCTCGGAAGACCACTTTTTGTCGGTCGATTTGCAGCCCATCGCACTGAACCCGCTGTCGGCCGTTGAGCTCGGTGGCATGTTGCGCAACAGCGTGTTTGCCAACCAAGTGATCATCGTGTCGGCCTGCTATTCCGGCGGCTTTCTACCCGCCTTACGCCGCCCCGGCAGCTTGGTGATCACCGCTGCGCGCAAGGACCGCGCTTCGTTTGGCTGCGGCGCGGACTCCGATATCACCTACTTTGGACGCGCCTACTTCGCCAACGCGTTGAACAAAACCGATTCGCTAATTGATGCGTTTGCATTGGCCAAGCGAGAAGTGAGCAAGCGCGAAGCCGAACTCGACGCCGATCCATCCGAGCCGCAAATTGCCAGCAATGCCGAGATCGAGGCGAAGCTGGTCGAATGGCGCGCGGGGTTTGTGCTGGGCAAGCCACTTGAGTTCATTGCGCCGTAGGGCGCGTGCTTGGCGTACGCTTCAATTCCGATTCTCCGCCGAAAGGTTCGTCATGCGCCCAAATCAAACTCACCTGTTCCGTGCCGCCATTGTGCTGTGTATCGCTTTGCTGTCAGCGTGTGGTTCGGTGTCAAAATTACAGCGTGCCGAGGGCACCCAAAACGTCTCGATGGCTGACTTTGATGTCGTGTACGTCGCTGATTTTAAAGACGCGACTGACGTCAATATCAAGGACGAGAAAAAGCGCGCGGCCTACGACGAAACGCTCAGACTGGCGTCAATCAAATTTCCCGACATGATTGCCGAAGACATCGCCAAGACCAAAAATCCGCCGCAAGTGCTGCGCGTGGCGCCAACGGATGGGATGGTGTTGCGCATCGAAGGCGATATCACAGTGTTTGATCGCGGTCTGGCCATCGCGCGCATCCTGCCGATCGTGGGCGGTTCGGAGTTCAACGCCGAAGTGCGCTTTATCGACCACCAAACCGAAACCCTGCTAGGACAAATCATCGTCGACAAAAACAGCAATCCCATTGGCGGCTGGTACGCCATCACCCAAACCGCCAACCGCTTTATGAGCGGCGCTTCCGGCAAAGTGGCCGACCAATTGCACTTAGCCCGCAACCCGAAGAGGTAGCGGGGTAGAGCCGACCTAGCCCTTAAGCCTGAAACACCTGCTTGTTCTTCGCATATTCCAAGGCTTGCGAGCGGGTGATGAGGCCTTTGCGCAGGAGGTCTTGAAGGCATTGGTCGAGGGTTTGCATGCCGTAGCTTTGGCCGGTCTGGATCGATGAGTACATCTGCGCCACTTTGTCTTCGCGGATCAGGTTTCGAATGGCGGGGATGCCGACCATGATCTCGTGGGCGGCGATGCGCCCGCCGCCAACTTTTTTCAACAGCGTTTGTGAAATCACCGCGCGCAAGCTTTCAGAAAGCATCGAACGCACCATCGGCTTTTCACCAGCCGGGAACACATCGATGATGCGGTCGATGGTTTTTGCGGCCGACGAGGTATGCAGCGTGCCAAATACCAGATGCCCGGTTTCAGCGGCGGTAAGCGCCAGGCGAATGGTTTCAAGGTCGCGCAATTCGCCGACCAAAATATAGTCTGGATCTTCGCGCAATGCCGAGCGCAGCGCTTCGTTAAAGCCGTGCGTGTCGCGGTGCACTTCGCGCTGGTTGACCAAACATTTGTTGGACGTATGCACGAACTCGATCGGATCCTCGACCGAAAGAAGATGCCCATATTCGTTCTTGTTGATGTGATCGACCATCGCGGCGAGCGTGGTGGATTTGCCCGAACCGGTTGGCCCGGTGACCAGAATCAAGCCGACCGGAACTTGAATGAGTTCCTTAAAAATCTTCGGACAGTTGAGGTCTTCAAGCGAGAGAATTTCTGACGGAATGGTCCGAAACACCGCGCCGCAGCCGCGATTTTGGTTGAAGGCGTTGACCCGAAAGCGCGCCAATCCCGGAATCTCAAACGAGAAGTCGGTCTCTAAAAATTCTTCGTAATTTTTACGCTGCCGATCGGACATGATGTCGTAGACCAGCGCGTGCAGGCTCTTGTGATCGAGCGCCGGCACGTTGATGCGCCGCACGTCGCCATCGACGCGAATCATCGGCGGCAGCCCGGCGGATAAATGCAAATCCGAGGCTTTGTTTTTGACCGAAAACGCCAGCAATTCAGCGATATCCATCGACGCGTACTCAAAGACTAAGATAATCCTGCGAAAGTAGTCGTTATCAGAGAGGGCCGCAACCACTTGAACAGCATTCAGCACTCACTCGCACAAATTCAGGCGCGCATTCAAGCCGCTGAGATCGCTGCAGGGCGCGCTCCGGCGAGCGTGGCGTTGCTCGCTGTGAGCAAGCTGCAGCCCGCATCCAGAGTGCGCGAGGCGTTCGAAGCCGGGCAGCGCGCGTTTGGCGAGAACTATGTGCGCGAGGCACTCGAGAAGCGCCAAACGCTGCGCGATTTGCCGATCCGCTGGCATTTAATTGGGCCGCTGCAATCGAACAAGGCGCAGCTTGCGGCGAACGCGTTTGACTTAATCGAGTCGGTTGATCGGCGCAAACTAATCGATGCGCTGGCGTCTTACCGCGATCCGGCGCGTGGACCGCTTGAGATTTTATTGCAGGTGAACATAGACGCCGAACCGAGCAAAAGTGGCTGTGCGCCAGAGCAAGCGCGTGAGCTCGCTGACCATATCGCCAGTAAGCCGCTGCTCAAGCTGCGCGGTTTGATGAGCATTCCGGCACCGGGGCTTGCGCTTGCCGCGGCGCACGCACGCCTGTTTGAGCTCTATAACTCGTTGCGCGACGCGGGCTATGCGCTGGATTGCTTGAGTGCCGGGATGAGCGACGATCTTGAGATCGCAATCAATGCGGGCTCAACGCAGGTGCGAGTAGGCAGCGCGCTGTTTGGCGCGCGGCCGCAGTAAATCAAAGCGACTAGCCGCGAGCGCGCTTGACGGTGTCGACCAAGCGCGGCAGCAGCTCTTGCACGGCGATCTCAGCCTGTTGCGCGGCGTTCAGTGCGGTGAAGTTGACGCGTACCGTGCTTGCGCCGCCAGCGGGGCGTTTTTCGCCGAGTAAAAAGCCCTGCACGGTCAAGTTAGCGGTGCTGAGCGTGCTGTTTTGGCCGTAGAAAGAAATATTCTGGCTGCCCTGCGGCACGGCGCGCACCAAAATCAGGATGTCTTTAGGCCGCGCGCCCACCGCTGCGGCGATTTTGCCGGGCAAATCCCCGCCGCCGCTGCGCAGCACCGAGCTTACGTTGCCGATAAACGATTCATCGGCAATCGAGATGCCCGCATTGATCAGTGCCGATTCAATCGCCTGTTCCGCGGGTTCAGCTATCGTGCGGTCACCGGCAGCCATCACGAACACACGCGGTGGCCCAGCGTTGATCGTGGGGCGGGTCTCGCGCAGCGCAGTGCGGCGATCCAACACGGTTTTTGCGCGCTCAGCCATTGGGCCCGGCGGCGCGGGTGGCGGCACGCTGGCTGTGCTGGTGTTGCTAGCGATGCTCGCCTGTTGCAGGCGCGCCATGTCTTCTTTGAGCGCTCTGACTTGCGCTTCCAGCGCAGCCGCTTGCGCGTTTACGGCGGCGCTCGCGTCCGTGGCGCTGGTGGCTGGATCAATGGCCGCGCTTAACGTGGCATTTGCCGGATCAACGGTCGTGCCTGGATTGGCTGGCGCGGTGCTTGGCTCGCTCATGGGCTCGCTCGTGGGTTCGGCGTTGGCAGTTGCAGCAGCCGTCAATGCCACCGCCGCCACGCCTGCTGAGCTCGCGCTGCTCGAAAACGGCTGTGCAGCAGCGACACTGGCCGTAGCCGGCGGCGGGGTGGCGCCACCGCCAAACCAACCGTTGCTAAAACCGAATGCCGCGCCGCCAATCAGCGCTAACAGCGCAGCCGCCATAGCCGTGAGCGCTAAAACCGGCGCGCGGCGTGGCGGCGCTTGGGTTTTAAGCGCGGGCTGTTGGGCTGAAACCATCATGGGCGAATTGCTTGCAAAACGCGGCACGGTCGGCGGACTTCGCGAATCGAGCAAAGCTGTTTGTAAACTGGGCTGCGACGGGTGTTGAGCTGCGGCCGACGGATGCAATGTCGGCGGCGGCTGCGCGAGGGCCGACTGGCTGACATAAGCCGCCGTTGCAGCCGCCGCGAGCGCCGGTAGGGCACTTCTGCGCGAGCTCACCGTGGAGCTGGTCGTGCCGGCTGATTTCAGCGCCTCGACTAGCTCGTGGCAATCTGCAAAACGTTCGCTCGGTTCTTTGGCGATCATGCGTTGCAAAATGTTGTACGTGGCGTCGTCCACTTCGCCATTGAGCTGGCGCACATCGGGCACCTCCGCGCGCACCACTTCAAGCATCAGGCCCAATGGCGACTCGTCGGTAAACGGAATCTTGCCGGTGAGCATTTCGAAAAACACGATGCCAAGCGAAAAAATATCGGAGCGTTCGTCGACTATTTTGCCTAAACACACCTCTGGCGACAGATAGCCAGGCGTGCCGACAAACTCACCCGTTGAGGTGAGCTTTTTCGAGAGATCTTTAGTGGCCAGCGCGATGCCAAAATCGGCGACTTTGACCATCCCACGCAAGTTCAGCATCAAATTGCCGGGCTTGATATCGCGGTGGATGACGCCTTTATCGTGCGCGGTGGCTAAGCCCGACGCTGCTTGCAACAGAATTTCGCGCGATCGCTCAGTCGTCAGGCGATGTTCGCGCTTGAGCAACGCTGAGAGGGTTTCGCCTTCAACAAACTCCATGACGAAAAACGGCTGACCTTCGTCCTCGCCAATGAAATACACCTGAATAATGTGCGGGTCATTGAGCGCCGCCATGGCGCGCGCCTCGCGGAAAAAGCGCTCCACCACGCTCGGGTCATGGGCGAGGGCTTCAGACAGCACCTTAATTGCCACGTGACGATTGAGTGCGGCCTCAAACCCTTTGAGGACTACACCCATTCCACCTCGGCCGAGCTCGCCGACGATATCGTAATGACCGAGTTTGCTTTTCATAGGGGTGCTCAACGAACGCCTGAGGCGAAGTAGTGGTTGACGGCCGATTATGCGCGCGGCGCCATTCAAACCGGACATCTGAGCGGAAGTGGCTTTCGGTACACTTCTCCAATGCGCATCTTTATGCAGGCCACGGTGGATCCTTCCAAGCCACCCAAATTCTTTCAGCTGATCCTCGTGCAGGACTTAATCAGCGGCTACATTTTGACCCGTAATTGGGGCGAACAGGGTAAGCGCGGGTCGCTGAAGGAAGAACACTATCCCGACCTCGCCAGCGCGCAAGCAGCGTTGATGCGCTGGCGCGATCAGCAGCTCAACAGCGGATTCAAAGTGATGTTTGTCAAAGGGGCTGATCAGCATGCGGCGTAATTCACGATTTCTGCTGGTGTGGCGTCTCGTGCCTCTCGTGGCGCTGGTGGGGCCCATTGCGTCAGCAAGTGCAGCCGACCTGTCCAGCAAAGATTGGTCGTGCGTGCCAAGCATAGACGGCAAGACCTGGGATTGCGGCAGCGGCGCTGAGAAGCCGGCGCAGCGCTTTTTGACCACGCCGCGAGCGCCTGATGAATCGGTCAAAGCAAGCGTTGGCGCACCGGTTGGTTTTGCCGACCCGAATCTCGCGGGGCCCATTGGGATTGCGCCACCGTCGTCGCTGCCGCCGCGCCGCCCGAGCGTGCCGACTGCTGCTCCCAAGGCGCCGCCACAAACGATGCAGATTGTCACTAGCGGCGCGGCAAAGCCCAGCGTTGCGGCAAAGCCAAGCGCCGCGCCGCCTGTGGCAGCGCGCCCGACGGTCAAAGCGCCGCCGGCACCGCAACTGGAGCCCATTGTGCTCGGCGCGCAGCCGAGCGAAACGCCGCCGCGTCCCGCCGCGCGGCCAGCGGTTGCAGCATCTAGTGGCGTATCGACCAGTGCTCTAGCGGGTCCACGCGGCGCTTACACCTTGCAAATCATCGGCTTGAGCCGCGCTGCGGGCATTGAGGAGGTTGCCAAGCGCGTTCAGCCCAGCGGTCTTACGCTGCATCGGTTGACTTCCGAGCGCGGCGGTGCGCCCTGGTACGTGCTGACCGCAGGTGAATTCGCCAATTCAGCAGACGCGCGCGCCGCCCTTAAAAAACTGCCTGCCGACTTGATCGCCAACGGCGCTTGGGCGCGGCAGGTTTCAACACTCACTGGCAGCTGGCGTTGAGGGCGCTCAGCAACGACGTGTTTTTGCGCGCGTTGAGACGCGAGGCGACTACGCGCACGCCTGTTTGGATCATGCGCCAAGCGGGCCGCTATCTGCCGGAGTACCGCGCCACTCGTGCGCAAGCCGGTAGCTTTGTGCAGCTGATGAAAAACCCCGAGCTGGCCTGCGAGGTGACGTTACAGCCCCTGCGACGCTTTCCGCTCGATGCGGCAATCTTGTTCTCGGACATTCTGACCATCCCCGACGCCATGGGCTTGGGTCTGTATTTTGAAGAAGGTGAAGGCCCGCGTTTTGAGCGTTGCGTGCGCACGCCCGACGACGTTGCCGCGCTTGAAGTGCCTGACATCAAAGCAGAGCTCGGCTACGTATTTGAAGCTGTCGCACGCATTCGCGAGCAGCTCGGTTCTAGCCTGCCGCTGATCGGATTTTCCGGTTCGCCGTGGACGTTGATGACTTACATGGTCGAAGGCCGCTCCAGTCGCGATTTCAAGCATGCCAAAGCAATGCTCTACGCGACACCCGAGGCAGCTCAGCAGCTATTGAACAAGTTGGTGGCAGCAATCAGCCAATACCTGCTTGCGCAAATCGACGCGGGTGCCGATGCGCTGATGCTGTTTGACTCGTGGGGCGGCGCGCTCGCGGCTAACCAGTACTTAGAATTTTCGCTCAAGCCGATGCAGCGCATTCTGAGCGCCATCAAAGCCGCGCACCCGACAATCCCGGTGATTGTTTTCAGCAAAGGCGCACATGCGCAGCTCGACGCAATGAGCCACAGCGGCGCTGATGCCCTTGGCCTCGATTGGACCATCAGCCTGGCCCAAGCACGGCGCATCTGCGGCGGGCGCGTGGCGCTACAAGGCAACGTCGATCCCACGGTTCTGCTCGCCGACCCCGCGCAAGTTCGCACTGAAGTGCGCCTCGCGCTAGAGAGTTACGGCCACGGCCACGGCCACATTTTTAATCTTGGCCATGGCATCACGCCCGATGTACGTCCTGAGAATTTAGCGACGCTGATCACTTCCGTGCACGAACTCAGCCCGGAATTTCATCGAAACTAGGAGGCGGGCACGAGGTGCTTGCAGACTCTTCACACCTTCGTGATGGCACTGCTCACGAACGTGTGATATCAACGTCAAACACGTGTGAATGCGTGCATCTGCGAATCGGGGGAATCGCGGCGCTGGTTGTTGCTTAAACCACTCGCCGCCGTGAGCACTCTTGAGTCGTCAACAAGAGCTTGGGTTATCGCCCAATCCGGTGAGAGAGCCATTATTTATGACCATCAAGAACCTGCAAACCACGTTTGGTTTGCTGTCAGCGCTTGTCTTAGCACTCGGCTTCGCGCCGCGCGCAGGCCACGCCGCGATCGGCGTCTGCGACGCCATTCCGGCAAGTAATGTCGAGGTAGAAGCCACCGAAGGGACCCTCGGGCCCATCGGTTACCCGACCCTCAGAGCCGCCTTTGACGCCGTCAACGCGGGCACCCATCAGGGCGTCATTAACGTCGAGGTGTGCGCTAGCACCAACGAACTCACCACTCCAGCAACGCTCAACAGCACCGCTGCAGGCTCAGCTGCATACACCGCATTATCCGTGCGCCCATTGGCTGACGCCCTGACGATTAGCGGCTTGCCAGCAACCGGTCTAGGGGTGATCCAGCTCAATGGCGCCGACAGCGTCACCATTGACGGGGACAACCCAAACAGCGCGGGCACCAACCGTGATTTGACGGTAGTGAACGCAGCGGGCACCAGCGTGATCCTGAATTCGGCCATCCGCATTGCTACTTCAGCTGTGGTCACCTCGGCTAACAACAATACGATCCGCAACCTGATTTTGAACGGCAACGTAACCGGCGGTAACCTAGCCGGTGTCATCGGCGGCACAACTTCTTCGAATTCGAGTTTTGGTATTTATGCAGGCGGCAACGGCGGCGCCACAGCCATCAGTGCGCCCGTAGCGCTTACCTCGGTCACCTCCAATAGTGCGCCGAGCGGCACCACTATCAACAACCTGGTGATCAGCAACAACGCGGTCAATCAAGCCGCTCGCGGTATCGTGTTTATTGGTGCCAATTCAGCGGTTACGAATGCGCTGACGATTTCCGACAACCTGCTCGGCGCTGCAGGCGTCAATTCAGGTGCCCCGCCGTACACAAGCCCGGCCACGACGATTTATACGAAAGGCATTTATGTCGCCGGTGCGAGCAATCTCACCGTCAGTGGCAATACTTTGCGTAACCTCACCTCGTATATCTCCACCACGATTGCGGCCATTGAACTCGCAACCGCGATGGGCACCCCGATTGCGATCAGCAACAACATCATTCTCACCGTGGCCAATAACGGCATTGCAAATGGCGCGCGCGGCATACAGATCAGCTCGGCTTCAGGCGTTTATACCGTCAGCGGCAACACCGTCTTCAACGTCCAGGTGCTAGCGGGTATGTCTGGCACCAGCGGGATCGAACTCTCGGGTACGCCGACTTCAGGCGTTGTTGAGCGCAACATTATTTCCACCATTTACAACCGCAGCACCGGCACGTTTGGCGCGTTCGGCTTGAACTTGGCCACCGGTACCAGTATCACCGTGCGCAATAACTTTATCAGCGACGTGCTGATGGATATGACCGGCGGCGGCTCGTTTAGCACCAGTTTTGGTGTGCACGGCTTGCGCGTGAACGGCGGTAGCAACCATCGCATTCACAACAACACCGTGAACCTGACCGGCACCTTGCTGGGCACAGCTAACAGTTCACTCCTTACCTCGGCTTGCACGATTTCGTTCAATACGCTTTTGGGCATCGAGATGCGCAACAACATCTGCGCGAATACGATTTCCGGCGGCACCACTGGTATCGCGCACGTCGCGCTCTTCCTGCCGAGTGGCGCCACATCGGCGATGAACTTGACGCAGAACAACAACGACTATTTCGGTGGCGGCGATACAGCCACGCAGGGGATCGCCCAAGTAGGCGTCACGCCGTCCATTGCAACCCTGTACCTAGCTGCAAATTTCGACCCAGCCAGCACCGCAGCCACCACCAACCTGCGCAACTATTCCGACACGCTGCGCGCAGCCACCGGCAATGACAACGCATCGATCGTGAGCAATCCAAATTTGGTGTCGGCAACTGACTTGCACATCACCGTGGGCTCGCCAGCGCAAAACACCGGCGCCACGATCGCCACGGTTTTGAACGATATTGACGGCCAATTGCGCCCAGGTGGCTCAGGCTACGACATCGGTGCTGATGAAGTAGACGGCGTTACGCCGCCTGCGAACGACATGCGTACGGTGGCGTTTATTGAACCAGCCGCGCTGAGCGCGAAGGCTGTCAACGTCGCCTTCAACCCGCAAGCAACCTTCGGCAACAACGGCACCACCACGCAGACGGCTGTGCCAGTGCGGTTCCGCATTTTGAATCCGAGCGCAACGGAGGTTTACAACCAGACTGCCAGCACGCCAACGATCACTTTCAACCAAACTGCGAATGTGACGTTTGCTCCTTTTACCCCGCTCACGCCGGGCGTCTACACGATGTTTGCGCAGACTGAGTTGGCGGGTGATAGCCAAACAGGCAACGACCAGATTACGTCTAGCTTCACTGTTTTGGCACCGCTCGCGGGCCCCTACACGGTCGGCACCGGCGGCAGCTTTGCCTCATTGACCGCCGACGGAGGCATCTTTCAAGCGCTTAATGCCGCAGGGTCTTCAGGCAACGTTAGCGTCAGGGTGATCAGCGATCTTAGCCTTGAGACGGGTGGCAACGCACTCAACGAGCTAGCCGGTGGATCGAGCTTTTCGATGAGGCCCGCGCCTGGCGTTACTGCAATCATCAGCGGCTCGGCTTCCGGCTGTTTAATCCGCTTAAATGGCGCCGATAACGTCACGTTCGACGGCTCCAACACCGCTGGCGGCAGCACGCGCGATCTGACCATCACCAACACCTCCACGTCGACTAGCTCCGGCGTGATCTGCGCATCGAGCCTTGGCGCCGGGTTGGGTTCTACCGATAACGCGTTCAGGAATTTAAACGTGCGCGGCAATGATCCGACCCAAACCATTGTGGCCATCTCCATTGGCGGGCTCACCGCTGGTAGCGTAGGCCTCAACAACAACCGCAATACGGTAGAAAATTGCAGCGTGCAACGGGCGATTTTCGGCATTTACTACGGCGGCGGTGCGGCAGCAGCGCAGAACACCGGCAGCGTGATTACCCGCAATGAGTTGACCGGCACGGGCCCCAACCGTATTCGTCGCGTGGGTATTTTTATGGTCAACGACGACGGCGCCGTGATTACGCGCAATCGCGTGGATGGAATCGAGTCCAACGAATCAGCAGATTCGATCGGTATTGCGGTGGGCAGCCAGCTCGTAGATAACGCTAACTCCACTAGCGGCGGCGTCATCAACGCGACGGTGTCGCGCAACGTGGTGGGCAGCGTGGTGAATAACTCGGCCGTTGGTTTTTCGGCGGCGGGCATTACCATCTCGGGCGGTGCCGGCGTCAATACCGTGTCTAACAACATGGTGTCGGGCGTCATCGCGCAAGCAACCCCAGGCGATATCGTGGCCGGCATCTTTGTGGTGGGCGCAACCGGTTCAACCACCAGGTTGCTGCACAACAGCGTTTCAATGAGCGGCGAACGCGGAACGCTTTTAGCGCAATCTGCGAGCTTTGCGCTGGCGATTACCGGTGCGGATCCGATCGTTGAAGTCAAAAACAACATCTTCGTCACCACGCAAACCTCCGCTACTGGGGGTGTGACGGCCAAGAGTTACGCAGTGGGCGTCGTGGGCACCACGTTCTTGAATTTGGATGCCAACTTCAACGTCTACAACTCCACCGGCGCTAACGCTGGCGGCTTCCGCAGCGCGGCATTGGGTAACGCAACGCCACCGAATGTCGACTATGCAACGCTCGGTGCTTGGCAAGCGGCGATCAGTGACGACTTGAACTCACAGTTCGCTGACCCATTGACCGTCTCGCTAACGGATCTGCATCTGCAAGCCAGCAGCCCGGCGGCCAACGCTGGAACGCCGGTTGGCGTGCTCGTTGACATTGATGGCGACGCACGGTCGATCACCACGCCAGAGATTGGCGCTGATGAAATTGCAGTACCCAACACCGCCCCGACCATCACCGCGGCAATCGGCTTAACCCGGCAACAGGGCAGCGCTTTAAGCAACTCAACCATCGCCACGGTCAGCGATCTTGAAAGTGCCGCAGGCACGATCATCGTCACGGGTGCAGCGACCATCAACGGCATCACGCTGTCGAACATCCTCAACAACGCAGGTACGGTCAGCGGCGATTTGAGAGCGGGCTGCAAAGCGAGCAACGCTGCATTTACGCTGACGGCAACCGATGGTGTGAACACCACCAACGCCACGTTGAATGTAGCGACCACCGCAAATGCCGATCCGCTGCTGGGTACCTACAGCGCTGCAAACCTGATCGCCGGTGCGGGCACTGTCGTCAACCCGAGCTTCGGTCCTAGCGATAACGGCTCAATTACCAGCGTCACCGTCGGCGCGCCGAACTTTACCGGCGGGTTGAACATTGACTCGGGCTCTGGAGCCGTAACCATCACCAATGCGGGCCCGGTGGGCGTCTATACCGTAACCGTCGTGGTGACAGACAACTGCAGCGCGACCACCACGCGCACCTTCCAGCTCAACGTGACTTCCGCCAACGCTGCACCGACAATCTCCGCGCAAAGCGGTGTGACGCGTCAGCAAGGCTCGGCGGCCATCGTGGGCCAGATTGCAACCGTCACCGATGACGGCGGCAATGGCGCAGTGACAGTCACCGTCAATGGCGGCGCATCAGCCACAGTGAACGGCGTTACCGTGTCGGGAATTGCCAACGCAGGCGGCACGGTTAACGCATCCGTGGTTGCCAGTTGCACGGCAGCCAACGCGGCATTCACGTTGACCGCCTCTGACGGCTCGTTGACCACCAACGCCACGCTGAATGTGGCCACCACGGCCAACACCGGTGTGGTCTTGGGCAGCTACGGCAACACCTCGGTCGGCTTGGGCTTGGGCGTGAACGTCACCCCAAGTGCCGCGCCGCTCGATAACGGCACGATCTCCTCGATCACCGCGAGCGCAGCGGGCTTCGGCGGCACATTGAGCGTCAATCCGGTCACCGGCGTGGTAAGCGTCAGCAACGCAGGTGCGGCATCGGCCACTCCGTACACGGTGATCGTCACGGCCACCGACAATTGCGGCACCGTCACAACCACCAGCTTCGCGCTGACGGTTACCGCCGCTGACCTGTCGATTGCTAAAACCAGCTCGTTGAATCTGGTCAACTTTGGCCTGATCCAATACAGCATCGTGGTCAGAAACGCCGGCCCGAATACTGCCAGCGCCGCGACCGTTACCGACACCTTCCAGGCCGGCTTGGTTAACGTGAACTGGACGTGTGTGGGCATCAACGGCGGCACCTGCCAAGCCAATGGCACGGGCAACATCAACCGTCAAGTCAACTTGCCGTCGGGTGCCACCGTGGTGTATTCGGTGATTGCAGAAATCACTGCGGGCGTGGTCGGTGACAGCATCACCAACATGGCCACAGTGTCCTCAACGCAGGGCGATCCGGTCAGCAGCAATAACTCGTCCACCATCACTAATGGCATTTGGCTGTTTAAAGACGGTTTCGAGCTTGCCGCGGCGCAGGCGAGTTCGGTGCGACTTGGCTTGAGTGACACCACCCAGCGTGTGGAACTGCCGTCGGCTGCTCTGCTTGCATTGGCGCAAAACCCAGAGCCTGTTGAAGTCATCCGCTTTGACATCGGGCTGGAGCTAGTGGTGGTGCAAACCCGTCGCGTTGACACGCAATCGCAAGCGCGCGCTCTGCAACGCAATGCCTTGGGTACTTGGACCTCCAGCGACTGGACCAGCAGCCAGACTGGTTTGGACTTTGAATGGACCAACAGCCCTTCAGGCGTGGTTACCGGGCTGCGTCCGCGCAGTTGAGTTAACCGCTAGGCAATGAGAGAAAAGGCGTCCGCAAGGGCGCCTTTTTTTTGACTAGACTTCAGTAATGCGGTGGCAGCTCGATGGAATCGGCTTCGGCACGATTCGGATCGAGACGTTTGAACGCCGATTCGAGCTCATCGACGCGACGCTTGAGGCGCAGCAGCTCGTGGTCTTGCTGGGCCACCACCTGGTTGAGCGTATCGAGCGTGTGCTCAATGAAAGCCAGTTTTATTTCGAGCGTCGTATCCAAAGTCATCTCCAATTTAAGGTCTCCGGCTTCTAGCATGTCGGTAGGCTGTGGCACTTGGATTTCCTAATGCGGTGAAGGTGGGCAATGATCGTTGATGCGCAAGATGACGCGCTGGAAATTTCTCGAACGCGCGGCTGGGTCGAACGCGCGGTGATTGGCTTGAACCTGTGTCCGTTTGCGAAGGCGGTCGCGGTCAAAGGGCAAATTCGCTACGCGCTCAGCGATGCCTCCACCGTTGAGAGCCTGCTTGAAGACCTGGTCGCCGAGCTCAATCATCTGGTGCTGGTCAATCCGCAGGAGACCGACACGACGCTGTTGATCCATCCGCGCGTGCTCAGCGATTTTCTCGACTACAACGATTTTCTCGAGTTGGCGGATTTGGCGGTTGCCGAAATGCAGCTGGACGGCGAAATCCAGATTGCCAGTTTTCACCCCGACTACCAGTTCGCCGACAGCGACTTCGAGGAGGTGGCCAACTACTCAAATCGCGCCCCGTATCCGACACTACATCTGCTCCGCGAGGCAAGCGTAGATCGCGCGGTGGCCGCTTATCCAGAAGCTTCCGAGATCTATCAGCGCAACATCGAAACACTCGAGCGCATGGGCGTAGATGCCGTGCGCGCAGCTATCCAAGTAACTGAGAAGTGAGAGACTTAAGCCGCGCCGTCGGCGCTTAGCAGTTACTTCATGAGGGTTGCAGCAATGCCATTGTCGAATCGTTTATTCGCGGAATTTATCGGAACTTTCTGGCTGGTTTTGGGCGGCTGTGGCAGCGCGGTATTGGCGGCTGGCTATCCTGAGCTGGGCATTGGTTTCGTCGGTGTGTCGTTGGCTTTTGGCCTAACGGTACTCACCATGGCCTACGCCATCGGCCACGTTTCGGGCTGCCATTTAAATCCGGCCGTGTCGGTAGGCCTGCTGCTGGCGGGCCGTTTTGATGCGAAAGATCTGCTGCCGTATGTGATTGCACAGGTGCTGGGCGGCGTCGCCGGAGCGGGCGTGCTGTACTTGATTGCGTCAGGCAAGGCCGATTTTTCTCTGGCCGGCGGCATGGCTTCAAACGGCTACGCGGCGCATTCGCCTGGCGGTTATACGGTCGCGGCGGCGTTCTTAACGGAGGTAGTGATGACCTCAATCTTTTTGATTGTGATTCTGGGCGCCACTGACCGGCGCGCACCGCCGGGCTTCGCACCGATTGCCATTGGCCTGTGTCTGACCTTGATCCACCTGATCTCGATCCCGGTGACTAACACCTCTGTCAACCCAGCCCGTTCAACCGGTCCGGCAATCTTTGTAGGCGGCTGGGCGATGTCGCAGCTCTGGCTGTTCTGGCTTTCGCCGATCCTGGGGGCAGCTTTGGGGGCATTCGCCTACAAGATCATTGCGCCTGACGATAAGAAGTAGCCGCAATCCGCGCGCGCTGGCGTTCAGCCAAGCGCGTGCGATATGTTGTTAGGCGAGCGCTTTGTCGAGCAGCTCCAGCACGTTGAGCGAGTGGCATTTTGCGCGCAGCTCCACCAGTACCTCACGCAAGATGCCACGACGATCGGCATCCAGCCGCTGGCACACGCCAAACGGCTCGCACAGTCGCGCGGCGATCTGCGGATTGAACGCATCCAGTTGAGCAATCGAGTCCGCTACCAGCCGATAGCCCGCGCCGTCGATGCGATGAAAGCCGCGCCGATTGTCACGCGCAAAGCTGATCAGCAGGCTGCGCGCGCGGTTGGGATTATTCAGCTGGAATGCCGCATGGCCGAGCAAACGCCGAATGTCCTGCGGCGTGCCTAGCGTGGCGCTGGCGCCTTGCAGCGCAAACCATTTGTTGACCACCAGTGGCTCGTGCGCCCAGCGCGTGTAAAACGCTTCGAGTAGCGCTTGAATATCCGGCACGCCCGCGCGCGCCAGCGCTTTTAGTGCGTACAGGCGATCGCTTAAATTGTCCGCGTGTTCTAGCGATAACCGCGCGCTTTGAATCGACTGTGCAGTGGCGCCTAGCAGTATCCATAACACCCCGCGCAGAGCGCGAGCCGCAGCGCCGTCGAGGCTATACAGCGCTGGCGGGCGGCTATCCAAATCGAGCAAACGCTTAAGCGCCGCGTCGCGCAGATCCGAGCGTCGGGCTTGCTCTAACCAGTCAAACGCAGCTGCGATCTTATCGAGCGGCAACGCCGCA
>Ga0209591_10003449_pt1 | contig 18306 bp, 17 predicted proteins | sample MAT01_FD_187207 | JGI IMG/M metagenome (GOLD analysis project Ga0209591, IMG submission 187207) | Freshwater microbial communities from Lake Fryxell liftoff mats and glacier meltwater in Antarctica - MAT-01 (SPAdes) (version 2) | ecosystem: Environmental > Aquatic > Freshwater > Ice > Liftoff... | reverse complement strand
GCAGGTCGATCCCGATCTCGCCTACGGCGCAGTAGCCACCCGTACGAAGAAGCCGCTCCACTTCGGCCATGGCCATAGAATTCTCTTCGGTAACATGGCAGGGGTGCAACCCCATCATGGGGAAACAATGATGGGGATGGGCAGCAGCAAGCGCGTGCATCCCCGCTATGCTATCCAGATCGATGTTGGGTAGGAAGAGCTTGGTAACGCCCGCATCCAAGGCCCGCTGCAACATGGCCTCTCGATCACCTGCGAATTGGTTGTGATATAGGTGGGCGTGCGTATCGACGAACATGTGGCGAAGATACCGGGGCAACCAGTGTTGGTGAGGACACCGGGAACAGGAACCGCCGGAGTTTGTTGTTCAAGAGCGCATCCGATGCTCGATCATCCGTCTACTTTTGACGGCCACATGACGCTATGGTCCCGTGACCACATGTCCACATGAAAATACTCGTCCTACGCTTCAGCTCCATCGGCGATATCGTGCTCACAAGTCCGGTGATCCGGTGTCTGAAGAACCAAGTGAAGGAAGCCAAGGTGCATGTGGCCACGAAACAAGCGTTCGCTGACCTGCTCTCCTTTTCACCCTACGTGGACAAGGTGCATGTACTCGATGATGACCTGGACGCATTGGTGGAAACGCTGAAGGCCGAACGTTTCGATCGTGTCATCGACCTTCACCACAACCTGCGAACAGCGCGGATAAAACGTGCCTTGGGTGTTCCAGCAAACAGCTTCCCGAAGCTCAACATCGAGAAGTGGCTGCTCGTGAATTTGAAGATGGATCGGCTACCACAGCAGCACATTGTGGATCGTTACATGAGCACCGTAGCAAGCCTCGGGGTGAAGAACGATGGCGAAGGACTTGATCTTTTCATTCCAGCAGACCGTGAAGTTCCCCTGAGCGCGTTACCAGAAGCACACCGTGCGGGCTACATAGCCATCGCGATAGGCGCTGCACACGCAACAAAACGACTGCCTGAATACAGGCTGATCGAATTGGCCCAATTGATCCAAGGACCCATCGTTCTCATTGGTGGAACGGACGACCAGGCCGTTGCTCGTTCCATCGCCTCAGCCATTGGCGGTCGCGTGTTCGATGCGACAGGAAAGCACGATATTTTGGGTAGCGCCTCGCTGATCCGGCAGGCGAACGCTGTGATCACGCACGACAGCGGGGCCATGCATATTGCCGCAGCATTCGATAAGAACGTGGTGAGCATTTGGGGCAATACGGTGCCGGCTTTCGGCATGGGGCCATACCAACCCACACACCCCGAACGTGCTACCATAGCCGAAGTGCAGGGCCTCGCCTGTAGACCCTGTTCCAAGATCGGCCATGATCACTGCCCAAAGGGCCATTTCCATTGCATGGAAAACCAAGACCTTCGCGCCATCGCCGAACGGGTGAACACATGAGTTGGGACATCTTCATCCAAGACCTGCCAGACGTACCGTCGATCAACGATGTGCCGGCAAGCCATCGCCCAAAGCCCATTGGCGAGCGGGACCACATCATCAGCAAGATCAAGGAAGCCGTTCCCTTCGCGGAGGAGCAGGACAGGGATTGGATCTTCATTCGCCAGCCCGGTCTGGACATCAGCATCCAGCTGCACATGGATGGTCCATCTACCGTGCGATATCTGGTAGCCCATGTCATGGGTGGTGATATGAGCGCGGCTTGTGTGGCGGCTATCCTACGCAGCTTGGGCCTGCGGGCGCACGACACCTCCACTGGCGAACTCTTCGACGGATACAGTCTCGACGAGAGCCTATAGCTCAATCGAACAAGGCGCGTAATTCGGTCGCGTCCTCGGGCTTCATCTTCCCGCTCAGGATCAGGCGCAATTGGCGGCGGCGCAGAGCACCATCGTAGCGCGTTTGCTCCTCCTCATTCGTGGGTTCCACATCGGGCACGGCGATGGAACGTCCCGCTTGATCAATGGCGACAAAGGTGTAGATCGCACTGTTCGCTTTGATCTTCTCGCCGGTCAGTTGGTCTTCCACCCACACATCGGCCCACACTTCCATGCTGGTGCTGAACGCTCGGCTAACGTGGCTTTTAATCGTGACGAAATCGCCCAATTTAATAGGTCGATCGAAGCCGACATGGTTCACCGCGACGGTGACCACCAAGCGCTTGCAATGGCGGTGTGCGCTGATCGCACAGCTGATATCGAGCCACTTCAGGAGTTGCCCGCCAAAGAGGTTGGCCAGCGTGTTGGTATCGTTCGGCAGCACCAAGTGGGTGGTTTCGGCGTAACTCTGGGAGGTTGGTTTCTTGGGATGGGTCATGGAGCGTTGTTCCGCCTAAAAAGGCTTCTTCTACCGGGGCACAAAGTTAGCCAGAGCAGCAGCGCGGTTATCTTTGGATGGACACCCGCATGCCTGAAACGACCGTGACCGAGATACCAACCTTCTTAAAAGCGATCCATCTGTTCGCGTTGGTGGCCTTCTTTGCAGGCACCTTCCACATCGTTCGCCTATTTGTTGCACACCGTGAAGCCATGGCGAAGACCGAGCCGGACCGCACGATACTCCTGACCCAGTTCTCCAGCCTTGAGCGCAGCGCCCTGTTCTTGTTGATCTGGCCTGCACTCGCCCTGTTCATGACCCTTGGCGCTTGGATCCTGTGGCAACGCATGGATCTGCTGAAGCGCCCCTTCATGCATGTGTTCCTGGGCTACCTGGCCGTGCTGCTCGTTTACCATTTCGTGGTACACCGTCTGTACTATCGCTTGAAGCGGGGCGACGTGAAATGGTCGGCCTTGCAGCTTCGCGTTTGGGCACAAGGGGCCACACTTTTCCTTTTCGCACTGATCGTTCTAGTGCTCTTCCGCGAACGCACCACCTGGCTCTGGGGCTCGTTCGGTCTATTGGTGGTGGGCGCAACGGTCATGTTCATTTTCGCATCGCTTCGGCGGCGAGTAGTAAAACCAACTGATGCTGAGCCTCGGAACCCTAGCGCCTGACTTTGAATTATTGGATCAGGATGGCTTGCCCGTTCGCATGAGCGCCTATAAAGGGCAAAGTAACGTGGTGCTCTTCTTCTATCCGAAGGACAACACGTTGGTCTGCACCTTGGAGGTGTGCGCCTTTCGCGACGCACACGAAGAGCTGATGGATCTGGACGCAGTTGTTCTGGGCATCAGTTGCGATCCGGTGCTTTCGCACCTTTCCTTTAGCAAGCGGTGGAAATTGCCCTACCAATTGCTAACCGATGGGGATGGCGCAGTGCGCGATGCATACAGTGTGGGGCGCACCTTTGGTCTATTCGCCGGAAGGGTCACCTACGTAGTGGATCGCGAGGGCGTTATTCGCGGTGCGCTGAACGACCCGATACGCGCCAACCAGCATGTGCGCCAAGCACTTATTGCGCTAGAGGCTCAAAGCACATCGTAGAACAGGACGTTACCGTTGTCCGTTCCCACCAAGAGGTAGTTCTCCCACAGTAGCAGTGGTGCGAGGTGATGCTGATCCGTGTTCTCGGGCATGCTGATCGTGCGCGTGACCTTTCCAGCTGTATCCACGAATTCGACGGCACCGTTCTTTACGGCGCGCACCAACAGATCGCCTAGACGCACCTGCTTCTGCTGATAAAAGCGATCGAAGGTGGAGTTGGACATGTCCAAGCCCATCGCTTTTACTGTGCGCGCATCGGGGATCCAACGGTGCGGGTTGATGATCTTATCCTGTTTACCAGTAGCTGTATTCCAAACGGTGCGTTTGCCGCTGTGGCCGATAAGTACTGCGAACTCACCATTCTCGTTGAAACCAACGTGGTACGCGGCCGCGCCACCATCTTCGGCGAAGGTGAATGGATAGACCTTTTTCCCGGTGGCGATGTCGACCAAGGCAGCGCCATCGTTCAGCCCGACCAGCAATCGGTCGCCTTTGGGGGCCACACACAAGGCCATTACTTCCGCCTTACCCGTGCGTATGGTCCGCGACGGCGTCTCGGAAACTTGGGCGAAGGTGCAGGAAGCGTAGAGGAGAATGGGGACGAATGGAACGGTGCGAAAGATCATGCGTCAACCGTTGTCGATAAGGTGATGGTGCTCCTTAAGCCAAGCCATGGCCTTCTCCTGATCGGGGAACATTTGTATCGGGCGATGGGGCTTGTGGTGCCGCACGAACACATTGGCGGCCAATTGGTGCCCAAAATCGCGCACTACGATGGCATCGGCAGCGATGTACTTGCACGATGCTTCACTGGATGCATGGGTGCGCGCCTCGTTGCTCATGGTCGTGTCCTCGCCCACCGAGACCATCAGCAGCGCTTTGCGCCCCTGTCGCTCCCTTTCTATGGTCTCGAACATCAATTGCACTTCACCGGGACTCACCAAATGGTGGTCCTTGAAATGCGTATGAACGATATCGCCGTCCAGAAAAGCGACCGTACACGCCTCAAGCTCCACGAGATGCATTGTTTCCATGATATTCAACAGTACAAAGGTAAGGTGACCAGAAGCTTAGCGCACGAGCAACCAAGCCTGGACGGTGCCTTGATCGCGCGCGGCGGCAAGGGCCTTCAACGCAGCTTCCCGATCCGCATAACTCCCGAAGGCAACGGGATGTAATTCACCGTACCGGGGCAACCGAAGCGCTGGGTATCCGTTGGCGATCAATTCGTTCAGGAGCCGATCGGCATTCTCGGGCTGGGCAAAACAGCCGCCGATAACATGGAACCGGTTCTTTAGGAGGGACTTGGACTCGACGGCTACGCGCGTGGTATCTACTGCAGCCGGTGAGCCAAGATCAACGGTAAGGGACACACTATCGTTGGGGCTTAGCGGCAAGGTGCGCACACCAAGGGGTCCATCGGGTAGCGTGAATACCGCTGCGGATGCGGTTGCTGGCAGAGTGGGCATGGGATCAGCGGCATAGGTGGCCACTGGTCGCTCGATCCATTGGATCAGACGGGCAAGTGTACCACCCTGGCGGCCAGCGTTGAGGAAGGTCAAGAAAATGCCCGTGCTCAACAAGATCGCCACACCAGCAGCGGCGGCCCATTTCCACGGCTCGGCGGTGGTGCGCACCTCCTGCTCTACCGGCACAAGAGGCACTACCGGTGCGTCTTCTTTATGCTTCTTGGTAAGCGCAATAGCTGGGATAGGGCGCAGCCCATAGGCTTCCTTCAGAAAATTGGTTCGTCCGTCGGGGTCGAATTGTAGGTTTCGATCCGCGTCTAGGTAAAAGATGCCGATCCGAGGCAACTCCAAGCGGCCTTTCTTATCCAGTTGGGCGCGCCAGACCTCCACGTGGGCCAACAGCGCGTCTTGGGCTTCTGCGAACGAAATTCCGTCGCGCATTGCTGCACGATCGGCCAGCAAACCATCGCTGCGCAACAGGTGCCTGTTGAAACCCACCTCCTTGGCAGGCGGATGTATCACGTTGCGGGCCGCATCCAAGCGAGCAGGTCTATACTGGGCCAAAAAGCCACCCCACTGCGGCACGATCACACAATCGTGCTCGTACAAAAGGTCGTGAAGGTCGCGTTCGATACCCATTTCTTGGACGCCGGAAGGGCACACCCTATCAAGCAATTTCGGCCTGCAAGATATCGCCCGGTTGCCAACTGCTATTCAAGGGCCGCCAAGCGTCGGGCTTCTTCCAGGTCTGCCGGGGTATCCACGCAGAAGGACGGATGTTCCGTAAGCCCCACACGCACGGCATAGCCATTCTCGATCCAGCGCAGCTGCTCCAACGATTCCGCCAGTTCCAATGGCGATGGGCGCAAGGCGACCAGCTGCTCAAGCACCTCGGAACGGTAGGCGTAAAGTCCGATATGCTTCAGGAACCGGAACGCCAGGTGCCGCGGTCCAACGGTATGGCCGCGGAGAACAGGAATGGCCGCCCGGCTGAAATAGAGCGCATCGCCATGAATGTCCACGGTGATCTTCACTTTGCCGCTATCATCCAGATCACGATCGTCGGTCACATGGTGGGCCAAGGTGGCAATACCTCCGTTTGCATGGGCGAGGGTCGAACAGAGTTCATTGATCTGTTGCGGGACCAGGAAGGGCTCATCGCCTTGGATATTCACCACGGCATCGTACCTATCCCTACCCGCCAAGGTCAAGGCTTCAAAACAGCGGTCAGTGCCACTGGGGTGTGCGGCGTCGGTCATTACCGCGTGGCCACCAAGCGCCACCACGTGATCGAAAATGCGTTGGTCGTCGGTGGCGACCACCACTTCCAAAAGCGACTGCGCTTGAGCAGCACGTTCCAGGACCCGTTGCACCATGCTCTTACCGCCGATATCAGCCAGCGGTTTTCCGGGTAAGCGGGTGCTGGCGAAGCGAGCTGGAATAATGCCGAGAATGCGCATGGTCAAAGCGATACACTCAATTGCACTTGCATACTCCGGGGTGCTTCAACGGAAAGTGGCCGCAGCGAGTAGGAATGGTTGGTGAGGTTATTCACGATGAAGGCACAACGGAACTGATCCGTGAGCGACATGCCGATCCGTGCATCAACAATGGTATCGCCTGTGCGGTGGGTCTCCATCCATTCGCGCACGCCGGTTTCCAGCAGGCCGTTGTCATCCAGATCGATGAAGGCCTTGTCGATGTTGCGCACATGGCTGTTGTAGCGCACGCTGCCTCCAACGAAAAAACGCTTGTACTCGAACTGGATATCGGCACGGAAAAGTTGCTGGATACGGAATTTGAGCACGTTGCCGGTCGTGTCGAAACTGGTATTGGCGTAAGTGGAAGGCGCGAAGGAGGATGTGCTTGTAGAGGGCGACGCGTAGGCCTGGTTGGGCGTAGTACTAACGGGCAGCGTGTTGGTGTAGCCCATCATGGTGGTGATCGCAACGGGTCCGATATTACCCTTGCCCACCAGTTCGACCTCGTATCCCGTAACACGCGCGCCGCCCGTATTCACGCTCTTGAACCCAAAGCCGAAAAGGTTGGGCAGACCGAAGGGCGGCTGGCCCCATTGCCCAAAGGTGAACTCTACGAAATTCTGGAATTCCTGTTGGAAAGCGACCACATCCAAGTAGCCCGTGAAGCCACCGATCTTGAAGCCTTGTTTGATGCCTCCCTCCACGTTCCAACTCTGCTCGGGGTCCAGGTCGGCATTGGGGTAAACGCGCAATACACCAACGCTGGTGTTGATGAAGCGCTCGCCAATGGTGGGAAAGCGGAAGCCCTGTCCATAGCTGGCGCGCAGGTAAGTGGTCTTCAGGAGACGGTAGGTGGCACCGGCCCTGAAAACAGGTTGCGCTGCTTCCACATCATTCACTTGGAATTGCTCGTAGCGCACCCCAGCGCTAAGCGACAGCTTCTTGAAGAGCTTCTTATCGATCTGCAGGTACCCGGCCGTATTGATCGCCGCGTTCAAGCCATCGCCGTCCGCATCGCCGTTGTAGAGTTGGGCCACAGAGCTTACCCTGCGCCAGACAATGCCACCGGTGATCACCGTTTCACCAAAAAGATCCACCTTCTGTTGCACTTGGTACTCCGCGTGCATCACTTGGTTGCTATTGCTCTGGCCGTTGTCGTTGTCGAAATCCTGCTGGTGGTAACGCGTCTTCAAGGTATGGTGTGTGCCGGTCTTGGAGAGGTAGTCGACATAAGGATCCACGTAATACTGGGCACCCAGGGTACGGGTAACCGTACCCGGCTTGGGACGGTGCAAGCCATCGTTGATGTCGTTCCAAATGAACACACTGGCGCTGCGGCTCTTCATGGCATTGGCGTTGATGCCGTAGCTGAGCCCTTTCACCTTGCCATTGCGCCAACGTGTACCAACGTTGAACCGGACCCGATTCTCGTAACCGCCCGGTCCGGTGCGCAACGGATCCACAGCGATACTATCGGTGGCAACGGGTTCCGGCCCGATATGTCCGTTGTCGGAAAAGCCGTTGCCACCGAAGACCAGATCGAACTTGCCGAATTTTTGTGCGTGCGAAAAATTCACTCCACCCAAAAGCGGGCTATTCTCTCCCCACCAGCGTGCTCTGGGGTTGGCAGGCGAATCGTAGAACCCGGCGAACATGGTCACCTTGGTGCGCGGCACATCGCGTGGAAATGCGGTGCGCACATTGATCACACCGCTCAAGGCCGCGCTTCCGTACAACACGGACGAGGCTCCCTTGATCACTTCTACTTGCTCCAGGTTCTCGATGGGCAAAAAGGTCCAATTCGGTCTGCCGATATCACCGCTGAGTATGGGCACATCATCCACCAACACCTGCACTCGACTTCCTGCGCCATAACTGAAGCCACTACCTGCCCGTATCTGTGGCTCTTCGTCAATGATCACTACGCCAGGGACTTGATCCAACGCCTCGTTCAAACTGGTGATGTTCTTGTTCCGGATCAGATCCGGCTGGATCACACTGAGCGATTGGGTCACCTCACCCACGCGCTGCTCGAACTTGCCGGCACTGATCACCACCATATCCAATTGCGCAGCGGCCATGGGCAATGCGATATCCACGGTCCGCTGCTCACCAGCCGTCAGGGTCAAGCGTTCGGTCCGGGTGGTATACCCAATGTAGGTGTAGGTCAATACCTGCTCACCAGCGACCAGCTGCAATCGATAGCTGCCCTCCAGGTCCGTTACCGTTCCCTTGCCGGGCGCGTAGGTCACGTTCACGCCGATCAAGACGGCCTTGGTCGATCCATCGCGAACGACGCCGGTCACCACCGCATCCTGTGCCATGGTCCGTGATAAGAGCATACAGGAGAACAGTGAGTAATAGAACCTCATGGGCAGCCGGTTACATTTGCTTCAACCCGGAACACGAACCATAAGGATCGCATGGGTTGCGGGTAAATGTAGAAAAAGGACGTACGGCACATCGTGGAAGATCAACAATGGATACACCGCATCGCGCTGTCGATGTTGAAGGGCATAGGGCCTGTGAATGCAAGGAACCTGGTGGCGTATTGCGGTGGCGTAGACCCCATCTTCACGGATCGAAAGTTGAAGAATACGCTGGAGAAAGTGCCTGGCATTGGGCCGAAGCTGATCGCCAGCATCACGGACAGGAAGATCCTGCCCTTGGCCGAAAAAGAATTGGCCTATGTGCGCAAGCACAAATTGCAAATGCGCTTCTACCTGGACGATGACCACCCGCGCCGGTTGAAACACGCCGAGGACGCTCCTGTGCTGCTCTATTCCAAAGGCAAGATGGAACTGGAGGCCGAGCATGTGGTGGCCATCGTGGGAACACGTACACCAACAGAGCAAGGCAAACGCCTGTGTGTGGAATTGGTGGAAGGTCTGAAGGAATGCAACGCCACCATTGTGAGCGGATTGGCCTATGGTATTGATATCGTGGCCCACCGTACCGCGTTGAAGAACGACATGCCCACCATTGGTTGCGTGGCGCATGGGCTGGACCGCCTCTATCCCGGCGAACATGCCAACACCGCCAAGGAAATGTTGAGGTCCGGTGGTCTGGTGAGCGAGTTGCCCAGCGACAGCCCTTTTGCGCCCGGTAACTTTCCGGCACGCAACCGGATCATCGCCGGCTTGAGTGATTGCACCGTAGTGGTGGAAAGTGGCCCCAAGGGCGGCAGCCTGATCACGGCGGATATCGCCAGCAGCTACGATCGCGAGGTCTTTGCGTTTCCCGGCCGCCCCACCGATCCGCACAGCGAGGGCTGCAACAAACTGATCCAGCAGAACAAGGCGGCATTGGTCACGTGCTCAAAAGATGTGATCACCCTGATGGAGTGGTTACAGAAAAAGAAGAAGGCACCCGTGCAAGCAGCGCTCTTCGCCGACCTGATGCCCGATGAGCAGACACTCGTGGACATCATTAAAGCAAAAGGCAAGGCGGATATCGATGAACTCTGCATCCAAAGCCGGATGGCCCCAGGCAAAGTATCAGGGCTACTGTTGAACATGGAATTCAACGGAGTGGTGCGCAGCCTGCCGGGGAAGATGTATCAGTTGAATTGAGGGAGTGCCACGTTTATTCGTTTACCTTGGGGTCATGCGCGTGTTTTCCAACCTGTTGGTCACCATCCTATTGTGGCTCTGCTCGGCTGCTTCCGCAGTGGCCCAGTTCCCGTTCCTGCACACTTACCTGAACACACCGAACTGCTACGCGCATTCCAGGGGGATCATGATGTTGGACAGCATCGACGATCGCTGTTCAAAAACCATCATCCTTTCTGAAAAGGGCCGCGCCATGATGGATGTATTGGTCGGGTCGCTCGGATTGGAGCCGAACTCGGTCGCCCTCCGCACACTGCCAACGGTCCAATTCAACCGTGAACTGTGGCAAGGGGGCTTTTCGCGCTTCGTGTTCGGCATGGGTACGGACACTATCTACGACACCAACTTGGACTTCCTATTCCAATACGCCGACTCCATCAATGAACACATCGCAGCTGCGGATCCGGTGAGCATCATGCTGATCGCCCCTTCACTTGCCACCTCAGGGAACATTGCCTCAGCGTCACTGATGGCCGGAGAGGTCACCCTGTTGGACGAATACCTCAACCGCATCATTCGCTGTACGGTGGACCTGGATGGACCAGCATTGACCCACCGAACAATTCAGTTGCCGGAAGCGCTGGATGCCTTACCATCAACAACCCTTCAAACCTCCAACCTGTTCCACAGGGGCATCCGCTATGCGAGCATCTGTACTTCAGCACCAAGCGATGGTTCCACACGGCTGTTCGCCACGATGGAGAAAGGGGTCAATGCACTTGGCGAGCTGGAGCGGGAACGTATCCTGCTCACCCTGCCTGCCAATGGCCCAATGAAAGCCGCCACCTTCACAACCCAGAAAGGTTTCCAGGCTGCTGCAGATGAAGGAGCCCTCGTGAACGACACGCTGTACATCCGGACCTATCGATCGGATGCGGAGCGACCGGAAGTGCATTTTGGAGCCTTCTTGCTGGCAGATGGCGTTTACAAGCAGATCAAGGAGCCCAAACACTCCGCTCCATTCCCGACGTGGATCAATGACACGCTGCACGGGAGCTTCTGCCATGGATCCTTTGCGGGCAGTTCGTTCTTCTTCGACAGTATGCCTTTGATGTACCACCTTCCTTCAAGGACCTACCACGACCTGGGCAAGGCGCTGGGCATTTCACTGGACAGCGTGGTCACGCAACTAAGTGAACACAAATTCGGAGCTTACCGATGCTCGGCCGCGATCATGGATGGGCGTACAGCAACCCTCCTCTATTCACAGAACAAGTTGCTTCATCACGCCACCATCCACACGGTCGAGGGTAAGCTCTTGAAGACCGGGCTCGTAGCCAAGCCCAATGGGCATTGGCTTACCACGGTCCTTTTGGACCGGGACCATCTGCTGTTCGTTTCGGACGACCAGGTGCATGCATGGGTGATCCCGCTGGAGTGAGCCGGTCGTAGCCCTTGCATCAAAAATGTGGTGCGTAGGCTGCCGGGGAAGATGTATGCGTTGAATTGATCAATGGAGACCCGCGCCAACTGAGCATGTTCTTGGTGACCAAGATCTTGGCGCAAAGACCTGCCGGCCCATTGGATCGCTCTGCCACAGTGACGAAGCTCGCGTTCAGACAGCCTATTGTCCGCATCGTAGTGTTGCTCTCGCGGTGGGGCCGATCTCGATCTTTCGACCCTCACCTGGTCGCCTATCGGACCGGAAGCGACTGGGTCGGTATCGATCAACAACAGCCGGGCATTCTGTAACGGCTTCGACAAAGACCATATCAACTTCGATCTCAGCAACACGCTGATCGTGAAGTTGTGGAAATACAGCCGGTTCCGTTTCGATACGCGTTCAACCAACAACACGCTGCTCAACTATCAGCTCCAATGCCGGCAGGAAGCGTTGATCAGATCCTTCTGCGAGCGGCATAAGTAAGAAACCTCAAGCCACTTCCTGCTGGCTGCTGGCCCGGTCGTTCAGAGCTCGTTATCATAAGGCGGCATACATGACCGAGCTGGTAACGGGCGGCGTTTGTTCATGACCATGACCGCGCTGCGAAATACACGACCAAGCCAGTAGTCAAAAGCTTGAAGCCAGTAGCGCGCTTCTTATTGCCATGACCGCGTCGTCAGATCCATTACCGAGCCAGCAGCCCAAGGCTTGTGGCCAGCACCCCCGCATTCCAACTTGCTTGTGCTATTCCCCCAACTACATTTGCGCCTGCTTTAAACAACGGACAACCAACACATCCCCGCTGCGCCTTCGCGACGTCGCGGAAACCAAACAAGCGCTACGGCGCACGAAGAATGGCAAAGACGAACAAGGCTGTGGACGCCTTTATGGCATCCGTAAAACAGCGCAACAGCGGTGAACCTGAGTTCCTGCAAGCAGTACACGAAGTGGCCGAAATGGTGATCCCCTTCATCGAGGCGAACCCCAAGTACAAGGGCAAGATGCTCCTGGAGCGCATGGTGGAACCCGAGCGCACCATCATCTTCCGTGTGCCATGGGTCGATGACAAAGGCAACACGCAGGTGAATCGGGGCTTCCGCATCGAATTCAATAGCGCCATCGGACCTTACAAGGGCGGCCTGCGTTTCCACCCCAGCGTGAACCTCAGCATCCTGAAGTTCCTGGGCTTCGAGCAGACTTTTAAGAACAGCCTCACCACCCTGCCTATGGGCGGCGGTAAGGGCGGCAGCGACTTCGATCCAAAAGGCAAGAGCGACAATGAAGTGATGCGTTTCTGCCAGAGCTTCATGACCGAGCTGTGGCGCCACATAGGCCAGTTCACCGACGTGCCTGCGGGCGACATCGGCGTGGGCGGTCGCGAGATCGGTTTCATGTTCGGCCAGGACAAGCGCCTGCGCAACGAGTTCACCGGGGTGTTCACCGGCAAGGGTCGCACTTGGGGCGGTTCGCTGATGCGTCCGGAAGCTACCGGCTACGGCTGCGTATACTTCGCAGAAGAAATGATGAAGCACAACAAGACAAGCTTCAAGGGCAAGGTGGTGGCGGTGAGCGGCAGCGGCAACGTGGCCCAATACGCCATTGAGAAAGCCACCCAGCTCGGCGCGAAAGTGGTGACCTGCTCCGACAGCGATGGCAGCATCTACGACCCCAACGGCATCGACGGCGTGAAGCTCAAGTTCATCATGGAACTGAAGAACGTAAAGCGCGGCCGCATCGAGGAGTATGTCAAGAAATTCAAAGGCAGCACCTTCAAGAAAGGAGCACGCGTATGGGACGTGGTGGCCAAATGCGATGTGGCACTGCCTTGCGCTACGCAGAACGAACTGGATGGCAAGAACGCCAAGGACCTGGTGAAGAAGGGCGTGAAGTATGTGGCCGAAGGCGCCAACATGCCCAGCACACCCGAAGCCATCGCCGTGTTCGAAGCCGCCAAGGTGGCCTTCGCCCCAGGTAAGGCCAGCAACGCCGGTGGTGTGGCCACAAGCGGTTTGGAGATGAGCCAGAACAGCCTACGCCTCAGCTGGACCGCCGAAGAGGTGGATCAGCGCCTGCACAGCATCATGAAGAACATCCACGCGGCTTGCGTGAAGTACGGTGCCGAAGGCAAGCCGAAAGGTCCCGCCTTAGCGGGGAGCGTGAACTACGTGAAAGGCGCGAACATCGCCGGCTTCGTGAAAGTGGCCGATGCCATGTTGGACCAGGGCGTGGTGTGATCAACAACATAGCGGACGAAAGGCCCCGGAACGATCCGGGGCCTTTTTCATTTGCAGTTTGTCATGGCGGGCTTTACCCGCCATCGCGTTACTGGATCTTGTTCGCGAGTGCAAGTCGCCTTGGTACCCCCGGCTATTGGGCTGGTGGATAATAGAACTTCCGCATCTGCTCGATGTTCTTCTGGACTTCATCAACCGTGGCAGCCAGCTCCGTAGGCATTACCCGCACGGCATCCTCACCGGCTTTGCCCACCAACTTGGCCGTGGCGAAGTACAAGGGTTGTAGACGCTCCTTGAGCGCGGGCCCTAGGTCTTCACTGGTGAAGCAGGCCCAGAGCTGGTTGGTTTGGTGGTGAACCAAGAATTGCTTTACCCAAACGGCCAGCCGATCAGGCTCGCTGCCAACAGCCAGTAGCTCCTTCAGCAAATGGGTAAGCGGTTCTGCTGATCCAGGCGATCCTGACCAGATCCGCAGCAAGGCAAATAAAGTGCGAGCATCCCGATCCAGCCCGCCTTGCATTGTGCGCAAGCGCTCAAGCAGCCCGATCGAAGGATGTGCGGGTTTGGCCTGAACATAGTACATGGTGGCCAAGTTGTAGAGTGCATTCAAATGACCTTTGTCGATGGCGCGCAAGTAGACCTGTTCGGCTTCTGCTGGCCGGTTGGTTATCCGGTATAAGTTGGCTAAGTTGTTCAATGCATTCAAATGGCCCTTGTCAATGGCGCGTAAATAGTACTGCTCGGCTTGTACGAATTTTCCCGTGCCTTGGTATAGAATGGCCAAGTTGTAAAGTCCATCTGTTCGACCCTTATCGATAGCTCGCAAGTAGAGCTGCTCTGCTTGTTCAGGCTTTCCCGTTTCTTGGTAAAGAATAGCCAAGTTGCCCAGCGCACTCTCATTATCCTTGGCGATAGCGCGCAGGTAGTACTCTTCTGCGAGCAGATGATCATTGATGAAATGGGAAATGAAGCCGGCGTTGTTGAGCGCGGTAGCACCCTGATCAAGTGCGAGGGTGCGACTTAGGTACTCTCTGCAACTCACTAGATCACCTAAGCCGCCGAATGCCCAAGCAAGAAGTCTGTCCTTTTCTGCGGTCTCTTGCTCGAGCTCATTCGCTTCGTCGATAGCCTCTTTGAACCGTCCAGCTTCCAGGTGTGCGAGTGCTTTCTCACAGGCCTCGTCGCTCTTAGCGGGTAGATCGGCAGCATACTCTTTTCGTTCGGCCACCATGGACCGTGTGTGTTCGATCAGCTCATCCCGATCCTCTGCGGAAACGTAGGACGAACGAGCCAAAGCCGTGGTCATCAGTGCCGCTTGCACTGCATTCATTTCCCCTCGCTTCAAGCGTTCACGGTAGTCCGAAAGAAAAAGTGGCAGGCCATCACGTCCATACCAGATCTCCAGAAAGATGGTGAGGTACTGCACGCGCCGTTTCTGTTTCGGCCCGCCCTGCGTCATGATCAACCAGAGGTTGAAGAACCGCTCCTTCACGCGGTATAGGTGGTTCTTGCCTTTACCCGGGATCGTTTCCACATAGCGCATTTCCGTCAGCTTGTTCAGCGCGGCGGAGATGGGCTTGGCGTCCATGCGGGCGGTTTCTTTCAACTGCCCAGCAGAGGCCGCTTCCCAGAAAAAGGAAAGTTCCAAGAGCACTTTCTTTTGATGCGGGCTAAGGGTGCCCAAGCGCTCTTGATAGATGGCGGTGGCCTTGTCCACTATGTAGCGCAGATACTCGTAGCTGTCCTCGTTGGGGCGCTTGGCCATCAACTCCAACAGGTTGAGCATGGTGCGTGGCATACCATCGCTGAGAATGCGGAGCGCTTCCAAGCGGCCATCGCCATGCGCCATGAACGCATGGATCTCGGGCATCTTCAGGCGATCGGCCCACGTGGTGAGCAGCGCCTTCATTTCCGCTGAAGTGAGCGGCTCCAGATGGAGGAGGCGGAAGAACTCGTAGAACGGCTGGTCGTATTTCCAATGGTGTTCGCTAAGCCGTGTGCTGCCACCGATGATGCGCACATCCTTGTAGTTAATGAGCAACTCTCTGAAGAGATGGGCTTCTTGCTTGTCGAGGTTCTGGAATATGCGGTCGATGTTGTCCAGCAGCAGCACAAGTTTTCTGTCCGCTTTCTTCAGTGCGGCTTGCAAGGCGCTGTACGAAGCGCGGGCGAGGGCTACCCGATCATTCTCGTAGCGGGTCCAATCCACCGGTTCAACGGCAACGCCTTTCTCAATAAGTTCTTGGGCCGTTCGATCCCAGAGGTCATGCAAGCGATAGATGCCTGCTTGTTCCTCGCTCAAGTTCACAGCGATCAAACGCTTCGCGAGCGACTTGTCCGTACTGATCTCCGCTTCGATCCTTCGCAACAAAGTGGACTTGCCACTTCCGCGTTGGCCGATGAGCACATAGTGCTGGATCGAGCCGCTCATGTCGTTCTCTCGTATGTCGGACAGCAACAGATCGAGCTCATGCTGCCGAACCACGAACTGATCGATACTCTCCTGATCGCTCAGGTGTGCCGCTTGGAAGTAGGTGAGGCGGTCCATGGTCAGTTGCTGATCTCGTGAGCGGGATGACGGTTAGCCCACCAGCGGCGTAGGAAGGGCGATAGGAAGACCAACTGGTTCCCTTGTTGGGCGATATATCCATCCTTTTCCAGCACGTCCTGTATCAGGGCCATGTAGCTGCGTTCAGGAATAATGGTCTTGGACAAGTCGTATGCCTGTTGCACGGTGTTCGACGGCCAATGCGCACAGCGCGTGAGCACGGCCATGCAGTATTCCGTATCTGCTTTGGGGAGGTATTGGGTCAGGCGCAGTTCCCAGTCTTGGAACTTGTCGTTCATGCGCACCACGCGATCTGCCGCTTCGTCCACCATGGCCGGCGTCACCGTGTCGTTCTTTTGAAACTCGGCGAGACGGTCGATCTCCACGGTGAGCAACTGTAAATGGAAAGGCAGTAGATGCCCCACCGCATTCAACATATGCTGTCGAGTTGGTCCGTCGAGTTGGATCGTCGCTTCGTTGAGCATCAGGTCCAAGAGTTCTTGTGCTTCTGCTTCCGTAAGGACCGGGATGTCTATGGTGCGTGTATCGTTAATGGTCGTGAGCCGCCCCATCATGCTCACCACATGTTGGAGACCGATCGATCCGGCGATGACCGTGGAGAAGTTCTTGAAGTCGGCGCTGTGCCGGATCTCTCGCAGCGTGTGCAGGATGTCGAGAGCCGCATCCTCTCCCTCCTTCTTGCGGATGGCCATGAGCACCTCTGGGAACTCATCCAACATCAGTACGACCCTGTATGGCTCAGCGCCCAGCGCTTTGACCAAAGCGAGGAGTTCCGCTTTAGGGTCGAGCTCTACTTTGGCGATGGTCACACTCTTTATTGAAGCTCCGGTCAGTGTCCGGCTCCTGAACCAATCCCGCATTGCGCCGGTCAACCGATCTTTAGTTGAAAGGTGCTCGATGAGCAAGCGCTGAAGTCGCTGGTAGAATTCGCGGCTGCTCCCATCGGATTCTATGTTCTCGTAGATCAAGATCGCTTCCGGCTTGATCTGGGCCGCCAAAGCCATCATGACCGACGTCTTGCCAACGCGTCTAGGAGCTGTGAGAATGATGTGCTCGCCATTGAGGATGGCCTCCCACAGGCCTTTCTGAAGTTTGGGACGGGCGAGGTACTTGGTGCCTTCCGCAGGCGGACCTATGATGGTATTGGGGCGCTTTCTTGTCATGGCAATAATATTGGTGCCACAAATATATGGCAATGGTTCTGGTGCCACAAGAACATGACAATGTTTTTGGTGCCAGCATCGCCGGCTTCCTTAAAAGTCACAAATCCGATGATAGGCAAGGACGCGGTGTAAAGCACCGCCCAACTGAAATCCCCGGAGCCCCGCGTTGGTCGGGCTTCTTTTTTCTCGGTCGATCGGTATCATGTTACTTTGACCGTCAACCTTAACCGCCCTCGTTTTGGCACTTCACCCGGCATTCCCCACCTCGCCTTATGCGCCGTTGCTCCCCGAGCACCGTTGGTTCCCCGCCGGCGAAGCCCTGCGCGATACGGCCTGCGACGAGCTTCTCGCACCGCTGGTCACACGCATCCGCAAAGAGGTCTTCACCTGGCGCGAGAAAGGGTACAAAGGCGCTTCGCCAACTTTGATAACCTTGCTCAATTGGTGGTTCAACAACGAACACCTCCTAGAAGCTGCGGATGGTTCGTTGAATTCCTTCCGCTACTACTTCTGGTCTGCTGAAAAATCAATTTACCCACTGATCACAAGGGATTCGTGATAAGTTCATCTTGCACAAGTGCAAGAAAGTGGATCAATTGCGGGCAAAATGCTTGCATCATGGTCCGCTATCAAAACGCCTCACAGCTCAGTTTATTCCATTTCGCATTACAGATCCAGCCAAAGATGCGCCGCTATTTTTTCGCAGGACGTTCCGAGGAGGTCGTTGCGTCCGCCGGACGGCGGACGGGACAACCTCCTCGGAGAAGTAATGCGGAAAAAGCGTCATCGTCCCGACCCTTCGGGGGGCAAGCAGAACCTGTCCCGCCTTGCGGGATCGGGTGGATCTGTACTACGAATTGGTATAAGTAGAATAGCGTGGCGCATCGTCAGGGTATTGCGGAGGTGGCCGCTAGCAAGGCCAGGACCGAACAGGAATAGGAATGTGCCTGCGCCGCGTCATGAACCTGAAGCACGAAGGAACATTACACC
>Ga0209591_10003445_pt1 | contig 18319 bp, 16 predicted proteins | sample MAT01_FD_187207 | JGI IMG/M metagenome (GOLD analysis project Ga0209591, IMG submission 187207) | Freshwater microbial communities from Lake Fryxell liftoff mats and glacier meltwater in Antarctica - MAT-01 (SPAdes) (version 2) | ecosystem: Environmental > Aquatic > Freshwater > Ice > Liftoff... | reverse complement strand
TTGCAACCAGAAAACCAGCCGTGAGCCGGTCATGGAGCTGGAGCCGGGTGCGGCAGGCCATGCGGTGCGGCAGTTGGAGGACCGAGGTCTGGTCAAGGTTGTGCACGGCGCGCGGTCGCTGCGCTATGAACATCGCTTCGACGAGGCCTATACGGTGACCGCACGCCAGCGTGCAGTGCTGTGCCTGCTGCTGCTGCGCGGGCCGCAAACCCTGGGCGAGCTGTTGATCCGCAGCGACAGGCTGGCTTCGTTTCCGTCGATCGACGATGTGCGCGATACGCTGGATCGCCTGGCTGCACGGGAACCGCCGATGGCGCTGCGCGTGGGACGTGCCGCGGGCCAACGTGAGGACCGCTACATGCATCTGCTGTGTGGTGCGGCAGCAGCACAGGCAGCCGCTGCCGGCATGGCGTCGGTGAGCGATTCGTCTGCATCCAGCACGCTGGTGCACGAGGGCATGGCCACACGGCTGGCCGAGCTGGAGGCTCGGGTCGCTGCGCTGGAAGCTGCGCTGGCCGAATTGCGCGTGTCAGGGCAGTAGCCAACCGTCGGGCGTGTCGATCCGCCGACGCCCGACCGGCGGCCCCGATCTTGCTGGCTGGGAGATCAGCCCGAGCAGCCACACATAACTCAGACTCAGGCCGTATCCTTTCCCAGGACCGGATTCGATCCAGGTTCCCTGTTGCTGCGGAGCTACCACGTGCTGGCCGAATCGCTGAACACCGTCGCCAAAAAGGGCAGCGCGAGCCATCGCGACGAAGCCGCCTGGCGTGCACTCGATCAAGCCCTGCGCCGGCTTGTCGGCCGACTTTGCGTCGCCGCGCGCGGGCAGTCCAAGCAACTCGATGCGGAACTGATGCGGGTGATCGAGACCATCCGCAAACGATCCGATGCGACGGAAATCGAGCACCTGCTCGACGATCTGGGGCGTGCGATCGCGGCATTGGACGACAAGCAGCAAGCAGCGGTCGAAACTGCGGCCGATTCGGGTCCGAGCGGGATCGCCCAGGCGGTGCTGCTCATCGCGCGTCTGGTCGAACGCCTCGCGCTGGAGCCGCGCCTGCTCGCCCGCGCGGGCGAGCTCACGCTCAAGCTGGCCAGTGCCACGACCGAAGCCGCGCTCGCCGATTCGATCGAACGCATCGCCGAGCTGGTCAACGAACAGCTGCAGCAGTTCCAGCGCGACAAGGGCGAAGTCGAGCGCACCCTGCATGAGGTCAACGAACAGCTCGACCAGGTAGCAGCCTACCTGTTCGGCGAGGATGCCGACCGGGTGGAGTCGCGGCAGTCCGTGCAGCGGCTGGATGGTGCGGTCGTCGGCGAGCTCAAGTCGCTCGGCGACTGCGTCGCGGGCGCGACCGACCTGGTCACGCTGCGCCACGCGGTGACCCAGCGGACCGGCGCCATCCACTCCCACCTCAGCGCGTTCCGCGAACGTGAAGCCGCCCGCGTCGTGGCCTATCATGAGCGCGCCGATCGCATGCGCTCGCGCATCGGCGAGCTCGAGCGCCAAACCCGCGCACTGCAGAACTCGCTGCAGCGCGAAAAGCGCCTGTCCCTGACCGACGCGCTGACCGGAATCCCCAATCGACTCGCCTGGGACGAACGCATCGCGCACGAGTTTGCGCGCTGGCGCCGATTCGGCCGGCCGATGTGCCTGGCAACCTGGGACATCGATCGCTTCAAGGCCATCAACGACAACTTCGGCCACGCAGCGGGAGACAAGGTGCTGCACGTGGTCGCCCAGTACCTGGCCAAGAATATCCGCGAGGTCGATTTCGTATCGCGCTACGGCGGCGAGGAATTCGCGATGCTGCTGGTCGGCACCGTGCCAGAGGATGCGATGCGCTTATGCGAACAGATGCGCGAGCGGATCGCCAAACTGAACTTCCATTTCCGGAAACAACCCATTCCGGTCACGATATCGTGCGGCATCGCCAGCTTCGCTGGCGACGATAGCGCCGAGACCGTGTTCGAGCGTGCCGACGTCGCGATGTATCGCGCCAAACGCGAGGGTCGCAACATGTGTGTGATGGGTTGAAGCGCTAGTCGGGCGGCACTGTCGCTCGTGCGCGCCAGCGCCCAAACGCAGTCTTGAACTCGTCGAACAGATGCCCGGTGAACGAGCGCAGCATTCCACGCGTCGTATCCGCCACGCGGTCGTCAGCAAGCCTGAGGATCTGGTGGTAGTACCAGCCCTGCGCGCCCAGCACGTTGATCACTCGCAGTAAAAGCAGCGGACTGCCGGGGCTGAACAAACCCGTGCGCTGCAGGACCAGCGAGGGCTCCCATGCCACTGCCGCTTCCGCGCTGCGATCGAGCAGGCGTCGCGGCAGGTCGGGCTCGGTGATCAGCGGCCGTCCGAGGCCGATCATGTCGCACACGCCTTCCTGCAACGCGGCATTCATCGCCGCGCGGGTGCGGAAACCGCCGGTGAGCATCAGCGGCATCGTGGCGATCTTGCGGATCGCATCGGCGTACTCGATGAAGTACGCCTCGCGCCGGCGGGTGCTCGCGCGCACCGGCAGCGCGCTGTCGACCCTGCCTTCGAAGCCGAGCAGCCGCGGCTGCTCGTAGTTGCCGCCGGAGATCTCCAGCAGGTCGACGCCCTCGGCATTGAGCATCGCGACCACACCAAGGCAATCGGCGGCACTGAAGCCACCCTTGCGGAAGTCGTCCGAATTGAGTTTCACCGACAGCGGGAAATCCGCGCCGATCGCGGTGCGGGTGGCGCGCACCACCGCGAGCAGCAGGCGTGCACGATTGGCCAGGCTCCCACCCCAGTCATCGCCGCGCTGGTTGGTCACCGGCGACAGGAATGCGCTGAGCAGGTACCCATGTGCCGCATGCACCTGTACGCCGGTGAATCCGCATTCGCGCGCAATCCGCGCCGCTGCGGCCCAGCGCGCTGGCAAGGCTTCGATTTCCCCTGCATCGAGCGCACGCGGCCGGGCATAGTTGCCGAGCAGTTGCAGCCCGACCGCGGATGGCCCAACCGTGTGCGCGGTGACGTAGCGCGGACTCTGTCGCCCCGCATGCGAGATCTGCATCCACAGATGCCTGCCATCCGAGGTGCCGGCGGCGGCCCATGCGCGCAGCCTGCGGCGGGCCGCTTCATCGGTGGTCCGCGGATCGCCAACGTCGAGCGCGACATTGCCCGGTCGCTCCAGCACTTCGGCATCGATCATTACATTGCCGGTAATCGACAGGCCGGGCCCACCCGCGTGCCAGCGGCGATACAGCGTGGCCAGGCGCGGAGTCGCCCGCAGCCACGGGTCGGCAACACCTTCGGTCATGGCCGCCTTGCACAGCCGATTGGCCAGCACCGCGCCACAGGGCAGGTTCAGCGGTGCGCCGATTGCTTCGGGATGGTCCATCCGCATCTGCCTCTTTCCAATCGCGTCGAAGTGTCGCAGCATCGGGCAGGTTAATCAGCAGGAGCAGACCATGAGCGACAAACCAGGCGGTGGGATGGGCGCACTGTTGCGCGACATCGGCATCTCGCTGACCGACCTGCTCGGTGGCGGGCACCTCGAGGCCAACGAGGAGGTCTCGATCGGCGTGTTGTTCGGGCTGCTCGGCGCATTGGCACGTGCCGACAGCATCGTGACCAGCCACGAAACCGAGTTGGTCAACAGCCTGCTGGAGGAGCTCAAGCTGTCGACCCGCGGGCGTGCAATGGCGCTGACCGCGTTCGAGCGCGGTCGGCGCAACGAACTGACGCTCGATACCGAGCTGGAGCGTTTCCTCGCGGTGTATCCGCGCGGCTCGACGCAGGCCGCGAGTCTGTTCGACAGCCTCGTGCGACTGGCCAATGCCGACAGCCGCATCCGCCCGCGCGAGCGCGAATTCCTGCGCGAGCTTACGGTGCGCATGGGCTATGACCCTGCCTTGCTGGAAGACAAACTGCGCGCGAGCGGCGCACCTTGAGCACGCCATCGCGTGCGTGCAGTACGCAGCACCTGCGTGGCCGCAAGTACCCGACCGCGGCCCGGATCCACTGACGGAACAGTCCCATGCACAGTTTCATCCCGCCCGCGCGCCTGCTGCTGGGTCCTGGACCATCGAACGTTCCGCCGCGTATCCTCGCCGCCCTCGCCCGCCCTACGATCGGTCATCTGGATCCGCGCTTCGTGGCCATGATGGATGAAGTGAAAGTCCTGCTGCAGCAGGCCTTTCGCACCAGCAACCGGCTCACTCTGCCGATCTCCGCGCCAGGCTCTGCCGGCATGGAGGCCTGTTTCGTGAATCTCATCGAGCCGGGCGACACCGTGATCGTGTGCCGCAACGGCGTGTTCGGCGGGCGCATGCGCGAGAATGTCATGCGGCTCGGCGCGCACTGCGTGCTGGTCGAAGACCCGTTCGGGCAGGCGGTCAGCCTCGACAAGGTCGACGCAGCGCTCAAGGCGAATCCGGGTGCCAAGGCGCTCGCATTCGTGCACGCCGAAACCTCGACCGGTGCGGCCTCCGATGCCGCAGCGCTGTGCAAACTCGCGCGCGAACATGGCGCGCTGAGCATCGTCGACAGCGTGACGGGGCTGGGCGGCATCCCGCTCGAAGTCGACGCGTGGGGCGCCGATGCGATCTATTCGGGCTCGCAGAAGTGCCTGTCGGCGCCGCCGGGACTATCCCCGCTGTCGTTCGGCGAGCACGCGGTCGCGGCCCTCAACGCGCGCAAGACGCCGGTGCAAAGCTGGTTTCTCGATCTCGGACTGGTGATGTCGTACTGGTCGGGCGAGGGCGCGCGCGCCTATCACCACACAGCGCCCGTCAACATGTTGTACGCCCTGCATGAGGCGCTGCTGATCCTGCACGAAGAAGGTCTTGAGGCATCGTGGGCACGGCATCGCGCCAACCATCTGCGCCTGCGCGATGGACTGACCGCGATCGGCCTCCAGATGCTGGTACCGGAGGCCGCACGGCTGCCGCAGTTGAACACGGTGTGCATCCCCGCGGGCAGCGACGACCTCGGGACCCGACGCCGCCTGCTCGATGAGTTCGGCATCGAGGTCGGTGGCGGGCTGGGCGAGCTGGCCGGCAAGGTGTGGCGGATCGGCCTGATGGGCCACGCCAGCCGCCCGGAAAATGTTGACCGGGTATTGCAGGCGCTCGCAATCATTCTCGATCGCAAGGCGGCCTGATCGCGCGGTTGTCTGCGCGGAATCGAATCAACCTGACGAGCTGAACCTGACACCGCGGGCCGCTCGCGCGGCCCGCGGTGTCGACCTGACCGCAGTCATTGCGATCAGAACTTTGCGCTGAACTCCACGCCCCACACGCGCGGCTCGTTGATGAAGCCGGTGAGGTTGTTGAAGTCGATGCCACCGACCACGCGGATCTGGTTGGTGATGTTGCGCCCGAACAGGCTGGCATCGTAGCGGCCGTCGTTCCAGTTATAGCCGATCCGCACGCCGCCTTCGGTCAGCGACCTGCCGGTGTACTCGGCGGACTCGTAGAGGAAGAAGTTGACTTCGTCGCGATACGCCCAGTCGGTGTACGCGTACCACTCGCCATTGGCGACCGGGATCGCATAGCGCGCGGTGATGTTGGCGATCCACTCCGGCGCCTGCGGCAACGAATTGCCATCGATCGACACCAGACCCGCGCTCGGGCCAGCCGGGTCGAGCACGGTGCAGCCCGAGCCGCACGGCTGCACGAACAGATTGGGGTCGTCGATCTGCGTATCGTTGTAGCTCGCGCCAACCGTCACCAGCAGGTTCTCGGTCAGGTAGGCGTCGAAGTCGAGCTCGAAGCCCTTGCCGTTGGTGCGATCGGCGTTGATCAGCGTATTGAAGTTGGCCGCGCCGCCGACGGCGGTCAGCTGCTGGTCATTGACGCGGTAGTTGAACACGGTGAAGCCGATCCGCGCGCGCCGATCGAACAGATCGGCCTTGATGCCGGCCTCGAACGAGGTGATGGTTTCCTCGTCGGCGACCGACAGCGCGTCGCCGAACAGGATGCGACCCTGGATGGAGGGCGCGCGGAAGCCGCGTGCGACGCGACCGAACAGGTTCACGTCGTCGTTGAGCGCAAACACCGCGCTGACATCGCCGCTGACATTGGATGCGCTCGGATTGGCGCTCAGCGGACCGATCGGCGTACCGCCGATCGGTGACTGGAAACGCCGCGCGGTAAAGTCCTTTTCGTCGCGCGTATAGCGCAGGCCAGCGCGCAGGGTCAGGGCCTCGGTGGCATCGTATTCGCCCGATGCATACAGCGCCCACGCAGTATTTTCCTGCTGCTGCTGTGCAAAACCATTCTGCACGCCGCCGCGCAGCGTGTCGTAGCTGAAGCTGTCGATGGTGATGTCTTCGTCGAACCAGAACAGGCCCGCCTGCCAGTCAAGGGCGCCCCACTCGTTGGACTCGAGGCGGAACTCCTGGGTGAACTGCGAGTGGTCCGGCAGGCCATCGGCCGACTCCGAGGGGAACGGGATGAAGCCCGGGCCGAAGGGCGGCGCGAAGGACGCGCCGAAACCGCCATCGATGTCGCCACGACCAAGGAAATCCAGCGTCTCGTAACCGGTGATCGAATACAGCGAGACCGAGTCGAAGGTCCAGCGCAGTCGCGCGCTGCCGCCCCAGGCATCGAGCTCCTGGCCGTTGCGACCGTCGATCGAGATGCGCTCTTCATCGAAACCGGGCACCAGGTTGTTGCTGCCGCGCTGGATGATGTTGGCGCGGAACAGGCGCGAGGTGGCGTCGAGGCTGCGGGCATGCCAGTTGAACAGCGCTTCGAAGCCTTCGCCGGGCGTATACAGTGCCTGAAAGCGGGTGGCGAACTCCCGATAGCCTTCGAGTTCGCTGTTGGGCGCGCGGGCGGCGGTGTTGTCGACCCAATCGTCGCGGCGCTGGTAGACCATCGACGCGCGCAGCGACAGCACGTCGCTGACGCCTCCGCCGGCTGCCGCTTCCACGTTGGTGGTGCCGAAGCGGCCGTAGTTGCCGCGCGCATAGGCGTCGAACTCGTCGCTGGGGCGGCGCGATTCGAACTTGATCACGCCGGCTGGGCTGTTGCGTCCGAACAGGGTGCCCTGCGGGCCGCGCAGCATTTCGATGCGGTCGAGGTCGAAAACCGGGAAGCCCTTGAGGATCGGGTTCTCCTGCACTACATCGTCGTACACCAGCGAGACCGGCTGCGAGGCATTCAGATCGAAGTCGGCATTGCCGAGGCCGCGGATGTAGAAGCGCGGGAACGCACGCCCGAACGAGGACTCGATCTGCAGGCTCGGCAAGCGCGCGCTGAGGAAGCGGATGTCGTCGCCGGCCGCGCCGATATTGCGCAGCTTTTCCGACTCGATGGTAGTGATCGAAATCGGCACCTTCTGCACGTCTTCCGCCCGACGCTGGGCGGTCACGGTGATCGTCTCCAATTGCCCGGCTGTGCTGCCTTCGGCATCCTGATCCTGCGCCAGGGCTTGCGGGGTGGGCGCCGCGCAGACCAGACCCAGCGGCAGGCTCAATGCGATGGCAACGGCCAGCTGGCGGCGGCGGAATGCAGCGACGCTGCGCGATTTCCGAGTACGAATCATGTTGATTTCCCCTGCAGCTAATGAGGCGGGTTCCGGCTCGCGGACACCCACACGATTGATTGCCACTGACCACCGCTGCATCCGACACCACCGACGGCGTCGCCGACCGGTTGTGTCTCGAGCCCATGCAGCCGGGCACCCGAAAACGTGCCCCTTGCTCCGATCCTTGCAGCCACCCTGGCAATTGTTACAAAGGAGTTAAAGGACCGGCCGAGGGTAAACCGAAACGGTCGAGCTTCCAAGGGCCGAACGATCGGGCTGGCCAAGTGCTTGGCACCAACGCACACTCATCGCCCCTTCGCTCGCCGCACTTGCCTGCATGTCGATCCTGCTCGTGCTCTGGCACAGCCAAACCGGCGGCACCCGGGCGATGGTCGACGCGTTTGCCGAAGGTGCCACTGACCACGAGGGCGTGGAGATTGTCTGCCTGCACGCGGCAGCCGCGCACGCGGACGATCTGCTGGCCGCACACGGGGTGGTGTTCGCCACGCCGGAGAACCTGGCGGCGATCAGCGGCATGCTGAAGGACTATTTCGATCGCAGCTACTATGACTTGCTCGATCGCGTGAACGGCAAGCCCTTCGCCAGCATGGTCTGCGCGGGCTCCGACGGCAGCAACGCGATCCGTCAGCTCGAGCGCATCGCCACCGGGCTTCGCCTGCGCGCGATCGCCGACCCGCTGCTGGTCAAGCTCGGCGCGCAGACGCCGCAGGAAATCAGGGCGGCCAAATCGGTGCCGGCGCACGAACTCGCGCGCTGCCGCGAACTCGGCGCCACCTTTGCCGCAGGGCTATCGTTGGGAATCTACTGAGACGCGTCGAGATCAGTGCGCGTGACCGCCCGGACCATGCACGTGCCCGTGCGAAAGTTCCTCCACGCTCGCCAAGCGCACCGCGGTGACTTCAATGGCGAAATTGAGGTGTTGGCCAGCGAGCGGATGGTTGCCGTCGACGGTGACGGAATCGCCGGTCACCCTGGCCACTGTCACGTTCTGAACACCCTCGGGCGTGTCGGCCTGGAACTGCATGCCAGCCTGCACCTTCTCGACGCCGGCAAAGGCGCTGCGCGGAACGTCCTGCACCAGCTGCGCCTGATGCACGCCATAGCCTTCTTCCGGCGCGACCCGCACCTTGAAGCTGTCGCCGACGCCGCGGCCCTCGAGCGCGGTCTCCAGCCCGGCGACGATGTTGCCCGCGCCGTGCAGATAGGTCAGCGGATCGCCGCCCTGCGACGAATCGAGCACCTCACCGCTGTCGTTGCTCAGCGTGTAGTGGAAGTTGACGACGGTGCGCGCGGCAATCTGCATGCTGGTTCCCGATTCGGATGGCAAGGCAACCGGATGGCCCGATTGCGGCCGCGCACATTAACGCCAAGCGTGGCAGGCGGCAAATGCCTGCGCGGCGCGCATGACGTGTACCGCGAAGGCGGCTAACCTTGCGCGATTCGAAGAGGAACGGCCATGGGCGACTACCAATCATTGCGCATCGAGGCAGGCAGCGACAGCGTCGCCGAACTGGTCCTGCTCGGCCCGGCTCGCGGCAATGCGATGGGCCCGGATTTCTGGCGTGAGCTGCCGCTCGCGGTGGCCACGCTGGATGCGAACCCGAGCGTGCGCGCGGTCATCGTGCGCGGTAGTGGCACGCACTTCAGCTATGGGCTCGACTTGCCGGCAATGGCGGCTGAACTGGGTCCGATCCTTGCTGATGGCGCCGCTGGACGCTCGAAGATCGTGCGCCTCGCGCAGCGCATGCACGCAGGCTTCGAGGCGCTGGCCAGCAGTCGGCTGCCGGTGGTTGCCGCAGTCGACGGCTGGTGCATCGGTGCGGGCATCGAAATGATCGCCGCCTGCGACCTGCGGCTGGCCTCGGCCAGCGCGCAGTTCGCGCTGCGCGAGGTCAAGGTCGGCATGCTGCCGGATCTGGGTGGCATCCAGCGGCTGCCGCACCTGATTGGCGAGAGCTGGGCGCGGCAACTGGCGCTGACCGGCGCCGACATCGACGCGGCCACGGCGTTGCGCATCGGACTGGTCACCGCGATCCATCCCGAGGGCGAGAGCCTTGTGCATGCTGCGCGCGCGCTGGCAGCACAGATCGCTGCCAATCCGCCGCTGGTGGTTGCCGCCATCAAGCAGGTCATGAATGCACGCTGGTCCGGCGCCGTCGCGCACGGCAATCGCGAAGCGGCAACGCTCAACGGCATGCTGATGCAGTCCGACGACTTTGCCGAGGCGATGCAGGCGTTCATGCACAAGCGCCCGCCAATCTTCCACGGCCGCTGACTGCGGGCAGCGAATGCGACCGGTGGCGAATTCCCCGCGGATTGCGATCATCGGCGGTGGTCCCAGTGGCCTGATGGCTGCCGAGGCCGCAGCCAGTGCGGGCTGCCGCGTGACGCTGTACGAATCCATGCCATCGGTGGGGCGCAAATTCCTGCTGGCGGGCAAAGGCGGACTCAACCTCACCCACAGTGAAGGTTTCGATCGCTTCAGCGCGCGCTATGGCGTGCGCAGCGGGCCAGTGTCCTGCTGCCTGCGCGACTTCGATTCGCTTGCGCTGCGCGAGTGGGCGCGCGCGCTCGGGGTAGAGACTTTCATCGGCAGTTCGGGACGCGTGTTTCCGACCGATCTGAAGGCCGCTCCGCTGTTGCGTGCCTGGCTGCGCCGCCTGCGCGCAAGCGGCGTGGTGTTCCATGTACGCCACCGCTGGATCGGCTGGAGTGCCGACGGCGCGCTGCGCTTGGAGACTCCCGCCGGCGAGATCACCATCGCGGTCGATGCGGTCGATGCGGTCGTACTGGCGCTGGGCGGCGCCAGCTGGCCGCAGCTGGGATCCGACGGCGCCTGGGTTGCGTGGCTGCGCGATCGCGGCATCGCGGTGGCTGCGCTGCAGCCATCCAACTGCGGCTTCGACATCGCGTGGAGCGCGCACTTCGCGCAGCGTCATGCAGGCGGTCCGTTGAAGCGCGTGGAGGCGATTTTTCGCGACTCCGCGGGGTGCGAACAGCGGCAGCTCGGCGAGTGCGTGGTCAGCACGTACGGCATCGAGGGCCAGCTGATTTACGCTCTGTCGCCGCTGTTGCGCGATGCAATCACGCGCGATGACTCAGCCCTCCTTCTTTTCGACCTGTTGCCACAGCGCAGCATCGACTGGCTCGGTACCGCCCTCTCGCGCCCGCGCGGAACGCGCAGCTTGAGTGAACACTGGCGGCGGGTGGCGGGAATCGATGCGCTGCGCGCCGGGCTGGTGTACGAATGCATCGGCCGCGAGGCAGCGCACGACCCACAGCGTACAGCCGCCGCCCTCAAGTCCCTGCCGTTGCGACTATTGCGTGCGCGGCCGATCGCCGAGGCGATCAGCAGCGCCGGTGGCGTGCGCTTCGAAGCACTCGATGCAGACTTGATGCTGCCGTCGCTGCCCGGCGTGTTCTGCAGCGGCGAGATGCTCGACTGGGAGGCGCCGACCGGCGGCTACCTGCTCAACGCGTGCTTCGCTTCAGGTCGGCGGGCAGGTGCGGCAGCCGCAGTATGGGCGATGAGCAACAGCAGGGCCGCGGCAGGTGCATCGGATCCATCTCGCGCGCAATCACCTGCGCACACAACACCGGCTGCAACCGCTCATGCGTCGGCGCCTTCCAGTTCCGACCAGCGCGAATAGGCCAGATCCAGCGCCGCGTGCGCGGCCGACACTTGTGCACTGTGCTGGCTGATCGTGGCTGCATCCTGCTGGAAGTAGCCCGGCGCGTTCATGCGCTCGCCGAGTACCGCGATCTCTTTCTCGAGGGTTTCGATCCGCGCCGGCAACTGGGCGAGCTCACGTGCTTGCTTCTGCCCCAATCGCTTGCGCGGCGCAGGCGCGAGCGCAGGGGCCGCAACCGGCACCCTGGCGATACCCGCCGGAACCGCAGCAGCCGGCTTGCCCGGCGCGAGCTTCGCCTGCGGCGGACGCCGTTGCCGCAACCAGTCCGAGTAGCCGCCGACGAATTCACCGACCTTGCCATCGCCTTCCATCACCAGCGTCGAGGTCACCACCTGGTCGAGGAACTCGCGATCGTGGCTGACCAGCAGCAGGGTGCCGGGCCAATCGGCGAGCAGGTCCTCGAGCAATTCCAGCGTCTCCACGTCGAGATCGTTGGTCGGCTCGTCCATCACCAGCAGGTTGGCCGGCTGCGCAAACAGCTTGGCCAGCAGCAGGCGATTGCGCTCGCCGCCGGACAGCCGCATGATCGGCGCGCGTGCGCGCTCGGGCGTGAACAGGAAATCCTGCAGATAACCGAGCACATGCTTGCGCCGCTCGCCGACCTCGATGAACTCGCGGCCCTCGGACACATTGTCGAGCGCGTTCCAGTCCTCGCGCAGGGTGGCGCGGTACTGGTCGAAATACGCCACCTGCAGGTTGCTGCCGATCTTCACCTCACCCTGCTGCGGCGCGATTTGCCCCAACAGAAGCTTCAACAAGGTGGTCTTGCCGATGCCGTTGGGGCCGATCAGGCCGATGCGGTCGCCGCGCCAGATGATGGTCGACAAATCATCGATGATCGGCTTGCCGCCATAGCCGAAGCTGATGTGCTTGGCCTCGATCACCTTGCGGCCGGAGGACTCGGCCTGCGCGACATCGAGCTTGACGCTGCCGGTCTGCGCGCGCCGCACGGCGCGCTCGCGGCGCATCTGTTCGAGCCGTCGCACGCGGCCTTCGTCGCGCACCCGACGCGCCTTGATGCCCTGCCGGATCCAGACCTCTTCCTGCGCGAGCATCTTGTCGAAACGCGCGTTCTCCTGCGCCTCGGCATGCAGGCGCTCATCGCGTCGGCGCAGGAAGTTGTCCCAGTCGCCGGGCCAGCTGGTCACCCTGCCGCGATCGATCTCCACGATGCGGGTCGCCACCGCGCGCAGGAAGCGCCGATCGTGGGTCACGAACACCACGCAGCCGGGCCATTCGCGCAACAGTCCCTCGAGCCAGTCGATCGCCTCGAGGTCGAGATGGTTGGTCGGCTCGTCGAGCAGCAACACCTCGGGCGCGGCGACCAGCGCGCGCGCCAGCAGCACGCGGCGCTTCATGCCGCCGGACAGGCTCTCGAAGGCGACATCGCCGTCGAGCCCCATGCGCTGCAGCACTTCTTCGACGCGGCCCTCCGCACTCCAGCCGTCGACCGACTCGATCTTGCCCTGCACCGTACCCAGCGCCTCGGCATCGAATACCTCGGCATGGCTGAGGTGGTGATACTCGGCCAGCCACGCACCCAGTTCACCAAGCCCCGCCACCACCACGTCGAATACGTCGCCGCTGGTGCCCAGCGGCACCTCCTGCGCGAGGGCGGCCACCCGTACACCGGTCTGGCGCCGCACTTCGCCGCCATCGGGATGCAACTCGCCCAGCATCAGGCGCAACAGGGTGGACTTGCCCGCGCCGTTGCGCCCGATCAGGGCAATGCGTTCGCCGGCGTCGAAACTGAGGTCGACCTGTTCAAGCAGCAGCGGGCCGCCGACGCTGTAGTCGACGCCCTGGAGAGTAAGCAGAGGCATCCGGGCATTCTACCTGTCCGTGCGTGCGACCGCTTCGATGCGCCAGCCATGGTGCGTCAACGACCGCAGATTCAGCGCCGCAAGCGATCCAGCATGCGCCGCAGCAGGCTGCGCCGACCGGCGCGCAGGCCCGATTGCGACTGGATCCGGGCGATCCTGGCCAAATGCACGGCGGACAGCGGCTGCGCGGTGGGGGCGGAGAATGCGGCTTCGGCCTGCTCCACGGTGCGGATTCCGACCGCGACCGTCGCGACTTCCGGGAAGCCCAGCACATAGCGGATCGCGGCCCAGGCGAGTCCGCCAGATTCCTGTTCGAGAAAGCGGAACTGCTCGACCTGCGCGACCGTGGCAGCGATCTGCGCGCGGCTCCATTCGCCGCGCTGATCGGCCGGATCGGCGAACACGGCATCGTGGGTGAACTTGCCGGACAGGAAACCCTCGCGCAATGCCGAGCGCACCACCACGGCAACGCCTGCCTCGTGCAAACGCGCGCGACACAGCACGAAGGGATCGGGATCGAGCAAGCTCAGGCGCAGCATCACGCCATCAATGTAACCGTGCGCCAGCACCCGATCGACATCGTTGGCGTTCTTCAACGACACGCCCACCGCCCGCACCTTGCCGGCGGCCTTCAGGCGCAGCAACTGCTCGTACAGGTGTTCTTCGCTGGTCGAGGGCGCCCAGTGGATCTGGTAGTAGTCGATCCACTCGGTGCCCAGCCGCTGCAGTTGCCGTTCCAGCGTGGCCTTGATGCCCTCGGGCTGGCCCGAGTACTTGCTGGCCACCACCATGCGCTCGCGGCGGCCACGCAGGAACTCGCCGAGCAGCACCTCGGAGTCGCCGTAGACCATCGCGGTATCGAAGAAATTGCAGCCGAGTTCGTCGGCGCGCGCCAGTGCACGCAACGATTGCGCACGATCCACCGCGCCGTAGCTGGTGCCGCCAATCGCCCATGCGCCGAAGCCACGCTCGGACACCATGATTCCCGTACGGCCCAGCGCACGCTGCTGCATGGGTCAGTGCTCGCGATCGCCGATCGCGGCCTGCGCATCGCGCGTGAACCACGCCAGCGGCTGCGGCCCGTAGGCCGCGAAATGGCGTGCGCCATCGCGCTGCATGCCGATCTTGAGCAGCACGCGCTGCGAGGCGAGGTTGTCGAGGTCCACGATGGCGGTGACCTGCGGCAAACGCAGCGTCTGCAACCCATGGTGCAGCACCTCGCGCGCCATCTCGGTGGCATAGCCGAGCGACCAGAACCGCGGGAACAGCAGATAGCCGATCTGGATGTGTTGCGCACCGCGGATGTGGTTGAGCAGATGCAAGCCCACGCATGCACCGGAAGCACTTTCGATGGTGGCCCAGATGCCGAGCCCCGGATGCAGCGCGTAGTAGTCGAGGATGCGCTCGCGGATCATCAGGCTGGCCTTGCCGTGATCGAGCACCCCGCCGGCGTGACGCATTACAGCGGGATCGGCATACATCCGATACAGGGTATCCAGGTCGTCGCCGGTGAAGCGGCGCAACTGCAGGCGCGAAGTGCGCAGACCGTCGCCGGGATTCAACATCGGAAGTGCTCCACGCGAATCGGCCGATTGTGTCACGCCACTACAGGGCTTCGGCGATTTCGACTCAGCGTGAGCACTCCGGTATCCTGCGCCGATGCGAAGCCTGCGCTTTCTGCAACTCGACGTGTTCTGCGAGCGCCCCGGTGGCGGCAATCCGCTTGGCGTGGTGATTGGCGCCGATGGCTGGAGCAGCGGCCGCATGCAGGCGTTTGCCGCATGGACGCAACTGGTGGAGACGACGTACATTCTGCCCGCAACCGACCCGCGCGCGGACTATCGCCTGCGCATCTTCACCCCATCGCGCGAGATCGCATTCGCCGGCCACCCCAGCGTCGGCACCGCGCACGCGGCCCTGACGTTGCATCTCGCGCAGCCTCGCGACGGCTTGCTGATGCAGGAATGCGCCAGCGGACTGCTGCCGCTGCGGGTCGCCGGTGAGGCAGACATGCGCCGCATCGCGGTGCAGGCGCCGACGGCTCGCGCACTGCGCGTCGCGCCCGATATCGCTGCGGAACTCGAGCAAATCCTGACCGGCTTGCCGTTGGGCCAGATCGCGCCCGCACTGGTGGAGGGCGGGCGGCGCTGGTGGATCGCCGAATTGGCGCACGAAGCGCAGCTGCGCTTCTGGATCCCGCCGCACGCGCAGATCGCCGCACTCGCAGCCGCGAGCGACAGTCTCGGCCTCGCACTTTTTGCGCGCTCTACCAATAACGCGCGCGGCATCGTGGTGCGCGCGTTTCCCTGCGGCGTCGGCATCGCCGAAGACCCCGCATCTGGTGCGGCCAATGGACTGATTGCTGCACGCATCCGCGCGTGCGAACCGCAAGGCCCGTTGGCCGATGGTTACCGGGTCAGCCAGGGGCGCGAGATCGGACACGATGCAACGCTGGAGATCGAGATCGATGCGGATGGCGCGGTGTGGGTGGGTGGCATGACCCATACCATCATCGATGGCACCCTGCAGTGGCCGGAGCCCGCGTAGGGTCGCCACTGGCGCCGGCCCTGGCACCCACGATCGACGGCGCGGCGGGCAGCGTTTCTGATCCGCCATCGACTTTACACCGCGTTCGGGACTTGATGACCGCCAGCACGCCCACCCTGGTCACGTTTGCGGCCTGCATCCTCGGCATGGTGGCGATCGGCTTGGGGCCTGGTGGCGCACGCGAAGCTTCAACGACTTCATTCTGCGCGGCCGCAGCCTGAGTCCACTGGTCACCGCGCTGGCAGCCGGCGCCTCCGACATGAGCGGCTGGCTGTTGATGGGCCTGCCGGGCGCGCTGTATGCCAGTGGCGCCTCCGAAGCGTGGATTGCGATCGCCCTGGTGCTGGGCGCGTGGGCCAACTGGCGCTTCGTCGCTGGCCGCCTGCGGGTGTATACCGAACGCGCGAACAACGCGCTCACCCTGCCCGACTACTTCACCCATCGCTTCGAGGATCGCAGCGGCCTCCTGCGGATCCTGTCGGCGCTGGTGATCCTGGTTTTCTTCGCGATCTATTCTGCTTCCGGCATCGTTGCCGGCGCGCGCCTGTTCGAGAACCTGTTCGCCGTGAGCTACCCGACCGCACTGGTGGCGGGCGCGGCCGCCACCATCCTCGATACCGCGCTGCGCGGATTGCTCGCCGTGCGCTGCACCGACACCGTGCAGGCGAGCCTGGTGATCTTCGCGCTGCTGATCGCGCCGATGGTGGTGTTGTCACTGCTGTGGCCGCGCATGACCCGCAACGGCGCGCTGGCCGGCATGCTGGTGGGTGCCGCGGTAGTACTGGTGTGGAAACAATACACACCGTTCGGGCTCTACGAGATGGTGCCCGGGGTGCTGCTGGCGACGCTTGCGATCGTGGTGGTCTCGCGGCTTGGTGCCGCGCCATCGGCTGCCGTGCGGCAAACCTTCGCTCAGGTGCAGCAGGAGTACGCGGCTGCCCACCGCTGAATCTCTCAGTCGGCAAGAAGTCGCTCGAACTCATGCGGTTGCAGTACCGCTATGCCGAATTCCGTCGCAAGCCGGCGCGCGAGACGCAACAGCTCAGCGTCGCGGGTGAGCAATCCCGCCGCACCGATGTCGTAAGCCAGCTGCACGAACTTCTGATCGTCTGGATCGCGGCAGCGCGGTAGCGCTGCGATCGCCGAGCACGGCGGGCCTGCAGACGGATCGACGCACACCAGGCGATCGTGCGCGGTGCGTGCCGCAGCCTGCTGGTCGATATCCAGACGCAGCTTTGGATAGGCCAATACCGCCTGCCACTCCGCGCGACACGCGGCATTGCAGATCGCGCGCAGCCGGCCGGCCTCGAGTGCGGCACGCAATCCAGCCGCGCGCGGGGCCGCGAACACGAACAGGTCAAGTCGCACGTTGGTGTCCAGCACCACGCGCCGCGACCGCACCGGACTCACGCGGCACCCGGCGCGGTACTGAGTTGCGTTTCACGCGCGCGCGGCTCCGGCATCCGCTCGACCCGCGGTTTTCGTACACTCGCGTCCTTCATCCTCACGACATTACCCGATGGCCGGCTCCAGCCTGTTTGCCTTGATCGACGACATCGCCACCCTGCTCGATGACGTGTCCGTCATGACCAAGGTTGCGGCCAAGAAAACCGCTGGCGTGCTCGGCGACGACCTCGCACTCAACGCGCAGCAGGTCTCAGGCGTCAGGGCCGACCGCGAACTGCCGGTGGTATGGGCGGTAGCCAAGGGATCGGCGATCAACAAGCTCATCCTGGTTCCCGCCGCCCTGCTGATCAGCGCGGTCGCGCCGTGGGCGGTGCTGCCGCTGATGATGCTGGGTGGTTTGTACCTGTGCTACGAGGGCGTGGAGAAACTCGCCCACAGGTTCCTGCACGCCCCGGAAGAAGTCCACGCCCAGCGCGTGGCGCTGGTCAAGGCCGTGGCCGATCCGCAGGTCGACATCGTTGCCTTCGAGAAGGACAAGATCAAGGGCGCGATCCGCACCGACTTCATCCTGTCGGCCGAGATCATCGTGATCACCCTCGGCACCGTGGCGGCCGCGTCGCTCAGCAACCGATTGCTGACCCTGGTGGCGATCGCGGCGATCATGACGGTTGGCGTGTACGGACTGGTCGCAGGCATCGTCAAGCTCGATGACGCCGGCCTGCATCTGAATTCCAAGTCCGGCAACCGCGCGGCTGCACGATTCCAGCGCGCGATCGGAGCGGCCATCCTGCGGGTCGCGCCCTGGTTCATGAAAACCCTGTCGGTGGTCGGTACTGCAGCCATGTTCATGGTCGGCGGCAGCATCCTGACCCACGGCATCCATGTAGTGAGCGAGACCTTTCAGGCGTGGTCGGCAACCCTGGCACCGGTGCCGGCGATCGGCGGCACGCTGGCCGCCATCGCGCCGATCGCACTCGCTGCGATATTCGGCGTCATCGCAGGAATCGCCGCCCTCGGACTGGTACTGCTGGCCAAACGGGTGTTCAAGCGTCGCCCACTGCAGCCGGCCTGAGCTGCGTGCGCGACGTAGCGGCGAGCATGCAACCGCAGGCTGCTCGGAGTCGTCGCGCGTGGCGAGCGGTCTGGTCTATGCCGACGTGGCGGCGCGACGCCGCAGCCTCATCACGACGTAAACCGGAATACCGGCGGCAGCGAGCGCCAAGGCCCACTTGAACGGCTCGCTGCCGACTCCGATGAATGCGAACACCGCGAACGCAGCGCCGAGGATGGCGATCAACAGCACGCCGGGCGGCGCC
>Ga0209591_10003444_pt1 | contig 18323 bp, 13 predicted proteins | sample MAT01_FD_187207 | JGI IMG/M metagenome (GOLD analysis project Ga0209591, IMG submission 187207) | Freshwater microbial communities from Lake Fryxell liftoff mats and glacier meltwater in Antarctica - MAT-01 (SPAdes) (version 2) | ecosystem: Environmental > Aquatic > Freshwater > Ice > Liftoff... | reverse complement strand
TCGAGAGCACATTCAGTAAGATACCAAAAAATAGACCCGTCGCACCCGCGGCTATTTGTAAGATTTGCGTTTGACGGCGAAATTTTGACCACATTTATATCCTCGCTTGAGTTTTGTCGCGGTTGAGCCTTAGTATCGTTCTTTTCTTGCCCTATCGCGTACGGATTGTAAATCTAAAATTTCGGCCACTTCAAATTGGCGCACCACACTGTCCCCCAGCGGCCGCGTGCGCACCACCGGCGGAAAGTAACCCATGCGTCCGTGCAGCGCGGCCAACAGCGCGGCCGCAATAAAGTTGAGCGACGGCAACACGACCAGCAGCGGTTCGCCTTGCCACTGGGCTGGCGTGATCGGCACTTGGGCCAACAATGCTGCCAATTGGGGCGCAAAGGGCTGCTGCTCGTCGAACTGCGTGGGCGTATCGATGATGCGCGTAATCGTCTGGCCCGTTAGCGCTTCGATCTGCGCGGCTTGGGCGGTGGTGATCGGGTGGGAAAAGTTGAGCAGGAGCATGGTTGAGTGGTTTCTACCTTTCCGTGTACTACTACGATACAGTTACCCTCACATGGAAGGATTGGAGACTGTAATCGATGAGCATTTCTGCGACGATTGAATTACCGGAAGCGCTCGCACAGCTTCCTCAGCCCGAACGAGAAGCCTTGTTGCGGGCCGGCCTCTTTGAAGCAATCTACGCCCGCCGCCGCCAACTCGAACGAGAATGGCAAACGGCACAAGATCAGGTGGCAAAGTTTGAACAACAATACGGGATGACCTTCGCTGAATTTGAGCGAACGTTGCTCCCCGATCTGGATGGAAACCAAGCCCACGAAGACTATAACGACTGGTTTTTCTGGCAGACCGTACTGGCTGAAAAAGAGCAGCTGTTGCATGGCTTGCGTTCAGCATGATTAACGTACATTGCCACCTACCCCCAGCATATGCACACCCCGGGACAAGTTCACCCTTCTCAGATTCACACCTTGAGCGATGCCCTCGACAAATTGATACGACAGTTAAAGCTGTAAAGCATCCACGGCACTGGTGCCAAATGATTAACGGCCGCGCGCGGCATCGCGCAACGCTTGCAAATTGATCAACTCGGCCACGGCGTAGACCACCGGGTTGCAATGCGGGCATGGCCGCAGCCGGACCAGTGCTGGAAAATGGCCGATGCGCCCATGTAGTTCGCTTAATAAGCAAAGCGCACCCGGCGCATTGTTATCCGCTGGCCGAACCGACATGGATCCGTTGTGGCGCAAGGCGATATCCCATCGCTTGCAGAATGACAGTAATACTCTCGAATTTCGGATTACCCTGCTCGGAAAGCGCTTTTTGGATTCCTTTGCGGGTCATCCCTATTTCTTCTGCCATGGCCGTGACGCCTTTGACACGGCTCAGTACACGCAAGGAAGCCAGTAGCGCCGCCAGATCCCCCTCTTGGGCATATTCATCAAAAATGAGCGTAAGATAGTTATCAATCTCTTCCGGATGGGTGCGGAAGTATTCCTCTTCGACGGCACGGAAAGTTCTGAATTTACGCACGACTACTATTATTACAGCGCAAGGTTCCCTGTATTTGAAGAGGCAAGGACGAGTAAACCACTGCTGTAATCAACACCAACCTTGCGCTGTAATAATAGTAACATAGCCATAGTGCGGATCAATCTATGATTGGCAGTGGCTTCCAGATCGAAGGGGTCTAGGCAAATTCATTTCCATTCTTGTCAATGAGCGGTAGTCCATTGCCCGGCCTCGATGGTTCCGACAATGCGTGGAAAGGTCCCTTCTTTTCGCCCTTGCCTTTTCCACCGCTTTTATTGCCTACAAACCACTCGAAATTTTTGCCTTCAGGGTCAGGCTTATGCTTCGGCCTGGGCGGTCGCGGATAGTGAATGCGTGGGGGCCATTGCGGATTTGGTTCCTGCAAAATCGCATATAGGTCTTGCATATGCGCCAGATTGAACATGGATTTTCCATAGGCTTGGGTCATGGCCCGATCAAAGTCTGCCATACAGTCGATAAGTAATTTGTTGTCCCGGTGGTTATTCTCGCCCGAAGCTGCTGCGCTCTGCGAGAAAGATGCGTAGCGGGTTGCCCAATCAATGGTTGTTAACTCAGTCAGATCTAGCATGACACTACCCAGCCCCAGCGGCTTACCATAGCCCAAACGTAGATGGCAGCCTTCATTTTTTCCCAGTTTCAAAGTCCAGATCAGCGCACCAAGCTCCACCGTAGACAAATTTTCAAATTGGATGGTAAACTCGAACACATTGCCGGGGCGACGCACATTCCGCACGCTGCGATTCTGTAAATCTTTCTTTTGATCCGTGCGTTCAAATTCTTGTCGGTTGAGCAGATTGCCATGGTGATAGTAAAATTTGCGCCCGCGTAACTTGTAACCGGGACGGTAGCTAATCTCCCGATCACCTTCGGGAACTCGAAACTTCTCATCATTGGGGACCCCTTGAGCCAAATAGAAGGGAGCTGTGGTGGGTTTAGGCGAACTAAGAATGGCCAGCGGCATTTCCTCGTCAAAACAGCCTTCATCTTTCCCGGCAATAAGTGTGGCGTGGCTAAAGCGGACTCTGCCCGCATACGCCGTACGCTCTTCTCGTTCCCAGTTGCGCGCACCTGTTTGGTGGGCGTCTTTGACCCAGCCAAAGACACGACAGGCGGGGCAAAGCGCATCATATTCTTTACAAGGGTGAAGATGATCGGGCAGTAGCTCGCCAATCGCGCTCAAATGAGGCAGACGCGGCACCTGGACGCGGGATAAGCGATTGACTTTGCGTTTTTTGCCTTCTTCGCTAATATCAACCCAAACAAATTCATTTTCGCTTAACATGGGTGAATGGAGGGGCGCGGGTAACTCATTTTGTTCAAATTGACTCTGGCGAATGCGGTCATACTCGGCTTGGATAGTATGGTCAAAAGCAACTGTTCCCTGGTCTCCGTGCTTGTCTGGGTCGAGGATGAAAGTTTCATTTTTCTTATTTGTATCTTCCCCCTTACCAGTGATGTAAAGCCAACCCTCAACATGTTTTTGACGGAGTTTTCCATCATTGTCAGGGCGACATGGACTGAGCGCTTCTTTGTTCTTGGCTATTTCCAGTACTTGCCATCCTCCCTTGTCACGTTGTCGCGCTCGCGCAGCCACATAATCACCAGTTTTCCAGTGATACTCGTTCAAACCAATGGCGTTTTGCTTCTTGTCCGCGGGTTTGTAGTAAAAGCCAACAGTTCCTACGTGGCAAAGTCTGATTTGGCCATCGCTCGCTGGCTGGGCAAGTTTGGTCACCAGCCCACCATTCTTTTTGAGTTTGTTCCCATAACTGGGATCAGCCCGAAATTCCAAGATTCGTTCAGCATCAAAGACAGCAAAACATGAGTTGGTCGCTGCTTCAAAAAGTGACCGGATCGCGCCGCGCAGCGTAGAGGCCGGTATCATGTCCTGATTATCAATTTGAAAGAACCGATAACGCAGATGCTCTTGCGTATTGCCTGCTGCATCTTGATACTTTGTTACTCGCACAGCTTGGCTGTCGGAAATAAAGAGCGGTGTGATCACCTCTAATTGGCAGCGAATCGTACCGGACAGGCCCACATAGCGGTCATGTGGCGGCGGCGTACAGCGACCTAGCAGCATGACCGCTGGGTTTGCCGGATCTATTGCGGGATCAGGCAAGTAGCGCACGAAGTTATATGGGTTCAGGAAGCGGTAGTCGCCATTGCCGCTGTAGGTTTCATGGGCAGCGGGCCAGGGATGTTTGTCAGCAACAGTCACTTTTACTTGCACCTGGCGTGCTTGTTGCGCTTGCTGCTCAGCTTTGGCTTGCTCTTTTGTCTTGTGTTTCTCTTTTTGTTGTTGTTTCCAGGGTTTTGCCATAGGATGGTTGCCTCGAGGTAGGTTAATTCTTATCGAATAATGATGCTCACGGTCTGCGATTATCCAACGGAATTGCCTTCATTATCCATCAATTCCAATCCGGCATGATCATCGACTGCCAGTGGTAGAAGTTGCGGATTGGGTAGCCGATTTCTACCTTCGTAAAAGAACCGACGCTTATTGCCCATAAACCACTTAAAGTTTTCACTGTCGTTAGAGGCAATCTTTGCTTGACGAGGATAGTGAATAGGTAACATTGGCTTTGTTGCTTGGGTTGACAGTAGCGCCTTGAGATCTGCGACATTTGCTAAGTCGAAGAAAGTCTTCCCCTTTTCACAATATTGCTTTTCCAGTTGCTCTACGAATAACTTGATCCAGTTATTCACTTTGATTTGCATAGTGTGGGTTTCATTTTCCGCTGTTTGTGAACTCTCCACCTTTTTAGGAAAGATTGAGGTGTAGCGTTCTAATGGCTGATAAACTTTTACGTCTGTAACATAGATCTTGACAGAACCAAAACCCAGCGGTTTAGCAAAGCCCAAACGATGAAACATGCCATCCTCAAGCTGTAGCGACCAAAGTAAGGCTCCAAGCTCTACAGGCTGAAGATTCTCAAAATTCAGCTGAAAGGTAAACTCAGCACTTGGTGCAAGCACTTCAAAAACAGTACGATTTTGCTTGTCGCGCTCTTCACCGGCACGATGATGCTCTTGCTTTTGCTGATCGGTAAGAGTTTCCCATTCACCAATATGTCGGTAGAATTTGCGTCCACGCAGTCGATTCTTATGATCATTGTAATTGGTGTTGCCGGTTGCCGGTTTGCCATTGCTTTGCAGCAAATAGAAGGCTGTTGTGGTCGGTTTGGGAGAGCCAAGGATTGCCAAAGGAGTACCGTCGGGCTGATCAGCATCTAAGAATTGTAGCGTGCTGCCATCTTTTACTGTTCCCATTGAGAAACGTACTCGCCCAGCATACGCGACTTGTTGATTGCGATCTTCATCTGCCTGTTCATGAACCCAACCAAAGGTGCGGCAGGCAGGACAAAGGGTTTGCATATCTTTGCATCGACAAACGTGTTTGGGCAATAGTGCCTCACGTGGGTAACGATACTCGCGACGAGGAATGGCGACCGGATAGATGTGCTGAGAGCCATCTCCCGCTTCATAATAGTAGACCAAATCACCTGCTTTTAGTTTGCTGTTTTTTTGGACAAAGTCACTTGGAAAAGGTACTGTGTTTGCAGTTGGCGTTCGACTAGCTGCTGCCAATTGATCTACTACTTCACCATGTCGTTCCCAATAACGAGATAACGAGCGATTGTATTCGTCAACCACCGCAGCGTCGATCTGTTCATCTTTGGGTGTGTATCTTGTACGTGGTGTTTGGTTTATATCATCCCATCGAAAAAATAACCGCTCATCATGCTTGTTTTCAATGTTGGGGCCAGTAATATGAATGTAGCCAAACACTTTCTGTTTCCCAGCAGATGGGCTTAAAGTAGTGTGACTTGATTCAGGTACGACCTGTTCTACAGAAAACCATTGAAACCGATTCGAGCGATGAAGTGTAGGGTCCGTATTCACCAACGCGGCAACACGGTCACCATCTGTCAAGCCACGAATTTTCCCTGTAGAGCTAAAAACTTTGGGAGGTCGCCCATTTCTAGCTGGTAATAGCACTCTGGGGTCGTATTCCTTAATCGCTCCACTCTTAACCATGCTCACGCCATTATTATAAGGCGGTGGAGATCCCATTGAGGCGCAATCAAATAACTCAAGCGTTGCACCGTTATGTGCCAAAGAAATGACACGAGCGGGAAATAATTGTGGTGAAATAGTTGTGTCACGATATTCCAAGCGACTTTTTTGTCCTTGTTCTTCATCTTGCTCAAATACCCCGAAACAGGAATTTGTGACTGCCTCAAACACCGAACGCACCATTCCGCGTAGGCTAGTAGCTGGCAATGCGGGTGTTTTCTCTCCCTTTTCATTCAAGGTTCGAAAAAAGTGATAAGCGTTATGTCCTTCTTTCTTAAAATTAGGGATAATGTCATCGGTATCGGCAATAAAAAGCGGGCTGACATTTTTTAGTTGACAAGTAATGGAGCCTGTCAAGCCTGTGTAGCGATCATGGGGAGGCGGAGGACAGTTACCGAGAAGATGGTTGTCTGGGCGTTTCTTACTCAGGTACCGGACAAAATTGTATGGATTCAAAAAGCGATAGCTCTGCTCCCCCGTAGAAGCAATCTGGCGTGGAGTGGGTTGTGAACGCTCGGATGCGCTTGCCGGCGGATTGCTCCTTGGGATCGGTTGCTTAACCGACGGCTGGTTCTGTGCAGGCGCTTTGGCTGGTCGTGCCGTGGGTGTTGATGCCTTTTGTTCTAACGCTTTACGAATCATGTCACGCAGATCATCATTTTCGTTTGCCATCATCAGTTCCCCTTTGCTCCTAATCCATGAATCCACACAAATGCCACCTGGCCGGCGTTGAGATATTCGCGATAGCGAATGTAGATATGTCTATGTTCTTGGAGCGTCTGCACATCAACCGGATAGGCAAGATTTGCCCAGCCTACCCGATCATCATACCAACGCTGCTTGCCGTCCTGGTCAGTTCCTTGGTGCGAGCCCCATAGAATCGCGCTTTGCTCTATTGTGTGCAGAGTAGGCGTGGGGTGCTGTTGCCAGAATGCGCTTGTTTCTTTAGCTTCAAGAATCGTTTTAGGCACGACGCTTGGTTTACCTACATACCACCATCGAAATTGGTTGCCATCTCTGCGCACGGTGAGATCGCCATCTTCACCAAAGAGCCGCCCCCGTTCCAATAATGGAATAGAAGTGGGCAAGCTGGCTTGTTCGAACTTTAAATTGCTGATTGATTCCCACAGGCGCCAGGGTAGATCAATCGCATCGAGCTTCCAGGTTTTTAGCCAAGTCAATAACTCAGTTTCGCCAATTTTTCCGCCCAGCAAAGCAAGCTGATCGCGCTCAGCTCTTATTCGTGCTGCATGCAGTGATGCAAAGTTAAGTCGGGTTGCCATATACTTTTACCTCCACAGGATACAAGTGCTCAAGCTTGCCGAAATAGGTGTCTGCGTTTTGTAGTGGAACGCCTTCTTGAGGTTTGCTCTTACGTTCAAAAGAAGCGATTTTCTGTCGACAAGCCTGCACCCACGTTTCGCCAATTGCCAGCCAAGGCTTCAGTGCGTTCTCAGCTTGCTCGGTAGCAGTTTGCTTGGTGACAATTTGATTGGTCACCGTGGCAACTTTCCAAATACTGTTCGTTGGCTTCTCTATTTTATCAATCAGACTCAACGCTTCTGTCGTTTGCGCGGGGAAATCTTCGTCACTCAGAAAACCCAATGCAGCTTGCCATTGTGTTATTGTTGCAACCCCAAAGCCTTTGGCTGCGCCAAAACCAAAGGTTGCTAATGCTTCATGGATGTCGCGCAAGGCCAAGAGGAGCCAACCCAACTCCCAGTCCTGTGGGTTTTCCAGCCGTATACGAACTCTAAAGGCAGGCTGCCACAGCGCCACTGCATCAAACTTGGCACTGTCACGTCCACCACCGGTGAAGCGGTCAATTGCCAGAAAGTCGAGTGGTTTTAGCGTTGGTTGATTGACCAAGCTACCATCTTCCACAATTAAGCGACTGCCCATCCGCACACTACCAAAAAGTTGATCGGCCAGATCGACTTGAAAGGGCAGGATGAATTCATCCCCTTTAATTCCCGCTGCGGTGAGCAGCGCATCGCTGTTGGCCAATGGCAAGTCCGCCTTATGCACATTCGGATCACCGGCTGGGTTGCAATTGAGAAAATGCTGACGTCGTGGCTCTCGATCTTGCGGGGAGGCATTCCAAGCATTCCAGGTTGCCAATGTGCGGGCGATTCGTTCAGCCTGGCTGCGCAATACCCCCCGTACACCCGCACCCGGTAAAACCCAACGCTGCGCTGAATTCACTGTAGCACTGACAGGAAGCGCAGCCAGTGGTGCATGATCATAGCCGCTACGTCGTGCCTGGGTCATATCGTTGATCAGCAGTGGACCTGAAAAGCTAAGAGTTACTTCTGCTTGAAGCCAACAACGGGCGATAGCGTAGGGCGTCCAATCAACTTTTTCACGATCAACCTTATACATTTCCTCCGCTTTTGGAATGGCTGCTGCGGCGTGAATTGCCAGGGCGCATGCTTGCTTCATCAGCACTTGCTGGCGATCGGCCTGTGTTTCGCTCGCTGCCAGAAAATTGTCATCCTCTCGACGTAAATAACGCATGAGGGTTGCTTTTTCATTCAGGTTACGCCCATGCCACTCAATTTTAGCTATCTCCAGCGCGCCCATACCGCGAGCGACGCGCCCGCCAAGCGTTCCTCGGCCAGCCCGCCACTCTTCCAGTAAAACGGCCAACAATTGTTCATTGCGCGCTTGAACCTTCGCATTTGCCTGCGTTTTCAGCAACAGGCGAAGCGCAAAAGCTACACCCGCAGGCAACAGTTCTAGATCGAATTTGACTGCGCTAGCCCGGGCTGCCACACCTGTGGCGCGTTCGATGCCGACGCCATCGCGTATGGTTGTGCTACTGGTAAGATAGGCGTCGTAGATCCATAGCTGCGAGGCTTGCCCACCTTTATCATTGCCTTCCTGGGGGTTGAAGGTGCCAAATAGCAGGCATACGGGACAGATGCAAGTTGAACTCTGTTCAGGTTCCTCATCTCGTGGCGCTTTTGCCTTTAGTGCCTGGCAACTCTCCCCATACAAACGAGGAGCAAGCCGGGTTGCCAATGTACGGAGCGGACCCGCAATCGCAGAACCAGGAATCAGGATCTTGCCTTGCGCATCGCGGCGCAACAAATCATCCGTGACCGCAGAGGTATCCTTGCTGCCAACGTGTAATGCACTTATGGTTACAGCCTGGATTTGAATTAGTTGCTCGTGCATCTTAATTGACCTCCTCTAAATCGAGCGCCTCGCCCAGCCATTCTGCCACTTGGCGACAGCCGACCTGCCAGCTATTGGCATCGTCTTTGCTCACTTCATTTACCTGTGCCAATGCATTGCGTAAGACATCTAGGCACGACTTTCCCTCATTTTTGAAGAAATTGGGTTTTTGTCGCCCTGGCATGTTTTTGCCTAGCAGATCAAGCGGCTCGCCATAATTGTCAAGAACATCTTTGGCGGCTTTATAGTCTTGCCACTGTCCGCCGTGCAACTCGCGTACCAATGCCCTAAAATTCTCTCGTTTTGCCGGTGACTTGGGAAGCGACTTGTGCAGATCAGCCGATAAAGTTGACAGGTTCAAATTGAGACCGTTTTGCATCCAGGCGTCAGTTAAAGCGGCTTCTGCATAAGCGATTGCTGCTGGGATTTTGATACCACTTGCGTTAAGGTTTGCACACGCATCCTGATAGATAGAATGATTGAAGACAATGCGTCCAAAACCTTCGCCGGTGCGCATGCCAATGCCTGCATGTTCAATGGCTTCCAGCTTCTTTTGCAATGCCTCCAGCGTTAGATTGTGTCCAGGCCCGATTTGCCAAGTGACGGCAGAACCAGCACTCAAGGCAATATCTCTAGTGCGTGGTAGTCCGACATGATTGGCAAAGGTATCAATCATCTGCGAGCGGGCAAAGCTTAATAAATGTGGCAACCCCGATTTTCCTGTTTCTTCACTAATTGCAATCTTTACCGCGTCAGCATCGTTTAATTGCAATGCTTCAGAGAGCCAATTTGTATCAAAGCCCTGTTGCGATCTGCCCCAAGCATCCAACACAATCGCATCACTGATCAATGTAAGCGTGATTGGAGAATCTACGCTGAGAACTCGCGTGCTGATTGGTTCGGCCGCCCATAGCGTGGGTGAATCCAGGGGTAGCGAGATCAGCGTACAGGTGACTTTGCCATAGCCACGCCGATTGCCTTTGCCGATCCGCAATGTAAATGGTTCGCTTGGTTGTCCCGCCATACTTGTGTTCGTTGGTAATGAAGCGGGCAACGCCGCCAAAGTTTGTAAATTCTGCCAATCCGACTCATCGGCAAACGCGATCTCAGTCATAAAATATTGACCGACATCCAGCACACTATAGCCAAAAAGTTCTTGATCCTGGGCACGCCCAGTCTGCTCATTCATGGTTACATGCATTTCGCTGCTGCGTTTGGCGCGCACAATTGGCGCCTCATGATGCACTGCGAGAAAGCCTTTAAGCGGATCGATCTTTTGCGCAGTTCCATTGCTTTGATATTTGAAATCACATTGGGCGGCAGCAGAGCCATTGAGAATCGGTTGTCCTTCGACTTTGAGCTGTTTGCGTTTTGGATGCAATTCGCTGATAAAGAGATCTTGTGGGGCCGGAATAGTTGGATAGAAGCGGCTGCCATCGGAAAATGTTGGGTAGAGGGGACCGATTTGTAGCGCGTTGCGGAAAAAAAGTTTAGTAAATTCCTGATAGACTGCTGTTTCTGATTTACTCAAGTCAAATCGTTCGGCAATCAATCCTGCCAATGCACCTCGGATGACGAAGCCTGGAATGAACTCCAATCCATCAAATTGATTGCCCGTGGCAGCGCGTTTTGAGACAAGAACCGGTTCATCTGTACGCAGAATGAGCAGTTTGCGACAGCCAGAATGGCTAGGAGCAATCGGCTTAAAGTCATTGTCATGATTGTCGTCAAACGAACCAGCCTCAAGTGTCTCATTGTTTAACCAAAAAGCTTCGAACAGATCAAGCAAATTTTTCTCTGTTGGTGTCTGCTTACCAGCCGTGAGCCAACCTTGCACTGTATGGAGATGGACATTGCAATTGCCCCGCCCCCGTCGGCGACCAGCCCCTAAACCATCAACCATACGGGCTGCGGCTGTTAACAATAGAGCATCGGCAAGGGTGTTGTCGGATAGTACGGCACAACTGGCGGTAAACTCAAATTGAATCTTGCGATCTCCTTCTTCGCGAAAGAAGAGCTTGCGTGGCTCTGCCCGCCGTTGTGCGGGATGAACACGAACCCGTGCCGTAACATGACCGCCAGCCGATGCTAGTTCATTGCCTCGCGGTTGGGGAGCAGCCATCCCTACGGGGCGGGCAGAAGAGATCTGCCATTCTTTTCTATGCCAGGGCGCACCCAGCAGCAGGTCGGCAGCTTCGAGCGAACGTTGATTGTCAGTTTGCCCGCGGTGAGAAACAGCTTTCTGGAATGCCTGCCAGCGTTCCTGCCACTGCTTACTCGCTTGAAATGGCTCCGTCTCGGCCAGTTGGTTGAGTTCGCTGCGTAACAAGCCAACAATACTCGTGCCCCGCATAACAGGCATACCATCAGCATCACGCTGGAGTGCCGAATCGAGAGTGGAACCTTTGCCGTACCCGGCACTGATGTGATAGTCGGAATTAAAGCTAATCCGAAATGTAAGCTTGAGTGTCATACGGCTTGCTCCTTTTCATCCGCTACAGTTGGCAAAACTTGGAGGTAGTTCCAAAGCTCAAAGACTCGGGGCAGGGCATTGCCGTAAATTTTCTCGCCAGATTGCCCGATGTTGCGCCAGTAAGCTTGATCAAAGTTGTCGCCCAAAAGGGTAAGCAAGTGAATAAGCAACTTGCCGAACGCAGAATAGTTGCGAAAACGAGCATCCAACTTCGCTGGGTCGAAGTGAAGTTGCTTCAGTAGTTCGTCGGTGTGTGGATTTGCTTGCCGCTCTTTGTCGCGCAAGCTTCCAATCCGCTTGACTTTCGCCTCAAGTTTTTGTTGCCATTCCTTGCGCTTTGTATCATTTTCGAGTTGCTGCAGTTGATCATAGTCAAACAGTGCCTCTAGCTGTGCTCGTGGTTTCTGTTCAAATCCATCCAATAGGCGACGCACGGTTAGCAATGTTGCCACTGTTGTGCCAGGCGCGTCGCTAAATGGCTCGCTATCGCCCACCCGGCAGGGACCCAAGTGGGGATAATAGTTACTTTCGCTCAACGTATCACCAAGCTGACTGCCAACGATCAGTTGTACATTGATGGTAGAGCAACGTTTCTCTTGCGGCAATAGCTTAGCGAAACGCTTTGCCGCTTTCAGAATAGACTCTCCTTGCTCATGTGCTAATTGGAAAGGATAACTGGCTTTACAGATGACAATGGCAACTGACATGGTCGGGCGATTCGCTGCATTGAGTGACATGCCTAAATCTTTTTGCAAACATGCCGCCATCTTTTGTTCAAATTGCTGGCAAAATTCTTGGGCAAAGGCCAGTGCCGTAGGGGCCGGCAGCAGCACAAAGAGATCATCGCCGCCGAGGATCATGGGCAAGACAGGAATAACCCGGTTTTGTTTTGGCTCATGTAGATAACGTCTTGATGGAATTGCCAGACTCTCACGGACAATCTCGCTTAACTTTTTCGAAAGTGTGGAAAGCTGTACAGCTGTCTTACATTCGCCAAAGATTGCTCCCATGCCGTTACCATCAGCTACCATGTAGGCGACATAGTTGCGTGGATCATAACGACCCACTTGGTCAGCTTCATCTGGGCAGTCAAACTCTTGAAGCAGGTCTTCTCCCACTACCTGTTTGAGAAATTTATCCAAGAATTGCTTGCGCGCATTGCCTTTGCTTTCGTAATTCTTAAATAGACTTGGCTGTGATACATAATTCTCGCGTTGTCCTAACTTCACAGCTTCAAAGCTGGCGGCTAGTTCAATGCCAGTTGATGCACAAAAAGCTGTGTAGGGCAGATGGGCAGTGGTCACTGCTGATTTTGTACGTTTGGCACTGCGTAAGGCACTGCCAGCTTGTTCATTTGCCCCTTTGAAAAGTCCTTCACTGCCATCCCAGGCCACCGGGGGTGCCACAGTAAGCGAGCAACCGGTCATCTGATAGTATAAATCTGCCAGTACAGTTCCAGCCTCGATCGCTTGGGATTCGCTGTCAAAAGCGAGGCGAAAATTGCCACCATCATGGATAATGGAGTTCTTCGATTCCATTCTTAACAGGGTGGGGATTTCGTCGCAGAAACGTGTCAACAGCGCGCTGCCACCTGTCACTTCCCGTAGATGGGCAGCGCGAAAAATAAAATCCTGAATCTTGTCGGCCTCAGCGGCTAACAGTGCTTGAATCATTTCGCTGTCTCCTTGCTCGTTGCTGATGGTAAAGGCAAGCGTGGCAAGAAATTGATGCCACACGCAGTACAAAGATCATTCCAGTCGAGTTGCCAGGCGTGATAAGTTGGGATAGGTTTTTTTAGTTGTTTTACCCAATTCGCTTTAAAATCGTTGATCGAATAACTGGCAATATGATAGGCATCTGTCGCCATAGAAGGGGGAATCGACAAATGGGTATGGATTGCTTCATTTCGTAAATTGGCCATCTTTTCGGGGTCTAATTGTAGATTTGGAATCTCCTTCCAATATGGCTCCATCGTTATACTTTTTTCTGCAGATGAAGCATGTCTGAATGTACCATTTTTTAATATTAGGCTGTCTTGCTGCACCAAAAAGCGACGCAGATAATATGCATTGCTCGCTTTTACAAGTGTATGAAAATTACTAGAAGAATCACAAGGTGTCACTTTTCCGATCAGCCACAATACTGCTGCTCGTGCTTTCAACAGGAGTTCATCTAATCCAGCCGCCCGCAATAGCGCCGATCGATAGTCGTTATTGAAACGATTCAGGCGATTTATCTTGTCCAGTTCATCATATGCGTAGATCAGAAGCCATTCTGGGTGATTAAAAATTGACTCTTGCGGAGAGGGTTTTCCTTGTTTAAGATCCATATGTTGCTGGTAAAGATCCCTTTTCGCAGCCGAAGGCCACGGGCGCGCACCTAATTCCTTCATTGCCTGAGGCATCAATTGGCTCGGAAGACGTTGTTCTTGCCATCCTTGCAACGCAGCCGTAAAGTCACCGTTATCCCACTTTTCCAGTGCAATTAGTGCCTTTTCAAGCTTTAGCATTGCGCTTTTTTTCTCAGCGGTTGCCAAGTAACCATACTCTTCCATTCGCTGGCGCAATTGATTGACCTCGGAAGCCGCTTTGCCAAAGGCAAATTGATCGTACAACTTGCGTACATTCTGCCAGTCGCGCAGGCCCAACCGGTCATATGGGTTCGGAATCGGACCAATTTCGCAACTGTATCCAAACGGGCGCCGGGATTGATCAGCATACTTTTCAAAATCCACATAACTAATCTGTGCACCGGCATAAGCCGCAAACAAATAAGCGCCAGCCGTCATCTTTTTTTTAGCACCGGTAATATCAACGACAATCGACTTTCCCTCGCGCTGATCGGGTAATACCAATTCAGTTAGTGTCTGGAAGACCCACTCCGCGGTAGCTGCCTTTGGGGCAATGCGCGTGTCCTTCTCGCAATCTGGTATGGCGGAGACAGTTCTTCCTGAGGGTTGTGTTTGTATAAAGGCGGGGGATGCAACCAATTGTTCAATCCAATCAAGAAAATCTTCGCGCATACGATTCACTTGTTTGCCTGTATACTTGTCATTTAAAAGCAACACGATGCGGTGTGGACGATAGACCCAGATTGTTTGCAATAGTGGATCTGGCGAAAAGCCAACGAGCAGAGTAAGCGTATCACAAGGTGCTTGTTGAGCGAGAAAGGGATGTTGCCGATAGGCATGTTCCATTTCGCGTGGGAGCAAGGTTGATATGTAGGTTTCGGTCTGAAGTTGCGTTCTTTGCCAATGCTGATCGGTCAGTTTATCTAACTCATCATAATTTTGTGTATCCATATACTGTGCTCCGCTGTTTGATCTATTGTTAGATTCCGCCGTGTAGATTTGAGTCCAACTTGAGTTTCTACAAATATATCATGCCACTGTCTCTTACAACCTCCTCACTTCCTCTGATCTTTCTCCTCACTTCCTCTGATCCCCTACACCCTCCAACCTGTTACAATCCACCCATGCGGCGCAGATAGGGTGCAAAGCGTTCGCGCAGGAAGTGATAATCGAGCCGCGTGTCGTTCCCCATCCCCCATGTTGAACGACATTCGTCGAGGATTTTGGTTTTGTAGGTGTTGACGGTGCTTAGTTTAATCGTCAGGGCTTCGGCCACGTCTTGCGGCGAAAGGCCACGCGCAAATTCAACCAAGGTGGCCCGCTCGCGCTCGGTTAGTCGATCATAGACGCGCTGGCATTGCTCTTCGTGGCCGGAACGCAGCCACTCCATCTGCGCCGCAACTGCTGCTTGGGGGGTTTGTGCCATGGCGCGCAAGCCCGGAAACCAAGCCCCCCAGGGCGCCAAGGGAACCTGGATCAATTGCACACCGCCCGTCGCGCCCACATGCAGAATGGCACCGCCATCCGCCGCTTGGCGCAATGCGTCGGATGTGTACATGTGCCAAACCCGGTCGTGGTGGTCGCAAAGTAACGCCGCTGCCGAAAGCACCATAAAGCCCATCATGCGCCGTCCGCCAGAAACACAGAGGTGGAGACGATACCCTTGCTGTTTCAAATCGGCAATCAAGTTGCGCACCTGTTGTAAGACTGCCTCGGCTGCCGCTTCGTCGCGGATGTCGTCGAGCAAGCGATCGACACCGCGCAAGGGGATGGCGCGAAACTGGCAGTGGTGCCCAGCGTATTTGTGATTGACAAATTCTTGACGCAGTTTTACGATGGCGTCGCGACTTTCATTGGCCATCAGATGCAAGACGAGCACCTCGTCCACTGTTTCTTGACGCGCCAGCAAGGCATCAAGGGCAAAGGTGACAACCTGCGGTTGACCGCCTACGGTAGCAAGCAAAACTGTTTTTGAAGGCATAAGGGTGTGTGCGGTTGCTTTGGAAACTGGCCTTCCCCCACTTCGAGAAGTCAGTTTTTGCGAATGCTAATTTTTAAACCAGAAAAAGGATAAGAAACAAGCAATGACAAATTCTGAAATCAACCCATTTCCCGCGGTCATGATTGGCGGGCCGCCGCACAGCGGCAAATCTGTGCTCACGTATAGCCTTAGCCAATCGTTGCGCGAAAATAAAGTCGACCATTATGTGCTGCGCGCCTGCCCTGACGGCGAAGGCGATTTTTCACAAGAAGCCCAGCCGGCCACGGTCCAGTTAATTCGCCAAAAAGGCCGCTTCAATCCATTATTCGTTGCACGCGTCAGCCATGATTTGCAAAAAAGACATCTGCCCTTGCTCGTCGATGTGGGTGGCAAACCGACGCCGGAACAAGAAGTCATTCTTACCCATTGCACGCACGCTATTCTGATCGCTTCTACGGTGGAAGGGTTGGCAGAATGGCGAACGCTGGCCCAACGCTGCGATCTAGAAATTATTGCCGAGTTGCACTCGCAATTGGATCAAGAAGATGCTTTGGGAAAACCGGATGCACTATTTGGTGCAACGATTGGCGGGCTGCGGCGCGGGCAACGGGTTGCCGGTGATGTATGCCGCACACTGATCCGAACCCTGCAAGCACTTTTCGAGCCATCCCAGCCTTGGCAACGAACAGCCCACCTGGCCGCGGCCCCCTGTGAAATTGTAGCCGAAGTCGACCGCGTTAGGCGCGGGATGGGTTGGGATGATGACCCGAATCGCTGGCATTTTAATGAACTGCCTCTGCTGCTCGATTATCTGCCGGCCCAGACTGAGATTGCGCTCTACGGACGTGCGCCAGCCTGGGTCTATTGTTCAGCCGCTATCCATGCCCAGCCGGCTTTGTTCCATCTGTTTGATGTGCGATTGGGTTGGGTGGCACCGGTGACCGTCGAGCTTTGTCCAACGCCAAATTTCAAAGGTGGACAATGGCAGCAGATCGAAACCAAGACGTATACCACGGTTAATCTTCAGCTTGGCGAACATTATCTATTTTATGACGAGCTGGTGAATAGCCAAGCTCCTTCCGCTGCCTATCACAAAGGCGTGGTGATTAGTTGCAAAGGTCCTTTTTGGCTACAAAGTGGGCTAGCAATTGCGTATGCGCAGGCGAATCTTTGGGTTGCCATCTATCACCCGAATCAGGAGCGAGCCGTTGTTGTTTATTCAAGCACACCAATGATTGTGCCTGGGCAAACAATCGCCACCCCAAGGTTACCACTGTCAATCACCAGCTAGCCAGCTCAAACCAAAATCGAGCCATGATCGAACACACATGGCAATGGGTAGCAGACAGCTGAACGCTCCGCGATGTCTTTCGATGGGTATGCTGGTTCGGTTCGAGGCTGGGAGAGTCAACCGGCTGACAAAAACTTCTCAACCCATTCTAGCAGCTAGTTAACAATTTCGCAAGCATCATTTTGTTAATAATCTTAACTGTTTTTTGGCTTGACCGCGACGTTGTAGGCGCTTGAAACCGATTCGACAATTTTAATTGTCGATATTGCGACAATTCAATCTGATAATTGTACGTTGCCACGATCCGCTGGGGTGTGTTAGATTTAAGCATACAGTGCTATCAATGATCCAGCGAAAATCAGAATTTTAACCGCAAAGTACACAAAGAGCGTAAAGGGTTAAGAAGACCTGCCTTGCACTCTGCGCAGTTAAAATTATAGCCAACCAACAGAAAGGAAGCATGGACCATGAATGTTTTAGTCTTATCTGGCCCCAACCATCGTTTTGCCGAGAGCGCAGTGGTGATTCATGACTTTCTGGGCGCGCAGCAGGATATGACCGTCACCTTGCGCGATGACAAGGCGATCCTGGCGTCACCAGAACTCGACGAATTTGACGTTTGCGTCTTTGGCACCGGTTTTACGCGCTCGGTCAGCCAGCCGGACGGCACCGTGCAGCGCGTGGCGGATCTCACGCCCGCACAAGAAGAGGGTCTCTTCCAATTTGTGGCCGGTGGCAAAGGTTTGGTCGGCATCCACGGCACGGCCTGGTGGATCGGCGGGCGCGCCGTCGATCTGATCGGCGGCCATGCCAACTGGCATCCACCAGGCTTGACTTTTACTGTCAATGTCAATGACAGTCAACACCCAGTCACGCAGGGGCTGGACAATTTTGAGGTGGAAGATGAAATTTACATCTCGGCCTACGACCCGGCCATCCATATTCTTGCCTCGGCGGACTGGCACAACCGCGCCCATCCGATGGCCTGGGTGAAGCCGTATGGCGCGGGCCGCGTCTTCTATACGACGCTTGGCCACGGTCCGAATACCTTTACGCGGCCCGGGATGCAGCAACTGATCCAGCAAGGCGTGCGCTGGGCGGGCACTGGAGGGTAGCGGAGGAATAAATAAGTGGTAAGTAGTAATTTGGCGTCCACGCGCTGGTCTGTCCACGCTCACCAATTACCAATTACTACTTACCACTTACCAATCACTCATGACAAAATATGCGACTGATCTACTGCGCATTGGCGTGCTCGGCTGTGGACCGATTGCGCAGGCGGCCCACTTCGATGCCTGCGGTAAAGCGCACAACGCCGAACTCTACGCCATCTGCGACCGTGCGCCGGATCTGCTGGCGGCGATGGCGGCGCGCCATCAGCCGCAAGCTACTTATGCCGAGTTTG
>Ga0209591_10003443_pt1 | contig 18326 bp, 13 predicted proteins | sample MAT01_FD_187207 | JGI IMG/M metagenome (GOLD analysis project Ga0209591, IMG submission 187207) | Freshwater microbial communities from Lake Fryxell liftoff mats and glacier meltwater in Antarctica - MAT-01 (SPAdes) (version 2) | ecosystem: Environmental > Aquatic > Freshwater > Ice > Liftoff... | reverse complement strand
GACCACCCGGCGCCATGGCGGCGCCCCGATGACTTCGATCAGCATGGCGCCATCGACCACTTGCTCGACGCCATTGGCAGCTTCGCCGCGATCAGCGCCACGCCCGCCAATCCGCGCGACCCGCTGTTCCGCGACACCGATCCGATTCGCCGCGTCTGGGCCGAGGTGCAGCCGCTGCGAGCCCGCGGCTTCGACGACTACGACGGCTGGGAGTCGATGCTCTGCAACCTGGCCGCCCGTCACAACGACTTGCGCAAGGGCAGGAGCACGAGCGGCCAGTACGCCAGGGAGGTGCCGCGCGAGACGGTGGTGGCCGCGCGCGACCTGATCGTCGACGCGCTCGTGGCCTTTCGCGACCAGGCCGACGCGGATCTGGCCGCGCTCGTGCACGCGGCGATGCAGAACGCGGTGCAGCGCTACGAGCGTCGCAAGCAGCGCGCTGGCGCCGTGGACTTCCTCGACCTGCTGATCCGTGCCCGCGATTTGGTGCGCGACCAGGCCGAGGTGCGGCACGACTTCCAGCGCCGCTTCCGCTACTTGCTCGTGGACGAGTTCCAGGACACCGACCCGCTCCAGGCGGAGCTGCTGATGCTGCTCGGGGCCGACGAGGGGCGCGACCTCTCCCCGCGGGTTTCTGCCGGCCTCGAGCGGCCGATCCGGCCAGGCGCGCTCTTCATCGTGGGCGACCCGAAGCAGTCGATCTACCGCTTCCGCCGCGCCGACGTCGGCGTCTACCGCGAGATCTGCGACACGCTCGTGGCCCGGGGCGCCGTGCGCGTGCGGCTGCGCACCTCGTTCCGCAGTGTGCCGGCGATTCAGCGCGCGGTGAACGCCGCCTTCAGCGGGCACATGACCGGCGACCGGGCGTCGCTGCAGGCCGACTACGTGGAGCTGCAACCGGCGCGCGACGACCACCCGGCCCAGCCCGCGGTCGTGGCGCTGCCGGTGCCGCGCGCGCTCAGTGACCGCGGCAACGTTACGCAAGGCGCCATTGCCGCATCGCTGCCCGGTGCGGTCGGGGAGTTCGTGCGCTGGCTGGTCGTGGAGAGCGGCTACACGGTGCCCGACGCGCGCGCGCCCGCCACCAGCGACGGCACGCCGCCGCGGCGGCCGATTCGCGCCGGCGACGTGTGTCTGCTGTTCCGCCGCTTCCTCGACTTCAATACCGACGTGACGCGGCTCTACGTGGACGCGCTCGAATCGCGCGGCCTCACCCATTTGCTCGTGGGCGGCAAGGCTTTCCATGAGCGCGAGGAAGTGGACGCGCTGCGCACGGCGCTCACGGCGATTGAATGGCCCGACGACGCCTTGAGCGTGTTCGCCACGCTGCGCGGTCCGTTCTTCGCCGTCGCCGAAGAAGAGCTGCTGGCGTGGCACGCGCTGGGACACGGCTTCCGGCCGTATCACCTGCCGGAAGGGGTGCCAGAGACGCTCGTGGTCGTGGCGCAGGCGCTCGCCACGCTGCGCGAGTTGAACCGGCTGCGCAATCATCGCCCGGTCGCTGACACGATCGGCCGGCTCATCGAAGCCACGCGCGCGCACGCCGGATTTGCGCTGTGGCGCGGCGGCGAGCAGGTGCTGGCCAACGTGCTGCAGATTGCCGAACTGGCGCGTCGCTACGAGGCTGAAGGGGGGCTCTCGTTCCGAGGTTTCGTTGACGAGTTGCGTGACGCGGCCGACCGCGCGCCCACGCCCGAGGCGCCGATTCTGGAAGAAGGCACCGACGGCGTGCGCCTCATGACCGTGCACAAGGCGAAGGGACTCGAGTTCCCAGTCGTGATTCTGGCCGACATCGGCTGCAAGCTGAGCCGCGAGGATGCGCAGCGCCACCTCGACGCCTCGCGCGGCCTGGCCGCGATCAAGCTCGCCGGCTGGACACCGCTCGACCTGCGCGATAACAACGCGCTCGAAGCCTCGCGCGATGCCGCCGAAGGCGTGCGCCTCGCCTACGTAGCGGCGACCCGCGCGCGCGATCTGCTGGTGGTGCCCGCAATTGGCGACGGACCGCAGGACAAGCACTGGGTGCAGCCGCTCTCAGCCGCGCTCTACGGCGGCGATGCCACGACCGCGCCAGGCGTGCCGGCGTTTGCCGGGCGCGATACGCATCTCGATCGTCCACCTGGCAACACGGCCACCCTGCACACCATGCGGCCGGGAGCGTACACCCACATCGACCCGGTGACGCGCGCGCCGTTCACGGTGGTGTGGTGGGATCCGCTGCTGCTCGACAAGGCCGGCGCCGAGCGCCGGGGACTGCGGCACGAGCACCTGATTGGCAAGGATGCCCCGACCCACGTCGTGGCCGCCGATCGCGCGCGCTACGAGCAGTGGCGCGGCGGGCGCGCAGCCACGCTGGCGGCCAGCGCCGTACCCAGCCTGGGCGTGATGACGGTTACGGAGTGGGCGCGGGCGGGGGTCGAGGGCGCGCTGGTCGTGCCGCCGGAGATTGCCGCGGCGGCGGCGCGTGTGCAGGTGCTGGCCGTGGCCCCGGCCGATCGGTCGCGTCCCTCGGGTCCGCGCTTCGGCACGCTGGTGCACGCTCTCCTCGCACATGTGGCGCTCGATGCCAGGCCCGAGGCGATCGCGCGGATGGCGTCGGTGCAGGCGCGCATGCTCGGCGCCAGCGACGACGAACGCGCGTCGGCGGCCACGGTGGCGGCGGCACTGCTCGGCCACCCCATGCTCGAGCGCGCGCGCGTGGCGGCGGCGGCCGGACGCGTGTGCCGGCGCGAAGTGCCGCTCGTCATCACCCTCGGTGATGCGCTGGTGGATGGCCAAGCCGACCTGGTGTGGGACGACGGCGACGGCTGGATGGTGGTGGACTTCAAGACCGACCTCGATCTCACCAGCAGTGTCGCGGTCTACGCGCACCAGGTCGCGGTGTATCTCGAGGCGCTGCGCCGCGTCACTGGCAGGCCGGCCGAAGGCGCATTGCTGCGGGCCTGACGCGGGCCGGGAGTGACGGGCCCGGCTCGACGGCCACCCCCGTCTGCGCCCGCCAGCTGATATCGTTGCCCGCATGTCCATCCACGTGCCGTCCCGCGTCCTCGGCCGCACCGGCCTGACTGTCTCTGCGCTTGGCCTCGGCTGCATGGGCATGTCCGACTTCTACGGCGCTGCCGACCAAACCGCGTCGATTGCGACGCTGCACCGCGCTCTCGATCTCGGCGTGACCCTGCTCGATACGGCCGATGCCTACGGTCCGTTCACGAACGAGACGCTCGTCGGCAAGGCCATCCGCGATCGCCGTGCCGGCGTCGTGCTGGCGACGAAGTTCGGATTCGAGCGTAACCCCGACGGCACGCCGGTCGGCGTCAACGGCCGGCCCGAGTACGTGCGCCGGGCGTGCGAGGCATCGCTCACCAGGCTGGGTGTCGAGAAGATCGACCTCTACTACCAGCACCGCGTCGATCCGCAGGTGCCGATCGAAGACACGGTCGGCGCGATGTCGGAGCTCGTCGCCGCTGGCAAGGTGGGCTACCTCGGGCTGTCGGAGGCGGCCCCGGCGACGCTGCGGCGGGCGGTGGCCGTGCATCCGATCGCCGCCCTGCAAACCGAGTACTCGCTCTGGAGCCGCGATCCGGAGGGCGGCCTGCTCGCCACCTGCCGTGAACTGGGCATCGGGTTCGTGGCCTACAGCCCGCTCGGCCGCGGCTTCCTGACCGGCCGCTTCCGCTCGATCGACGACCTCGAACCAGACGACTGGCGCCGCCAGAATCCGCGCTTCCAGGGCGACAACTTCCAGAAGAACCTGGACGTGGTGGCGCAGGTGCAGACACTGGCCCGCGAGCAGGGCTGCACGCCGGCCCAGCTCGCCCTCGCCTGGCTGCTGGCGCAAGGCGAAGACATCGTGCCGATTCCGGGATCGACCAGCGCCGCGCGCGTAGAAGAGAACGCCGGCGCCGCCGCCCTCACCCTCACCGCCGAGGATCTGGCGTCGCTGGCCGCGCTGGCGCCACAGGTGGTCGGGGCGCGCTACATGGACGGCGGCATGAAGCTCGTGAACGGGTAAGGTAAGCGACAGGATGCAGGCTGCGTTGACCGCCATCGATCTCGCTGTTCGCCGCCAGATCCTCGCCACGTTTGCATCCGGCGGCATCCCCACGCGCCTGTCGGTCATGCAGGCGCTCGACCTCGATGCCGCGCAGGTGTCGGTGAGCTACGCCACGCTGGCGGCCACGCACGTCATCGTGCCAGGTCGCGATACCGGCGAGGTGTGGATGGCCATGCCGTTCTCGGCCGTGCCCACGCCGTTCCCGGTCATGGTCGGCGGGCGAGCCGTGTGGGCCAACTGCGCCTGGGACGCCTATGGCATCGCCGCCGCGCTCAACGACGACATCGCCTTCACTACTCCGTGTCCCGCGTCTGGTGCGGTGATTGCCGGCGGTGTCCGCCGGGGCGTGGCTTTTGCTCATCCCGGCGCCGTGGCCTACGTGGGCGTGCCGGCGGCGCGCTGGTGGGACGACATCGGCTTCACCTGAGCGACCATCCGGCTCTTCCGGTCGGAAGAGGATGTCGCGCCGTGGGAACGGTCGCTCGGTCGCGAGCCTGGCCGGGTCGTGCCAGCGGCGCGCTGGTGGGACGACATCGGCTTCACCTGAGCGACCATCCGGCTCTTCCGGTCGGAAGAGGATGTCGCGCCGTGGGAACGGTCGCTCGGTCGCGAGCCTGGCCGGGTCGTGCCAGTGGCGCAACTCGCTGCCTTGGGGCGCCGGTGGTATCGCGGTCGGCTCGCGCCGGAGTGGCAACCGCGATCGCTCGAGGCGTCGCAGGCGCTGCTCGAGTCCACCGGCTTCACCGGCCCGTTCTGGTCCTTCACCGGGGTCTGACCCCTCGAGGCCCTGGGCCCTGACGCGGCGCTACCGCTCGCGGCGTGTGATCCACGCCGGCACCACCGGCATGGTCACGCCGTCGAGCGCGTCGAGCAGCGCCGTGGGGTCGGCGTCGTAGCGCACCACGGCGCGCGTTTCGGGCTTGATGAAGCCCTCGGCCCACGCGTGTTCCATGAACGCGATCAGATGGTCGTAGAACCCGTGCGTGTTGAGCAGGCCGCACGGCTTGCGGTGCACGCCGAGCTGCGTCCAGGTGACCGCCTCGAACCACTCCTCGCAGGTGCCGATGCCGCCGGGCAGCGCAATGAAGGCGTCGGCCAGATCGGCCATGAGCGCCTTGCGCTCGTGCATCGAATCGACGACGTGCAGTGTGGTCACGCCGGTGTGGCCGATCTCGCGGGTCATGAGCGAGTGCGGAATCACGCCCATCACCTCGCCGCCGGCCGCCAGCATGGCATCGGCCACCACGCCCATCAGACCCACGTTGCCGCCGCCGTAGACCAGTCCGTGGCCGCGCGCCGCCATGGCCCGAGCCAACGCGCGGGCCGCCTCGGCGAACTCGGGGCGGTTGCCGCTCGTGGAGCCACAGAACACACCAATGCGACGCATGTGGCGCCAGGATAGCAGGTGCGCGCGCCGGCGCCGCCCGGCCTACCCCGCGAACTTGTAGCCCAGGCCGTGCACGGTCACGATGGCCTGCGGCACCTTCGGATTGACCTCGAGCTTCTGCCGCAGCCACGCCACGTGCACGTCGACGGTGCGTGTCGATGGCGTGTGCTCGTAGCCCCACACCTCCTGTAGCAGCTCGTCGCGCGAAAGGGTGGCGCCGCGGTGTTCGAGGAAGTAGCGCAGCAACTGGAACTCTTTCGCGGAGAGTTCCACGGGCGCGCCGTCGCGGGTTACTTCGGCCTTGCGCACGTCGACCACCACGTCGTCGAAGGTGTACTTCGCCGACCCTGCTGAACGTGCCGGCGCCGCCGCGGCGGCCGACTGGCCCGCGCGCCGGAGCAACGCTTCTACTCGCGCCAGCAGTTCCAGCGCCTCGAAGGGTTTGATCAGATAGTCGTCGGCGCCGAGCTTCAAGCCCACCACGCGGTCCACGACCTGGCCGCGCGCGGTGAGCATCAGGATGGGCGTGATGACGCCGCGCTGCCGCAGCGTGCGGCACACGTCGAAGCCGTCGCGCTTGGGCAGCATCACGTCGAGCACGATCAGATCGAATCCGCCGCTCGTGGCCAGGGCCAGCCCCGACTCGCCGTCGCCGGCGGTCTCCACGTCGTAGCCCTCGGACATCAGCCGATCGCTCAGGGTGAGCTGCAGGCCCGGTTCGTCCTCGACGAGCAGCAGGCGCCCGGCGGCCACGGCTAGGAGGCCGACGACGCCGGGGAGGCCGCGGATGGGGCGCTGAGGTGGCTGGCGGCCGACGGTTCAGGCGCGTCCGCCGCCGGCGGCGCCGCGGGCAGGCAGATGGTGAACGTGCTGCCGCGGCCCACCTCGGTCGTGACCTCCACGCGCCCGCCGTGCGCGTCGGCGATGCGTCGCACCAGGCTCAAGCCGAGCCCGCTCCCCTGGATCTGGTTGGCCACGGCGGTGCGGCCCCGGTAGAACGGTTCGAACACGAGCTGCCGTTCCTCGGCATCGAGCCCGGGTCCGTGATCCTCGACAGCAATTCGCACCTCGCGTTCGCGCGTCGAACCCGAAGAGGTCGCGCGCACCTGCACCCAGCGGTCGTCGCCGGCGTACTTGATGGCGTTGCCAACGAGATTCTGCACGGCCGATTGCACCGTGCCGGCATCACCCAGAATGGCCGGCAGCTCGTCTGCGATCTGCACATGCACGTCGACACCGGCGCGCTCGGCATCGAGCGACGACTGCTGCACCGCAGCGTGCACCAGGCCGGCGACCGACACCGGCGCCGTCGGCAGCGGCCGGCCCGAGCCGAGCCCGGCCAGTTGCAGCACGCGCTCGACGGTGTCGCCCAGCCTGCGGGCTTCGGTCTGGATGGTGGCGCCGTAGCGCTTCACGCGGGCCGGATCGCCGATGACACCGTCGGCCAGATTGCCGGCGGCCGAGTGGATGACGGCCACCGGCGTGCGCAGCTCATGCGACACGGCGGCCACGAACTCGAGCTGCTGGCGGGCCAACGCCTGGGCGCGACGCGCGGAGACGGCGATGAGCGCCACCGCCACCCCCAGCAGCAGCAGCACGCCGCCGCTCAGCGAGAGATTGCGCCGCCGCGAGGCCGCGACCGCGGCATCGAGTGAGCCGGCGCGGTGCTGCACCCGCAGATCCCAGTGGCCCTGGCCGTGGTTGTTCGTGCGGGCGCGCACCGAACGGCGGCCGTCGCCGTCGCGCAGCTCGATCACGCTGACCACGGCGTTGCCGGGCTGGTCGGGCAGGTCGAGCGTGGCACCTGAAGGTGCCGGTGGTGACGGCGCGGGCGGCGGCGGGTCGCCTGGGCGCCCCTCGCCTGGGCGTCGATCGAAACGCGTGAAGACCATCATCGGCCCCACGTGCGGCTGCAGGAACGACGCGGTGATATCCGGCGCGGCGGCTGTGGCCGCGGCGGCGCCGGGTTCCGACTCGAACACCACACGGCCGCCGGCCTTGGCCACGATCGCCACGCGGTAGTCAGCCGATTCCGGGAAGTGTTCGGCCACCAGTGCCGGCAGGCGATCGCCGGTGAGCGCATCGAGCGCGAGGGTCACCACGGTGAAGCCGCGCACCTGCACGTCGGGCAGGAAGCGCTCGCTCGTGTCGCCCGGCTTCGGCATCGACATGCGCACCACGGGGGCCACGAGCGTGCGCTCATCGCCGAGGGCGGCGGTGGCGGCCATGCGTTCACGCCGACCCAGAGCGTCATCCCCGGCCGTCTCGACGAACTTCTGCAGTTGCCCGCGTAGCGCCGTGAGATCACTGGGCCAGGCCATCTCGTCGAAGCTGTGTCGTTCGGCGTTCCACAGCTGTGCGACCAGGCGCTGGTCGCTGCCCACGCCCGCGCCGCGCGACTCCACGAACCACACCTGCTTCACGAGCGAGGCCGTGGCGGCGCTCGCCACCGCGCTTTCGTAGCGCAGGGCATAGGCGTCCCAGTCGCGCCGCTCGACCATGGCGCCATCGAGCTGCAGATTCGCACTCACGCGCGACAGCTCCGCGTCGACCGCCGAAGTGAACTGCGTGGCGGCCGCGCGCAGCGTGCGCCGGCTGCGGTCGCGATCCGCATCGGCGATCTGGTTGGCCCAGTCGTATTGCAGCCAGGCCAGTGCGGGCAGCAGGACGGCCACCGTGGCAGCGAGCCACGTGGTCGTGGCGAAGCGCAGGGAGGCGCGCGTCATGGGGGCGACTGTAACACGCGAAACAGGCCGGAAAAATCGCCCGATTTCGTATTTAACATCCTTAACAAACCCTTTGCTGCGGCTTAACGTCGATCCCCCGGGCAGCTCCGTCAAATTGGTCAGCACAACAGCGAACGCACCCGCTGGCCTCGCGGCCGGTGGCGAGCACAGCGAAGGAGTCAGGCATGAAGGCGTGGATGGCAATGGCGGCGACAATGCTCGTAGGTGTGGGGTCTCCGGATCTCGATCGCGTGGTGCCCCTGCCGGTGTATGCGGCCGAGCAGGCCGTCGATCAGGCCGCCAAGGTGTTGGCTGAGATGCGCCAGGCCCTGGGCGGGTCGAAGCTCGATCAGGTGAAGGGCCTCAGCGTGGAAGGGCCGTTCCGCCGCACCATGGGGACGCGCGAAACGGAAGGCACGATCGCGCTGGTGCTGGTTGGCCCCGACAAGATGCACCGGCTCGAAGAGATGGCGATGGGTCCGGCCACTATCGAGCGCACGCAGGCACTGAGCGGCGACACGTCGTGGACCGACCTGCAGAACCGCGGCGGCGCGGGGGGCGGCATGCAGATCATGATGCGCGACGGCCCGCCGGGGGCGCCCGGCGCTGATCCGGCCGAGGCCGAGAAGCGACGCACCACGATGTTCAAGGCCGAGCGGCAGCGCTGGATGTTCACGCTGCTTGGCACGCCGACCGGTGAGGTGACCTACGCGGGCGTGGCCGAGTCGCCCGACGGCAAGGCCGACATGATCGAGATGACCGACGCGCGCGGACAGGCGCTGCGCCTGTTCGTGGATCAGGGCACGCATCTGCCGCTGATGCTGACGTATTCCGAGATCCGGCCGCGCATCATGATGCAGGGCGGCCCCGGTGGCTCCGGTGGACGCGGCGGCGGTCGCGGCGGCGGCTCTGGCGGCGGCGCGGATGGCCGTGGTGCTGCTGGTCCAGGCGCCGGCGCGCCTGGCGGCCAGCGGCCGAGCCCGGAAGAGATGCAACGCCGCATGGCGGCCATGCCCCCGCCCACGCCGAGCGCGATGCGCATGACCTTCGACGAGTTCGCGCAAGTCGACGGCGTGATGCTGCCCAAGCGCATCAGCCTCGCGGCCGACAACACCCCGGTCGAGGAATGGACGATCGAGAAGATCAAGGTGAATCCGCCTGTGAAGGCCGGCCTCTTCGAGAAGAAGCAGTAGGCCGCGGCCTCATTGCGACGAAAGGACATGAACATGGGTGCCGGGTTGCGAGTGGTGGTGGCAGTGGTGGCAGTGGTGGCGTGCGTGACAACCGTCGAGATGACGGCGGCCACGGCGGCCGCACAGAGCCGTGGGGGCGCGTCGCTGCGCATCACGGTGCTGGATGAAACGGCGGCCGTGCTGCCAGGCGCCACGGTGCTGCTCGTGGGCGACGACGGCGTGGAACACACGCTGCAGGTCGACGACGCGGGTGTCGTGGTGGCCGGCGACCTCACGCCCGGCAGCTACACACTGGGGGCGTCGTTCCCCGGGTTCCGTCCCGCCAGCGCGGTCATCGTCCTCAAGGGCGGCGCCAACCAGGCCACGCTCACGCTGCTGGTCGCCATCAGGGAAGAAGTGCAGGTGACCGCGACAGACGCGATCGAGCGCCGTGACAACGGCTTCACCACCACCCTCACGCAAGACGAGATCGACGGGCTGTCGGACGATCCCGACGAGATGGCCGACCAGCTCGCGCAGATGGCCGGGCCGGGCGCGCAGATCTTCGTGGACGGCTTCCGCGGCGGCCGCCTGCCACCGAAGGACCAGATTCAGCAGGTGCGCTTCCGCACCAACTCCTATGCCGCCGAGTATCACGACGCCGGCATGGTGCGCGTGGAAGTCATCACCAAGCCGGGCATGGGGGAGTGGCGCAGTCGCGTCACGTTCGGCTTCCGCGACGAGTCGCTGAACGCCCGCAACGCCTTTGCCGACGTGATTCCGCCCGAACAGGTGAAGCGCGTGCAGTTGAGCAGCCAGGGCCCGATCGTGAAGGGCAAGACCAGTGTGACCTTCTCGGTCGAGGCCAATCAGGCCTATGACTCGCAAACCATCGTGGCGGCCACGCCCGACGGCGATGTGCGGGGCCTGGTGCGGCGGCCCAACGACGTGGTCAACGCCAGCATTCGCGTGGAGCAGGCGCTCGGCGCCGGTAACGCCTTGCGAGCCGAATACCAGCGGCGCACGCAGGACCGCAGCAATCTCGGCGTGGGCGACTTCGAACTGCCTGAGCACGCCTACACGACCGACAGCGTCACCGACACGCTGCGCCTGCGCAACACACGCGTGCTCGGCAAGAAGGCGTTCAGCGAGCTGAAGTTCGAGTTCGTGCAGTCCAGCACGGAGAACACGCCCTTGTCGCAGGTGCCGACGCTGCGCGTGCTCGACGCCTTCACCGGCGGCGGCGCCGGCCAGGCCGGCACGCGCCAGGGCCGGCAGTTCGTCGTCGACCAGAGCGTCGACTTCACGCTGCGCAAGCACTCGCTGCGCGCCGGCCTGCTGTTTGAAGCGGGTCAGTGGGACAGCACGCAGCAAGCCAACGCGAACGGCACCTACACCTTCTCGAGCCTGGCCGACTTCCAGGCCGGACTCGCGCGCACCTACACGCGCCGCGTGGGCAATCCCGAGGTGTCGTACACCCAGTACCAGGCCGGCTGGTACGCGCAAGACGACATCCGGCTCACGCGCACCCTGCAGGTGAGCCTGGGCCTGCGCCAGGAATTGCAGACGCACGTGAACGACAAGTGGAACCTGGCGCCGCGCGCCGCCTTTACGTGGACGGTCGCCAAGACCAACGTGCGCGGCGGCTGGGGCGTGTTCTACGACTGGTTCGAGAGCGGCACCTACGAGCAGACGATTCGCGCCGACGGCGTGACGCAGTTCGACGAGGTGGTGCTCAACCCGACGTATCCGCTCACCGCGACCTCGGCTGGCACCCGGCTGCCGGCCAGCACGATCCAGACGGCCGACTCGCTCGCCCAACCGATCGTGCAGCAGGCCTCCCTGGGCTTCGACCGGAATCTCACGGCGTGGGCGGGTATTCGCGGCGACTACATGTGGACGCGCGGCTACCACATGCTGCGGTCGGTCAACGTGAACGCGCCGGTCGACGGCGCGCGGCCCGACCCGCTCCTGGGCAACGTCACCCAACTGCGTTCCACCGGCGAACGCGCGCAAGACCGCGTCAGCATCGGCCTGACCGTGCGCGTGCCCGAGCGCCGCATCTTCGGCAACGTGATGTATCAGTGGGCCAGCACCCGCAACTTCGCCGACGGCGCGCTCAGCCTGCCGTCGAACTCCAACGACCCCGACACCGACTGGGGTCCGGCGGCGCAGGACGTGCGGCACCGCGTGTTCGTGATGGCGAACTTCCCGCTGGTGTTCGGCACGCGCGCCGGGCTCAACCTGCAGGCCTCGTCGGGCCGGCCCTACAGCATCACGACCGGCCTCGACAGCAACGCCGATACGGTGTTCAACGATCGCCCGGCCGGTATGGGCCGCAATTCCGAACGCGCCGCTGGCATGGTCACGGCCGACCTGCGGATCACGCGCTCGTTCAATCTGGGCGGCATCCTGCGCGGCGGCCCCGAGGGCGTGCCCATGGGTGGCCCGCCACCGCCACCCGCGGCGGCGCAGCGCGGCATGGGCGGCGGCCCCGGCGGTTCAGGCGGCGGTGACGGCGGCGGCCCACAGATGATGATCATGGAAGGGGCCAACTCGCGCTACCGGCTGGATCTCTACGCCAACCTCCAGAACCTGTTCAACCGCACCAATCTCAACTCGTTCATCGGCAACCAGTTCTCGCCCTTCTTCGGCTCGGCGACCTCGGCCGGACCGGCGAGGCGGATGGAGCTGGGAGCTACGATCTCGTTCTAGAGATGCACATCTGGTGATCTAGTGACCGGGTTCTTGACCGGGTGATTGTGCGATCGATCAGGTGATTTCATGATCGATGCAGCTGACGCCCAAGATCGATCGACAGATCCGCCGATCGCCAGCTCAGATCACCCCATCACCAGGTCAATCGATCACCAGGTAGCAGTCCCTGTCCCTCCAGCTGCTAGCATTGCAGCGTGCAGCAGTCGTCGGCAGATGTCCTGATCATCGGGGGCGGCATCATTGGCTGCGCCGTGGCGTTCGAGCTGGCAGAGGCCGGAGTGCGGGTGCGTGTGATCGAGGGGCGGCGCACTGGTGGGGGCGCGTCGCAGGCGTCGGCCGGAGTGTTGGCGCCGTATGTGGAGGGGCACGACTCGCCGGTGCTGCGCGCGCTGGGCCGGCGGTCGCTCGATGCTTATGCCGGGTTTGTCGCACGTGCCGTCGAGCGATCGGGGCGGCCGGTGGAACTTGCCCGGTGCGGCACGCTCGAAGTGGCCGTCACCGAGGCCGACGCGGTGCGTCTGCATCGTGCCCGCAAGATGATCGCCGCCGAAGGCGTGCCTGGGAAGTGGCTGGAGGATCGCGCGCTGCTCGACGCCGAACCGGCCCTGCACCCCGGTGTGCTGGGCGCGCTGCGCATTCCCTCGCACGCGTGTGTGAACGTGCCGGCGTTCACGGCGGCGCTCGAGGCCGCGGCTGTGGCCGGCGGCGCCGAGGTGATCACGGGCGTGGCCGCCACGTCGATCGCGCCCGATGGTGCCGGGCTCGTGGTCGAGACGTCGGCCGGGGCCCATCGCGCGTCACAGGTGGTGCTCGCTGCCGGCGCGTGGTCGGCGGCACTCGCACCGGCCGGCGCCGACCCGGTGCCCGTGCGTCCGGTGCGCGGCCAGCTCCTGTATCTGGCCACGCCGCCGGGCACGGTGCGTCACGTCGTGTGGGGCAGTGACGTGTATCTCGTGCCCTGGGCCGACGGCACGGTGCTCGTCGGCGCCACCTCGGAAGACGTGGGCTTCGACGAACGCGCCACCGCTGGCGGTGTCGCGCAGCTCCTGCATGCGGCCACGGCACTGGTGCCGGCACTGGCCGACGCCACGTTCGTGGAGGCGCGCCGGGGCCTGCGCCCTGGGTCACCCGACAATCTGCCGTACATCGGGCGATCCGAAGTGCTGCCCGGCCTCATCTACGCCTGCGGACACTATCGGAACGGCGCGCTGCTGGCGCCGCTCACCGCCGCGTTGGTGCGGCAGCTCGTAGAGGGCGACGCGGGCGACGAGGCGCTGGCCACGGTGACGCCGGCGCGCGCCGAACGGCTGTAGACTGGGCGCGGAGTTTGCGATCATGAGCCTGATCCCCGACGACGACGCACGGCACCGTCTCGCCTCGCTGCCGGGATGGCAGCTTGCGTCTGGCGCGATCGTGAAGGAGTTCACCTTCACCAGCTTCCCCGACGCCGTGGCGTTCGTGTCGGGCCTGGTGGCGCCGGCAGAGGCCGCCGATCACCATCCCGATCTCGAGATTCACTACAAGACCGTGCGCGTCACCTACAGCACGCACAGCGCTGGCGGGCTCACCGCGCTGGACTTCGCGGGCGCCGCCGATGCCGAGGCCGTGGCCCGCGGACTGACGGCCGGAGCCTCGGCCTCCGAGTGACGCCGCTCGATCGCGGGGCCGGAACCGCCGGCCGGGCCGAGTGGCTGCTGGCGCTCCTCGTGGTGGTGCTCACGACGGTGGTGTCCACATGGCCCTTGACCACGAGTCCGTGGCTCGTGCCGGCGCATCAAGACCCGCTCTTCTCGGCGTGGCGGCTCTATCAGTGGACGCGCAATCTTGCGGGCGGCGCCCCTGACGGCCTCTTTGCCGGCAACATCTTCCATCCCGCCGGCGACGTGTTGCTCTACTCGGATGCGATTGCGCTGCCGGCCTTGCTGGGCGCGCCGTTCATCGCCGCCGGCGTGCCCGTGGCCCTCGTGTATGCGCTGCTCGTGTGGGCGGCGTATCTCACCGCGGGACTCGCCATGTATGCCTGCGCGCGTGAGATCTCAGGCAGCCGGTGGGGTGCGCTCGTGGCCGCGGCCGTCTTCACGGGCGGGCCGAGTCGTCTCGAACACGTGATGCACCTCGAGCTGCTGTGGACCGCCTGGATGCCGCTGGCGGTGCTGGCCACGGCGCGCGTGTTCGCCGGCCACGGCCGCGCGGTGTGGCTGCTCGGGATGTCGCTTGCGGCGCAGTTCCTGTGCAGCATCTACTACGGCGTGTTCCTGTTCACCGTGTGGCCGTTGCTGGCCGGCCTCGAGTGGCTCCGCGCGCGTCCCATGATCGTCCGCGTCACGCTCACACATGGCGTCGTGGCGCTCGGGCTTGCGGCCGCCGTGGCGGGCGCCTATGCCGTGCCGTACCAACGCGCGCGGCAGGTCGTGGGCGAGCGCTCCGACGCGGAGGTGCAGACCTACAGCGCGACGCTCGCGAGCTATGCCGTTGCACCGCCGTCCAGCCGTCTCTGGGGCTGGACGGCGGGGGACGACGACTACGAGCGGCGGCTGTTCCCCGGCCTGCTGGGCTCGTCGCTGGCCGTGACGGCGCTGGCGACGCCGGCCGCTCCGTGGGCGGTGGCGCTGGCCGTGACGACCGCCTTTGCGGCCGAGGCCTCCACCGGCCTCAACGGCGTGACGTATCCCGCGTTGCGCGCGCTGGCGCCGCCCTATCACGGTCTGCGGGTCCCGGCGCGGTTCGGTGCGGTGACGCTGCTGGGCGTGGCGCTGCTCGCGGCCCTCGGCTGCGCGAATCTGGCCCGGGTGTGCGTTGACTGGCCGGGCGCATCAGTGGCCGCCGTGCTGGTGCTGGTGGCCGTGGGTGTTGAGAGCGCGGCCGCCGTGCCCGCGCGCGCGCTGCCGCACGGCGCCCCGCCCGTCTATGCACTGCTGGCGGCGCTGCCGCCCACGGTGATCGCGCACGCGCCCCTGCCGCTGCCCGAGAGGCTGCCGGGCGCCGAGGCCAACTATCAGTACTTCGCGCAGTACCACCGCCATGCGCTCATCAACGGCAACAGCGGCTTCTACCCGCCGGCCTATGTGCTGCTGCTCGAACGTCTGCGCGCCTTCCCCGACGACCGCGCCCTGACGGCGCTGCGCGCCACCGGGGCCGAGTACCTGCTGGTGCACGAGCAGTACTACCCGACGCGCGAGGCCTTCGGCGGCGTGGTGGCCGCGCTCGAGGAGCGCCGCGATGTGACGCCGGTGGCGACGTCCCGCGACGACGGCGGGGTAGTGCGCGTCTACCGGATCCTGCGGTAGGGGCAGTCGCCCCGAACGCTACTTCTTCGGTCGAATCGGAAACGCCGTTTCCAGATCCTCGGCCGGCCGCGGGATCACGTGCACGCCGACCAGCTCGCCGACGCGGCGGGCCGCTGCCGCGCCCGCATCGGTGGCGGCCTTCACCGAGCCCACGTCGCCGCGCACGATCGCGGTGACGAGCCCGGCATCGACCTTCTGCCAGCCCACGAACACGACGTTGGCGGTCTTGAGCATCGCGTCAGCGGCTTCGACCATGGCGATGTAGCCGCGGGTCTCCACCATGCCGAGGGCTTCGCCGGTCATCGGGCTGTCGCTCACGTCTGATCCCTTCGGTCGTGCCATCGCGCTACTGAACCCGGCCGCGCGCCGCAATCGGCAGCGCGCTCACCACGTCGAGCCCGTCCACGAGCCAGGCCTCGTCCACCAGATTGGACACGACACAGGCGTGATTGGGCAGCACCCGCACCCGGTCGCCGGGCTTGAGCGGCGTGCCGCCTGGATTGACGTGGACGGTCGCATGTTCCTCCGAGAGCCGCTCGACACGCAAGTGCGGATCGGGTTCCTCGCCGGCCGTGGGCGCGAGCCCGCGGTAGATGTCACCGTAGCCGGGTGCGGGCGCGAAGCCGCGGGCGCCATCGGCCGCGAGCGTCTTGCTGCCGCAGTCGAGCACGAGCCGATCAGCCGTGGGCGTGCTCACGACCGTGGCGAGTACGGTGAGCGCGCAGTCGTCGCGCGTGGCGGCGCCCAGACCCACCATGGTGCGGTCGTAGTAGGCGTAGTTGCCGGGCCGGTATTCAGTGAAGGTGCCGCGCGCGACGCGCAGCGAGTGCCGCGCCGGGGGAGTTGCGCCGGCGCTCACTTCGCCAATGGCGATGCCGTCACCACGCGCCGCGCTGGCGATGGCGGCCATCAGGTCGCGCTCTTCGGTGGCCAGGGCGGCCAGCTCCGCGTCGGATTTCGCGTGATAGGCATGACCGGCGTGGCTCAGAATGCCGGCCAGGCGCAGTCCCTTCATGCTCGCGACTTCGCGCAGGAACGGCACGGCATCGATCGGCGACGACGAGATGCCGCAGCGATGGAAACCCACGTCGATCTTCACGAGCACCTCGACCAGGCTGCCGACCGCCGTCATGGCCTGCGACCAGCCGCGCGCCACGTCGATGTGGTCGACCACAAACGACAGGCGCGTGCGCGCCTGCAGGGCCAGCACCCGCCCGGCGTGCGACGGCTGCAGCGGGTAGGGCACGCGAATATCGGTCATCCCGGCGTTGGCAAACACTTCGGCCTCGCCGAGCTTGGCGCAACAGATGCCGGCGGCCCCGGCCTCGATCTGCATGGCCGCCACGAGCGGGCTCTTGTGGGTCTTGGCGTGCGGGCGCAGGGTGACGCCCGCGTCGTCGGCGGCGGCCTGCATGCGACTGATGTTGGCCAGCAGGCGCGGACGCTCGATGAGCACGGCGGGCGTTTTCAGGTCGGCGATGGTCACCCGCACATGATACGCGCCCGGGTGGGGTAACCTTGTCGGGATCGGCGGCGTCATTGGCCCCCGGCAACGACCTATGGCCCTACGATTGGAGTCCGCGTCCGACGCGGCGCTCGACCAGATTGTCCAGGATACCTACCAAGTCTGGGGCGGCGGCCTCACCCTCGAGGCCTACGCCAGGTTCCAGGCGGCCGAACGGCGCACGGCCTGGGGCCAGGCGCACATCGAGCGGATGGCACTCTTCGACGGGTCGCGCCTGCTCACGAGCGCCAAACGCTACGACTTGAGCGCGCGCATCGACGGACGGATCCGCCGGGTGCTCGGTCTGGGGGCCCTCTTCACGCCGAAGGCACTGCGCGGCCGGGGCGCGGCCTCGGCCATGGTGGCGCACCTGGTGGATGCGGGCAACACCGAGGGCTACGAGTTCGTGCTGCTGTTCTCGGACATCGGACCCGCGCTCTACGAGCGGCTCGAGTTCGTGCCGATTCCGTTCGATTCGACCACCCTGCGCGTGTTGACCAAGAACGGCGCTCCGGCCATGCTCGTGCGCGCCGGCGACGACAAGGATCTGGCGCACGTCGCCGACCTGAGCTTGGCGCGCGCCTCGAAGGCCCGCTTTGCGCTCGACCGCTCCGAGGACTTCATTCGCCACGCCATCAGCAAGCGGCGCCTGCTGGCGGGGCTCGGGCCGGCCGGGCTGCGTCAGGTGGAGTTCCTGGTGGCCGAGGAAGGGCACCACGCCGTGGCCTACATGCTGTGCAGCGTGCACAACGGCGAGTGGACCATCGAAGAGGCCGGCGATCGCGATCCGTCGGGCGCGCGGCTGGGCGCGATGTTGCAGGTGATGCTGGCGCGCGAGCCCTCACTCGACCCGCCGCGCATCAGCGGCTACTGGCCGCACGACCTGCGTCCGCCGCAGCTCGAGGTGGCGTCGCTCGAGCCGACGAGCGAGGTGATGATGATCCGCCCGCTGCGCGATCGCACGCTGCCGATGCCGCCGATCTGCGCGTCGGACATCGCCTACTGGCACGGCGACCTGTTCTAGCGGCGCCCGGCAGGTCCTCATCGGCTCAACGTCGCCCCGCCGGCCACACGCACCTTCCGGCGGCTTGTGCGACATACAAGCGGACCCCTGCTATTCGCATCCCGTCTCTGTCGCTCGCACTCACGGTGCGAGTGGCGCGTCACACAGCGCCGCGGCGAGGGCTCCGATTCGCCGCCGAGGACCCGCCGGGCACGGCGAACTGCCGCGCCTGCCAAGATTCGAGCCCCTGAAATCGTTTCACAAATCGTTTCACAAATCGTTTCACCAGAATCGCGAGACTCAGCATATTGCTCAGTGAATAACCGGATTCGAAGCTTTCTAATCGTTTCACAGTACGCGTCAAATTCACCGAGCGTTTAGTCGTCGTCTGCGGCGACCGCACGAACGCTTGGCAACTGAGCGCCCGTGGCATCTCGCCGCACCCGGCAGGTCCTCATCGGCTCAACGTCGTCCC
>Ga0209591_10003442_pt1 | contig 18334 bp, 16 predicted proteins | sample MAT01_FD_187207 | JGI IMG/M metagenome (GOLD analysis project Ga0209591, IMG submission 187207) | Freshwater microbial communities from Lake Fryxell liftoff mats and glacier meltwater in Antarctica - MAT-01 (SPAdes) (version 2) | ecosystem: Environmental > Aquatic > Freshwater > Ice > Liftoff... | reverse complement strand
GTGTTGACGGCCTGCCAGGCTTCTCCGTGGGACTCGCTGCGCAGATTGCCATCAAAGAGCAGGCGCACGCGGCCTGTGACCTCGACCGGGGTGAAGCGTGGATCGAGGCTGCCGCCGAGTCTGAAGGTGAGCTGGCCATTGATGCCGGCCTTGAAGCAGGCTTCGACGGCAGGGGCGTCGACGAGCGGAAGGAGGGCAGTGCGCTTGCATTGTGCCCGCAACAACTCGGCCAGGATGGCGTTGCTGTCACCTGAGGCACCAGAGCTTGTGGCATCGGCGGCGTCTACCAGAACAATGCGGCCTGGAGTGGATTTAGCGATCTGGATGCTCTGTTCGAGCGTAGTGAGGAGCTGCTGCATTTGGGCGCGGACTCGCCAGAAGTCCTCGGCGATTTCTTTGCCTAGCTCGATGGTTTTGTCGAGGTTGGACTCGTCACAGACGAGCAGGACGTTTGAGGCGAGGTCCTCGATGTCGGTGAAGGGGTTGCCGATGAAGAGGCCGGCCGAGTGGATGTTTTCGATCTCCACGGCTCGTTTGACAAAGGTACCGAAGAGGCCCGTCTTGGTGATGCATTGTGCGCCCCGGACGAGGGCGGGAATGGGGATACGGATCTGCACCGGGCGTGGATTGCCGTCGAGCAAATTCAATAGAAGTTGCGCGGCCCGCTGGCCTGTGGTGTAGAAGTCGGTGTGCGGGTTGGTGTGATAAACAGCTACGGCATCGCTGTAAGTGAGGATGCGATCGGTGAGAATGCCGTGGAGGTCGAGGGAGACAACGATGGGGATGGCTGGCCCGACGATCTTGCGGGTTTCTTCAATGAGGTAGCCCTCGGTGTCTTCAGTTTCTTCAGAGGCGAGTGCGCCATGGAGCGAGAGATAGATTCCATCGAGGGGACCAGCTTCGCGGACCGCGTTGAGGAATTCGTTGGCCAGTCTTTGAAAACCGGGCTCGGCGAGGGTGCCGGCGGAAGTGATGCCGCGGGCGCTGAAGCCTCCGAGGATTTCGAGGTCTGGGCGCGAGTTGAAGACGCTAAGAGCACCGCCGACTTCGGAGCGGACGGGGCGGTGGTAATCGAGAATGCCCAGGCCGCGATCGGTTAGGAAATCCCGGTAGTGACTCAGGACCGGATTGAAGGAAGAGACTTCCTGCTTACATTCGTTGACCAGGATTCGAGCCATAGGAATGGCTCTTATTCTGTCACGGTTGGATGCCAGTAGCGCCTGAGGCTATTTGGCACCGAGTTGCTTTGACATCGCCGAATCTTGCTGCGAGCCTGCGACATCGCCGAGTTTGACTCTGGCGGCAGCGCGGTTCATGTAGGCATTGGCGTAGCGTGGATTGTATTTGATGGCGAGTGTAAAGCTTTCTTCGGCCAGTTTATATTCGGCCAGACGCATGTATGCGTAGCCACGGCCGTTGTAGGCAATCGGGAAGTCTGGCTTCTTGGCAACAGCCTGAGCGAAAAGATCGATAGCCTTGCGGAAGTCGCCAGTCTGATTGAGTTCTCGAGCCAGAAAATTGAGGTTGTCGGCCGAAAGGCTTTGTTTGTCGTTGGCGTCGGCAATTGACGCCGGAGGAGCAATTTGCTTGGCTACGATGGGTTGAGGGGGGGCGGCTTGGGGTGCTGTTGTCTTGGGGGCTTCAGCGATTTGTTTTTCAGCCAAAGTCTGTACCGCAGAGAGTGAGGATTCCTTGATCTCTTCAGGCTTTTTTGCGAGAACGGGAGTCTTGAGGGTACTGAGCTTTTCGTTGGTCCGGGCAAGCACTTCTTTGGCTTCATCTAAAGCAGGATTCAACTCGAGAGCTTTTTCGAGATCGGCTTTCGCCTTGTCAAAATGATCGAGTAGGTAGTGGGCGCTGCCGCGAGCCAGCCAGGCTTCCGGCAGTTTCGGGTTGAGTTGAATAGCCTTGTCGCGGTCTGCGAAACCCTTGTCGTGATTGCCCATCAGGTGGTGGGAGCCGCCACGGGCGATGTAAACTTCTGCGGACTTGGGCGCCAATTCGACAGCCTTTTCTCGATCGGCGAGACTTGCTGGAAATTGCTCCATCTCGGCATAGGCAGCAGCTCTGGCCAGCAGGATGCTGAGGCCAGAAGGCTGACGCTTGAGGGCCTCGGAGTAATCGATGACGGCAGCCTGGGGCTGGTTCATCTGCTGGTAGGCGGCAGCTCTCAAGGTGTAGGCCTTCACATTGTCTGGTTGAGACTTGAGGACCATGGTGAAATCAGGAATGGCGCGATCAAATTGAGCGAGTTGGCCATAGACGTAGCCACGTTCAAGATATGCTTCGGCGTAATCGGGCTTAAGTGAGAGTGCCCGGTTGTAATCTTCAAGGGCATCCTGAAACTTGCCCATCATGGTTAAGGTGACGCCGCGATCTTTGTAGGTTCCAGGGTTGTCTAGACGAAGCCTGATGGACTTGGTGAAGTCCTCAATGGCCCGGTCAAATTGGCGGAGGCGAACTTCAACTACGCCGCGGGCACTGTAGAGTTGGGCGGTATCGCGTCCGAAGCCGGCAGCTTTGTTGTAGTCCTTGAGAGCGTCTTCATACTTACCTGCCGAGGAGAGGATTTCGCCACGGAGCATCCAGGCTTCGAAATTATCCGGATCGAGGGCAAGGGAGCGGTTGAGGTCTGCGGCACCAAACTCCACTTCGCCCAGTTGCCAACGAAGCCTCCCGCGTTCACGCCAGGCGGCAGCAAAATTCGGATCGACCTCCAAGGTGTCGGACAAAGCCTTGAAGGCGTCCTCCAACTTGCCGGCTTCTTGGGCCTGCATCGCACGATCAAAAGACTTTCTGGCTTTCGCCGAATCGCCTTTTGGGCTTTGCGCCAGGACTGTAAGAGCGGTGAAGAAACAAAGTGAAATACGCATCAAGGTACCTGTCGAAGAAGTTTACCGTCTCTGGTGAGGGTGAGCACACCATCACGCCAAATTACCGTTGAGCCGGAGAGGCCGGCAATCCAAACGAGGAAGGCCCAAAGGTCCCAAATGGGTGCCAGCCAAAAGGCCCGGCGGGCGATTGGAGAACGAAGTACGAAGACTCCGCTGACGAGTGCGGTCATCCATCTACACATCGTCAAAAATACTGCAAGACTCCACGATCCGCTGAGGATCGCGAGAAAAATCCAAAGTCCGGTGTGGGTGATTGGGAGGCCCAGATAGCCGCCACCGCGGGAGACGCGGATCGTGCGGGCCCAGCGAATCTGATGTTCCCAGACGCCGGCCCAGGTGTCGTCACCAATGGAGGTTTCCACCACAAGCTCCGACATGTGAGCGCGCTTCTTGAGTTGCTGCGTGATGTGGCGGGCGAGTTGATAATCGTCGGCAAGATAGTCGGCGATCGCCTCAAAACCACCGATCGCGTTGAGGTCTGCTTTGCGAAAGACCAAAGTAGCGCCGAGGCCAAATTCCTTGATGCCCACCAGAGGGGCCACGAGGACGCTGGGGGCAAAGTCGATGGCGATGCCGAGTGATTCCCAACGGCCGGGCAGGCTGTAGGCGGTGGCGCGGTAAAGGGTAGTAACCATCCCAATCTGTGGATTGTCGAGGGGCGCCGAAACTTTCTTCAGATAGCTCTGAGGAACCATAATGTCGCTATCGTTGACGAGCAGAATGTCGTAGCGAGCTTGGCGGGCGAGGTCGATCAATGCGCCTACTTTGGCATTTGGGGCATAGGTTGTCGAGTGGATGATGCGTATGTCGAGCTTCGGGAATTCCCGTTTCAGCTTCTCGACCTCCGGCAGGCAGGGGTCGGCGGGGTCGGCTGCGCCGAAGAGGATTTCAAAGGGAACAGGATAATCCTGGGTGGCGTGGGAGCGGATTGCGGCATAGAAATCGGGGTCAAGGCCGCGAACGGGCTTGAGAATTGAAATGGGTTGGGGATTGCGGACAATCGTCGCCGGCATGAGCAACTGACGCAGACAGGCGATCAACGCGGTGAGCTGGTAGGCTGCCGAGATGCACGCAATCGCTGTCAGGAGATAGATCACAGTTCGAGGAAAAGAACACCGATGGCGACCAGTACGGCGCCCGCCCATCTTCTCAAGCCTACATTTTCTCGCAAAACATAGCGAGCCATAAATGTTTCGGCAGGAATTGTAAGCGCAGTTGCGGGGACGGCGAAGCTGAGGTCAGCGACGGCGAGGAGTTGCGTGAAGCAGAAAAAGCTGATCGCCATGAAGACGATAGAGAGGGCCAGACGCCACTGGCCAAAGAGTTTGGCAAGGACGGTGGCCGAGTGAACTTCACCGTGAGACTTCATTGCGCTGGACTGCAGGTAGTCGCAAACGATGGTGGAAGCAACGATGCCGAATACAAGCGCCCACTTCATGAGTCTTCGGCCTTAGGTGGGGTAGCGGAGGTTATGATCGTGCCGCTGAGGATGAAGGCAGTGCCGATCCAGCGCAGCCAGGATATATGTTCACCGAGAACTGCGAAGCCGATTACGGCGTTGAGGACGTAGCCGATGCTGGTAACCGGCAGAACAAAGGAAAGGTCAGCCCAGGAGAGCAGCGTGACTCGGGATAGAGTCCAGACTGCGAGAAGAACGATACCGAGCAGGACCCATGGGCTTAGCAGTGCATTGATCGGTTCGATGGAAGTAGGGGCCCAACCGGCAGGGTGTTTCATACCCCAGGAAAGAGCAAAATTTCCAACAACGTTTGCTGCTACGACAAAGGCTGTGAGCAGGTAAACGCGAGTTCTCGAGGCGTGCATTAGTCGCCGGTAGCGACGTAGCTAGCCTGGCTCTTCTGGTCGGCAACGAACTTCTTGCGCTTCTTGCGAAGGGCAAGGAATTCGCGGGCTTCCTTAATAAGGCGGCGGCGTTCGTCGGTGTTGAAGATGGCCTTCTTGACGACACGCCAGGCAGCCTTGGGGCGGAAGTAATATTCACCGTAGAAGCGCTCGACAGAGTCAACCAGTTCGGCTCGATCAAGGCCAGGGTAAACAACGGTGGGCAACTGGTGGCCCATCTCGTCGGTCATCGCGGCATCAAGCTGAATCAGGTTATTCTTCTGGGCGTAATCGTAGAATTCGGTGCCAGGGTAGGGGTGTGCGATCGAAACCTGAATGGTTTCACAATCGAGTTTCTTGGCGAAGTCGATGGTTTGCTGAATAGTCTGGGGGGTTTCGCCAGGGAGGCCAACAATGAAGTCGGCGTGAACGGTGAGGCCGAGTTCATGAGCGTTGCGCGTGAAGCGCTCGGCCATGTCGATGGTTGCACCCTTCTTGATGTTCTTGAGAATCTCCGGGGCACCAGATTCGTAGCCAACGATCATTAGGCGGCAGCCGGCGTCTTTCATCGCAGCGAGGGTTTCGCGATCCGTGGTGACACGGCTGGTGCAAGACCAGGTGAAATTGAGCTTCTTGAGTTCTTTGCAGAGCTCGATCGTGCGTTCCTTCTTGTAGTTGAAGGTGTCGTCGTCGAAGAAGATTTCTTTGAGGCCGTTGAAGTTTTCCAGTGACCAGCTGACTTCGTTTGCGATGTCCTGTGCCGAGCGCAGGCGCCAGCGGTGACCAGAGTGGGTCTGGGGCCAGAGGCAGAAGGTGCACATGGCCGGGCAGCCGCGCGAGGTGTAAAAGCTAATGAAGGGATGCAGGAGGAAGGGTACGTTGTAGCGCTTGAAATCGAGATCGCGCTGGTAGACCTTCGATACCCAAGGCAGTTCGTCGAGATTCTCGATATAGCCACCTTCAGGGTTATGCATAATGCCGCCGTCTTTGCGGTAGCTGACGCCGGGAAGCTCAGCGAGGGGAGTGCCCTTTGCGTAATTGACGATCTGGTAGTCGAATTCGCGGCGAACGATAAAGTCGATAGCCTTTGAGGCGCGCAGGGTCTTTTCAGGCTCAACGGTGACGGGAGGGCCCACAAAGCAGACTTGCAGCTTGGGGTTGGAATCCTTCATCATCTCGGCGATCTTTACGTCGACATGAAAGCCGGGGGTAGAGGTAAAGAGAACGAGGAGCTCGAAGTCGCGGGCCATGGCCACGGTATCTTCAATGGTGACTTTGTGCGGAGGCGCGTCCACCACCTTCGAGTCGGGCAGGAGGCCGGCGGGGTAACAAAGCCACACGGGGTACCAGTAGCTTTCAATCTCTCGAGTTGCGGGCCAGCGGGAACTGGCACCACCGTCAAAGCCTTCAAACGAAGGAGGATTCAGAAATAGTGTGCGCATGTGTACGGTATTGCCGACGCTTTCATTTTAGCAGTTTTGGCGGTCCTAGAAGCGGATGCCGATCAGGAACTCGGTCTGGTTTGACCTCGGGGTGTAGTCAGCGCCCAGCCAGCGCGTATAGCGTATCTCGGGCTCGATCTTAATCGGTAGCAGGCCGATTGTTGCGCCGCCAGCAAAAGTGACGCCACCGCCGGATTCATTGAGGGAAGGGATTCTGCGCAATGTAATCCCACCTGAGAAGAAAGGCTTGATCGCAATGGCGTTGATGCGCTTCTTGACGAGGATTGGCACCTGATAGACGGTTGCCGTCCGAGAGCCAAACTTGTAGCGTTCAAACATCAGGCCAGTCTCAAAAGTAGGGAGCACAGGGAGATTCAGCTCAACATAAGGCCCGGCCTTGAGCGGGAATATCTCGCTGCCCGGTTGTTTATTATGGACGAAGCCACCCTTGAGCCCGATGCTGAGGGGGAGCTGAGCCAGTGCTGGGAGGGTTAGGGCAAAAAATAAAAGGTTTTTCAAGATCAGTCTCTAGAAGCGGGACGGATTCAAATGCGGGATTGTTTCTGAAATGGGCTTGGGCGGCTCGAATTCCATCTTGAGCATAGCCTTGCCGATAACGCGGGTCTCGGCTTGATAATCCACTTTAGAGAGGTAAGTGATTCCGTCTCGAGTTTCAAAGTCGCGCGAGAAATCGGCAGTTTTAAAAAGTACAGAAGGGTTTTTAACCAGGCGGCCAGCTTGTCGAAGCTCTAAACCGGTGTTTTCTTCCAGCCAAAGCTCGCCCTTAAAAAGCCCGATTACTTTCTTGATTGGAATAAGCTCAAAGATAAGGGCAATCCGGTCACCAAGGCTATCTTTGCGCTTAAATTTGAACTTGTAGTTTTGAGGGGTGATTGCCGGGGGAGTGGCCTCTGAAGCTTCCTGCTCTGCGCTCAAGTAGAGGCCAATAACCTTTGTTTTTATGAGGTTATCGCCAGTGAAAGATTTCATTTCGTAGGAGATATGCCCGTTCGGGGCAACCGTCTTTTCGGCCAGCATCTCACCTTTCTTCTCGAGACCGGGCAAAGAAGCTTCGATCTTCACCACCGACACCAGGGCATGGGATCGCTTTGGATTAGTCTCTTTTCGTTCCAGGTACTTCTTGAGAGTGGGACCGGCTGGCCCGATGCTTAGAGGATCGAAAACAACTGGAGCCTTCAATTGAACGGATCGGCAGGAGCCAAGGAGAATAGCTAAAATCGCCAAGCTGGTGATTTGGAAAAATTTCATTCGGTTAGAGGGTGGACAGATCGAGCATGTAGCCGCGCTTGCCGACATTGATGCCGATCGTTTTGCCCTCGCTTCCTAAGTTGGCTTGAACGCCTTCTGCCTCGTGGATGTGGCCACACAGGAAGTAACGCGGCGAAACCCGGTCAATAAAGCTCGCGATGGCTGTAGATCCAAAGTGGCGGTTGCCTGAACCCTGGTCGAGAGGAGTGTCTTTGGGCGGGCAATGGCAGGCCAGAACCAGTGGATTCAATGCGGAAAAGGGTTGGAGGCGGGCAGCAATCTCTTCTTCTGAATATTCACCCGGGGTGTCAAAGGGAGTCGGGTTTGAATAACCAAGAGCGGCCAAATGAACCGATCCGAATTGTCGCGATTGAGAATGCATATCTTCGAGGCCGTAGGTCTTACAGAAGGTTTCGATGTCAAGGGCCGACTCGTGGTTGCCAGGAATCACAAATACTTTTCCCGCTCTTCGCCGCAGGATCTCTCCCGCTTTGTCGAGGCCACGTGCCCAAGAGACCAGATCGCCGATACAGAAGTAGTAGTCTGCTTCCTGGTCCACCAACCTTTCGAGGGTCTTGAGGTCGGAGTGGATGTCGGAAAAAAACAGGAATCGCATCGATCTGCCTCTATTGTCTCCATTTTGCTGTCCGGGAGTAAACCTCCTTCTTTTTAGTGGGTTGGGAAACCTTTAAGAGGTGTGCATCGCGGCGGGTAATCCACGAGGCGCAGTTCGGGCGACGGTTGTTTTGTAAAGTCAATTGAATGGAGGCTGTGCTTGAGGGAGTTGGTGGCTGCTTTAAGCTTGCCGTTAGGCGTGTGGGAGACGGTTTTCCTTTACGGTGTTTGGGAAATTATGGCTATGGCCGTTGGGGATTTCCGATCCATTAAAACTCCGTCGCCGCACCGAAACTCCAGCTGATTCCAACAACGCGGCTGACATTAACAACGCACCCGTCATAAACAATGTTCCGCAAAACAAACCTAAATCAATTCCTTACTTCAGCGCCGAACTTGCCGAAAAGATCCTCAGAGATTACGAGGCCGAATTAATAGCCAAAGACAATCTCCCGCAGGACGAACCCATTCCTGTGGGCTGAGGCGACGTAACGAGTCGGGGTCGGAACACGTCCACTGGACATTGGCATATACTAAAGTCAAAATCGGAGGCCTGTAATTATATGGCGCGTAGCCGTGCATCATGGTTGGTAATTCCTTTGCTAGTCGCACTCTGCTCTTTCATGGGGGGCGTTTTTGGTCCTGAACTGGACCAAGTCAGCGCAGCGACCACCGAAGACGACATTAAAGCCGGCCTCCGGGTCTTCTCCAAAGTCTATGAAGTAGTCGAAGACAACTTCGCCGAAAAGATATCGGCAGACCGCACCATCTACCAGGGCGCTATCCCCGGCATGCTTCGCACCCTCGACCCCCACTCGAATTTCTACGACCCAAAGATGTACGCCCAGATGCGCGAAGATCAGCGCGGACGCTACTTCGGCGTCGGTATGACCATATCTGCCCGCGACGGTCGCATCATTGTCCTCGCCCCCTTCCCGGCCTCGCCCGCCTACAAAGCTGGCATCCGGCCCGGCGACATCATCGCCGAAGTCAACGACAAAAAGACGGACAACCTCACCACTGCCGACGTAGCAGATCTCCTCCGTGGCCCCCGTGGCACGCAGGCTCAGATCAAGATCCAGCGCGCCGGTGTCGACAAGCCACTCGTCTTGAACGTCACCCGCGACGAGATCCCACGCAAGAGCGTCAAGGACGCCTTCTGGGTCAAGCCTGGCATCATGTACCTCGATGTCGAGAGCTTCAACGAAAACACCAGCGCCGAAGTGAACGAAAACTTCAAGCGCCTGGGCGAGAAGAACGTCAAGGGCCTCATCCTTGACCTCCGCGCCAACCCCGGTGGCCTCCTCAATGAAGGCGTCGCCGTAGCCGGACGCTTTCTCCAGAAAGGCCAGCTCGTCGTTTCCCACCGTGGCCGCGCCAACCCCGAGCGCAGCTACACAGAGCGCCGCGGAACCGGCCCCTTCGACTACCCGATCGTAGTAGTGGTCAATAAATACTCCGCTTCGGCCGCTGAAATTGTCGCAGGTGCCCTGCAAGATCACGATCGCGCCTGGGTGCTTGGTGAAGATACCTTCGGCAAGGGCCTCGTCCAGACCGTCTATCCGCTCAGCGAAAATAGCGGCCTCGCCCTCACCACTGCGAAATACTACACGCCCAGCGGTCGCCTGATCCAGCGCGACTACTCCAACATCAGCTTCTTCGATTACTACTACCGCAAAGACACCGAACTCAAGAATCCGAAGGACGTCAAGATGACCGACTCCGGTCGCGCCGTCTACGGTGGTAACGGAATCGCCCCCGACGAAAAGTTCGTCCCCACGCCCTACAATAAGTTCCAGATCGAACTCCTCCGCCGCGCTGCTTTCTTCAGCTTCACGCCCCTTTACTTTGGCAACAAGGAAGCCAAGCTTCCCAAGGGCTGGTCACCGGATGCGAAGGTTCTCGACGAGTTCAAAGCCTATCTCAAAAAGGCAAACGCCACCTTCTCCGAAGAAGATTTCAAGGCGAACATCGAATGGGTGAAGACCACCCTGCAGACCGAGTTTTTCAAGACTGCGTTTGATATCGATGAAGCCTCCCGCTATGAGGTGGAAGTCGATCCTGAAATTCTCAAGGCCATCGACGCCCTCCCCAAGGCACGCGAATTGGGCGACAAGGCCAAGAAGATGATCGTCCAGCGCATGGCGGAACCGGGCAAATAAGCCTTATCCTGTTAGTTTGACGAAACAACCTCAAATCACCGTGCTCGATGCGGGCGGTCAATATTGTCACCTGATTGCCCGTCGAGTGCGAGAAGCCGGCGTCTACGCCGAAGTGTTGCCCAGCGAGACCCCGGCAGGCAAGCTCGAAGACCGTCGTGGCATCATCATCTCAGGCGGCCCCGCCAGCGTCTACGAGCCCGGCAGCCCCACTGTCGATCCTGAAATCTTCTCGCTAGGAGTCCCGGTCTTAGGAATCTGCTATGGCCTCCAACTGATGGCCCACTTGATCCCTGGCGGCAAAGTCACCAGGGGCATCAAAGGTGAATACGGCCTCGCGAATCTGAAGATCACCGAGCACGACAAGTTGTTCGATAACTTCCAAGCCGTCTCTGAAGTCTGGATGAGCCATCGCGACCGTGTCGGCGAAGTGCCCGAAGACTTCATAGTCACGGCAACCACAGAAACATGTCCGATAGCCGCAATGGCCAACGACTGGCGCAAGCTCTACGGCATCCAGTTCCACCCCGAGGTCGTCCACACCCAGGGCGGCAAGATCATTCTGGGCAACTTCCTCTTCACCATTGCCGGCTGCGAGCAGGATTGGGAACCCACCCGCCAGCTCGAAGAGCTGGAAGACGAAATCCGCCGCACCGCCAGAGGCCGTAACGTCTTCTTCTTCGCCTCCGGCGGAGTCGATTCGACAGTAGCCTTCTCGCTCTGCCTCAAAGCACTAGGCAAAGAGCGTGTACATGCGGCCTACGTTGACACGGGCCTGATGCGCGAGGGCGAAACGGACTTCGTAAGAGAAGTTTTCACCAAAATGGCCGGGGACTCCTTCGAAGTAGTAGACGCCAAGCAAGAATTCCTGTCAAAGCTAACCGGAGTTGTCGAGCCCGAAGCCAAGCGTAAGATCATCGGCGAAGAATTCGTAGCCACGCAAGAGCGGATCCTGGAAAGCGGCCGATTCCTCGACGGCAAATGGATCTTGGGGCAAGGCACCATTTATCCAGACACAATCGAAAGCGGAGGCACGGCCAAGGCAGAGGTAATCAAGACCCACCACAACCGTGTAGCCGGAATCCAGCGGCTGATCGAAGAAGGCAGGCTAATCGAGCCGCTAGCCCAGTTCTACAAAGACGAAGTCCGTCAGGTAGGACGCGCCATCGGCCTCCCCGACGACCTCCTGGACCGCCACCCCTTCCCAGGCCCAGGCCTGGCAATACGCTGCCTGTCGACAGCAAAAGCCGAACCCTCAAGAAAAGTAGATTCCGGCTACGTCCTGCCTGTGCTAAGCGTGGGAGTCCAGGGCGACTCCAGAACCTACCGCTCGACCCTCGCCCTCGAACAATACACCGAAGAAGCCTTCGCCACAGCGACAGAGCTAATCAACCAACTAACGGACGTAAACCGGGTAGTAGCGCTAGTCCGAGGAGTCGCCCCCCTAAGCGACTTCCAGAGCCACATCTCAGCGATAGACGAAACAAGACTCACGCGACTTCGAGACTGCGATTCGATAGTGAGAAAGCTCTCTTACGACAGCGGCTTCGAAGAAAGAATCTGGCAATTCCCGGTAGTCCTCCTCCCCTGCGGAATAGAAGGCAAACCTGACTCAGTGGTGCTGAGACCAATCGACAGCGTAGACGGCATGACAGCGAAAGCCGTCCCCATGCCAAGCCAACTCCTTGAAGAAATGACAACCAAACTAATGAAAGTCCCCGGTATCGCCGCTGTCTTCTTCGACCTGACCAACAAGCCCCCGGCCACGATTGAGTGGGAATGAACACGCCAGCCTTATTTGGTTCAATTCGCGGCGTTCGGGCCGCATCGATCGAACCTCTTACAAGTTAACTTCCCCTTGAGGGATAGATGGTCAAGGGGTCCAAATCAGTAGTGTTTTCTTGTTTCGAGGTAGTTTCTTGGCATGTTAATTCAGATTGGGCTGGACCTTACTCGTATTGCTGCCCTTGGTAGGGCCTTTACTGGCGCCATGCACTACTGTCCAAATTAGCCGGGAATCGGGTTGGGGACCCGCATAATGATTCGAGATTGGAGCGATTTTTCCTTGTTTGTCAATTGAAGTCCCTCTTGCTGTCCAATATCTTCATTGGTAAATAGCGTATTTTGATCTGGCTTGAAGTCCTTGCGAAGTATCAACGGACCTTCAAAGGGATGATCGATGAAGCGGAACAGATCGCGATAGACAAAGAGTTGATGATCAGGGCAGCTAGAAACTTCGGCATGACTTCATCTTGGGACAGGGGGATGATGGTGTTAGTGGAATCGTTCTTCGAATTTGTGCGGCGGTATCCGGCGCTTGCGGCGGCGCAACGGGTTGGTGTGGCTGTTAGTGGGGGCGGGGATTCGGTTGCTCTGGCTTGTCTGGCCCGTGAGTGCTTTTCGGGGCTGACGCTCTTGCATATGAATTATGGGTTGCGGGGTGTCGAAAGTGATGTCGATGAGTCTTTCGTTCGGGATTTGACTTTGCGGTTGGGTTGTGGGGTGCTTGTGGAAAGGGTGGTGCCTTTGGGTCGCGCTGAGGACGCGTTAAGGCGGTTGCGGTATGAGTGGTTCTCTCGTTGTGAGGTGGATGCTGTTTTGACCGGGCACACACGTGAAGATCAGGTTGAATCCGTTTTGTTTCGACTGGTTCGTGGGACACTGCCTGGTGGGCTGGCCGGGATTTCGCCGGTATTTGATGGGCGGGTGTATCGTCCTTTGCTTGAGGCGGGGTGGGGGGAGATACGGACCTGGCTCGAATCGCAGGGGATTGGGTGGAGGGAGGATTCTTCAAATTTCGATTTTGGCTAACGGAGGAACGGGATCCGCCACGAGTTACTGCCGGTATTGCGGCGGGAGTTGAACCCGGAATTAGACTGGGCCTGGGGAATTTGACAGAAATTGTTTGGACAGGTGTGGCTGACGGGAGGCTGTCCCTACTTCGCTCAAGGGCACGCTCTCGCCATGATCCGAGTTTCGGCCTTGCTAACAAATTCGAAAAAGCCCCCTTCGGCTGCAGGGGTAAAGTCCTTGCAGCGACCAACTGCGAAGCCGCAAGTGCGAGCCTTCAACGGTTTAACCGCGACGACGGCGCATTGCGATGACAGCAGCGAGGCCGACGAAGATCAGGGCCGACGTGGCAGGCTCCGGGATGTTGCCAACTTCTGCCGAAAAGGTGCCTCTTATTACTTCGGATGAATCAAATAAGAGAATTCCCCCGGAAGTGACGACGTCGCTGATGCCCCACTGAAGCAAGGATGAAGAAATGACCCCGGTAGAAAAATTTGAAGTCATATCCCAAGTGTTGCTGCCGATAACGTCAACGAAACTGTATAAATCCGAACCTGGTGCCCGGGACAACCCCACGAGGGAAGCGAAGTTGTTTACAAACGTTTCAGTTCCTGTAGTAAAGCTAAAAGTGCCCACCTCTGCAATTGTGATGGAACCACTGTCGTGGATAATTTTGAATCCGTTATTGAAAGATATGCGATTGTTGGTTTCACCCTGTCCAATGAATGTAAATGCTTTACCGGTAAAGGCGTTGCCGCCGATGGATCCTGATGCGGCAGTGGCGGTGAAGGTGGTCGTGATTGGGGCGGCCCGCAAATGACACGCCGCAGCAAAAATCAGTGTTAGTAAAATTAAGTGCTTCATTTTCGTTTATCATATTCGATTCGTGCCCAGGATAGTATGACTAATCTGATGCTTAGTACTAATCATAAGAACAGGTTAGTACCCGGTACCTCCGCTAAAGGCAACCGCTTGGCCTGCACCCCAACTTCTTACACTCGTATCCAGATTAACCGCTGAGCCACCGAACTGAAGTGGCGCCTCTCTCCTGCGGTGAGAATCAGTTCCAGCAAGGATGAAGATCACCAGCGACAGCAAATGCCACGAATTCAGTATTCATCACTTCAGCCGAATGGAAGCGAGTCAAAGAGAATGCAGCTTATGTCACGCTGGAATCTCGGTCTTGCCTGCTGGAAGCCGTATTTTGATGACGATTCTGCCGGTTTGACCCTCGAAGATTTCCGGCTTGAGGACTCTCTCCTGGAAGACGATATTGTAGATCGAGGGATGCTTGGGCCTGATGAGCAGGGCAGCCAGGAACTTTGGCATGACTTCATCGTAAGAGCAGTGGATGATGGTGTTAGTGGAATCGTTCTTCGAATTTGTGCGGCGGTATCCGGCGCTTGCGGCGGCGCAGCGGGTTGGTGTGGCTGTTAGTGGGGGCGGGGATTCGGTTGCTCTGGCTTGTCTGGCCCGTGAGTGCTTTTCGGGGCTGACGCTCTTGCATATGAATTATGGGTTGCGGGGTGTCGAGAGTAATCTAGATGAGGCGTTCGTCCGGGATTTGGCTTTGCGGTTGAATTGTGACTTGCTGGTGGAACGAGTGGTGCCTTTGGGTCGCTCCGAAGATGAGTTGCGGCGGTTGCGGTATGAGTGGTTTTCTCGTTGCGAGGTGGATGCCGTTTTGACCGGGCACACTCGTGAGGATCAGGCTGAGACCGTTTTGTTCCGTCTGGTTCGTGGGACGGGGCCTGTTGGGCTGGCCGGGATTTCGCCTGTTTTGGATGGGCGGATTTATCGTCCTTTGCTTGAGGTGGGGCGGGGGAGGATTCGGACCTGGCTTGAATCCCAGGGGATTGGGTGGCGGGAGGACTCTTCGAATCTCGATCTTGGCTACCGACGGAATTGGATCCGGCATGAATTGCTGCCGGTGCTGAGGCGGGAGTTGAACCCGGAAGTGGACCGGGCGTTGGGGAATTTGGCAGAAATTGTTTGGGACGAATCGGAGTGGATCGATGGGTTGGTGCGGGTGCGCCTCGACGGTATGGTTTGGCGGGAGGGGGATGGTGTGGTGCTGGATTGCGCGAAGTTTTGCGCAGAGCCGCTTGGCTTGCGGCGGAGGTTGATGCGTGAGTTGATGGAGCGGGTGAAGGGGGATTTGCGGGAATTGGAGTTTGCGCATGTTGAGGGTGCGTTGCGTTTGAGTGACGAAAAAGAGGGGAACGGACGGATTCAAGTGCCTGGCCTCGATTTGATGCGGAGCTTTGGATTGCTGCGGGTGATTCGGCTGGAGGTGCTGCAGGCGATGCCGGAGCGGAACTTTCGGGTAGACTTCCCAGTGCCGGGCAAGGTGGTAGTTCCTGAGGGGGCAGGAATAGTGGTGAGCACAGTTGACCCGGGATGTAACTATAATGAAAGTGGCGGGAGTCTAGACTGGGACAGGCTTTTTGCGGCTGTGGATGCGGAACGGCGTCTGGAGTTGCGGAACTGGCGGCCGGGGGACTCTTTAGTCCGGGGCGGAAGTGCTGAGCCTGAAAAGGTGAAAGAACTGTTTCAAAAGCACCGGATTCCCTTATGGCGACGGCGCGCCTGGCCGATAGTTGTCCTAGGGGATCTGCCTGTATGGGTTGCCGAATTTGGCCCTACGGCGGATTTTGCTGTTAGACCGGACACCCGGACTGTGTTGCGAATAGAATGGACGCAGGGCTGGAGGAGCTAGTCGATTGGCTAGATCTCGCGAGAATCTGGCATAAGGTGAATCAAGTAACGAATTGTTTACGTCTGTAAGGTAAGAATGAACTCCAACGTCAAATCGGTTATCTTTTGGGTGGTCATCATTTGTGTGGTGTCCCTCATTTTCGTCGTCGTCCGAACCGGAAACAAAAAAGCGGACGCGCAAGTGACATTTAGCGACTTCATGCAACAGGTTGAAAGCAACCGCGTGAAAAGCGTCGCGATTACTGGAACAGAGGTGCACGGGATTTACCGTGAGGATGGGTCTGGTCTGAAGACCACCGTTCCTGCAATGTACCCCGACCTGTTCAAGATTTTGCGTGAGAAGGGTGTCAACATCGACATCAAGGACACGGGCTCGAACGGGATTCTGAGCTTGATTTTCCAGACGGCTCCGTTTATCCTCCTGTTGGGATTCTGGATTTTTATGATGCGGCAAATGCAGAGCGGCGGCAACAAGGCGATGAGCTTTGGCAAGAGCCGCGCGAAGCTGCATAGCTCGCAGCAAAAGAAAGTCACGTTCAAGGACGTCGCTGGGGTAGAAGAAGCCAAGGAAGAACTGCAGGAAATCATTGAGTTCCTTCGTGAGCCGCAGAAGTTCCAGAAGCTCGGAGGTCGCATCCCGAAGGGTGTGCTGCTGGTGGGTTCCCCCGGTACGGGTAAGACTCTTTTAGCGCGTGCGATTGCGGGTGAGGCCAATGTTCCATTCTTCTCGATTTCGGGTTCTGATTTTGTCGAGATGTTTGTTGGCGTGGGCGCGAGCCGGGTTCGCGATTTGTTTGAACAGGGCAAGAAGAATGCACCCTGCATCGTCTTCATTGACGAAATCGACGCTGTCGGGCGTCATCGTGGTGCTGGTTTGGGCGGTGGTCACGATGAACGTGAGCAGACGCTGAACCAGTTGCTGGTGGAGATGGACGGATTTGAATCGAACGAAGGCGTGATCCTGATTGCCGCCTCGAACCGCCCCGACGTGCTGGATCCGGCGCTGTTGCGCCCGGGCCGCTTTGACCGCCGCGTGGTGGTGGGCCGGCCGGACGTTAAGGGCCGCGAACAGATTCTGAAGGTACACACTAAGAAGATTCCGTTGTCTGACGACGTGGAATTAAGCGTGATTGCCCGTGGTTGCCCCGGATTTGCCGGTGCAGATCTGGCGAACCTGGTGAACGAAGCGGCGCTGATTGCCGCGCGCCAGAATCGTAAGGTTGTGGCGATGACCGACTTTGAAGTGGCCAAGGACAAGGTGATGATGGGTGTGGAGCGGCGCTCGATGTTTATCACTGAAGAAGAGAAGAAGCATACGGCTTATCACGAGGCTGGTCATGCTCTGGTTGGTGCACTGTTGCCGCATTCCGATCCGGTTCACAAGGTGTCGATCATCCCGCGCGGAATGGCGCTGGGTGTGACGATGTACCTGCCGACGCAGGATCGCAACGATATCAGCAAGGATCAGTGCGAAGCGCAGATTGCTACGGCGATGGCCGGGCGTGTTGCGGATGAGACCTTCCTGGGACTGAAGACGGCTGGAGCGTCAAACGATATCGAGCGTGCCACGGAGATGGCTCGCCGGATGGTGTGTGAGTGGGGCATGAGCAAGCTTGGACCTCTGAGCTTTGGCAAGAAGGAAGAGCAGATCTTCCTTGGCCGCGAGATTGCCCAGCATCGCGATTATTCGGAGTCAACCGCAGTCTCGATCGACGGCGAAGTACGTGGTTTGGTGGAGCAGGGCTATCAGGTTGCTAAAACTTTAGTTGAGGGCAACCGGGATGCCGTGATCCGCATTGCCGAGGCTTTGCTTGAGCGCGAGATTCTGGATGGGGCTGAAGTGCTGAAGCTGATTGCCGGAGAAACGTTGCCGACCTCGTCGCGCTCGACCTCCAACAACAAGCCGAACAATACCGACGGCGAAACGCAACAAGTGTTGCGACCGGATACCGCGATTCGACCCAATCAGGGCCTGACGCCTGGATCGAGCCCCGCATAAATCTGTGGCTTTAATCCCGCCCTTTCGGGCTTACCTATTCGATGTTGATGGTACTTTACTAGACTCCGCCCCCGATATATGTGGGGCGGTTTCTAGCGTTTTGAGCCGTACTTCGCGCCCCGGTGTGCCGTACGTCTACCTCAGAACCTTTATTGGCCGGCATCTGGTGGATCTGTTTGGTGAGTTGTTTCCTGAGGCGTCGCCCGAGCAGGTTGAAGCCTGGATCCAGGAGTATCGCGAAATCTATGTGTCGCGGGGACATACAGAAACTGTGCTTTATCCTGGGGTAGCAAAGACGCTCGACAAGCTGGGTGGGCTCAAGACTACGGCGACAACCAAGAGCACGCTAACTGCAACAAACGTGCTGACGCAGTTTGGGTTGCTTGAGCACTTTCAGCATGTGCAGGGGACGGATGGTTTCCCTAGCAAGCCAAAGCCTGAGGTGTTGATTCGGGCTATGCGAGGGCTTGGCGTGGGGCCTGAGGATTGTTTGATGATTGGAGATTCGGTGCCCGATATTATGGCGGCGCGGTCGGCGGGGGTGAAGGTTTGCGCTGTTAGTTACGGGTACGGGAAGCCGGAAGAATTGAGGGCTTGTGAGCCGGA